>OGCL01002225.1_pt1 | contig 14066 bp, 12 predicted proteins | sample 1570041 | NCBI WGS metagenome assembly OGCL01 (sample SAMN06266162, study PRJEB24511) | hot springs metagenome | isolation source: Hot spring water | place: South Africa: Limpopo | collected 2015-06-22 | reverse complement strand
TGACGCCACCCATGGCGAACTCCCTCGATTCATGCGCTCGGACTGGATCGGCGACCCCGGCCCGGGCTGTTGTGGCGGAACCTATGTGTCCCCCGCGGGGAACACAAGAACTTCGTCGGTGGGAATGTCGAGCCCGACATCCTCGCCCTCGCCCAGCACTCCGGCCAGCGAGGCCCGCACCGAAAGCAGCCGGTCGAAGCCATCGACCGCGATCAGCAGGTGATCGACCTCGCCGAGGAAGCGCCGCGTCACCACCCGGCCCGGCAGGCAAAAGCCCTTGGGGACGATCCGGACCGCATGGGGCCTGATGCAGGCGACGGCCTCGCTGCCCTCGGCCAGACCCCGTGCCGGAAATCGGCCGAAGGGCGTGTCGACCGCCCCGCGCACGACCCTGCCGGCGACCTCGGTAAAGTCGCAGAAGAATCGGGCGGCAAAGAGACTGGCCGGTCGGCGGTACAGCGTCTCGCCGGTGCCGATCTGAACGATCTCGCCCGCGCGCATCAGCACGATCCGGTCGGCGATGCGCATCGCGTCCTCGGGGTCGTGCGTGACGATGATCGAGGTCGCGCCGGTCTCCTGCAGCAGGGCTGCGGTCTCGTCGCGCACGACGTCACGCAGGCGCCGGTCGAGATTGGAGAAAGGCTCGTCCATCAGCAGAACGCCCGGCCGCGGCGCCACGGCCCGCGCCAGCGCGACGCGCTGCTGCTCGCCGCCTGAGAGCATGTGCGGATAGGACTGGGCCAGGTCGGCCAGGCCGACACGGGCGATCGCACGCAGCGCCGTCGCCTCCGCCGCCGTCCCCGGCACCCGGCCTTGCAACCCGAAGCGGACATTCTCCAGCACGGTGAGATGCGGAAACAGCGCATAGTCCTGGAAGACGAGGCCGACGCCGCGCCGCTCGGGCTCGACGAAGCTCTCCGGAGAGGACACGTCCTTGCCCTCCAGCAGCACGCGGCCCGCGCTCGGCCGCTCGACGCCGGCGGCCAGACGAAGCAAGGTCGTCTTGCCGCAGCCGGACTGGCCGAGCAGCGCCACGATCTCGCCGGGCTCGACCGAAAGCGACACGTTGTTGAGTGCCGTGACCTCGCCGAAGCGCTGGGTCACGCCGTCGAAGGCAAGCGCCATCGGGATCGCGGCCCCGGCCGTTCCCCGCCGCCCCCAGCTCAGCCAGCGCGATTTCGTCTCGTTGGCGACCAACGGATGCTCCGCCTCGTCTCTTGGAACGCGACGTCGTCCCGGGCGGAGCGAAGCGCAGACCCGGGACCCATGCCGGAACGGTTCAGGAATGGGTCCCGGGCCTGCCTTCGGTCGTCCGGGACGACGCGGCGGATGATGTGACCGCCGCCCTGTGCGGCGCTCAGCCGTTCTCGTCAAGCGGCGTGAACAGGTCGCCGAGCGGGTCCTCGTCGGCGCGCAGCTCCGGATCGTCGTCGGGAACCGGCACGGTGAGGTCGCGCGTGAGGCGCCCCTCGATGAAGCCGGAGCCCTTCAACTCCTCCAGCCCGGGCAGATCGTCGATCCGCTCGAGCCCAAAATGATCGAGAAAACCGGGCGTCGTGCCGAAGGTCACCGGACGCCCCGGCGAGCGGCGCCGCCCGCGCAGCCGCACCCAGCCGGCCTCCAGCAGGATATCGAGCGTGCCCTTGGCGGTGGCGACGCCGCGGATCTCCTCGATCTCGGCCCGCGTCACAGGCTGGTGATAGGCGATGATCGCCAGCACTTCGAGCGCCGCCCGCGACAATTTGCGCGGCGGCTCCGCCTCGGCGGCGAGCAGATAGCCGAGATCGGGCGCGGTGCGGAAGGCGTAGCCACCGGCCACGGCGCGCAGATTGACGCCGCGGGGCGCGTAGAGCGCGGTCAGCTGCGCCAGAACCTCCTCGATCGCCACGCCGGCCGGCACCGACCGCGCCAGTTCCTCGGCCGGCAGCGGCTGGGCCGAGGCGAAGAGCAGCGCCTCGACCACGCGCATCGCCTGCGCGAGCGCTTCGGCCGCGCCATCGGCGTCGTCGGAAAGCGGCGTTGCGGCCTCCGTCACGGGCCGTCCCCGCTCGCGAGAGGCAAGGCCGGCGGTCGCGCCGAGCGGCGGCGCAGATAGAGCGGCGCGAAGGCCTCGTCCTGGCGCAGATCGAGCACGCCCTCCTTGACCATCTCCAGCATGGCCGAGAGCGCAGATGCCCGCACCGTCGCCGCCATCTCGCGGGCGGGCAGCCCATGCGACGTCATGTAGCGGGCGAGATAGGGGTCGATCTGCGTCCAGTCGCCGGCCTCGCCGACCAGCCGCTGCAGCGCCTCGCGCGCCTCGACCAGCGACCAGACGACGCGCTGGCCGACGGAGATGTGCCCCTGCACGCGCTTCATCCGCTGCTGCGCATAGGCCGAGAGCAGATCGTAGAGCTCCGCCTCCCAGACCGGCCTGGCTCCGGCGACGACCGCCTCGGGCGCGCCGCGCGCGAAGACGTCCTGCCCGAGCCGTTCGCGCGAGGCGAGCTTTCGTGCCGCGGCCCGGATCGCCTCCAGCCGGCGCAGGCGCAGCGCCAGGGCCGTGGCGAGATCCGCCGCGCTCGGCTCCTCGCCCTTGGGCGGTTCGGGCAGCAGCAGGCGGGACTTGAGATAGGCCAGCCAGGCCGCCATCACGAGATAGTCGGCCGCCAGTTCCAGCCGCAACGCGCGGGCCTGCTCGACGAAGACGAGATACTGCTCGGCCAGCGCCAGGATCGAGATGCGGTGGAGATCGACCTTCTGCCGGCGTGCGAGATCGAGCAGCAGGTCGAGTGGCCCCTCATAGCCATCGACATCGACCCGCAGCGCCGGCTCGCCGTCGCGCTCCGGGCCGTCCTCCTCGAATGGCAGTTGCGCCGCCATGGCCGGCCGGTCCCCCTCCCGCCCCTGCGAGACATGCGGGGGCGCCACAGGTTCGACGCTTCAGCCGTTCAAGGCAAGCGCGCTCGCGAGCTGCGCGCGGGCGGACTCGACATCGAGCGGCTCGGGTTCGTGACGGATGCGGGCGAGCGCCATCGCGGCACGGCGGGTGCGATCGCCCCGCATTTCCGGAACGGCCCCGGCGATGGCGACCATCTCCTCCATGATGCCGTGGCAATGCAGCACGACATCGACCCCGGCGCGGATCGCCGCGCGGGCCTTCTGCGCGAAGCCGCCCGACAGCGCCTTCATCGAGATGTCGTCAGTCATGATCAGGCCGTCATAGCCGAGCTCGCCGCGCATGATGTCGCGCACGACGGTGCGGGAGACCGTCGCCGGGTTCTTCGCATCGAGCGCCGTGAAGACGACGTGCGCCGTCATCGCCAGCGGCATGTCGGCGAGATGGCGGAAGGGCCGGAAATCATGCGCCCGCAATTCGTCCAGCGAGGCGTCGACGACGGGCAGGTCGTGATGGCTGTCGGCCTTCGCCCGGCCATGACCGGGCATGTGCTTGATCACCGGCAGCACGCCTCCCGCCAGCAGCCCCTCGGCCGCCGCGCGTCCGAGCTGGGCGACGCGGTCGGGCTCATGCGCATAGGCGCGGTCGCCGATGACGTCGTGGCTGCCGGCCACGGGCACGTCGAGCACCGGCAGGCAGTCGACATCGATGCCGACCGCCTTGAGATCATGCGCCATCAGCCGGGCGGAGAGGCGCACGATCTCCCGCTGCTGCAGCGGGTCGTTGATGCCGAGGAAGGCGCGCGCCGGCGGATATTTCGGCCAGTGCGGCGGCGCCATGCGCTGCACCCGCCCGCCCTCCTGGTCGATCAGGACCGGCGCCTGCCAGCCGACCGTCTCACGCAGCTCCGCCGTCAGCGCGGCGACCTGCTCGGGGCTCTGCGTGTTGCGCCGGAACAGGATGAAGCCCCAGGGCCGGGCCTCGCGGAAGAAGGCCCGCTCGTCCGGGGTCAGGCTCGTGCCGAGGCAGCCGGCGATGAAGGCGCGCGAGGTCATGGTCGAGGGGTAGGAAGCGGCACGGGCGCGGTCAAGCGCAACGCGTCATTGCGAGGAGCCCGGCGACGAAGCAATCCAGGGCCGCGCCTTGTCGGTCGGGATTGCTTCGCCGCGATCGCAATGACGGTAAGGGTCAGCGCATCTGCTGCGACATCTGCGCGTTGAAGGCGTCGAAGGGCAGCTCGGCAACGCGGAACCAGAGGTTCTCCTTCTTCCAGTAGGGAAGGAAGGAATCGTAGAACGTCTTGAACTCGGCGTTCTTCGCGGCGAGGTCGGCATACATCGCGAAGGCTTCCTTGAAGGCCGCCGCCATCACCTCCTGCGGGAAGGGCCGCAGCTCGGCGCCGGTGCCGGCGAGCCGCATCAGCGCATCGGGATTGCCATGGTCGTATTTGGCGACGCAGAGCGCGTTGGCCTCGGCGCAGGCGGCTTCGACGATCGCCTTGTAGGCGGCTGGCAGGGCGTTCCACTTCTCGAGATTGACGAGGAAGCTGACATTGGCGTTCCCCTCCCAGAAGCCCGGATAGTAGTAGTACTTCGCGACCTTCTGGAAGCCGAGCTTCTCGTCGTCGAGCGGCCCCGAGAACTCGACGGCGTCGAGCGTGCCGCGCTCCAGCGCCGGATAGATGTCGCCGCCGGCGATCTGCTGTGGCACCACGCCGAGCTTCGACATGATCTGCCCGCCCAGGCCGGCGATGCGCATCTTAAGGCCCTTCAGATCCTCCAGCGACTTGATCTCCTTGCGGAACCAGCCGCCCATCTGCGCGCCGGTGTTGCCGGAGGGAATCGTGTAGAGGCCCTGCTTCTTCATGAAGGCGCGGCAGAGCTCGAGACCGCCGCCGGCATAGAGCCAGGCGTTCTGTTGGCGGGTGTTGAAGCCGAAAGGCAGCGAGGTCTCGAAGGCGAAGGCCGGATCCTTGCCGATATAGAAGCTCGACAGGGTGTGGCTGCACTCGACCGTGCCGTTCTGCACGGCGTCGAGCGCCTGCAGACCGGGCACGATCTCGCCCGGCGCGAAGACCTGGATCTGGAAGTTACCGTCTGTCGCCTCGGCGACGCGCTTGGACACCTGTGTCGACAGGCCGAACAGCGTGTCGAGGCTCTTCGGATAGCTTGAGGTCAGGCGCCAGCTGATCTTGGGCTGGGACTGAGCGATGGCGGGCGCGGCGATCAGCGCGCTGCCGGCTGCGCCTGTGGCGGCGGTCTTGACGAAACGACGGCGGTCCATGGTGTCCTCCGGAAGGCTGTTCTGGTCTTCGGCCGCATCCTCTTTCCGAAAGCAGGATACGACTCTGTCGCCGGCCTCTTGCCACGAAACGGCAAGCCCGGCCACCGCGCGCCGCGCCGCCGCGCCCTGCATCACAGGCACGAAAAAACCGGCGGCGCGGGGCGCCGCCGGTCTCGGATGGGGTCGACGGTGGCGGTCGGGTCAGTTCTTCGCGATGAAGCACTGACCGCCGGCGGCCTGCAGCGCCGTGCACATCGAGGTCGCGTCCTCGCGGCTGTAAGGGCCGACGCGCAGGCGGTAGACGGTCTTGCCGCCGGCCAGCTCGGTCTTGCGCACGATCGGCGCCTGGCCGCCGAGCTGACCGGGATATTTGCGCTGCAGGGCGGCGAAGGTGGCGCGGGCCTCGGCCTCGCTGCCGGGCGCGCCGAGCTGGACCACGAAGTCACCGGTGCCGGCGCGGATCGCCGCCGTGGCCGGGGCCGGAGCGGCAGGAGCCTGCGCCGCAGGAGCGGCATTGGCGATGCGCAGTGGGGCGGCGGGAGTCGTCGCCGGCGCGGCAGCCCGCTCCTGCACCTTGGGCGCCTCGGCCGCCGGAGTCGTCGCGGGACGCGACTGGGGCGTTGCCGGCGCTGCCGCGACGGGGGCCGGAGCGGAGGTCGCGGAGGGGGAGAGCCCGGCCGGACGCGCCGGAGGCGCGGAGCCTGTCGCCAGGGGGACGGCGCCATTGGTGTAGCCGGTCGGGCTGTTGGCCGAGCCGTTGGCGGGCGGCGCCGGTGTGCCGTCCGGACGGATCGACACGGTGCGGACGCGGCGTGGCTCGCCGAGACCGGGCACCGGCGGCACCGGCGTCAGGGCCGGCTCGGCAGGAGTCGCGGCCGGCGCGGCGCTGGCGGGCGCCTGCGACAACGCATTGGCGGGCGGGGTCGCGGTCGCGGAGCCGGGACCCGGCATCACCACGCGCGGCGGCATCGAGCGCGCAGCCTGCTGGACGTCGACCGGCTGCTCCTCGCGGCTGACGACCTTGGTCGCGCCGGACTGGCCATCGCCGGGCCGCTCATAGATCTGCTTGTTCTGGTTCGGGATCTCGGCCCCGCCCGGATTGACCGGCTCGACCTTGGTCGGGCCGGTGGCGGCGGCAATGGTTGGCGGCTGCCCGTCGGCGGTGCGGGTGGGTCCCCTCAGCGACATCGCCGCGCCGACGCCCACGACACCGACGACGATCAGCGCGGCGGCGGCATAGAGCCCCTTGCGCGAGCGGCGCGGCTCCAGGTCGGGCAGATCCTCCTCGGCCACCGCGGCCGCATGGACCGGCTGCGGATCATAAGCGTCGGGCTGATCGCGATAGTCATAGGCCTCGTTGGCCTCGTCGAGATCACGCGCGGCCGGAGCCGTGGCCGGGCGCTGATAGGCCTGCGGCTCGGGACGCTCGAAGCTCTCGTCGGCTGCGTCGAAACGGGGCTCCGGCCGCAGCGGCGCGGGCGCCGTGGCGACGGGGGCGGCCGGACGCACGCCGTCGGTCCGGCGCAGCAGCGCCTCGAACTCGTCGAGCGCGCCGCGAAGCTCGGCCGGCGGCGGCGCCTGCTCGGCCACGGCCTGGAACTGCCGGATGGCGTCGAATTGCGGCTCCTCGCGCGGCGCTTCCGGCACGATGCGGGGCTGGGCCGGAGCCGGCGCAGCAGCCGGCCAGGACGGCGTGGCGCGCGATGCCGCCGGCGCAGCGCCGCGCTGGCCAAAAATGTCCTTCAGCGGATCGCCCTGATCGACGATGCGCGTCAGCTCGGCCAGAGGATCGGCCGACTGGCCCGAGCGCGGGGCCTGTCCCGCACTGCGGAGCTGGCGCTCCAGATCCTCGAGGTCGAGAGCAAAACGGTTCCTAGCGGGCTCACTCATGGCATGATCCATCCCAGCGCAGGCCGCAGGCACGCATGGGAACGCCCAGGCGCGACGCAGTCAACCCGACCTTGTGGGCGCCGAGGGCCCTGAGCCCGTCAACGCATCTCTTCCGGCGCCGCAACTCCGGCGACAGCCAGACCGGAAGCAAGGACGCTGCGCACCGCATGCACAAACGCCAACCTCGCCACAGTCGACTCTCGATCAGTTTGATTAACGAACCGTAATTGCGGCGAGTCTTTGCCCTTGTTCCAGAGCGAATGGAACGCGCTGGCCAGCTCATGCACGAAGAACGCCAGCCGATGTGGCTCATGCGCGGCCGCGGCGCCTTCGACGATGCGCGGATAGGCCGCGATCAACTTGACGATACCCAGTTCCGCCTCGTCGGTGAGGCGGGCGAGATCGGCACCAGCCAGCGCCTGCGGCGACAGGTCGAGATCCGGAAAAGCCTCGCGCGCCTGCCGGAAGATCGAGGCGCAGCGGGCATGGGCGTACTGGACGTAGAAGACCGGATTGTCCTTCGACTGTTCGACCACCTTGGCGAGATCGAAGTCGAGCGTCGCGTCGTTCTTGCGGAAGATCATCATGAAGCGCACCGCATCGCGGCCGACCTCGTCGATGACCTCGCGCAGCGTGACGAAATCGCCCGAACGCTTCGACATCTTCACCGGCTCGCCGTTGCGCAGCAGCTTGACGAGCTGGCAGAGCTTGACGTCGAGCGCGCCCTGCCCGGCCGTGACCGCCTTCACCGCCGCCTGCATGCGCTTGACGTAGCCGCCATGGTCGGCGCCCCAGACGTCGATCATCTGCGCGAAGCCGCGGGTGAACTTCGAGCGGTGATAGGCGATGTCGTTGGCGAAATAGGTGTAGCTGCCATCCGACTTCAGCAGCGGCCGGTCGACATCGTCGCCGAACTGGGTGGCGCGGAACAGCGTCTGCTCGCGGTCCTCCCAATCCTCGTCCTTCTGGCCCTTGGGCGGGGGCAGCCGACCCTCATAGACGAGATCGCGGGCGCGCAGATCCGCGATGGTCTCGGCGACCGCATCGACGCCGCCGGTTTCCTGCAGCGAGCGCTCTGAGAAGAAGATCTGGTGAACGACACCGAGCGCGGCGAGATCGTCCCGGATCATCGCCATCATGCCGTCGATGGCCGCGGCCCGCACCAGCGGCAGCCACTCGGACTCCGGCTTCGCCAGCAGCGCCTCGCCATGGGCCTTCGCCAGGGTCTCTCCGACCGAGACGAGATAATCGCCCGGATAGAGCCCCTCGGGGATCGTGATCGTCTCGCCCAGCGCCTCGCGGTAGCGCAGATAGGCGGAACGGGCGAGGACGTCGACCTGCGCGCCGGCGTCGTTGATGTAGTATTCGCGCGTCACGTCATGGCCGGCGAAGGCGAGGATGTTGGCGAGCGCGTCGCCGAAGACCGCGCCGCGGCCATGGCCGACATGCATCGGCCCGGTCGGATTGGCCGAGACATATTCGACATTGACCTTCGGCTGCGGCTTGGGCGCGCCGCGACCGTAGTCGAGGCCCCGCAGCACCGCCTCCTTCAGGATCGCGGTGAAGACCGAAGGCTGCAGCGTCAGATTGATGAAGCCGGGCCCCGCCACCTCCGCCTTGACGATCTCGGCATCCTTCGCGAACTCCTCGACCAGCTGCGCCGCCAGCGCGCGCGGATTGGTGCCAGCTTCCTTCGCCAGAACCATCGCGGCGTTGGTCGCGAGATCGCCATGGGCCGGGTCCTTGGTCGGCTCGACCACGACGCGGCCGAGATCGAGCCCCGCGGGCAGCGCCCCGCGCTCGGCGAGCGCCGCGAGCGCGGCGGCGACACGGGCTGAATAGGTCTCGAACAGGTTCATGGCGGCCGATATCTGCGGTTGGGAGGCGCCCGGCCCTATCGCAGCGTGGGGGTCGCGTCAAACAGGCGCCGGTGCTCGTCGAGCGCGTACCAGTCTGTCATCCCGGCGATGTAGTCGGCCACGCGCCGCGCCAGACGGTGCGCGTCGAGGGTTCCGCAGCCCGCGGCCCAGTCGGCCGGCATCAGGCCGGGATCGGCCCGGAAGCGGGCGAACAGGTCGCGCACCACCTGCGCCGCATCGCGGCGGATCGGCGCGATGCGGGCATGGCGGTACATGTTGGGATAGAGGAAGGCCTTGATCTCGCGGTCGGCCGCCTCGATGGCCGCCGGGAAGGCGATCACCGGCCGGCCCGCCCGGCGCACCGCATCGGCATCGGCCGGGGCGAGCGCCGCCAGCCTGCCTTGCGATTCGGCGATCGTGCCTTCGACGAAGCGCGTGATCACCCGCCGCACCAGCTCGTTGGTGGCGCGCGCGATCTCGAGGCCCGGATGCAGAGCCTCGATCTCGTCGAGCAGCCCCGCCAGGAAGGGCACCGCGCGCAGTTCGGCGTGGCCGAAGAGCCCGGCCCGCAGGCCATCGTCGATGTCATGGGCGTTGTAGGCGATGTCGTCGGCGAGCGCCGCCGCCTGCGCCTCCGCCGAGGCATAGGTGTCGAGCCAGAGATCCTGTTTCGCCTGATACTCGACGATCGCGGCCGGGATGCCGATCCCGGCATAGCGCGCGGTCGGCGATCCGTCCGCCAGCAGCAGCGGGCCGTTGTGCTTGACCAGGCCCTCGAGCGTCTCCCAGGTCAGGTTCAGCCCGTCGAACCCCGCATAGCGCCGCTCCAGCCGGGTCACGATCCGCAGCGTCTGCGCGTTGTGGTCGAAGCCGCCGACCTCCGCCATGCAGTCGGCCAGCGCATCCTCGCCGGTATGGCCGAAGGGCGTGTGGCCGAGGTCGTGGGCCAGCGCCAGCGCCTCGGCAAGATCCTCGTCGAGCCCGAGCGCCCGCGCCAGGGCGCGCGCGATCTGCGCCACCTCGATCGTATGCGTCAGCCGCGTGCGGAAATGGTCGCCCTCATGCGAGACGAAGACCTGCGTCTTGTGCTTCAGCCGGCGGAAGGCGGTGGAGTGGATGATGCGGTCGCGGTCGCGCTGGAACGGGTTGCGCGTCGGCGAGGCCGGCTCCTCGATCAGCCGGCCCCGGCTCGTCGCCGCCCGGCAGGCATAGGGAGCCCGCCAGCGATCGCCGGGTTCGCGCGCGGCACCCGGCTGCGCGGGCAGCAAAGCGGGCGGATCGTCTGGATGCGGCATGGCGGGTCCGTCGCCGCCCCCGGCTTGTCGGGGGGCTGGGGCGCACTTACCTTTGCGGACAACCAAGGTGCAAGGAGCTTCTGCTCCGGGAGATCGCCATGACCCCATCGAACGAGGCCGCTGCGAGCCCCGTCTCCGTGACCGAGAAGGCCGCCAGCCGCATCCTCGCCGTGATGGCGACGGAGCCGCCCGGCTCCATGCTGCGCGTCAGCGTCGCCGGCGGGGGCTGCTCGGGCTTCCAGTACGTCTTCGACGTCGATCGCGAGAAGGCACCGGGCGATCTCGTCATCGAGCGCGACGGCGCGACCGTGCTGATCGACGAGACCTCGCTCGACCTGCTCGCCGGTTGCACCATCGACTTCGTCGACGACCTGATCGGGCAGTCGTTCAAGATCACCAATCCCAACGCCACGAGTTCGTGTGGGTGCGGAACGTCGTTCGCCGTATAATCCCGGAGCGTCAATCGCGCTCTCAGAGCAGCGTATATCAAGCTAGCGGCGCGGTCGCTCGATGATTACGTTCCAGTGACCTATTGATATAGTACTATAAAGAGGTCGGAGCACCAGAGCGTCTTCCCATTCAAATTGTACAGTTGGAAATCTCGCCTTCAGGCTAAAATTTTCATCAAAATTAAAAAATTTTTCAGGAATGTTTGCAAAGGGCTTATATCTAGCTACAAAACCTCTAGACTCCCATTCCCCGCCTAAGTGAGATATGATGTTTAGAGAAAGCAACGCCTGATCATAGTTCGACAGTTTTGTCCGGACAATCTTAGCCAAGTCTAATTTGTGATTTTTGCTTAAGGCCGATCTATCAATTAAATTATATATTCCAAATAAATTGCGCTGGTAATTTGATAGCGTAGACTGATATCCTTTAAACATACCATCATATTTTTCTTTAAATCGCCCACGAAGCTGGGAAATAGAATCGTGAATTTTCTTTATATCTCCCGTCCCGTGACGCGCGAGCGCATTGAGTGATTGGGTGTTCAATCCATAGTAAACGATAGTATATGCAATATCGATGCGATCCTCCACGGACCAGCGATCATAAGATGGAACGTTTCTTCGAGTCTGCTTGTATACCGAAGCAAACTCTCTGAGGAAACGTGAGGGCACACCACGTCTGTCCCAGAAGTTGTATTCGCCGCTTTCAGCAATGGCGTCGTGCGTCCTGAGCATTTCCGTCATAATGCTCATAACATTTTGAATCTTTGCAGAATTCCATGAAATCCTCCACGTGAGGAATATGACAAAAAGCGCAATAAAAGAAATTAAAGTCCCCCAGACGCCCCCGACATAGTCCCCAAAAAGACCATAATGCGGAAGATCTGTTTTTGCAGGAACAATAGCTTCTAAAAGAGAGCAGAACGAGGGCATGACAACCTCAAATAGATACGAATATTACTCTCATAATACATCACCAAAATCGCGATTAGCGAATATACCTACCGAAAATGACAGAATTAACGTGTTTACTTTGGAAATAGAATCCCTTTAGGGCAATACGCGAGCTCAGTGCGAGCTCGGCGCCCCGCCCTGCTCCAGCCGGATCTCGGCGGCCATCAGGCCCTTCGGCCCGGGGCCGTAGCGCACCAGCACGACCTGTCCGGGGATCAACTCGACGAGCCCGTAGCGGCGCATCGTCTCCATATGGACGAAGACGTCGGGCGCGTTCTCGCCGGCCGAGACGAAGCCGAAGCCGCGCAGCCGGTTGAACCACTTCACCGTCATCCGCTCGAGCCCGCTGGTCGGCGTGACCTGGACGTTGGTGCGCGCCAGCGGCATCTCGGCAGGATGGCGCGCGGCGGTGGTGTCGATCGACAGGACGCGGATGGCCTGACGGCCGCGCGGCTTCTCCACCGCTTCGAGCACGATGTGAGCGCCTTCGGCGATCGCATTGAAACCATCGCGCTTCAGGATGGTGACATGGACGAGGACGTCGGGCCCGCCATCCTCGGGAACGACGAAGCCGTAGCCCTTGGACACGTCGAACCACTTCACATAGCCGCTGAGTTCGACGCCGACATCCGCGGCGAGGCTCTCCGGCCCGTCGAGCCGCATCACCCGATTGAGCGACTGGATCGGTCCCACCGGTCGCCGCCCGCTCTCACCGAACTCGTCGGACATTGACTACCCACCCCCGCCCGAAATGGCTTGATTCGCCTGCTCACGATACCATCCCCGGGGAGTCGCGATACAGCCGGCTTCGCGTCATCCACATCCGCGATGGGCGAAAATCAGCTCCGATGCATGACCGCCCCATGCGATAGAGGGCTCCCGAGTCGACCCCGCCGCGACGAGGACCGCCATGCCCGATCTCGCCACCCTCGCCCTCTTCACCGCCGCCTGCGCCGTGCTGACCGCCACGCCCGGCCCCGACATGCTGCTGATCGCCTCGCGCAGCATCAGCCAGGGCCGCGCCGCGGGCGTCCTGACCTATGCCGGTATCGCCGCCGGGAGCTATCTGCAGGCCTTCGCGGCCGCTTTCGACCTGTCGCAACTCTTCCTGCTGGTCCCCACAGCCTATGATGCGCTGCGCTTCGTCGGCGCGGCCTATCTCGCCTGGCTGGCCTGGACGACGCTTCGGTCGCCGGCCGCTCTCGTCGAGCCCCGCGCCGACCAGCCGGCGCTGAAGCTGCGCGCGATCTTCCTGCAGGGGATGCTGACGAACCTGCTCAACCCCAAGATGGCGCTGTTCATGCTGGCGCTGCTGCCGCAGTTCCTGAAGCCCGAGGCGGGCTCGATCGCGCTGCAGGTGATCGTCCTGGCGACGATCCTCAATCTGACGGGACTGACCGTCAACGGCGCGGTCATCCTGACGGCGGGACGGCTCGGCCGGGCGCTCGCCGCACGGCCCCATCTCGCCGCCTGGCCGCAGCGGCTGATGGGCGCGGTCTTCGGCGCGCTGGCGCTGCGGCTGGCGCTGGCCTCGCGGGATTGAAGCTCAGGCCGCGGCCGCCGCCACGCCGAGCAGCACCGCCACCGCCACCCTGACCATTTTCATCGGCACGGACAACCTCATCCCCGAGGTCATCGGTTCGACCGCCACCGTGAGCGAAAAAGGGCTGGACGTGCCTGGCAAGCTGGGTAGCGAGGCCGAAACCGACGCCGAGATCGCCAGCGGCAGCTTCACCATCAAAGACAACGGCCAGGGCTTCGAGCTGCTGGTGGGCGGACAACCGGTCTATCTGTCCGGCGGCCTGCCCACCACCATCACGGGCGCGTTGGGCACGCTGACCATCACCGGCTACACCAAGACCGGAACCGGTACCGACACCGAATACACCGTCGACTACACCTACACCCTGACCACCAACGCCGCCAACCACACCGCAACGGTGGAGGATTCGTTCACGGTGAGAGTGGTCGATGGCACAGGTGACGTCAGCAACCTGGGCCATATCACGATCACCATCGAGGACGACAGCCCGATTGCCCGGGCGGATGTGGACAGCGTGGCTGCCGACTACAACCAGCGGGCCACCGGAAACGTCATCACCGGTGACGGCACAGAAGGTGGTTTGGGTGGGCCAGGTGCAGACAGCCGCGGGGCCGACGGTGCCGTGCTGGTCACCATGGACGACGGCTTCAGCAGCTGGTTGCACATCGCCGCCCCCATCTTGCAAAGGTACCGCGTGCCGGCCGTGGCCTACGTGACCACGAGCTTTGTGGGCACGACCAGCATCTCGGGCGAGCCCTACCTGACCTGGCCCGAACTGGAGGAGGGGTTGAAAGACCGCGCCCTGGTCACGCTGGCGGCGCAGCCAGAACCCGGCGCCGCAAAGACAGTCAACTTGGGAGAGCGACTGCACCCGGTTGCCCGTTTCGGTGGCCAGGTGAAGCCGCTGCTCGACCA
>OGCL01002224.1_pt1 | contig 14080 bp, 16 predicted proteins | sample 1570041 | NCBI WGS metagenome assembly OGCL01 (sample SAMN06266162, study PRJEB24511) | hot springs metagenome | isolation source: Hot spring water | place: South Africa: Limpopo | collected 2015-06-22 | reverse complement strand
GCCATGATCGCATCCTGCGCCCGGTGGATGGCCGGATGGATATGGTTGCGCCCCGAAAGCCAGGGCGACAGCTGCGGATCCTGGCCGCTGCGACGGAGATAGATGACCATCTTGCGGGCGGCCGCGAGGGCTGCCTGCGGCGAGGCGAAGCGGCTGACGAGATGCAGCATGAGGTCGATGCCGGTCGAGATGCCGGCGCTCGAAAAGCGGTTGCCGTCTTCGACATAAAGCCGGTTCTCCAGAACACTCGCCGTTGGGGCAAGTGCCTGGAGTTCGTCGAGGCAATCTGCGTGCGTGGTGCACTGATAGCCCTCCATCAGCCCGGCGGCCGCAGCAAGCAGCGCGCCGGAGCAGATGGTGACGAGCCGCGTGTCTGGCCTGACCGTGCGGGCGAGCCAGCGCGTCAGTATCTTCAGTTCGGCCTCCCGGGCGATCTCTTCCGCGCCGACGGTAAGGCTGCCGGAAATGACAAGGATCGCATTGTCAGGCAGCGTCTCGGGCAGGGGGTCGAGACCGTCGATTGTGAGCCCGATCGAGGTCTGCTGCCGCGATTGGGCAGAAATGTAGCGATAGTCGAAACGGACCCGGTCCTGTTCCTGGTTCGCGTAGCGCAGCACCTCCAGCGGACCGGCGATGTCGATCAGCAGCGTGTCGGGCGGAACGAGGATGAAGACCGGGATCACGTCCATCGAGGCGGGTCTCAGGCGGCGTCCGACAGCGGCGCAAGCCCCTGCTCGACGGTAACGATCCGAGCGAAGCGGTTGGCGAGCACCAGCTCCGTGCGCATACGGATGTCGTCGGCGGTAAAGACCCGGCCGGATGCATGCGTCATGGGGAAGGTGAGCGTCGCCTCGGTGACGAAGTCGACCGCGAAGCCGAGATCGGATGCATGGCGTGTCGTGGTCTCGCAGCACTGCTCGGTGCGGATGCCCGAGACGATCACGCGGGAGATGCTCTTTTCGCGCAGCCAGGCTTCGAGACCGGTGTCGACGAGCGCCGAATGTACGCCCTTGTGAAAGGTTACGTCGGGGGCGATGGAGATCTCGTCGAGTGCCCGGATGAAGCCGCTTTCCAGCCGGAAGGCCGCGTCCGTGTCGACATGGAAGATCTGCACGATCGGCATGCCGGCGGCCTTGGCGCCATCGATTAGCGCCTGCTGCCTCGAAAGGTAAGCGGGAAGTTCTGATGCGTCCCAATAGGGCGCATGGCGAAAGCTTTCCTGGACGTCGACCACGATGAGGGCGGTATCATGAGCGGACATATTCGTCTCCTGTCGTTGCGATGACATCTAGCATATGTCCCCGCATTCAGGACACCATGCACGGAGCGGACGAAGATGGGACATATTCGGCCATTCGCCTTGCTGTCCGCGCAGGCAGATTGTCTGACAACCCGTTGCGCCCCGCCTGTGCTTCGCCTAATGTCCGCCGCGACATTTTCGAGGAGGAATAAAGATGCTGCGTTTTGGAATTCTGTCGACGGCCAAGATCGGTCGCGAGCTTGTCGTGCCGGCCATCCAGGATGCCGAAAACGCCGTGGTGACGGCAATCGCCAGCCGCGATCTCAGCCGTGCGCGCGAGATGGCCGATCGATTTTCGGTGCCGCATGCCTTTGGCTCCTATGAGGAAATGCTGGCCTCCGACGTCATCGATGCAGTCTACATACCGCTGCCGACCTCGCAGCATGTCGAGTGGGCGATCAAGGCCGCCGATGCCGGCAAGCATGTGCTCTGCGAAAAGCCGATCGCGCTCAAGGCTGGAGAGATCGACGAGATCATCGCGGCCCGCGAGCGCAACAAGGTGCTGATCACGGAAGCCTATATGGTGACCTATGCACCGGTCTGGCTGAAGGTCCGCGAACTGCTGGCTGAAGGCGCCATTGGCACGCTGAAGATGGTCCAGGGCTCCTTCACCTATTTCAACCGCGACCCCGACAACATGCGCAACATCCCGGAACTCGGCGGCGGCGCGCTGCCGGATATCGGTGTCTACCCGACGATCACCACCCGTTTCGTCACCGGCAAGGAGCCGGTCCGCGTGCAGTCGACCATTGAGCGTGATCCGGAATTCGGCACCGATATCTATTCGAGCGTGAAGGCCGATTTCGGTGATTTCGAGCTGAACTTTTACGTCTCGACCCAGATGGCGAACCGACAGCTGATGGTTTTCCACGGCACGGATGGCTTCATCGAGGTGAAGTCACCCTTCAACGCCGACCGCTGGGGCGCCGAGGAAGTCGAACTGACGAACCGCGGTCACAACGTCTCGCAGATCTTCCGCTTCCCCGACAGCCGCCAGTACAAGCTGGAAGCCGAAGCCTTCGCCCGTGCCGTGGCCGGTACGAAGGGCGAGGTCGTCACGCTGGAGAATTCTAAGGCGAACCAGAGGCTGATCGACGCGATCTACCGGGCAGCCGAGAAGGATGGCTGGGAAGCGGTGTAAGTCGCCGCTTTCCCATTATCGGCGAAAGACGTAGCGCGAATACCCGAAAAAGCTGAACAGCATGGCCGCGATGGAGGCGAAAACCAGCGCGGCATAGGGGCTGAGCAGCGGCGCGCCGATCAACAGCAGGGCGTAGACACCATAGTTGATCAGCGATGTCACCACGCCGATGAAACCGTAACGAAAGCCTTCACTCACCATCGACCGCTTTGAGGCGCCGAAGGTGAAGTGGCGGTTGAGCAGCCATGTCGTGGTCATGGCGACCGCGATGGCAACGATGCGGCCAGCGAGCGGCCCGACCGGCGTGAAGGTCAGGAAGAGCCAGAGCACGCCGGCATCCACGAGAAAGCCGGTGGCGCCAACGATGACGAAACGCAGGAACTTCTTCATGCCGCGCGGGACGACTGACCCTTCGCCGCCACCTTCGAGCCACGCTCGCGGCGCGGTTTCGCGGCCTCGGCATGGGCCTCGCTGTCTGCCTTCGAGGTGCTGAGCGCCGGAAGCGTCAGATAGTGGATCCGGAGTTGCTCGGCGCGAGACCGCGCGACGGAATCGAGGATGAGCGCTGCCGTAAACGACAGGAAGGACATCATGGTCAGCGCCATGGCGGCGATCCAGGTCGGCATGCGCGAGACGAGGCCGGTGGTGAAGAACTCGTAGAGGACGGGCGCCATGAAACCGATGCTCGCCCCCATCAGGCCGGCCGCGATCAGGCCGAAAAAGGCGAAGGGGCGGGTTTCCTTCATCAGCATGGCGAACATCCAGAGGATCTTGAAGCCATCCTTGAAGGTCGAAAGCTTCGAATGCGAACCCTCCGGACGACGGCCGTAGTCCAGCTCGATTTCGCAGACGGGAAGCTTCAGCCGCGAGGCATGCACCGACATTTCCGTCTCGATCTCGAACCCGCCGGAAACGGCCGGGAAGCTCTTCACATAGCGGCGCGAGAATGCCCGGTAGCCCGAGAGAATGTCGGTGAAATCATTGCCGAACAGCATGCGGTAAAGCTGGTTGAACAGGCGGTTGCCGAAGGCATGGCCGTTGCGCCCGGCATCGTCATGAACCCCGCGGCGCGTGCCGACCACCATGTCGGCGCGCTCGGTGATCAGAGTGCGGATCAGCTCCTCGGCGTCCGCAGGACCATAGGTCCCGTCGCCATCGGCCATGATGTAGATGTCGGCGTCGATGTCGCAGAACATCCGGCGCACCACATGGCCCTTGCCCTGGCGCCTCTCGCGAACGACGGTCGCGCCCGCCAGCATGGCTTTCAGCGCCGTGCCGTCGGTGGAGTTGTTGTCGTAGACATAGATCTTCGCCTCGGGCAGCGCAGCACGAAAGTCTGTGACGACCTGGCCGATGGTTGCGGCCTCGTTGTAGCACGGCAGGAGAACGGCGATGTCGAGGGAAGGGGTGGCCGGACGGCTCATGGGGACCTGCTCAAAGCGCTGGGGTTCCGGCAACCTTCGGGCTGCCTTTGGTTTTACTATTTCTTGAGAAGGTTAAGGCTAGGTTTCGGGCAAGATCAGTCTTTGAAATATGCTCCGTAAGTGTCCCACTCCGTTGGGTCGACCTTGTGGAAGTGGAGGTTTGACCAAGCATGGCCGACATCACCCTGCCGGACACCTCTAAAACCTCCACCGCGCGTCCGCTGTTCCTGTGGACACTCGCTTATGGTCTCGTCACCATGGCGGTGATCGCGCTGCTCAACCTGCCGACGGCAACGGATTACGTCGGCGCCGACAACGACGACGTCATGCGCCTCGTACAGGTGCGCGACCTTCTGGCCGGCCAGAGCTGGTTTGATCTGACCCAATATCGGCTCGGCCTGGACGGTGGCACACTGATGCACTGGTCCCGCCTGGTTGATTTGCCCATAGCACTTCTCATCAGGTTTTTCGCCCAGATCGTGCCGATGGAGCAGGCAGAAGCACTGGCTCTCCTCGTCTGGCCCTTCCTGTTGATCCTGCCGCTGATGGCAGCCGTGGCCATCGCCGCCCGTCGCATCGGCCATGACGTCACCATGCATCTTGCGTTGTTGTTGACCTCCGTGTTCGTCATCACCGGCAATCGTTTTCTGCCCGGGTCCATCGATCATCACAATCTCCAGCTCGTGCTGGTCGCCACGATCGCCGCAGGCCTCATTGATCCATCGCGGGGTATCGCGGGCCACGCGCTTGCCGGTTTCGCTGCCGCTGCCGCGATCGCGATTGGAGCCGAGACCACGCCATTCGTCGCGGCGGCCTGTGCCGCTGTTGGCATCCTCTGGGCCCTGGAAGGTGCTGACTATGCCGGAGCCGCCCGCGCCTTCTCCCTCACCCTGCTGGTCAGTCTCTCTGCATTCTTCTTCGCCACGGTTCCTCCGGCGCAATACGCCGTCGTCACCTGTGACAGTCTGTCGATCGGCTTTTATGCCGTAGTCGGCATCGGCGCAGCTTCGCTTTTCATTGCCACCCAGCTGCCGGGCATGCGGGATCTGCGCCTGCGGGTTGCCGCTATCGCGATTACAGGTGTTCTCGTTTTCATCGGCGCACTGACGATCGCCCCGAGCTGCCTGCAGAACCCGTTGAACGAATTGGATCCCCTGCTGCATTCCTTGTGGCTTTCAGGAGTGGTTGAGGCGCAGTCTTTCCGTGACCAGTTCGCCAAAGAACCCTCTGCCTTTGGTGGCTTCTATGCGGTCGGCTTCTTTGCCATCTGCGTCTGCCTCTTCCGTATCCTGAACCAGGATCGCGCCCGCACCCATGCGATTGCCCTGGCCCTTGTCGCCGTCTGCTGGCTGATCGCGCTGGTACAGGTCCGTGGTGCAATCTTTGCCAACCTGCTGGCCATCCCGCCTCTGGCTTTGCTGATCGGCGAGCTGCGCCGCAAGTCCCGTCAGGAGCCGGATCAACTGGGGACGGGCCTGCTGTTTGCGCTGGCCGCCTTTCTATCCGTACCGAGTGCCTGGGCGCTATTCGGCGTGCTCTTCGTGGAGGGGACTGCTGGCGTTACCAATCGCATGAAGGGTCTGGCGCAGACCCCGTCCGAAACGGCGGCAGGCAACGCTGCCTGTGATATGGCGACCGGCTTCGCCACGCTGAACAGGCTTCCGACCGGCGTTGTCGTGGCGGCTTCTGACATGGGGCCGGAAATCCTGCGTTATACCCAGCATCGTGCCTTGTCCGGCCCCTATCATCGCAATCAGGGCGGCATGCTGACAGAACTGCATATTGGCCTTGCCGAGCCGGACGAGGCGGCCGCCTTCCTCCGGGGGGCAGGCGCGACAATCCTGGTCTTCTGCCCGGACTTCCCGCAGACGCAGAAGATCGCCTTGAGCAAGCAGGATGGTCTCTATGCCGGCATGATGAAGGGTCAGGTACCTGCCTATCTGCGCCGCGTTCCAGTCGACGGACCCTCAGGCATGCAGATCTACCGCGTGGAAATGCCCTGACGGAAAGCCCGGGATCAGCCGCATGCGCGGGCTGATCTTGGCCCGGTTTTCCGCTAGGGAAGGGGCATGAGCAATTTCTTCGACAACGATTCGCCGACGAACCTCACCGAGTTCTCCGTTTCGGAACTCTCGGGCTCGATCAAGCGCACCATCGAGACATCTTTCGATCACGTGCGGGTGCGGGGCGAAATCTCCGGCTATCGCGGGCCGCATTCCTCGGGCCATGCCTATTTCAGCCTGAAGGATGACAAGGCGCGTATCGACGCCGTGATCTGGAAGGGCTCCTTCTCGCGGCTGAAATATCGACCCGAAGAGGGCATGGAAGTGATCGCCACCGGCAAGGTCACCACCTTCCCCGGCTCGTCGAAATACCAGATCGTCATCGAGCAGATGGAGCCCGCCGGCGCAGGCGCCTTGATGGCGCTAATCGAAGAGCGCAAGCGCCGCTTCACCGCGGAAGGCCTGTTTGATCCTGCGCGCAAGCAGCTCTTACCCTTCCTGCCCAAGGTGATCGGCGTGGTGACCTCGCCAACCGGCGCCGTTATCCGTGACATCCTGCACCGTATCTCCGATCGCTTCCCGGTGCACGTGCTGGTCTGGCCGGTCAAGGTTCAGGGCGAAGGCTCCGGTGACGAAGTGGCCAATGCAATCCATGGCTTCAACGCGCTGGAGCCTGGTGGCCCGATCCCGCGGCCGGACGTGCTGATCGTCGCGCGCGGGGGCGGCAGCCTTGAGGACCTCTGGAGCTTCAACGACGAGGCCGTCGTGCGTGCGGCAGCTGCCAGCACCATTCCGCTGATCTCTGCGGTCGGCCACGAGACCGACTGGACGCTGATCGACTACGCCGCCGATGTGCGCGCGCCGACGCCCACGGGTGCCGCTGAAATGGCAGTCCCGGTCAAAGCCGATCTTGAGGCGCAGGTCGCAACGCTTGCCGCGCGGCTGTCCGGTGCCATGAACCGCCAGATGGACAATCGCCGCCAGAACCTGCGCAGTCTGGTGCGTGCGCTGCCGTCGCTCGATCAGTTGCTCGCTCTACCGCGCCGCCGTTTCGACGAGGCTGCGGCCGGTCTCGGGCGCAGCCTTGAGCTCAACACCATGAACAAGCGCCGCAGCTTCGAACGTGCAGCGGCCAAGCTCTCACCGGACATGCTGGCGCGGCAACTCGGCGAGCGTAAGCAGAAACTGTCCGAGAGCACCGTTCGTGCAGAGCGGATCATCGAGCGACTGATCGAGCGCAACAAGGCGCGTCTCGGTCGGTTCGATGCGACGCTCACGGCGGTGCCCGCACGGCTGAAGGCAATGACGGAACGTTCGAAGGATCGGCTGGAAAGCCTTGGCCGCCGCGCCGACAGTGCGGTGATAAACGACCTGCGGCGTGCCCGGCAGACGCTCGTCGCGCAAGACCGTGTCCTGCAGTCACTTTCCTACAAGAACGTGCTTGCCCGTGGCTACGCGGTCATCCGAGACGAGAATGATCGCCCTGTTTCACGCGCCGATGCATTGGCGCATGGCCAGGCGATTGCAATCGAATTCGCCGATGGACGTGTGGCGGCCGTGGCCGGTGAGGGCGTCTCGCCACCGGAGCCGTCGGCTCCCCAGCCGATGCGTGCGGCCACGGCGTCAAAACCACCTCGCAAGAGCGAGCCGCCGGCGGGCCAGGGGAGTCTTTTCTGATGGCACGCCGCTTCCTGGTCGTGCTCGCCCATCCGCTGCCGGAGAGTTTCGCAGCTTCTGCCGCAAAGACCGTGGTCGAGACGTTGGAGGCGAAAGGTCACGCGGTCGACCTGCTGGATCTCTATGCCGAGGGTTTTGACCCGCGCCTGACAGCCAACGAGCGCGCCGCCTACATGGAGCCGGGTTACCAACCCTCTGACGATGTTTTGGGCATTGTCGAGCGGCTGAAGGCAGCCGATGGTCTCGTGCTCGTCTTTCCGCAGTGGTGGTTCAACCTGCCTGCGATCATGAAGGGTTTCATCGACCGCATCTTCGTGCCCGGCGTCGCCTTCGACCACGACAAGGCCGGCGGGCGCATCGTGCCGCTGATGACCAACATCAGCAGTTTCTGGGTCGTGACCTCAACCGGTTCGCCCTGGTGGGTGGTCCATCTCTACATGGGCAATCCGGTCAAGCGGATCCTGAAGCGCGGCGTGGCCGCCTTCTGTGCTAAGGGTGTAGACTTCCGCATGCTTGCGCTGCACGACATGGACCGCGCTACAGATCAGAAGCGCAAGGGCTTCCTGGCAAAGGTGGAGGCCAGCTTTTCCGGGCTTTGACGCTGGTGCGACGGTTCCCGGTTGCATTGTCAAGAATTACACTTTTGATTGAGGTTGTATTCATCGTGAAAACCGATGGTTGACTTTCATTAGAAACGTCGCTATCTATGGCCTATCGATTGTTGCTTGCTAAGCTTTGGTTATCGCGCGGAACAGCCCGCGCCCTGTCGAACCTTCCTTTCAAAAATCGTTACCTCCGCAGCGCATCCGCGCTGGGGCACTCTATGCGCTATGAAAGGGTTCATCATGACCACTGGCACAGTAAAATGGTTCAATTCCACCAAGGGCTTCGGCTTCATTCAGCCTGACAACGGCGGCCCGGACGCATTCGTCCACATCTCGGCCGTTGAACGGTCCGGCATGCGCGAAATCGTCGAAGGCCAGAAGCTGGCTTACGACATGGAGCGCGACAACAAGTCGGGCAAGATGTCGGCCTGCAACCTGCAGGCAGCCTGATAGATCCGGGATCCGCTTTCCTTTGACCAGGATGTACTGGCACTGTCGAAGGCATGATCCCCATGGAAGGTCAGGCGGTTAGCCTGGCCTTTTTTTATTGCCCCTTGAGGGCAAACCTCCTGAAAGGAGATGACATGACCGAACAGCTCACGAAATCCCGCCAGACCGCCGAGATCGCCTTTGCGAAGACGCAGTCCCAGTTTCTCGCCCGCGGCCGCGCGATTGATGAACACGACGCGATTGCCACCGCACGTGACGAGAAAACGACCCGCCTGCGCGAGGCACGCCTGACGCGTGAGCGCGAAGCGCGCGAAAACGCGACAGCAGCCCTCGTCGCCAAGCGCGCCCGTACCTGACCCCAGTTCCAAGAGATCGGAGCCCCGATGAAATTTTCGAGAGACCATGGCCTCGCCGAGCGCCGCACCACCGCAACCGACGCCAAGGCAGCGCTGCTCCAGGCTTACAAGGCCGCCCATGCCGCTGCGGATCCCGAACGTGAAGCCCGCATGGCTGAGCGTGCTGCCCGGGCCGAAGAACGCGAAAGGCGCCACGCCGAACGTGACCGCCTGAAGGCCGAGGAAAAGCTTCGCGCCGAGCAGGAAGCACGCGAGCGTGAAGAAGCCCTTGTCGCCGAAGCCCGTGCCGAAAAGGATGCCCGCGAACAGGCCGAAGCCTCGCGCATCTCCCGCGTGGTCGAGGATGAAGCCGCCCGCAAAGCAGAACGCGATCGTCGCTACGCCGCCCGCAAAGCCCGTCAGGGCTGACCTGCCACGTCCGGCTCTGTGCCACCTTGGCTGCGGCCTGGCCCGGAGGCGCATGTCGAATACTGCGTCTCCAAAATCGATTGCACGCAATTGATCAACCTGATGTGATTATACTAGACAACGATCTTCATCGTCGCCACATGGGGCCGTGAAACCGGATGTGCTCCCAAGCGTCCGGGGATACGGAGTATGACCATGATGAAGAAAATCGTCCTTGCCGCAGCAGTCGCGGCAACAAGCCTCGCCACCCTCCCCGCCAGCGCCGCGACCTATGTCGAAGCAGGGGGCTGGACGCCTCGCGAAATCCTCTTCGGCAAGCAGTACAATGGCAATGTCACGGCAATCCGCGTCGATCGCGGTGGCCTGGAGCGCCATTCCTACCCGCAGCAGGCCATCTACCCGACCGGAAACAGCCTTCGCATGGCCCAGGCCATGGTAACGGAAGACCCGAGCCTCTCGGCTGCCCTCGAAGTGCGCGGCATCGCCCCGCACAATGTGCTCTGGGTGCAGACAGCCTTTAACGGCGGCAAGATCGTCTATTACCGCTGAGCCGAGGCTGACCTTGAAAACAAAACCCCGCCCTGGCGACAGGACGGGGTTTTTCTTGTCTTCGGCTTGGGAGGGGCTTAAGCCCATTCGCCCTGGCGCATGACAGGCACCTTCGAGCCGTCGGCCCGGATGCCGTCGATGTCCACCTGGCCCGATCCGATCATCCAGTCGATATGGATCAACGAGGAATTGCCGCCTTGGGCCTTGATCTGGTCCGGGCTAAGCGAGGCGCCATTGAGGAAGCACTTCGAATAGCACTGACCAAGGGCGATGTGGCAGGAGGCGTTTTCGTCGAACAGCGTGTTGTAGAAGAGCACGCCCGAGGCCGAGATCGGCGAGGAATGCGGCACCAGCGCCACTTCGCCCAGACGCCGTGCGCCTTCATCGGTATCGAGCACCTTGTTCAGCACGGCCTCGCCCTTTGACGCCTTTGCCTCGACAATCCGTCCGCCTTCAAATCGCACCTGGATATTGTCGATGAGCGTGCCCTGATGCGAAAGAGGCTTCGTCGAGGACACATGGCCCTCCACTTTCAACGCATGCGGCGTGGTGAAGACTTCTTCCGTCGGAATATTGGGATTGCAGGTCACGCCGTTTTTCGCCGTCGAAGCGCCGCCGTGCCATTCGTGGCCGTCTGCGAGGCCAACCGTCAGGTCGGTGCCGGGGCCGGTGAAGTGCAGCGCGGCAAAACGCTCGCCGTTCAGCCAGGTCGAGCGCTTCTTGAGTTCCGCATTGTGTTCGGCCCAGGCCGCGACCGGATCGTCACGATCGACGCGCGAGGCGGCGAAGATCGCGTCGGCGAGCTTGCGCACAGCCTCTTCGATCGGCAGATCCGGGAAGACGAGTTTTGCCCAGGAGGGGTTGGGATAGGAGCAGATGTTCCAGTTGATGTCGAAATTGGAGATGTGCTCCAGCGCCGGCTTGTAGGCGATCGAGGTCGCCTTGTTGGCGCGGCCGACCTTGATGGGATCCTCGGAGGCCAGGAGCATCGGATTGTCGCCGGCGATAGCGAGGCGTGCTGCGCCGTTCTCGTACGCTTTTGCCATGCCGTCATAAAGCCAGTTCGGCGCGCGGTCGAAGCTTTCGTCGTGGCCATGGCGATAGCGCGCCAGCGTCGTCTCCTCGTCGGAATAGAAGGTGGTGACCGTCGACGCCCCTGCCTTATAGGCATGGGCCGTGATCAGCCGCACCAGTGGCACGGCGACGAGCGGCGCGGTCAGAACCAGATCCTGGCCCTTCTGCAGCTGCAGCCCGACCCTGATCGCCACTTCGGCGAGCTTGTCGAGCTTGGTCGGATCGATCGAGTTGGAGAGATCGGGGAGGGTCATGCGGTATTCCTTCTGTCGGACATCCCCGACTTAGGGCATGCATGCGACAATTTGAAGGGCCGAGATGATCAGGAGGATCAGGCGGCTGGCTGCGGCGTGGCTTTTAAGATCCAGAGAGCGAGCAGCGGAAACAGCAGGAGTTCGGCCAGCAGCGAGGGGAAGAGATCCAGACCGGCGAGCGGCGCCAGATCCGGCGCGGACAGTCGCGCAAGGCCGCCGATAAAGATCATGCCGATTGCCGCGAGAACAGCATTTCGCAGTCGTTGCAGGCGAAAGGCTGAAGCAATGAACAGAAGCCCGACGCCGAGCCAGACACCGCCGATAAAGCGTACATGACTGTCTCGGACAAAGTAGAGCGACGGATCTGTGATCGTGACGAAAGACCCGTCGCCCTGCAGGCCGAGCGTCTGGATACCGCCGAAACCGATATTGATCCCGAGGAAGACGATGCCGAGGCCGACAAGCGCCAGGATTACCTTTAGGATTGAAGTCATGCTCGGCCCCCGCCATTGATGAGGCGGCAGGCCTAGCATGCCGGCGCGTCAGCCGCTAGGCCACCAAAGGTGCCGCAATTGCGCCAAGCGCCTTCAGCGCATCCTGCGGGGAAAGCCGCACCTGCAAACCGCGCTGCCCACCATTCATATAGACGAGCGGCTCGTCCATGGCGGATATCTCGATGGCAGTCGGCACCTGCTTCTTCTGGCCGAAGGGGCTGATGCCGCCGACCACGAAGCCGGTGAGTTTTTCCGCATTGGCCGGTTTCATCATCGCCGCCGACTTGCCGCCGAAGGCGCTCGCCAGCTTCTTCATCGACACCTCCTTGTCGGAGGGCACGACGACACAGACCGGCTTGCCGTCGAGTTCCGCCATCAACGTCTTCAACACCCGCGACGGATGCTCGCCGATCGCTTCCGCCGCCTGCAGCCCGATGCGCTCGGCATTCGGGTCGTAGTCATAGGTCGCGGTGGTATAGGCCACACCGGCCTTGTCGAGAAACTGCGTGGCGCGGGTGGTCTTGGCCATGGCTCAGGCCTTGAAGGTCTGCTGATAGATCTCGGGCTTGAAACCGACCGTGAGCTTGCCGTCGACATCGAGCACCGGCCGCTTGATCATCGAGGGCTGCTCCAGCATCAGCGCCTTGGCTCGTGTCGTGTCGAGATTCTCCTTCTGCGCCTCGTCGAGCTTCTTGAAGGTCGTGCCGGCCTTGTTGAGCAGCACCTCCCAGCCGATCTTGCCGATCCAGCTGTCGAGAGTTGCCGCATCAATGCCCTTGGCCTTGTAGTCGTGGAAGTCATGCGCCACGCCTTGGCTCTCAAGCCAGGTGCGCGCCTTCTTCATCGTGTCGCAGTTCTTGATGCCGTAGATGGTGATTGCCATGGGCCGCGGGTCTCCTGTTCGTGACCGACGGATAGCAAGACGATGACACGGCTGGCAAGCCGAGCGGGTGGCCTTGCGGTTGGTAGCGGAGAGGTCTACGCGGGCGCCGCACGAAACGGGTTGATCGATCGCGCTGAGCACGTCACCCTGTGGCAGCATGAGGGGATGCAGACCGATGACGAGCAACCAGGCTTACACGCTGTTTGAAACACAGAGCGGCACCTGCGCGATCGCCTGGAGCGATGAAGGAATCTGCGGCTTTCATCTGCCGGGTGACGAGACGGAGCAGGCAGAGCGCGCTATACGTCGGCGTTTTGCGGGTGCGGAGCACGCGTCTCCGATCCCTGAAATCGCTGCCGCCATCGATCGCGTTCGCGCCTATTTCGAAGGCGAACGCAGCGACTTCTCCGACCTGCGCCTCGACCTTTCCGCCCAGACGGATCTGTACCGCGAGATCTATCTGGCCACCCGCCGTCTCGGCTGGGGCAGCACCACCACCTATGGCGCGCTGGCGGGGGAGCTGGAGCTGGGACCTGCGGGCGCGTGGACGGTCGGCCAGGCCATGGCGAAGAACCCGATCCCGCTGATCATCCCGTGTCACAGGGTTCTCGCGGCAGGACGAAAAATCGGCGGCTTTTCCGCGCCCGGCGGATCGGGGTCCAAGCAGCGGATGCTGGAGCTGGAAGGTGTCGAACTGCCCGATACTGCCCCGGCGCAGCAGTCCTTCGCCTTCTAAAGGGCACAAGAAAAAACGGAGGGCGTTGGCCCACCGTTTCATTTGTTCACTGAGGCTGAGGCGTTCGCCTCACTCCCACTCGATGGTGCCCGGGGGCTTTGACGTCACGTCGTAGACGACGCGGTTGATGCCGCGGACCTCGTTGATGATGCGGGTGGCCGCCCGTCCGAGGAATTCCATGTCGTAGTGGTAGAAGTCGGCCGTCATGCCGTCGACCGAGGTGACGGCGCGCAGCGCACAGACGAATTCATAGGTGCGTCCATCGCCCATGACGCCGACGGTCTGGACCGGGAGCAGCACGGCAAAGGCCTGCCAGATCGCGTCGTAGAGGCCCGCCTTGCGGATCTCGTCGAGATAGATGGCATCGGCTTCGCGCAGGATATCGAGCTTTTCGCGCGTCACCCCGCCGGGGCAGCGGATGGCAAGTCCCGGACCCGGAAAGGGGTGGCGACCGATGAACGAGTCGGGCAGGCCGAGCTCGCGGCCGAGCACGCGCACTTCATCCTTGAAGAGTTCGCGCAAGGGCTCGACGAGCTGCATCTTCATGCGCTCGGGCAAACCGCCGACATTGTGGTGGCTCTTGATCGTCACCGACGGGCCGCCGGTGAAGGACACGCTTTCGATGACGTCGGGATAGAGCGTGCCCTGGCCGAGGAAATCCGCGCCGCCGAGCTTCTTGGCTTCTTCCTCGAAGGTCTCGATGAACAGGCGGCCGATGATCTTGCG
>OGCL01002223.1_pt1 | contig 14084 bp, 14 predicted proteins | sample 1570041 | NCBI WGS metagenome assembly OGCL01 (sample SAMN06266162, study PRJEB24511) | hot springs metagenome | isolation source: Hot spring water | place: South Africa: Limpopo | collected 2015-06-22 | reverse complement strand
GAGAATAGCGATCGCTCCCACCAGGAGATTCAGCCATGCTCTGCCCCACTGTCCATAAACCCCACCTAATAAACTGGCGGAAATACCCAAACAGGTAAGGGTGATTGCCAACCCCACTGCAAAGAAGCAGGCTTGCACAGGCAGACGGCGATTATCCTTGGTGCCACCGATATAGGCAATGGTAATCGGGAGCATGGACAAAGTGCAGGGCGACAGGCTAGTAACTATGCCCGCCACCAAGGCAATCGGTGCGATCCATGCCCGATCCAGCCCCTGCATTAACAAATTATTTGCCCACTGACCGATGCTGTAGTTGAACTCAGCCCAATTGATATGCATGACCCAAACTGCTTAAAACTATGTAAAGCCACCTCCCAGCATAGCTAAACGCAGGTATTGTAGGATATACTTTAATAATTTACGCAAAACCTCTGTAGATTATGAATATTGCCACCGACATCACCCAACTGGTGGGGCGGACTCCCCTAGTAGCACTACAGCGCATACCAAAGAAAGAAGGGTGTGTCGCCCGCATTGTAGTTAAGCTAGAAGGCATGAACCCCTCGGCATCGGTCAAAGACCGCATCGGTGTCAACATGGTAAGAGAAGCAGAGGAGAAGGGTTTGATCGCACCAGGAAAAACTGTCTTGGTGGAGCCAACCTCAGGGAATACGGGGATCGCTCTGGCAATGGTCGCCGCCGCCAAGGGGTATCAGCTAATTCTGACCATGCCCGATACGATGAGCCTAGAGCGCAGAGCCATGCTCAGGGCTTATGGAGCCAGTTTGGAATTGACCCCAGGCAGTGAAGGTATGAGTGGAGCGATTCGCCGCGCCCAAGAAATTACCGCCGCTTTGCCCAATGCCTATTTGTTACAGCAGTTTCGCAACCCTGCCAACCCTGCCATTCATAGAGCAACTACGGCAGAGGAAATTTGGCACGACACCGATGGGCAGGTGGATATTTTGGTAGCGGGAGTGGGCACTGGCGGTACGATTACGGGTGTAGCTGAAGTAATTAAGCAACGCAAGCCCAGTTTTCAGGCGATCGCCATTGAACCCCTCAGCAGTGCTGTGTTGTCTGGTCATCGCCCCGGAGCGCACAAAATTCAGGGAATAGGCGCAGGATTCATCCCTGAGGTGCTAAACCGCAGTGTGATTGACGAAGTGATTGCCGTAAGCGACGATCAGGCGATCATTTACAGCCGCAAACTTGCCAAAGACGAAGGCATACTGTCGGGGATTTCCAGTGGAGCGGCTTTGTGCGGTGCAGTGCAAGTAGCCAAAAGACCAGAAAACGCAGGGAAACTGATTGTGATGATCCAGCCCAGCTTTGGGGAACGCTATCTCAGCACTCCCCTGTTTCAAGACTTGGAACTAGTTGCCCTGATTTCGTAACCTCCTGCCGACGCTGACCCTCACCCTTGGGTATGCCTACCGTTTTTGTTCCCGCCTCTGTCGTAACCCCATGGTTATCGTTTGGGGGATGGTGCTAAAGTTGTCGTAGTCCCACAGTGGCTTTGATCTAAATACCTATGAAAATGCTGATGTTTGCTCTAGTTGCTGGTATGGCTGGTGGCATAGCCGCTGTATCAGCGGGCTGGTGGTATAGGTCTAGCCTAGCCACAGAGGGTGCTTTCAGTCAATATGCCCAACGCTCCGTACCGACTTTGCGGCAAATCGAGGAAAAATTGGTCAGGCAGTTGCTTAATGAGGTAAACGCATGTGTGCAAGCCAAGTCGGGTGATTTATTTGCCACTGGCTTTGACTGGAATAAAGTCCAAACTGCTTCAGCAACTTGTTTGCTGTCCGTAGTTTTGCTAGACCCAGAAGGCAGAGTGCGCTTCAATGCTGAAGCTCGACTGCAAGCAATTTTGAGTTTTTTGGGAGTTACGGTGCCAGCGCCGCAGGTCTTGGGGCAGGCAGAGGTCAAAATGTCGGCTGTGCCAGAATCTCTGGTGTTTACGGTGCCTGTTAAAGTAGGCGGTAAGTCCCAGCAATTTTTGCTGGATACTGGCGCCTCTTCCTCGATTATTCAGGAAACCACTGCCAAGCGGTTGGCTCTGCAGGGGACACCGATCCCTAGTGAATTACTCCGCTATTCCGTGGTGGGAGACAATTGCGATCGCATTAAGGCGACTGTCCTCAACTTGCCAACTTTGCAAGTAGATCAAGCCAAAGTGTCTGGACTAATGGGCATGGGCTTAAACGAAGTACCAGCGGGCTTATCTGGGGTTTTGGGTATGGACTTTCTCAGCGCCTACAACCTCTACATTCACCCCAAAAAAGGCACGATGAAACTTCTGCCCCGCACTGCCCCCCAAGGCAAAGATTTACTACCAATGCAGGGGAAATTGGGGGTGATGACCATCTCTGCCAATATCAATGACACAGGGGACAGCCCCTTTCTACTGGATACGGGAGCAGATTTGATGGTAATTGGTGAATCTAACGCTAGGGAGCTAGGCATTGAATTACAGGGGGCAGAGCCGATGGATGTGCTGGGTTTTTGCGGAACTGAGAAAGCCAAGCGAGTTAAATTACTGTCAGTGCAAATAGGTAAGCATCGCCTCACCAACCTAGAAGCAGTGGTAATTAAGGGCGATATCCTCAAGCTGTTGGGGGTCAAGGGTATCGTGGGGCAGAATTACCTCAACCGTTTTGAGCAGTATTGGTTTTTCGGCGATCGCAACTCTTTGGGCTATCCTACTGGTGGTTTTTTGTCCCTAACTCCCATAATTCCCGCTCCCTAAACAGCTTGAGTGCTGTAGGGCTGGTTGCTGTTGGGTGATGCAGTGAAATGCCCCCCCGCCCAGCAGAATATGTCGTGCTGGTAAGCCCACTGTCTGGCGATCAGGGAAAAACTTGGCAATCTCTGCCACCGCCTCTTGATCTTTTGCTACGCCATAGGTGGGGACGATCACAGTACCATTGGCGATATAAAAGTTGAGATAGCTGGCAGGCAAAAGCTGTTGCTCCTCATCCAACACAGTATGGGGCGAAGGAATCGTCACTATTTGCAAGGGGGTATCCGTGGCATCACGGAAATCCTGCAGTTGTTGATAAATATCTTGCAAAACTCGATAGTTCGGGTCAGTGCGATCGTCAGTCAACATACACATCACTGTATGCGGGGCGATAAATCGGGCAATGGTGTCTATATGTCCGTCAGTGTGATCATTCTTTAAGCCCTCCTCCAGCCACAGAATCTGGCTGACACCTAGGGCTAATTGTAGTCTCTGCTCAATTTCCGCTTGACTGAGGTGAGGGTTACGGTTGGGGTTGAGCAAGCATTGTTTGGTGGTCATGCAGGTTCCCAGCCCATCTACCTCTACCGCGCCCCCCTCTAGCACAAAGTCAAATGCCCTCTCAGGGACAGCGGCTAGATGCGCCACAGCCTCAGCTACTTGATCGTCCCCAGCGAGTAGGTATTTGTGTCCCCAGCCATTCCAGCGAAACCGATGTGCGGCGATCGCCTGTTGGTTTGGCTCCATCACAAAAATTGGCGCAATATCCCGCATCCAAATATCGCCAAAAGGCACAACAAAAAACTGCACCGCAAATGGCAGTAAATCCTGAGCTAGCTTCAGGTTTTGCGCATCAGGCACTAGAATACAGACTGTTTCTGATTGGGCGATTACCCGCACTAACTCCTTAAACTCAGCTTGTATCAAGGGTAGTTGCTCGCCCCACAACTCTGGGGCGTAGGGGAATGCCAGCCAGCAATGGGAGTGGGGTTGCCACTCGGCAGGCTGAAAATAGGTGAGTTTTGCCACAGCGCCAAAAAAATGTAGAATCTAAAAGATACTAGGGTAAAAAGTCATGAGTAAAAATACGACTCCTGAACCTCTGTCTTGCCAAGTGGGCGATGAAGACACTGTCTCTTTGGTGGACAAAGTAGTGCTTGGTGGCTCGGAACACAACTTTTACAGTTACAAGAGAGGAGATGAGTATCTGCGAATTATTGACGCAGGTGGCACCAATATTCTCATTTTGCAGGATATTCACTCCAATGAAATAAAGGTGAAAAAGCGTCAAGATGGATTCAGTGTAGTTCTACTGGATTCTATGCCCATAGTAGAGTTTCAAGGTATCCAATACATACAGGTAGCCGATGGATGCTACAGCATAGCCACGCGCTGGGGGGGCAACTAACTGGAGGGCTGGGAGTCTGGTACAGCCTTGAGGCAGGTGTCAAACTGGTGTTGCCGAAAAGTTTGCAGTTGCTCTACGGTGTTGATGTGTCCACAGTACGGGCAAAAAACTGCTTCGCCAATTTGCGGTTCAATATCGGCGCGGCTCCACCACTGCTGACAGCGATCGCAGCAGAAGTGATACAGAAACTCCAAAGATACTTTCATGGGATTACTGAAGCGCCGAGTCGGCATAGTTGCTGACCTTCAGAGTATCTCAGCTAAAGGCATGACGCAACTGGTGCCCCTAGCAGTCTCACCCTGAAGTTCCCTCAAGACCTATGGAAGCATAACTCTGCTAAGAGAGAGCTGGGGAGTGAAGCCTCCACACCCCAAACTCTCACTCCTCCATAGGTTGGAGTCGGTTTATTTGATGGAAACTTTAGCACCAGCATCTTCCAACTGCTTCTTAGCGGCTTCGGCATCAGCTTTGGGCATACCTTCTTTGACAGCCTTGGGAGCAGACTCCACCAAGTCTTTGGCGTCTTTGAGACCCAACCCAGTGATTTCCCGTACCACTTTGAGTACCGCAATTTTCTTATCAGCAGGAACTTCTTCCAGCACGAGATCAAAAGCGGTTTTCTCTTCTACAGGTTCAGGCGCTGTCTCAGCCGCAGGAGCCGCTGTTGCCACGGGAGCCGCCATCATCATGCCGCCCACAGGAGCCGCCGCCGAGATGCCCAGCTTCTCTTCCATCATTTTGACCAGCTCTGCCGCTTCCAAAATGCTCAGGCTAGTAATTACTTCAAAGGCTTGTTCAACTTTAGACATGAGAGTTTCTCCTTAATTTTGAGTAGTTTGAGTGCATGTTTAATTGGCGCTGGCTTTTTGCTCTTGCATGGCTTTGACCGCTCTTGCCAAGGAGGCAGGAACTTCGTTGATCGCTCTGCCAAGAGCTTGGGGTACGCCATTGACACTGCCCGCTAGACGGCTGGGTACGGCATTGACCAAACCAGCAATTTTTGCCAATAGCTCCTCGCGGGAAGGTAGCTCGGCAACGGCTTTAATCTGATCTGGGGCAAAGGCTCTACCATCAAATACGCCACCGCGCAGTTCAGTTTTTTTAATTTCCTTTTGGAATGTCTGATAGGCTTTGAGGGTGGCGGCGATGTCTGACTCGACGAATAAGCACGCTGAAGTACCTTTAAGCAGGTCGCTGATGGCTTGCCATTTGGCTTCATTGGCGATCGCTTTTTTCATCAAGGTATTTTTGGTGGTCTTGCACAGCGTACCCACTGGGCGTAACTGCTTACGCAGTTTGGTAATTTCCGCTACAGACAGTCCTGCGTAGTCAATCACCATCACCATCTGGCTTTTGCTCAGGGCAGACCGCAAATCAGCCACCACCTCTTGCTTTTCCGCTAAGGTTTTTCCCACTAATTTCACCTCCTGATGAGTTGTCAAATAAAAAACCTCGTCTAAACTCTGAACTTAGACAAGGCGAGGCGGGCAGACAGATTTACTGCAAAAAATTACAGTTAAACTAATCTTATTGCGCAACACCTCGGCAGGAAATTAAGCTAACGCACCTGCTGTCTTTGGTTTTTGCGTTGATTCGGGTAGTTAAGGATTTAACTAGGAAATAGGCGCAAACCAATTTTGGACATTGGTTTATTAAAGCATAACCGCAACTTTTGTCAATCCCTACAATGCTTCTACTCTTGAGGCAGAAGAACTACCACACTCCCCACTCCTGCCAGTTGAGGTTGAAAATAGAAGTGTTGGGAAAAGCGATGGGGTTACCGTTGGCTACAATTCTATTCTGCAATTCTTGGAGTAGGGGGGTAAATCTGGGTAAATTCGCAGTCAGTTGGTAGGGGAAAATATCTTTTTCCAATGCGAAAACAGCAGTTGCTCCTACCGCTGAGCCTGATGACCACTCAAAGGAATGCACACGATAGGCGGCGGCGGCGATCGTGCTATTGGCGATGCTTTTCCCCGCTACCAAGAGATTGTCAATTTTTTGCGGGATCAAGGCACGCAGAGGGATTTGGGCGGGATAGGCTGGTCCATGGGCTTGGCGCACTCCCTCCCGCTCGGGATTGCCCATTTTTTCGGCGGGATACTCGGCAAGGCAGGGGTGAAAATCGATCGCATACTGGGAAATGCCCACACTGTCGGGATAGATGCTGGAGCGACTGCGCTGGTTCACTTGGTCGATGCTCAGTTCTCCACGGATTACCCGAATTGTATCCAAACCCACTAGGGAAACCAAAAGACTGCGATACTGCTCAGCGGTTAAGTTATTGCGATAAAAATCACTGCGGAAGTTTTGGCGGGAAATATCTATTTCTGTGATCACAAAGCCATTGGGATAGCCATAGCTGGGTCTGCCAATAATCCTTCTGGATTCTCTTATGTAGGGGAACTTAGACAGCCCGTGTGCCGTACCCATCGGTGAATCTAAGCCCTTGAGGAGGCGATTGTTGGGGTTGGGCATGATTTGGCGATCGGGGACTTGGGAATCAGTAGTGCCTGCCACCAGCCAATAGTAGAAGCCCAAAGCTGTTTCTTCGGCTTTGCGCAAGGCATCAATTCGCAGACCTCCTAGCCACTGCCCCCGCTCCAACTGTCCTAATTGCTGTAATTGGCGCCGTGAGTAGATGAGATTATCCCGCTCGGTGCCAGGGCGGTAGTCGTTGCCCCATGTCCAGTTCTGCATGGAAATATCCCCCGCTTTGGGTAGCCCCACTTGGAATGGGGGGAAGCTAATCCGCGGTTGCTTGGGATTGCGCCAGATGCGGCGGTAGGTAAAGACATTGTTGAAATCGGCAATGCGGGGATTGGTGTCAAAGCTGTAGTTGTTGAGGTATCGCTCGTAGAATTCTGGTTTAACCTGTGGTTGGGGAGTCTCTGTATGCTCCATAGCAAAGGTGTAGGTAAATCCCTGCGTGCAGTAGTTATCGTTGGTTAGGGTGGGGGAAGAGGGATTGAGATGCGATCGCCCATCTAAGCCCAAACGATAGGGCACATCAGCTAGAGCGATAATTTCTCCTGTGTCGGTGGCTTCAATCACATACCACTGCGCCGATTGACGCTGGAAATTGCTTTGGGGCTGGAACTGAATGATGGTTTTTTTGAGGCGGGGAGAATCTGCATAGCTGTATATGTCTTGGTAGATTTGCGAGAGGAAGTCGGTGTTTAAGGGGGGGGTATTGCGCTGGGGCTGATGCTGGATGGCGATCGCTCTGATAATTTGTTTGTCATCGGGGCTGAAGTCCAGTTCTTTGATTACCGTGTTCGGGAAAAACTTGAATTGCCCCCCGCCCTGTTGTTCTGCCTCTTGGAGCATTTGTAGTAGGATTTCATGACCATCGCGGGGCATAAAACAAGATACACTCACCCAGCAATCGCCGGGGTTCAACTTGCCATACTTCGCTTGAATTCTTTGGCGCAAAAGATTGTATCCTTTTGGGAAAAACAGGAGCGATCGCATCTTTTTGGCTTCATCCAGCGCCGATGTCCCCTGACTGGAAAGTTGCCCCCCCACCCAGTCGGTCATTTCCGTCAAACATACCGTTTTCCCTGCTAAGAGGGCTTCATAGGCTGAGGCTGTGCCCGCCAGTCCAGCGCCTACAATCAGCAATTCACAATCCACCACTTGGTTAATTTGGGGACGAGCTACAGCGGAGCCGCATACAAAGCCCAAAATGGCGTTGATTGTGAGAACAGCGCCAGCAAAAATCCTAGATTGGCAGTAACCGTTGGAAATCTGCATGATACTTGGCTGATTGCCAATTTACCGCCGAGATGACCTGATCGGGAGTGAGGTTGATCGCCCTGACAAAATCTGCCTCAGCGAGGTTGGCTTTGCTAAAATTAATATCCTTAAGATTAGTATCAGTAAAGATGGCATATTGCAAATTGGCGTTGCGAAAGTCCACACTGGTCAGGTCTGACCCCGCAAAACTGGTATGACTGGCATCGACTCCCATTAGCTTTGCCCCCATCAGTTCCGCACACACCAAAGATGCCCCGCTGAGGTTCCCTGAACTCAGGTTGGCATTAGTTAGATCAGCACCCAAGAGTTTGGCATAGGACATGCGCGTAGCGATCAAGCGCGCTCCTGCCAAATTGGCACCGATCAAATTTGCCCCTTGCACATCCGTGCCGCTTAGGTCTGCCCCAGCCAAAATCACGCCAACTAGGTTAGCATTGCTCAAGTTGGCAAAGGCAAAATTGGTACCACTCAGGTCGGCATTGGCAAGGTCGACATTGGCATAAAAAGCACCTCGCCAGTTTTCCCCCCGAAAACTGCGATCGCCTGCCGTATATCTATCTACCAAATCCCCCTGCTGTGGTAAGCCTCCCCCAAATGCCATACGATCCTACGCAACTAAAACCCACCTTATTTTACATATTTTTCACATTTCATTTTTAACACTGACCTAGTAATTTAACACTGACCTAGTAAGGGGTTAGCGACTTGTTATTCACTTCATCCTTCTAGCCTACTTGAGAGATTTGAGTAAGATCGGCTAAGCTAGGATACCCCAAGCAATGTTAGCTGGTAGTGTACTAAATGTATGTCTCAGCCTAACCTACAGGAATTGGCGAAGCGCGGCGATACTGAAGCGATCACCATTCTAATGCAAAGAGCCTTGGCAGGCAAAAATATCCAAGTGCAAGTGCAGTCCCAAGCAGAATGTCTGCACATTCTATTCGAGGCAAAGCGTCTGCCAGACCCTGATGCGATGCTGAATTTTGTGAGTCAGGGCATGGTGAAAATGGGAGTAGAGAGTGCGCTTTATCTGCGCATTTTTGGCTATGAAACTGGTCAACCCTTTCCGCAGTGGCTGGAGCAACTTTATTTTGTACCAGAGTCTCGCTCTTGGATGCGTGCCAATCTGCCCAAACTCAATACTGATTCCCCATTTGCTCGAGTTTTAGCCAGTTTGCCCCAAGGTAATACCGACAGCCAACTGTTTAGCACCACAGGGGAGCAACGCCTTGATCGCTTCATTGTCTGCGGCTTGGGGGGCTTGGGACAGCATTGCGTCTTGGACTTAAAAAAGTTTGCCTATCGCAACTACCAAGTGCAAGTGGTCGGCGTCGATCGGATCAAACCTGAACTGACGGAGGTAAATGACCTAGAGCGTTTGCTGGATGGCAATCTGGTGCTGGGGGACTGCCGCCGTACCGATGTCCTAGAGCAGGCGGGCATTCACTCGGCAAGGGCAGTCCTATTTGTTACCAGTGATGAAAGCGCCAACATCGAAGGGGCGATCGCCGCTAGAAGGCTCAACCCTGGCATTCGCCTAGTGGTGCGCTCTGCCCAGACCAATCTCAACCAACTGTTGAAGGTGCAACTGGGGGGATTTGTTGCCCTAGACCCCACCGAACTCCCCGCCGCCACCTTTGCCACCGCCGGCATTGCCAGTGATACGCTGGGTTTTTTTGCCATTGGCGATCTCTCATTGCGGGTAGTAGAACAAGAGCTAACGCCAAAGGATATGCAGTGGCTGGATTTGCCCGCCCACAATCTGCATCGCCGCCAGCACCGTCTGATCAGCACTCCCGATATCCCCAGTGATCGGCTGTTCTTTCAGTGGCAACCCGAACACAGACTGGCGGTAGGCGATCGCTGTGCCTACATTGAACTGATAGATCGGGATGCCATCGGTCAGCGCGCCCCAGTCAAAAAGAAAAAGCGGCGATCGCGCCTTGCTAGCTGGTGGCAGAACCTTAGCCAATTCAATCTCACTGGTTTTTGGGAGTGGTTGCAAGCCAAACAAGCCCGTCAAGCGGTGTTTTTTGGTATGATCGTCGGCTTTGTCCTCTGGCTGTCCAATACGCTGGTGCTGTACAACCATGTGGCAAACCTACCCTTGCACCGTGCCGCCGCCACCGCCGTTGTCCTATTGCTGGGGGGGTATGGTGATGTTTTTGAGAGCTTGGGAGAGCCTCCCGTCCCTGAGTGGGTAGAAATTTTTTGCCTGATGACTACAGTAATCAGCATTATCTATGTGGTGGGGGTATTGGGGATCATTGCCGACAGTGTGATCAGCTCCAAGTTTGACTTCCTCAAAGCAGGCATTCCTATTCCCGAAGAAGATCATGTGGTGGTAGTAGGTTTTGGCAGACTGGGGCAAAAGGTGGCGCGCCTGTTGCACGAACTCAACCAGCCCATGGTGATTCTTACACGGCAGACTGGAGATTTGAACCCGCCGCCGCAAACTCCGATTATTTTTGGCACCAAACCCCGCGACCTAGAGCAAGCCAATGTGCAGACTGCCCGCAGTGTGGTGGCGGTTACAGACAATCAGATGCTGAACCTAGAGGTTACCCTGCTGGCAAAAAATGCCGCCCGCAAGCTCAACCGTAATATCGACCTAGTAATCCGCACCCAAGATCAGTTTTTTAGCGAAAATTTGGAAGAACTACTGCCCAAATCTAAAGCTCTGAACGCCTATGCCCTCTCAGCCGAAGCCTTTGCAGGTGCCGCTTTTGGGGAAGATATGCTCAGTGTGTTCCGCTTGAACCGCCAAACCGTGATCGTGGCGGAGTACGAAATTACCCCAGGGGATACCCTAGTGGGTAAAACTTTGGCACAGATTGCCTACGGCTATGATGTGGTGCCAATTTTTTTGGAAACCCTAATGCCTGACTTGGATGGCAACCATACTTTCTATCTGCCAAACGATGAGGAACTGCTGAATGAGGGCGATCGCCTAATTGTCATGGCTTCCATTGCTGGTCTGCGGCGCATTGAGCAGGGAGAAATGCGTCTACCCCGCCGTTGGCAAATCCATGCCCAGCCCCCCCTCAATCCCAATGCCAAACACGACATCAGCAACAAGTTCAGTCATATCTCTGGGTGCAATCTAGAAACCGCCCGTAAATTTGTGGAGCATTTGCCCGCCACCATTGAGATGAATCTCTACGACATGCAGGCATATCGCTTGGGACAGCACTTGAGCAAGCTAATGCCTCTAAAAATGTTGCCTTTCTAGTTCTGGGGGATTGTCGAGGTAACCGTTGCATCACCCTGTCTGCTACATTAAATATTGTTAACAAATTTTTTATAAAACTCTCGATGGTGCAATCAGTTTTAATTGTTGGGGCAACAGGTACATTAGGTAGGCAGGTGGCGCGCTACGCCCTTGAGCAAGGCTTAAAGGTGAAATGCCTCGTGCGATCGCCCAAAAAAGCCAGTTTTCTCAAAGAATGGGGTGCTGATCTAGTGGTCGGAGATTTGACCAAACCCAGCAGTTTGACCCATGCCCTTGAGCAAGTAACCGATGTGATCGATGTCGCCACCACCCGCCCCACTGACTCCCTGAGAATCCGCCAAGTGGATTGGGAAGGCAAAGTCAATCTAATTCAAGCAGTAGAGAAAGCTAACATCAATCGTTTTGTCTTTTTTTCCATTCTTAACGCTGAGAAATATCCACAAGTACCCTTGATGGATATTAAATGCTGTACTGAGAAATTTTTGGCAGAAACCAAACTGCACTACACCATTCTCAAACCCTGTGGCTTCTATCAAAATCTGATCGGGGAGTATGCCATTCCCATTTTGGAAAATCAAACCATCTGGATCGGTGGCGAGAATACACCCATCGCCTACATGAACACCCAAGATATTGCCAAATTTGCGGTCAAGGCATTGCAGATTGAGGCAACTGTACGCCAAAGCTACGCGATCGCTGGCACTAAAGCATGGTTGCCAGCGGAAATTGTCAAACTGTGCGAACAGCTCTCGGGGCGCACCGCCAAAACAGCACGGATGCCCAGCAAACTGCTGAAAATAGTACGCAATATCGCCCTCAGTTTTGAGTGGGGTTGGGGGTTTGCAGAACGCATGGCTTATGCCGATGTACTGGAGAGCGGCATTCCCTTGTCAGCAGATATGTCCGCAGTCTGTTCAGTTTTTGGCATCAATCCAGAGGAGCTAACTACTTTGGAAGCTTATTTACAAGATTATTTCAGTCGCATTCTCAGGAAACTGAAGGAATTGGAATACAAGGAACCCAAAATGAAGACTCCTTTTTAGCTCCTTTTACCCTAGAACCTCTCCGATAATTGTTGTTGAGCATCCGCTTGTTTCTGAATTGTTTCAAGAGCCGTGTATCTATTACAGCTGTGAAGTGATATGGGAGTATAAAGAGACTTTTTTGCGCAATAGTGCGCTCTTTACTCTAGTTTTTGGGGTGATTGTTGTAATTCTGCTTGTAACTTGGGTTCTGCGTTTCTAGTCTGGCAGTTTCAAGTTTCAGGTTCAACAAAAGTAAGTGCAATTTCAATAATTTCATTCGGTGCTGAGGCGGGGACCTGTCCAATACTAAAATCAGGCGTACTAAAATAGAGCGTGCCACTCTACGAACCGCCCTCGTCTTACATTGTTTAATTTTGTATCAACAGCTTGCGAGCTTCAACCTAATTGCCCGCAAATCCACTTTTTGCGTCGTGAGCCGCGCTGTCGCTCTGGGAGCGAGTTTCAGCTAGTTTTAGCTCCACCCACTACCAAAACCATAACCCCAAATGCTACTTTTTTGCCTGATCCGCGCAAACCACCCCTAGACACCTTGCCCTGTATATGGTTTAATTTTGGATATTCCTACTCTGTAGGGATAGCGATCGATTGGAAACACGTGTTGCCTTGCACCAACGATCCATCGGGTAGATGATTCCTACTCTGTAGGGATAGCGATCGATTGGAAACCGCAATTGCTCTTGGAAAAGGAAAAGAGCTTCTAGATTCCTACTCTGTAGGGATAGCGATCGATTGGAAACCTAATCCCCGCCTGGGCGGAACAATCTTATTTCCCATTCCTACTCTGTAGGGATAGCGATCGATTGGAAACATCGAATCTAAGCGGATAATCGCCAAAATATCTTCAGATTCCTACTCTGTAGGGATAGCGATCGATTGGAAACTGAATGCGAGCAATATCCTCAGATTCAAGCTTTAAGTGCCCTGTAAGATATGCAGAGAGTTTAGCAACTTTCTGGTTTAGTTCTTCATCAATCGTGGGCAGTGCCTCTTGTAAATCATGGCGGATACCATCTGCCATTTCCTCTAAGATCGCATACTGTTCCCCAAATTCAACCCACTTGCTATCGGGCATAAACCAGAATGGTTCAGCATAGACTAGGAAACGATGCTTGATGGCAGTTGCTTTGTAGCGCAAACGCTCATGGGCATTGCTAACAAGATCGCTGAAATAAATACAGGGTTGTCTGACTTTTAGTTCAGTCAGTATCTTGAGAGTTTCAGGGGACACCAAGGTATCCCACCGTAAAGTAGCCTTGAGGCGACAAAACTTGATCTGGATGCCGATAATCCAGATGTCTTCTTTGAATAGAAAGTCAACTTGTCTACTATTTTTGATCATCTGCTCCCACCTTGTTGTTATCAGGTTTGTTGGCAGGGTTTTCTTCTGCACTTGCTTGTGCAAAAGATTCGGCGATCGCAACACCTGCAATGATGCACTGTTGCACACCTTTGAGAATGGTGGTTATGCTGTCTACAAAATAGTCAGAAGTGATGACATCAATAGTCTTTTTCTTGCTCATAAAAACCTCCAGGAAACCGCATCCCCTTGTGGGTGCGGAGGGATAGGCTGTCGGCTCACCACCAATCCGTTAGCTCTGGCTAAAAGCTGAACTTTGGGCGCAGTGAACTGACCAATCGGTTTGGTTGGCATTAACGGCTTGCCGTCAGGAGATAAAACTGGAACCTTTAGCATTGAGATAATCCTATGCTCGAGTTGTTTGTCTCTTCGCCCACCGAACTCAACATGGCTTGGCTTTCCCAACGCCTCTAACCAGGAGGCTTGCAGATAATCCGATCTAGAGAAGCAATCGGAAGTGCGTGGCAGAGTTCGGCTCAATGGGCTAGTCAACATTTAACTAGAACCTGGCTGTTCCAAGCCCCATCCCCTTGTGG
>OGCL01002222.1_pt1 | contig 14087 bp, 11 predicted proteins | sample 1570041 | NCBI WGS metagenome assembly OGCL01 (sample SAMN06266162, study PRJEB24511) | hot springs metagenome | isolation source: Hot spring water | place: South Africa: Limpopo | collected 2015-06-22 | reverse complement strand
CGATGGGCGCGTCTTGAAAAAACCACCTTTTTGCTGGGTATAGGTGACAGCGCCCAAAATCGAGAGTCCCACGAGTGCAGCAATGGCCACACCCGCTTTGTCTTGCCGATTGAAGGGATTTTCGACCTCGCTGCGCGTGTTGACGAGCATCAACACAAAGAGAAACAACACCAAGATGCCGCCCACCGCGCCAAGCACATGCGCTGCATCACGATCAAGGACGGCAAGGTTGCTCCGCAGGCTGGTACCGCTCCGCTTGTGGAAGTGAAGACGCATGTACCCGAGTTCAAGATGGGCCAGGCCAGCGCCGCGAAAGCGTTCGCCAAGTGGTGCCCCCATCAGTACAACGGCAGACAGTTCGCCGCGGAACCCTTGCTCAAGGCCGTGCAACAAGCACGGCCGCAAGGGGGCGCTGCCATCGTGGCGCTGCACGACCCAACCGCGCTGGTGCAAGAGATAGCGGGTTTGATGGAGTTGCGCAAGACCACGTTCATCAACCACAGTAGCGTGACCAGACGGCGCTTCGTAGCCAGCGCGATCGCCAGCCTGGAGCACAGCGTCAAAGAGCAAGCCAAACTGGAAGAAATGGCCGCGGCGGAGAAGTTGGCTGCGGACATGGCGGTTAACGGTGGTGTTGCCAATCTCTTGCCTTCGTTTCAGGCGATGGTTGCCAAGACCGCAAAGGTCACCCCTGCACAATTGAACAAAGTGGCAGGAGATAAATGGGCCAAGTACACCCATGACCGCACGGGCAAACCACGCTTCGACCACGCCGCCAGCCAAGCCTGGCTCAAGGATTACAACGCCCAGCTTCAGAAGGTTGACTCAGAGTACATCGCCCCTCTGGCAAAAGCGCATGTCGCCTGGCTGAAACATCGTTGCATGGTCAGCCACATGAGCTGCAACTTCGACAGCAAGGACATGAGCAGTGGAGTTGCCTACACAGCCACGGTGGCCCAGACCTTTCGACTGACCAACGACAAGCAAGCCAGCTACGATCAGTACAAGCAATGGATACAAGCCGGAGAAATTGATGCCGCAAACAGCTTGGTGATGCGCGCACTGTGCTTCAACCAAGACCAGTTGGCTGAGCAGATCAAGAAGGCTGATGCAGCCATCTTGGATGGTCGAGCATTCCCAAGCGATATGCTTGTGGGCTTTACCAAAGACTTCATGGAGAAAATGCCACCCGGCGCGCAGGCAGGCATGGCGGAGTTGCTTCAAAGCATTGGCGGCGCCTTGTTCAGCAACATGGACACCGCACTCAAGGGCGGCCCTGCTGCGCGTGCTTTGGCGTCTGTCGCTGCCATGACGGGCGTGCAGTTCACCGCGATTGAGGTCAACGGCAATCGCGGCAAGTTTGTGCAGCACATGATGCGCGCACTCATTCAAATCGACCCCAACCTGGCCGTCAAGCCCAACGAACTGGGACGCGCCGTAGCGGCACAACTGCGGCTTATGGAAGCAGAGGGCATGCCCATCAACAAAGCTGACAAACGACGCTGGTTGGTGGTGCTGGACCGTTCGTCCGCACAACGAACAGCTCAGAATGCTGTCCGCAATGGACAGAGTGGCTCAGCCTTGGCGGCGGAGTTGAGCAAGAGCCTGCGATCAGTGGATGACCTGCCCAGCCTCAAGGCCGAAGCGTTCAAAGGCGGAGTGAGCGGGCATGCCTTTGGCGCGGGAGCTTCGTTCGTCACAGGTCTTGTGCAAAGCTACAACTTCGTCAAGTTGGTGAGCGACTACACCGATGGTATGAAGCATGAAAAGGATGAGGCTCTGTATCGACTGGCCACAGGTGGACTCGCGATCTTGGGCACCTTCGGCGAGGCCACGGGAGCAGCGCTGCAAGCCATGCAAGAGGCCCAACTCAAGAACGCCATGGGGTTAAAAGCATCGAAGGTGCCCAAGATGCTCTACGTCGGTGGTCGTTTGCTCGGACTAGGGGCGGGATTGGTGGTGGCGGGGTTGGATTTGGTCAAGGCGGTAACTTCAGAGAAGCAAGGAGATCGCGGACTTGCTATTGCATATGGCAGTGGCGCCGTACTCGGAGGTGCGCTTGCTATCGCCTTTTTTTACTCCGCAAGCATCCCATTCCTTGGCTGGATCTTTGTTGGCTTGGCCATCATCGCGTTGTTTGTGGTTACAGCATGGATCGAAAAAAACACGGACAACAAGATACAAGAATGGCTTAGGCGCTGTCACTTCGGCGTCGACGCCGAGAAGTATCAAACCGAAGCAGAAGAAGCCGCAGAACTAAAGAAGGCATTTGCCTGATCAGCAAACATGGGAACGCTTGACCCTCAAGGGATGGTGACTGCCCTAAAAGTCAACCGACCACTCAGCAAGAAGGAACAGCAACATCGGCTTAAGGTGAGTAAGCCGTGCAGCACCAATCCACATTACGAATTGTCACTAATCAAACTCAACAGCACCTATGTGGAGTGTGTTGATAAGTGGTTTTCTATGCGAGGCTGGGTCGCTATGGGAGGGTTCGCGATCTCTGGCCTCATGGGTGGCGTAGTGTTACTCACCATTCAAATGGTTATTGATCCAAAGGGCTACTTCTTCGAGTTGCTATTACTCCTCATCGGAGCACTTACAGGAACCACCGCAGCCATATACCTCTTCACGCGCGACGCATTCACCTACACCCATTACCCCATCCGCTTCAATCGCAAGAACCGACAGGTGTATTCATTCCAACGAGATGGGACGGTACTCAAGGCTGGATGGGATGACATTTACTGGACGATCTACGGCCATGACGTCACCACCAAAGATGGATTCGTCGTCGGACATGTGCTGGCAGAAGACAAAAAGACGGTCAAAGCCACCATCGCGCTCAGCCTGGTAGAGGTCATCAGCCCTGTCGGCGAACAAGACCTGAAAGACCACTTCGAGTTTTTCCGCCGCTACATGGAAGACGGCCCTGGCCCGGTGTTGGAGGCCATCAAGCCGGTACCGCTGATCATGCTCCCTGCTATCTACAAGCAGCGTGAAAGCTGGCGCTTCGGCTGGGAGCGCCTCACGCTGAACATGAACGGCTGGCCCTTGGTGCAGTTGCTATTTCAAGTGTTCTTCCTCCCCATGAGCCTGTTCCGCTGGATCGTCATGCGCACCAGCAAGATCCCGCAATGGCCGCAGTGGGTCGAAGACGAATGCCGCATTGACCCGGATGACCCATGGATCCGCGACGAGCGGCACGCCGCCCGCTGAAGCCCTTCTCCGCACGTAACAGCGCCGCCAAACAAGCACGCCGCGCGACCCACACAGCGAAGTAAAGGAGGAGGGCCCGGGGGACATGAGCGGCGTGGGTCACGTAGTGGGGTTGGCCCACGACCGCAACGAAAAACTTGCGGGCGAGGCCTTCACGACCACCATCGTGGACCTGATCGTTCACACCACCGACAAGTAGCCTAATCGATCAACTCAAGAAGCCCCAAGGCATGCCTATATTGACCCAGGTGAGTTCGGTATCGCCGCCGCAGGGCGCAATACAAAGAGCAAGCCAGCACTGCAGCTTGATCTGCGGCAGCAACACTTGCCGCGGACCCTGCCACTTCGTCTCGGACAAACATGTACGAGCATCCCGCCCAAGGGCGGAGTGAGCGGAAGGTCGCCGTGCAGTAAGCAGGAACCACTCGTGTCCACAGTCAGCCCCTACGGAATGTTCGGCTTCAAGGTCAACCGGCCCTTGAATGATTACGAACAGCTTCATCACTTCGATATCAAGCAGCCCGCCAGCGAGCAACCCCATTACGAACTCTCGCTCACTCGACTCAACAGCACCTACATCGAGGGCGTCGATAAATGGTATGCGATGCGCGGAGCAGCAGCCATGGCAGCCACCTTGTGCGCGGCACCCGCCATTTACGGGTTAGCGGTTTTCTGGCTCTACGCGAGGCCGTACATGCTTCACCCTGCCCTGATGCTGGCCGCGATGCTCAGCCAGGGCCTACTGCTTTTTTGCATCTACGCCTTCACCCGCGACGCCTTCGCCTTCACCCATTACCCCATCCGGTTCAATCGCAAGAACCGACAGGTCTACGCCTTCAGGCGCGACGGGACTGTACTCAAAGCCGGATGGGATGATATGTACTGGACGATCTACGGAACAGGCACTGGCTTGCAGTCCATCTTCGTCGCAGGTCACGTGCTGTCACCAGACAGACAGGTCAAGGAAACCATTGGATTGGCAAGCGTGACAGCAGGCAGGCAAGGCGAAGAGAACTTGAGAACCTTCTTTGAGTTTTACCGCCGCTACATGGAAGACGGCCCTGAGCGTGTCTTGACTGACCTCAAGCCCACACCACTCATCATGCTGCCGGGCATCCACAAACGAAAAGAGTCCTGGCGCTTCGGTTGGGAACGTCTGACACTGCACGAAAACGGTTCGTGGCTCTTCATGGTGCTTTATCAAGTCTTCGCCTTTCCCGAAAGCCTTTTTCGCTGGATCGTCATGCGCACCAGCAAGATTCCCCAATGGCCGCAATGGGTCGAAGACGAATGCCGCATTGACGCGGATGACCCATGGATCCGCGACGAGCGGCACGCCGCCCGCTGAGCCCGAAGCGCCTCCGCACGTCACCGCTGCAACCCAACAAGCACGCCGCGCGACCCACACAGCGAAGTAAAGGAGGAGGGCCCGCAGGGCCCGGGGGACATGAGCGGCGTGGGTCGCGCGGTGGGCTTGTCCCGCCCCGCCCCGAGCATGAATAGAATGCAAGACAACCAACAAATCTTGCAAAGCTCTCATGCTGGAAATCCGCCACCTCCGCTCCTTGGTCGCCATTGCCGATGCCGGCAAGCTCGCCACGGCGGCCGAGCGGGTGCACCTGAGCCAGTCCGCGCTGTCACACCAGATCCGCGCACTTGAAGAGCATCACGGCCTGGCCCTGTTCGAGCGCACGCGCCAAGGGCTGCAGTTCACACCCGCTGGCGAGCGCCTGCTGACGCTGGCGCGCAGCGTGCTGGGCGAAGTCAGCGCGGCCGAGCGCGATCTGCAGCGCATGAAGGGCGAGACCACCGGCGAGCTGCGCATCGCACTGGAATGCCACACCTGCTTCGACTGGCTGATGCCCGTGATGCATGCGTTTCGGCAGCGCTGGCCCGAGGTCGAGGTGGATCTGGTGGCGGGCTTTCACGCCGAGCCGCTGGCCTTGCTCAAGGAAGGCCGCGCAGATCTGGTGATCGGCTCGGCGCCCAAGGCGGCACGGGCCTGGCAGGTGTCGCCGCTGTTTCGCTTCGAGATGATGCTGGTGGTGGCCAACGACCATCCCTTGCGACACAAGCGCTTCGTCACCGCCAAAGATTTGGCCGATGAAACGCTGATCACCTATCCCGTGCCGGATGCGCGCATCGACCTGATCCGCGAAGTGCTGACGCCAGCCAAGGTCAATCCCGCACGCCGAACGGCCGAGCTCACCGTGGCCATCGTGCAGCTGGTGGCGAGCCGCCGTGGCGTGGCCGCCCTGCCCAGCTGGGGCCTGCAGAGCTACTTGGAGCACGACTACGTGCAGGCCGTGCGCATCGGCCCCAAGGGCCTGTGGAGCGAATTGCACGCCATCTGCCCGAAGGCGCAGGCCGCGCGGCCCTACATGCAGGACATGGCCGAGATCATCCGCCAGCAGTGCGCGCAGTTGCCCGGCATCGAATGGCTGGCATGATGCCGCCATGATGCTCGACACCCTGGAACACGAGACCGGCCCCAACCCGCAGCGCAGCCTGATCATCCTGCACGGCCTGGGCGCCGATGGCAGCGACTTCGAGCCCGTGTGCGCAGCGCTCAAGCTCGATGACCTGGGGCCCATCCGCTTTGTGTTGCCCAGCGCGCCGGTGATGCCGGTGAGCATCAATGGCGGCTACCGCATGCGCGCTTGGTACGACATCCGGCCGGTCAGCGGCCCCGAGCGCGAGGATGCGGCCTCGATGCTGGCCTCGCAGCAGGCCGTGGCCGCGCTGATCGACCGCGAGGTGGCGCGGGGCGTGCCAGCCGAGCGCATCGTGCTGATGGGCTTCTCGCAAGGCTGCGCGATGACGCTGCTCACTGGCCTGCGCTACCCGCAGCGCCTGGCCGGCCTGGTGGCCCTGTCAGGCTATCTGCCGCTGGCCAAGACCACCGCGCAGGCGCGCCACCCGGCCAACCACGACACGCCCGTGTTCATGGCGCATGGCGATGCCGATGGCGTGGTGCCCATGGCGCGCGGGCAGCATGCGTTTGCCGTGCTCAGACGCCTGGGCCAGCCCGTGAGCTGGCACGACTACCCCATCGATCACAGCGTCTGCATGGAAGAGATCGACGACATCGCGGCCTGGCTGCGCGGTGTCTGGCGCTGAGCGCGCGCACGCTCCAGCACATAGTCGATGAAGGTGGACGCGGCCCGGGTGTGATGCCGGTTGGGCATGTAGAGCATCATCATGCGCATGCCGAAGATGCTGAGCTTCCAGTCATCCAGCGTGGTCAGCACCTCGCCTTGCGCCACCAGGTCGCTCACCACGTAATCCGGCACCAGCCCCACCCCCAGGCCGGCCACGATGGCCTCGCGCAGGAAGAGAAAGTTCTCTGACGTGAGCGTGGGCGACAGCGGCACTTCATGCCGTTCGCCTTCCAGGTAAGCCGCCAGCCGCAACTGCCGGCCCACCACGCCCGAGGTGATGATGGGCGCGCGGCCCAGTTCATCGAGCGTGCGCGGCAGGCCATGGGCTTCAACGTGGCTGCGTGCCGCGCAGGCCACATAGCGCACGGGTCCCATGTCGCGCGCCACCAGGCTGTCGGGCGGCGTCGAGAGCACGCGCACGGCGATGTCCACCTCGTCACGCAGCAGGTCGGTCACGCGGTTCTCGAACGCCACGTCGAGGACGATGCCGGAGTAGGCGCGCTTGAAATCGATCAGCCAGGGCGCCACCACCATGTGGCCATAGCCACTGGGCAGGCTCAGGCGCACGCGGCCTTGCAGCGTCTGCCCCAGCGTGGTGACCGCCTCGCGCGCGGCAGCCAGCTCCTGCCGGATGCGGCGCCCGTGCTCGTAGAGCTGTAGCCCCACTTCGGTGGCCTGCAGCTGGCGGGTGGTGCGGCGCACGAGCTGCGCGCCCAGTTGTTGCTCGAACTGCTTGAGGTGGTAGCTGACGTTGGCCCGCGTCATGTTGAGACGGCGGGCGGCCTCGCTGAGGTTGCCGGCATCCAGGATGTCGACCAGCAGGTCGAGGGCGGCGGCGTCGAAGTGTGCCAATTCGTGAAGTTTGTCAAATCGGATTTGACAGTCTGTCAATGGCAACCCCGATTGTCAAGAACAAACCCGAAGCGAACAATGCCGCCATGCCTTCCCGACCCATGCCCCCGAACTACCTCGCCCTGGCCGAGGCGCGTGCGCGCACCGTGCCCCAGGCAGAGGGCCACGCGCCCCGGCCCGTGCGGCACGTGGGCGTGGTGGGTGGCGGCACCATGGGCGCCGGCATCGCCGTGGCCTTGCTGCAAGCCGGGCTGGCGGTGACGCTGGTCGAACGCGACGACGCCGCGCTGCAGGCCGGCGGCCAGCGCATCCGCACGGTGTTCGACGGCATGGTGACCAAGGGCAGGCTCACGGCCGAGGCGGCGGGCCAGATGCTCGGCCGCCTGCGCCCCAGCACCGCACTGGCCGATCTGGCACCGGTGGATCTGGCCATCGAGGCCGTGTACGAAGACATGGCCGTCAAGCTCGGCGTGCTGGCCGAACTCGATCGGCACTGCCGGCCCGGGGCCATCCTGGCCACCAACACCTCCTACCTGGACGTCAACGCGATGGCCGAGGCGATCAGTCGCCCGGCCGACGTGATCGGCTTGCATTTCTTCTCGCCCGCCCACGTGATGCGCCTGCTGGAGGTGGTGCTGACCGACCACGTCGCGCCCGATGTGGTGGCCACTGCGCTCGATCTGGCCCAGCGCCTGCGCAAGGTGGCGGTGTGCGCCCGGGTGTGTGATGGCTTCATCGGCAACCGCATCCTCGCGGTCTACCGCGCCGCGGCCGACCACATGGTGGAAGACGGCGCCAGCCCGTACGAGATCGACGCGATGGCGCGCGCCTTCGGCTTCCCCATGGGCCCGTATGAGGTCAGCGACCTGGCCGGGGGCGACATCGGCTGGGCCACGCGCAAGCGCCGGGCGGCCACCCGCGACCCGCGCGCCCGTTACGTGGCCATTGCTGACCGCCTCTGCGAAAACGGCTGGTTCGGCCAGAAGACGGGCCGCGGCTGGTACCGCTATGCCCCAGGCAGCCGCCAGGGCACGCCCTGCCCTGACGTGATGGCCATCATCGAGGCCGAGCGCGGCAAGGCAGGCATCACGCCCCGCCGCTTCACCGAAGCCGAGATGCAGACACGCTACCTCTGCGCCATGGTCAACGAAGGCCTGCGCGTGGTCGGCGAAGGCATCGCGCTGCAGCCCTCGGATGTGGACGTCGTCATGGCCCACGGCTATGGCTTCCCGAAAGACAAGGGCGGGCCGATGGCCTGGGCCGATGCGCAGGGGCTGGAGACGGTGCTGGCGCACATCGGCCGCCTGCACGACGAGACCCGCGCGCGCGACCCCCTGTTCTGGCAACCCGCCCCGCTGCTGACGCAGTTGGTGGCCGAAGGGCGCACATGGATTTGAACTTCACCCCCGACGAGCTGGCCTTTCGTGAGGCCGTGCGTGGCTTTCTGCGCGACGACGTGCCCACCAGCCTGACCGCCAAGGTGCGCAACGGGCAGCACCTCAGCAAGGCCGACCATGACACCTGGCACCGCCTGCTGCACCAGCGCGGCTGGCTGGCGAGCCACTGGCCACGCGAATGGGGCGGCCCCGGCTGGAGCCCGGTGCAACGCTTCATCTTCGACAACGAATGCGCGCTGGCCTATGCGCCGCGCACCGTGCCCTTCGGCGTGAACATGCTCGGGCCCGTGCTGATCAAGTACGGCAACGAGGCACAGAAGCGCCACTGGCTGCCGCGCATCCTCAGCGGCGAAGACTGGTGGTGCCAAGGCTACTCCGAGCCGGGCGCGGGTTCGGACCTGGCCGCCGTCAAGACCACGGCCGTGCTGGATGCCTCGGGCGAGCACTACGTGGTCAATGGCCAGAAGACCTGGACCACGCTGGGACACCACGCCAACATGATCTTCTGCCTGGTGCGCACCGACCGCGAGGCCAAGCCGCAAGAAGGCATCAGCTTTCTGCTGATCGACATGCACACGCCGGGCGTCGAGGTGCGGCCCATCCTCACGCTGGATGGCGCACACGAGGTCAACGAGGTGTTCTTCACCGACGTCCGCGTGCCGGCGGCCAACTTGGTCGGCCAAGCGAACAAGGGCTGGAGCTGCGCGAAATACCTGCTCACCTATGAGCGCACCAACATTGCCGGCGTGGGTTTCTCGGTCGCGGCGCTGGAGCGCGTCAAGGCCGTGGCCAGCCGTGTGATGAAGGGCGGCCGCCCGCTGCTGCATGACCCGCTGTTTGCCGCGCGCCTGGCTCGCGTCGAGATCGACCTGGAGAACATGAAGACCACCAACCTGCGCGTGATCGCCGCCGCGGCCGAAGGTGGCGCACCGGGCGCAGAAAGCTCCATGTTGAAGATCAAGGGAACCGAGATCCGCCAGGAGCTCAGCGCGCTGCTGCGCCGGGCGATGGGCCCGCAGGCCATGGCGCTGTGGGATCACGTTGACGACGAGCAGGCGACCGACCAAACCCTTGAGCACAACGCCAAGCAGGACGCCAAGCAGGACGGCCCGCCACTCGAATGGGCCGGTCAGCCCGAGGCGGCCTTCGCCGCGCAGCAGTACTTCAACAACCGCAAGCTGTCGATCTTCGGCGGCTCCAATGAGATCCAGAAGAACATCATCGCCAAGATGATCCTGGGGCTGTGACCATGAACTTCACGCACACCGAAGACCGCCGCATGCTCAGCGCCTCGCTGGGCCGCTTCATCGCGGATCGCTACGACTTCGACACCCGCCAGAAGATCAGCCGCAACCCACAGGGCTACAGCCCCAACCGCTGGCAGTCGTTCGCGGATCTCGGCGCCATCGGTGCGCTGTTTGCCGAACGCCATGGCGGCCTGGGCGGAACGGGCCATGACATCAGCGTGGTGTTCGAGGCGCTGGGGCGCGGGCTGGTGCTGGAACCCTTTCTGCCCACAGCCGTGCTGGCCGGCAGCGCCATCGCCCACGCCGGCAACGACGACCAGCTCAGCCTGCTGCCTGCGGTGATCGAAGGCACATTGATCATGAGCCTCGCCCATGAAGAGGCGCAGACGCATTACCAGCCCGAACAGGTGCGCACGCAGGCCGTGCGCGAAGGGGCGCACTGGGTGCTGCAGGGGCGCAAAACCATGGTGATGCTGGGCCACCAGTCGGAGCTGCTGGTGGTGTCGGCGCGCACATCGGGCCAGCCCGGCGATGCCGATGGCCTGTCGCTCTTCGTCGTTCCCACCGACACGCCTGGCGTGCGCGTGCGGCCCTTCCCCACGGCCGATGGCGGCCGCGCGGCCGATGTGGCGCTCAACGGCGTGGTGCTGCCGCCCTCGGCCCTGCTCGGCGAACTGGGTCAGGGCCTGGCCACGCTGGAGTACGCCATGGGCCGCGGCGTGCTGGCGCTGTGTGCCGAGGCGCTGGGCGCCATGGAAACCATCAAGGCCGCCACGGTGGGCTACCTGCAGACGCGCCGCCAGTTCGGCAAGCCCATCGGCAGCTTCCAGGCGCTGCAACACCGCATGGCCACCGTGCTGCTGGAGATCGAGCAGGCCCGCTCAGCCGTGATCAACGCCGCCGCCGCGCTGGACGAGCCCGACCGCATCACCCGCGAGCGCGCGCTGTCTGCGGCCAAGTACACCATCGGGCGTGTGGGGCAGATGGTGGCCGAAGAGAGCATCCAGCTGCATGGCGGCATCGGCATGACCTGGGAATTGCCGCTGGCCCACTACGCCAAGCGCCTGGTGGCCATCGACCACCAGCTGGGCGACGAAGACCACCATCTGGCGCGGTTCATCGCGCTGGGCCAGGCCTGAGCGAAGCTGACCGGGCGTGAACCGCGCCTACCATTGCGCCATGAGCACCGACCACGCATCCTTCAACTGGGCCGACCCGCTGCTGCTGGACGACCAGCTCAGCACCGATGAGCGCCAGGTGCGCGACGCCGCGCGCGCTTATGCGCAAGACAAGCTGCTGCCACGCGTGACGCTGGCATTTCGCAACGAGCAGACAGACCCGGCCATCTTTCGCGAGATGGGTGAGCTGGGGCTGCTGGGCGCCACCATCCCGGCCGAGTATGGCGGCGCGGGGCTGAACTACGTGAGCTACGGGCTCATCGCGCGCGAGGTCGAGCGGGTGGATTCGGGCTACCGCTCGATGATGAGCGTACAGTCGTCGCTGGTGATGCTGCCCATCTACGCCTTCGGCAACGAAGCGACACGGCGCAAGTACCTGCCCAAGCTGGCCAGCGGCGAGTTCATCGGCTGCTTTGGCCTGACCGAGCCCGATCATGGCTCCGACCCGGCCAGCATGAAGACGCGCGCCACACGGGTCGACGGCGGCTACACGCTGCGCGGCGGCAAGATGTGGATCAGCAACGCGCCGATTGCGGATGTGTTCGTGGTGTGGGCACAGTGTGAGGAAGACGTCGGCGGTCGCGTCAAGGACCAGATCCGAGGCTTCGTGCTCGAGAAAGGTTGGAAGGGCCTGAGCGCACCGGCCATCCACGGCAAGGTGGGGCTGCGCGCGAGCATCACGGGCGAGATCGTGATGGACGAGGTGTTCGTGCCGGAAGAGAACGCGTTCCCGACGGTGCGCGGGCTGAAGGGGCCATTCACCTGCCTGAACAGCGCGCGCTATGGGATCTCATGGGGCGCGATGGGCGCGGCCGAGGATTGCTGGTTTCGCGCGCGGCAGTATGTGCTCGACCGGCAGCAATTCGGCCGGCCGCTGGCGGCCAATCAGCTGATTCAGAAGAAGCTGGCCGACATGCAGACCGAGATCACTTTGGCCCTGCAGGGTTGCCTGCGCCTCGGTCGCATGAAGGACGAAGGCACCGCTGCCGTGGAAATCACCTCGATCATGAAGCGCAACAGTTGCGGCAAGGCCCTGGACATCGCCCGCATGGCGCGCGACATGCTCGGCGGTAACGGCATCAGCGACGAGTTCGGTATCGCCCGCCATCTGGTCAACCTCGAGGTGGTCAACACCTACGAAGGTACCCATGACGTGCATGCGCTGATCCTCGGCCGTGCGCAGACCGGTATCCAGGCGTTTTTCTAACCTTTCGCCCCCACAACGATCCCCGGTGCGCGCGGCGCACCCTACGGAGAAGTTCCATGCCTGGCGCTCTGTCCCATATCCGTGTGCTCGACCTGTCTCGCGTGCTCGCCGGTCCCTGGTGCGGGCAGATCCTGGGTGATCTGGGCGCCGAGGTGATCAAGGTCGAGCGACCGGGAAGCGGGGACGACACTCGGCATTGGGGGCCTCCCTATATAAAGGACGCCGAAGGCAATGATTCGCGCGAGGCGGCTTACTTCCAGAGTGCCAATCGCAACAAGCAATCCCTGACCCTGGACTTCACCCAGCCTGAAGGGCAGCGACTGGTTCGTGAGCTGGTCGCGCAGTGCGATGTACTGCTGGAGAACTTCAAGGTCGGCGGCCTGGCGGCCTATGGCCTGGATTATGAATCGCTGAAGGCGATCAATCCGCGTCTGATCTACTGCTCCATCACCGGCTTCGGCCAGACCGGCCCCTACGCCAAGCGTGCCGGTTACGACTTCATGATCCAGGGGCTCGGCGGTCTGATGAGTCTGACCGGGCGCCCGGAAGGTGAAGAGGGGGCGGGACCGATGAAGGTCGGCGTGGCGCTGACCGATATCCTTACCGGGCTCTATGCGACCGTGGGCGTGCTGGCTGCATTGAATCAGCGTGAGCAGTCCGGTATCGGTCAGCATATAGATGTGGCATTGCTCGACGTCCAGGTCGCCTGTCTGGCCAACCAGGCCATGAACTACCTGGCAACGGGTGTATCGCCCAGGCGTCTGGGTAATGCCCACCCCAATATCGTGCCCTACCAGGACTTCCCCAGCGCCGACGGTAATTTCATCCTGGCCGTGGGTAACGACGGTCAGTTCCGCAAGTTCTGCGAGGTCGCCTGCCTTCCGGCTTTGGCCGACGATCCGCGTTTTTCCACCAATAAGGCTCGGGTCGCGCACCGTGCCGAGCTGATTCCGCTGCTGCGGCAGGCCACGGTATTCAAGACCACGACGCAGTGGATCGAATTGCTGGAAAAGGCCGGTGTGCCGTGTGGGCCGATCAACGACCTGCAGCAGGTGTTCGCCGATCCGCAGGTGCAGGCGCGTGGGCTGCGTATCGACCTGCCCAACGCCATGGGCAGCACTACGCCGCAAGTCGCCAGTCCGCTGCGCCTATCTGCTACGCCAGTGGCTTATCGCTCGGCTCCGCCATTGTTGGGGCAGCACACCGAGGCACTGTTGCAGAGACTGCTAGGTATGAGCGAAACACAGGTTGCAGAGTTGCGTGAGGCGGGTGTGATCTGAGCTTGCTGCCTTATAGAGAAGAGGGGAAAGGGGCGCTGATCCGTTTGGCGCAATTTTTTGCATATCAGGGGTTTACAGCTCGCTGTGCTCATGTAGAATGCGCGCCTCGCTGAGACGAACCCAGGTTTGACGAAGCGCTAAGTTGTTGAGATAGAAAGAAAATTTCTTCAAAAACAACTTGACGGAGTAAAGAGGTGCTGTAGAATGCGCGCCTCACCGAAGCGGAAGAAATGAAGCTGAGGTTGCTCTAAGCGGTTGAGTAGAAAAGAGTTTCTCCGGAAATAAATTCGAAAAACAGCTTGACAGAGAGAAGGGCTGCTGTAGAATGCGCGGCCTCGGTTGAGACGAAAAGCTTAACCAACTGTTCTTTAACAACTGAATCAAGCAATTCGTGTGGGTGCTTGTGAGGTAAGACTGATAGTCGACTGATTATCAGCATCACAAGTAACACTCGTGAATTCGAGAGTTTATTTGCGATTGCTGAGCCAAGTTTAGGGTTTTCTCAAAACCCAAGCAGTATTGAACTGAAGAGTTTGATCATGGCTC
>OGCL01002220.1_pt1 | contig 14089 bp, 16 predicted proteins | sample 1570041 | NCBI WGS metagenome assembly OGCL01 (sample SAMN06266162, study PRJEB24511) | hot springs metagenome | isolation source: Hot spring water | place: South Africa: Limpopo | collected 2015-06-22 | reverse complement strand
TGTTAGCGCATTCCGGGGGACGATACAGCGGAGTCCCGCCCGCCATGTTGCTGCCCGTGAGAGTCGATGTCTGACCAACTCCGGGGGTCGTCAAGCCCAAGTCTGAAATCGCGTAAAGGATTGAGCCGTCTGATTGCGGAAACCTGAGAACATTCGCCGGTTTTAAATCTCGGTGACGGAGGCCCTTCTGGTGCAATGCCTCCAGTCCCGCAAGGATGTCAAAAAGCGGCTGCTTGGGGGCTCCGCCAAGAGTTCTATCTGCCTCTAAGTCATCCTTTAGACTGCCGGCCGCAAGCGGCATCGCGAACCACGGAGGGTTGGCGGTCAAGTCGTGTGTGATCACCCGCACAACGTTCGGATGATCCACCATCTGCTGATACCTGACTTCGCGCTCGAAGCGTTTGACGAGAAGAGCGCGCTCCTGCTGCTGAAATGCCGACGGGTTCAGGTACTTAATGGCATAGGAAAGCCCGTCGTCGCCGACTGCCTCGTAAACGGTGCCGAATCCGCCCTGTCCTATTTCCTTCCCGACCGCGAAGTTCATTTTGTCCGCCTCGATCCCGTGCGCGTTGCAACGACGCCTTAGCACTTCCGCAGGCGCCGTTGTAGAGACCCGCCGCACCTCAGTCGGCTGCGTAGGTTGCGATAGCTGCGCGGCAGATGGCGTCGGCGTGATGCGCCGGGGCATTCCATCACAAACCAGAATCCATCGCCGCGGACCGATTCCACTTTGTCATTGGACGGTTCCGCCAAGGGCACGGCACGCTTTTGCCGCGGCCAATCCCGGCCTTGGACAGAGACCATGACGACACTGCGCTCAGGCTTTCTTTCGCTGCCCCTTATCGGCTCCGCTCACGCCGCCCGTTGGGACCACTCTCACGGCTTCCGCGTGTCCCTCGACCACGCCTCGGGCGAGGCCACCGCATGGCTCGGCCGTTGGGAAGTTCACGCCAGCGGTATGAGCCGGGTGGGCGTCGTGGCTGCGCTCCCTCTCTTGACATCAGGGTCCATGCTGGTGGCCCTCGCCGCGTTTCCGAAGGTGTCCCGAGCATGAGGTTTTGGGCAACTCAGCGGGCCCGTTTACTTGGCCTCGTAGGCATGGCGCTGATGCTCTCGGCGTGCTCGACCACACAGGCAGTCGTGACGCTGTCTGCGGACACCATTCAGGTCACGGTTGCCGCCCACGGCGAGTGCAATTTGGAGGCAGCCCGGAAGATCGCCGTCAAGCGGATCGCGGTCGAGACCATCCGCCGTGGTTTCGACGCCTATACCATCACCGGCAGCAGCTCGCGGTCCTTCAATCCGCAGCAGGAGTACACCGCCCGGCTGTCGCGAACCGGCGAAAGGCCATCGGCACTAGAAGCCCGCGCGATGCTGGGGACGGACTGGGCCGGGATCGTCGCGGAGCATGATGAAAGAAGCTGCCGGGCCTGAGCGCGGCGGCCAAGAACGACATCGGCAAGCCCCCTCTGCGGGGCTTTTTCTTTGCGGGACGGCCACCAGCCGAGTGGCGAGTACCGTCGCACGGTTAGCCCCCACTTATACCTTAATCAGCGAGAAGAGCCACCATCCACCATGTCCCAATACCCACTGTCCAAGGCTATCGTCTTGGTCGAAGAGCTCCGAAAGATCGACCCCGAGCTGCCGATGCAGGTGGCGCACGTTCTGCTGCTCATCGCCAAACACCCTGGCCTCTGCCAGCGCGAAGTTGCTGCGCGAGCCAACATCGCGAAGTCGAGCGCCTCACGCATCATCGATAGCTTATCGGCCAACGGACGGGGCCTCGTCAGTGCTACTGAAGACACCGTCGACCGACGCGTGAAGGTGCTCATGTTGACCGATCAAGGGCATCGGGTCGTGCGGAGGATCATCGGCGGCCTTTGAGCCGCTGAGCGATGCGCCTCAGACACCGCTAGGCGCAGAGACGGTAACTGAGCAACCTCGGCTATCACCAATCCGAGTCCCGCGTTGGCCACGGGCACTGCCAAGCGACAGAGCTGTACTGAACGGGCGGTAGCCGCCGCTTCGACGAGTGTCGATAATGGGGTCGGAAGCAGACGGCGAAGCGTTCAGCCAGTGAAAGTGCAGTGACTGCACCTATGAGACAGCTGGTACAGTGGTGCTTCACACAGGGTCTCGACAGGTGCAGCGCCACTGCACTTTGATTTCCCCCCACCTATACTCTTAGAGGACATTTATAGGTTCGGCCTTAGAATGTCTCTCAAAAGAGAAAACATCCACACACCCCTCCAACAAACCTCCCACTGAACATTCTCACTGAGTTTGTTGATGGGTGGATGTCATCGTGGCCCTCACCGCGACAGGACCCCTTGGTCAATATCCTGTCTTCGTCTCTAACCATCCGTCTCAACAGGACAATCAGCAACACAACATCATATGACTAACTACAACCCACTTCGTCCTCCCAAGCGCGGGACTGACGAGAGGGGCCGCCCTGTCGTGCGGGTGCCCCTCGCTTCGATCAATGCACACGCCATCCTCGACGCCGCCGACTTCGACACCCTCATGGCTCAAGGGGTCTCCGCCAACTGGTCCTTCTCAGGCCAGACCGTGCGGGTCGGCTGTCGCCCGCTCAACACGCAGCGTGTCGCTCGCCTCATCGTGAACCCGCCAGACGGCCACTCTGTCCGTCACAGGAACCGGAACGCCCTCGACCTCCGCAGGGACAACCTGTTCACAGCCCCAATCAAGCGCCACCCAACGCCGCCCCTCATGGGCCGGCACCGACCGCTCTGAGCCTCCCACCGATCCGTGCAGTGACTGCACTTTTGTCTCCCGCCATCATCCCCGCATGGCGGTCTATCTGCCGGCAAGCTGCCGGCATTGCCAATGGAGAAACGTAATGCTCGCAACAAACCCAATCATTGTCTCCCGTTCCGACCGTCGTCGCCACGCAGACGCGACCACAGCTATTGCTCTGCTCTTTGCGGAGACCAGCCGCCTTAGCAATCGCTCCATCGCAATCATGCTCCGGAATTCGGAGTATGGCGTGAAGAAAGTCCGCCAGTTGTTGGCTTCACAAGGGAAACTCGGCATTTTGCCTGGAGCAGCTCCAACTCTCTCACCCATTCCTAAAACGACGCGATGCGAGTTGGACGCAGCTATTGCCGACAGCAGCGACATGATCGATTTAGCTGCGGAGGACGGCGTGGACGGCCCGTCCCTACGGTACCTCCGGTCCTTGCATCAGCACGCGATTTCGATTTCCGCCGACTACCAGCAGCCTTTGCAGAAACTTGCCGAAATCGCCCATGCACTGAGGACGGCATGTGATGACGCGTACGAGGAGTATGATCTGTCTGCTGATCTCGTTTCTGCAGACGCGGTCCCCCCGGGCAGTTCACGCCCCGCGGCGGGACGCACAGCACAACTAGCGGAGACGCGAACTGCGTAGGTAGGCCGCAGGAGCGGTCGACCCCGCCGTCGATCCTACGCTGCGCCCCCCATCGGGGAACCCAACTGTCCGCCTTGGTGCAGTCACTGAACGCTCATTCGAACCCGCCCGGCATCCGCTCGGCGGGTTTTCTCATGCAAATAGGGCTGAAGCCCAAAGAGAAGCCATTATGGAGTACCGTCAGGAAGTCTTGAACCGCGCCACAGGCCGGCTCGAAACCAACTCTATCGGCGATTGGCTGACCGTCACCGAATTCGGCGCACGGCGTAGCGCCGGACCGAAGCGGACCCGTGCCATCCTCCACCACATGGGTGTGCTGGCGCAGGAAGGCCGACGGTACCGTCTGCCACGTCATCTTGTCGAGGCCGGCATCGGTCTACGGCACGACAGCCCCGCATCGGGATACCCTTTCGACGTCATAAGCCCGAAGGGCCAAACCCTCATTTCGGCAGTGTGGAGTGAGACCGCCGAAGACTATGATGCAGAATGCCGGAGGGACTCCGAAGTGTCCGAGATCAGGACATCTCTGAGCGAGTTCCGAGCCAAGCGGCTGTCCCCCCTGGACACTCGTCAGGAGGTCTACTGGATGCTGGATCATTTTCCCGACGCAATGCATCAAACCATCGCGCTGGCGGCAGAGGTCTCCCCGGCGCTTGTCTGCCGCTTCGTGGCCGAGCGACGCAGCCGAAAGAGGATGCTCATTGATGAGCGGGATAAGCCTCTTGATGATGTTAGACATAGGCCTTGGGACAAGGTTGTGTCCTCCGGCTGACCGCGACGAAAATGATAAGCTCACTGGGTTGTCTTCGGGCGCAGCCCTGTCTCCAGGCCCATTACCCATGAACTTTACACCCTGAAATCGACCCCAGCCCGCTCCTCTTGGGCCATCACCGGCCCCTATAACCCTCCCGCCAAATTCGACCGTTCCGTCCCCAGACTTGGCAACCCTATCGCCGACGCGACCACGGCCGTTCTTGGTCAGCACCGCACAGCAAGAAACAGCGATCCATGATCATCACCATCTCCCCAGCCGGGAGGGGGCGCTTCCGCGCGTCTCTCGGCACTTGCCACCTTTGCACCTCTGACACCCCGTTCCTGTCTGCCGCCCGTGCCCTCTTGCGGGACGGTGTGGACCCGGCGACGCCGCTCGCAATGACCCGTGAGGGGAACGATACCGTTGACATCCGAAGCACCGTGGGTGCCGCTGCTAGGCTAACGGTGCTCGAAAACGAACAGACAGGCCCAATCTTCCGACCGCACAGGGCGCTGCCCGCTCACCTCCGCGCCGAATCTCGGGAGGTGGCAGCATGTGCATAGCGGCGCCCGCGGCCATCGTGAGCACGGCTACCGGCATCGCCGATCAGACCATGGGGTATCAATCAGGCCTCGAACGAAGCGGATTGGGAACCGCGTGCCCACAGTGCTGCAGCTGAACTAATCAGTATCCCTGCCATTGAAATAAGTACGGATGGTTTCAATGTAACTTTGTGATCAACAGGAGGTACCATATTTGATCACCGTCATGACCTTTTTGGACAAGCTCGTGGCCATCGGTGTTTGCCATGTGCGGAATGTCGATCTCTGCTAGGGGGTCGGTGCAGATAATCTTCAAGCGCGTTCCAGATGGCAGGGTGCGAATAAGCTTACGAGCCCTTATGACGGGCAGTGGACATTTAAGACCTGAGGTATCAAGTAGGCAGTCGAACAACGTGTGATTCATCGTGCAATTATGTTTTCAACGTCGACTGGGGTCAGGTAATAGCCGTGCGCTCGAATTAGTGGCGAGCCCGCCAACTTAACGATCATATCCCCTCGGCCGAGTAGATCTTCTGCGCCACTCTCGTCAAGAATGATCTGCGATTCTGAGGCCTTCTGAACCGTCAGAGCGATTCGGGCTGGGATATTGCTTCGGATCAAGCCGCTGAACGTCTTCGCATCTGGACGCTGTGTTGCCAGGATCAAATGAATACCCGCAGCTCTGGCCATTTGCGCAAGCCTAATGATATCCGTTTCGACACCGCGGTCCTGTATGATCAAGTCCGCTAATTCATCGACGCAGGCAACGATGAAGGGAAGACGGACGCCCTTGGACGCCAGATCTCCGATGCTATTGACTCCAAGCTCGCTCATCCGCTCGTATCGGCTATCCATCTCCTCTACGAGTGCCCGTAACGTTTCTCGCGCAGCATCGGCACCGACGGCGATCTCATTGCGCCATAGAAACCGGCTTTTGCTATAGATTGAGAACTCAACCCGTTTTGGGTCCATCAAAGCGAGTTGGAGGCTCGCTGGCGTGTGCTTAACGATAAGCGAACTGAGGATTGCATGGACGCAGACGCTCTTACCCTGACCCGTTGCTCCTCCGACGAGAAGATGCGGGGCGGTACGCAGATCGAAGAGAACCGGCTCTCCAACCACCGTCATGCCAGGGCAGATCATAAGTTCTGCGCCAGACCCACTCACGGCCTTTAGGGCCTCTAGAAACTCAATTTTTGAAGCGGTGGTCCAGGATTTGGGGGGGCGCGGGACGTCGATCGTGACTGTCTTGGCCTCGTCACCGTGACCAAGCGCCGGCATCATATCTCGCAAACTCATGGCAAGCGCCAGACGCTCAAGACCTTTGCGAAGCTTGTCGAGTTGATTCACATCTCGCAGGGCTACCTTGTAGCGAGACAAGCGAGCTCCGTGGACCACGCCTTTCACTTCGGCACTTACACCGATTTCTCCTAAGGCCTTTGCGAGCTGTGATGATTGGTCTTCAGCCGAAGCGACGGTGCCCGATATCGCCTTTTGGATTGGCGCCGATATTCCTACATCGGGAAGGTCGGCTCGACGGTTTACAAGCGTAGCAACGAACTGGTCGAAATTCTCTCCACAGCTTCGCCAATCGTCGGTCAGCAGCCCGGTGCCACGGTGCCAATGTTGGCGCAGGGCGGAACGAAACGCGTCCATCCCATCCAATGTGATCCCGTACGATCGGGCATGGGTCAGAATCAACCCGACCCAAATTGTTACGTCATCCTGAGTGAATAGTGATGCAGCGGGGATCTCCAATCCTTTAGCATCAACCGGCTCGCCGTTGAAGGCACCCAGTGACAAAGAACGCCCGATAGCTAGGCGGGCAACGGCGGCCTTCGTCGAAAGTCCTAGAACCTCCATGAGGTTTTTCGTCTGCACGTCGGCGGCGGCTGAGGTCCGAAACCTCGATGACATAATCTGTTGGAGACTGAGAACGCTCATGCTCCGCGCTCCGTGAAGTAGGCATCAGGAATTGCGGTTGTGCGGCCGATCCCGTCTCCGACATCGATGTGATGAAGCAAATACGTTCGAGAAACCGACTCACGCAGGCGCCTCTCGAAGTCCGCGTCGATCTCTTCGTCCTGGCTAAGGAGGATGACCTGACGGCTTTTGTCGCTGGTCCAATACCCAAGAATGTTATGGCGATGGCGGCTATCTAACCTACCCAACGGCGTATCGACGACCAGCGGTGCCCGAACGCCTGACACTTTCGCCAAACCAGCTATCAGCGCTGTAGCAAAGATCTGATTTTCGCCGGCGGACCGATCAAACGTAAGTGGCTTTCCCGATTTGCTAAAAATTGTCGTGGACCCGTCGTCACCAATCTCGATCTTCGCCACCTGTCCCTTGTGAGCGAGCTGCTTGTAAACCTGGGTCATGCTGCTCGCGAGCTCCTTCACTTTAAGAGGGAAAAGCGCGGGGATCACGGCCTCGATCACGCGTCTAACTCGCTCTGAGCGATCGATGATCTCACGTGAAGGCGAAGAGTCGTCAAGCTTCTTCCTCTCGCGTTCGTACTCGGCACGTTGCGAATGGATCTGCGCCTCTAATGCAACCTTTCGGCGTTCATCCTCTCGCCAAGCCTCGTCAAGCTCAGCCTGTCGTTCCTGAACCTTCTTCAACTCGCTCCGGAGCGTCGTGAGCGTTCCGTCGCGATCTACACCTTCCAAACGGGAGATCTTCCGGCCCAGCTCGTTTATGCGCTCTTCGGCCTCACTCTGTTGGCGGAGAACCTCCTGGATTTCCTGAAGTCCTAGTGAGGAACTGGCAAGGGCTGCGAGGGTTTGGGTCCGCTGTTCGATCGATAAAAAGTCGAAGACGATCTCATCTGCGCAATCGTCTGGTGGTGGAAAGAAGAGACTGGCCCATGCAGCTTGGATGCGTGAACGAATGACCTCCTCCTGGCTGCCAGTCAGAGGAGGATCGATCGTATGCTCGGTTTGCCTATCGTATGCGCTCTGAAATTCCCGCTGCCGGGGCTCCAGCGCCAGCTTTTCATTCTCCCATTGGAAGTAGCGTACTTCTTCCTCAAGTTGGGTTTTGAATGATGTGAAAACGTCCTTCGACACAAGATGCAGAGGCAACCGACCGGCTAGGACCTCTTCCATCCGTCGATGGGTCTCGCGAAGACGATTGCGGACCTGCTCACGCTCTTCGATGAGATCCTTGTAGGTCGCAGCGTCGCCACCGCCCCCTCCAAGCGATGTAACGCGATCAAGAAGCGACTGAAACTCACCCTTCAAGCCGTCGCGGTCGGCTTTGGTCTGAATAGACTTACGGTCAAGTTCCGCTGCCTGGCGCTCGTTCTCACTAAGCTGGGTATGGAGGCTCTGAAGCCGATCCTCGTCAACGTTGGCAACGCCGTCACGCTTGGAACGCTCGAAGCTCCGCAAGCGCTCCGTCAGCGAGCGAAGGAGAACGACGCCCAAGAGGCCTTCCAACCCCTGCTTCACCTGCTCGATACGATTCTGATCAGCGAGCTTCTTAACCTCCTCGCCATCGAAGAAAAAGAAAGGGGCGATGTGAGCCGGCACAAAAAATTCGTCGATCACTTCCGCTAAATGGAAGCCATTTCGGCCGTCCGATCGCGGCATCTCGGGGACGCCACGAACGATCTCACGATAGGTCGCCTCCTCGTCGGTCCATGTTCCGTTCGAACGAAAGTACCACTTGCGCGTAATTTCCGCGCCCTTGGTTTTAGTGCGTTGAACTACCACGCGGACGATCATCGTATCGTGACCGTCACGAAGAGCTTCGCCGTTAAAAGCCTTCTCAAGGAAGGTCGGATACCCTTTCTTCTCGTCTGTCTTCAATCCCGCGCGGGCCAAATGCGCCATGGCATCCTTGCCATAGAGACAGAGGTAAATTGCCTCCAGAATGGTCGTTTTGCCAAATCCGTTAAGGCCGCCGATGAGAACGATGTTGCGGCCGTTCTCAGGCTGCGGGAATTCGAATTCCTGGCGTTGATAGGATTTAAAGCAAACAAGCTCTATCTTAGAGATCCACATCAATGTCTTCCCTCTGATGCGATCCCATCAATCCATCCGTCCGAGGATTTCCTCGATCCGCTGGTTAATGCCGGCGGCTCGTTCTTGATGCTGGCGAGCTCGCTGCAATGCCACGAGTTCGGTCAACACGTCCACGGGAACGCGGTGTTCAGCAGCAATCCGTTCGAGAATTGCAGCCGCGTTCTCGTCCGCCCACAATGGCAGATCGCTTAGGTTGATCTCGTCAAGCGAGCTGTCAGACATTCGCCAGGGCGCCTTCGGTTTGGAGTTCTTCGGACCAGTGCTGATGGATGCGGTGAACCTCATCGTCGGTGATGAGGGTCTCCCCAAATTGGGATTGTACATCGAGAAGGCGGGAGAGGATTTCGCGTCTTGCCTGGATCGTAAAAGGCCCGGGAATGTGCTTGCCACTTGGATCGAATGACACCTTACCGTTGCGACGCACGATCTGCCGCATCTCCGGCCTGTTTCGTATAGAGCGAAGCCAGTCGCGAAAGCCAAGAAGCGGCACGTAGTGATACTGGCCCGCGTCCACGAACCCTTGAAGGCTTTTGTCCTTCTCAACCACAGTGCAGGTCCAGCAACCGAAGCGGCTGTTCGACGTTCCGCACCCGGGGGCTTCGTCAGCGCTGAGCACTACTGGGCATTCCCCCCCTTCGGAGTCACGGTAAAGCTTGATCAGAGCAGTGTGATCGCCGCCCCACGGCGCGTGACGGGTTCCGAGGATTTCCCAGACGTCCTCCACCGCAAGATCGACAATGGGGCGATAGATGAGCGCTCCCGGCAGTCGCTCATGAGGCGATAGGTTGCTACCTCTGGCATTGCGCCACCTATCGATCGATTTCTGCCGTGATTGGCTCTCATCGCGGCGCACGCCAAGCACAACGATAGCCGCACCGGACTCTGACACCTGCTGCTTGATGTAGCCGCTCGTTGGCTGGATTTTCAGCCGATCGGTGCACCAGCGCATTGTCATGTTAGGGCTGGGGTAGCCCTTCCCGATTAACAGAACCCAGAATGTTTTGTCCGGATCAGGCTTCGTCCTTGCGACGGTAATAGGCAGGCCAAGCCCATCGGCAGCCGCCGCAATGTGTCTTGTGACTACATCCAGATGAGCGATGACGAGAGGCGACTCGACCATCGTATCGTTAGATACAAGATGGATCGGCCTTTTCCGGCGGGACGGAGAGATTTGAAGCAGTGCCTCGAAAACGGCATGCGTAACGACTGTACTGTCTTTGCCGCCGGAGAAACCAATTATCCATGGAAAGGATTGAGTCTCCGATAGGTACTCGGCACGGACTGAGGATACAATCGAGCTCCAATTCTCATCTACCGAAAGGACTTCGTCGAAAACGGGTAGAGGCTGCGCCATTTAATGCGTACTTTTTGCTAAGCGAGGACCGAGGGGAAGCTCCGCTTGCGCGGACTTTTCGTGACGATCGACGAACTCAGAAACAGCGCGACGCACTATCCATGCGGCTGATAGGTTCAAATCAGACGCAATCCGACAGATCTCTGCGTGGTCCTGTGGATCCAGGCTCACGGAAAGACGGACCGAATGTTTCTGACCGCGTGGTCGCGCCATGAGAGCCCCGTTTGTGGCACCACAATGCACCACAAAACTCCGCTTTTCAATGTTGCGAGATTGTGCCTTAGGCTAGCTGCTGGGGAAAAGCTGGGGAGGAGTGTATGCCGAAACGTCGCGAGGCGAGGGAGCCATGACTGGTCGCACGCTCGACAAGGCCGGCTACGACGGTTATGCGCGGTTGGTTGATGAGGTGAAGCGACGGTGGCGTGAACCAAGCGGACACCCGACTTTCGGTTTATTTTTTTTCGGCAGCTTTCTGATGTTTGCCGCTGTCGGCGTCTGGTTGGAGTTCGCCAGGTTTCTTTTTGGCGCCGCCCCAGACCCCGTATCCGCAACAGGTCTCCGTATTGCCATAGCGACTTACTTTCCAGCAGTACTAGGATCTTCGCTTCTTCAGCTGCTAATTTCAGAGACTTTGCGAAGCCTACGAGCTCTCGGGTTCATTATCGGCGTTGCATTCGGCGCACTTGCGTTCGTCCTCATTTTCGCCACTCCCCTCCCAAACTGGTTGGCTATTTTGATAGGGCTTGGTGCTAGCGCAGCTGCTCTAGCATGCTGGCGGATCGTCTATGCTGATGATCCGACGCTACGGGACGATCCCGAGCCTGAGCCAGAGGTTGCGACCGGCAAAATTGATCCGGTAGCGCCCCTGATGGGCGGTGAAGCGCTCAACGGCTTCGACGCATAGGAATCGGCAATGATAACGTTCCCGTACGAGACGCCGGCCATTCTCGTAGAGCAGCCACTGGGCTCGTTCTACATCGCAAAACTCCCCGCCCGACTCCTACTGCAGGTTGGCTTTAGCGATGTTCTCAAAGCCACCCATACGAACGACCCATTGCGCCCCTACGATCTTGATGGAACGCAGCGAGAGCAACAATCCAAACGGCTGCTGCAGATTGGCAAGTATATCGATCGTGAGGATTCAGCTTTTCCTAATGCGATCATCCTAGCTGCTAATATTCGGCCGGAAGACGGCCTGATAGAGGAGGCTCCAGCTGGTCAAGAGGGTTTGAGTGAGCTGCCGGGGGCCAGCGAGGAGGAGAAGGCAGCCGGCCGCGACAGCGCCCGTCCAGATCGGCGTTGGACTATTAAGGAGGATAGGGAAGGGTGCTCTACGCTGATTATCCCCACGGGAGCTCAATTGGCGGCTGTGATCGACGGTCAACACCGCCTGTGGGGCTTCACGTTCGCTGAGGTGATCGAGCGGCTCGATATGGACTTAAGTTGTGCAATCTATATGGACTTGCCTAAGCCGTTTCAAGCGCAACTTTTTGCTGTAATTAACTCGAATCAGAAGCGAGTCGACAAAAGTCTGACGTATGAATTATTTGGATACAACATTGAGGATGAAGATCCGGAGTATTGGGCCCCGGATAAGCTCGCGGTTTATCTTACTCGTCGATTGGGAGCCGATGAGAATTCGCCGCTGAAGGGAAGAATCCTGATCGCGCCGCGCAAGGACGCTGTGCTGGCCGGCCGTCTCGACTTGCAGACATGGAAAGTATCGACTGCGGTAATTGTCGATGGAATTCTGCGACTGATATCAAGCAACCCGAAGTCTGACTCTAACGCTATGCTTACGCCTATTCGCCGGACTCGCGCCACCCTGGGTAAAAGCGATGCTCGCCGCGATCGTTCACCGCTGCGCTCGGCCTTTTTGATGAAAGAAGATGCGGTCATTTATCAGATAGTCAAGAATTATTTAATTGCTTGTAACGATGTGTTTTGGATTAAATCGACCCCAAGTTCTTTTATTACTAAGACTGTAGGATTACAGGCCCAGTTCGACATATTGCGGCAACTTGTAGAGGAAGCCTACGCGTCAAGGATCATCAGCGTGTCTGCTTTTCGCGAAAGGCTTCAAAGCGCTGGCGACCTCGATTTCGGACAAGACGTGTATCGGAGCGCTTCCGGGTCCGGGCGAAGTATCATTCGGCGAGCGATTGAAGATAGAATTGGGTTGCGCAAAGTTTGAACTGCGGGGCAAACAGGGTGGCGGGCCAGAAGGCAGCGGTTTCGGTGGCTCTTGAGGTGCAGTCTACTGCACCTTCATGCTTCACAGTGGCGGCGAGCTGCCCAGTTAGCCCCTAAAGCGGGGAGGGAATGCGCCTGAGGTCCTTCAACACCTCATCAGGCATGCCTCGGAATCCGTTTCCGTATTCAGCGCCGGCATTCCGTGGATTGTAGCGCCCGGTAATGGCGTCTTGAACCTCCGGTAAAGCTCGCACTTTCCGAAGCTCATCTTCTAAGCGATGCCGCCACGAATGGTTCGGTCCCTTCTTGGGGTCTGTGATGCCCACGACGTGGCGAACCCAGCGACCGCTGCGGTGCGTGGCAGGGCCGACACGGCCACCACTGGGATCGGTGGGGATCGATGGGAAGAGAGGCCCGTCAGGGTCGCTCGGCAGAGAGGCGACGTAATCCAAGAACCCTTCTGCAATGAGTGCGGGATGTATAGGGATCATCCGCTTGGCAATTTCATTCTTGCCGGCTCGCTTTTCGAGAGGGACGATGTCGAGGATCATCACCCCAGCCTCGGAGCGCACGTCGCAGCGACGCATTTCTACCAGCTCGCTTATCCTGGCGCCGGTGAAGCACAGCAGCCAAGGTACCCAGCGCAGCCATCCCTCTTCGCTGCGAGCAGCAAGCAAAATGCGCTTGGCTTCGCCGTCGTCGTATGGATGACGCCGTGCGGGGCCTCTCCGATTCGCTTTGGGCGCAAGGCCGGTGAAGGGATTGGCTGATAGCTTCCGGTTGGCTACAGCCCACTTGCAGACCGTCCCCATCGCCGTAACGTCGTCGGTGACCGTACCGGCATCGCGCCCCGATTTAAGCCGCGCTTCCTTGAACTTGATGACCAGCTCTGGTGTGACCCGGCGCAAATCGTCAAACCCCAAAATGCGTGACAGCTGACGGAACTTGCCCTGATAGGCCCGCAGCGTGGCCGGTGCGGGGGTCCGCTCGGCGCTCCATAGGGCCAGCAAGGTTTCCGCCGTCAGGGGTTCCTCAGTCGCCGATGGCCTCGGCTTCTCGGCTGCGGCGGCAGGGACCGGCGGGAAGGCGGCGAGGTTCTGGTCCGGCGAATAGTCCCCCTCCGCGCGGCGGGACAACGTGGCCGCTGCCTTGAGCTTGATCCGGTACATCGCAGAGGCAAGGCGGCGGAGGCTGTCCTGATCGGCCGGGATGCCATGCGCCTGCGTGATCTTGATGGCGTCGGCGACATCCGACCCGCTGGGACCTACCGGCTCGTCTGTCTCGCTGTCCCGCTCCAGCTCGTCATACAGGTGATCGGCGTAGGCGGCCCAATCCTCTGCCACTCCGGGGTCATCTTCCCACAGCCCTACGGTCTCCCTGTAGAGTTCACCGCAGAGGGCCGTGATGTCCCGGTGCGACAGACGCCGCGCGGGACCAAGCGCAGCGCGAGCCGCCGCAAACTCGTCGTCTATCTTCCGATTGGCGGCGGGGCACCGTTCCTTGGCCTCTCGGGGGTCTTTGGTCCCGAGGCTGATGACACGCTCGGCTTTGCCGATGACAGCCTGAATGGGTTTGGGAACGCGACGCCGTACTTGATAGATGCCAGTCTTAGGATGCTTAGTCGGACGAGACATCGGAAGGGCCATGTGTAGCACCTCTGTGTATCACCAGAGGCGACCTAACCCGTTGTTTCTCTTATTTTCTCAGCCACATCAAGGAGATGGGCTGGTGCTGCGAGAGAGGATTGAACTCTCGACCTCACCATTACCAATGGTGTGCTCTACCACTGAGCTACCGCAG
>OGCL01002218.1_pt1 | contig 14093 bp, 10 predicted proteins | sample 1570041 | NCBI WGS metagenome assembly OGCL01 (sample SAMN06266162, study PRJEB24511) | hot springs metagenome | isolation source: Hot spring water | place: South Africa: Limpopo | collected 2015-06-22 | reverse complement strand
CATATCAAATAGATAGGCGAGGGAGCGAGCACCGCGCAACGCAGCGATTCGCCCGCGCAGCAATTTATTCAGCGTTTTCCTGAGGCGCCGGGCGGCGATCCGGCAATAGTCGGATGGTCTCATGCGATGCGGCCGAACCATGCCAGCGACAGCGCGGCACCCAGCGTTGCGAGAACGGCCGCCATCAGCGCGAACAATCCCGACACTTCCGTCTCGCGCTTCTCGACGGCCATCCGGCTTGAAAGTTTCTCATACACCTTTTTCAGATCGGCAGCCGTGCCCGCGTAGTAGTACTCACCGGCGGTCCGGTGGGCGATCTGCTTGAGCGTGTCTTCGTCCAGACGCACGCGCATGCTCCAGCCCTCGAATCCGATCGTCTCGCCGGCCACGGTCCCAACGCCAACCGTGTAGATGCGTACGCCGCGATCGGCCGCCATCTTGGCCGCTTCGAGCGGGTCGATCCCCGTCGTGCGCTGGCCGTCGGTCAGCATGATGATCGCAGCGCTCGTGTAGCTTCCGGGTGCGACCGGTTCGCGCTCCTTGCGCTCCTTGCGTTCACCCGACTCGGTCAACGGCCGCGCGCGCGATGGTTGCCCCCACTGCAGCTGACTGACATCGATGCCGTCGTCGGGGAACAGAACCGACAGCGACACCGCGATGGCGTTGCCGGTGGCCGTTCCGCGCTGGAGCTGAAAAGCGTCGATCGCGGCCACCAGGTCCTCGCGCGACAGCGTCGGAAGCTGCGCGATTTGGGCCGCCCCGGCAAAGGCGACGATGCCAACCCGAACGTCGCGCGGCAGTTCGGCGAGAAAGGCCTTGGCAGCGTTCTGCGCGGCGACCAGGCGATTGGGCTCGACGTCCCTTGCCCGCATGCTGCCGGAGACGTCCATGGCCAGGATGATGGTCTGCTTGTTGAGCGGCAGGCTCAGCGTGGTGACGGGCCGGGCTGCGGCCAGCAGCATCAGCGTCAGCGCCAGTAGCAGCAAGATCGGCGGGATGTGCCGACGCCAGCCCGGACCGCGCGTGACGGCCTGCCGCAGCAAGGCGAAATTGCCGTAGCCCACGACCGCCTTCTTGCGCCGGCGGAGTAGCCAGAGATAGGCGAGGACGAACAGGGGCGGCACCACAAGCAGCCAGAGGAAGGTAGGCCAGAGAAACGTCGGCAGCGTCATGCAGCAACTCCTTGACGGACGACTGTGAGGGCGGGCGGCCCAATGGCAGCGCGCGACGCCACGCGCTGGCGATGGCGTCGCAACTGCAGATAGACGAGTACGGCATCGACGATGCTGCGGTCGGTCGAAAGCGTCAATAGCGGCACGCCGATGCGCGCGAGCGCGGCCTCGACCGCTTCGCTCTGCTCATGCGCGAGGCGATCGAAGCGCTCGCGCAGCGCGGGATCGCCGGCGTCGACGAAAAGCTGCTCACCCGTTTCAGGATCCTCGAAGGTCATCAGACCCACGTCCGGCAGAACCGATTCGAAGGGATCGGTCAGGCGCACGGCCAGCACGTCGTGCCGCTCGGCCAGCCGGCCCAGCGACCTCTCCCAACCCGGACGCGAGATGAAGTCGGTCAGCACGAACACGGCGGATCGACGTCGGATCGTTCGCGCTGCGCGCGCGAACAGCGCCGCGAGATCGGTGGCGCCGACCGCACCGAGAACCGGCCGGCGCAGCAAACGGTCAGCAAGTGACAGCACATGCAGTCGCCCGCTGCGCGCCGGCAGCACGGTGTCGACCGTCCCGCCGTAGAGCATGGCGCCGACGCGGTTGCCACGCATTGCGATGATGCGCGCCATCAGCACGGCAAACTCGATGGTGATGTCGCGCTTGGTCCGCGCCCCCGATCCGAAGCCGGTGGACGGCGACAGATCGGTCAGCAGCCAGGCGGCCATCTCCCGATCCTCGGCGTACTGGCGCACATGCGGGATCTGCAGCCGTGCGGTGACGTTCCAGTCGATGTGACGGACGTCGTCGTGCAGCTGGTATTCACGCAAATCAACCAGATCGACGCCAGCGCCGCGAAAGAGCGTTCGGAAGTCCCCCTGCAGTAGACCATCGAGCCGCCTGAGGACAGTCCATTCCAGGCGGCGAAGCAGACGTTCGGCCTCGGCAGAAGAGGGCATCGCCGGACGCGCACCCGCGGGAACTGCGCCGACGGAGGACGCACCTGCATCCGGCCCGCTCGGCTTGGCGGGCCCACGGCGCAGCAGGCGGGCAAGCATCGAGCCGGATCCCGTCGGTTCAGGCGGCGACGCGGGCCGGCATGTCGGCCGACGCCGTCGCCTGCTCGGGCGAGGTCAGCACTTCGCGCGGCAAGGCGAGCCGGGCGCTGAGCTTCTCGATCAACGCATCGGAGGTGACGCCCTCGCTCATTGCCTCGTACGATAGTGTCAGCCGGTGCCGCAGGACATCACCCGTCAACGCCGCCACATCTTCGGACAGCACATAGCGCCGCCCGCGCATCAGCGCGAGCGCCCGGGCACCTTCGATCAGCGAAATCGAGCCGCGCGGCGAGGCCCCCAGCATGATGAACCGTCGCAGCTCGGGTAATCCGACGGAGCCCGGATCGCGCGTTGCCGCCACCAGACGCACGGCATAGCGGATCAGGGCGGGATCGACGTAGACATCGCGGCAGACCTGCTGCATCGCGAGCAGATCGGCCAGCGAGGCAGCCCGGGCGATCGCCTCTGCGGCCCCGGTCACCCGCTGGACGATCACGAACTCTTCATCGGCATTCGGGTAGCCGACCAGGACCTTCATCATGAATCGGTCGACCTGCGCTTCGGGCAGCGCGTAGGTGCCTTCCGTTTCGATCGGGTTCTGCGTCGCCATCACCACGAACGGACGCGGTACACGGTGCGTCTCGCCGGCGATCGTGACCTGCCGCTCCTGCATCACCTCGAGCAGAGCACTCTGAACCTTGGCGGGCGCACGATTGATCTCGTCGGCCAGCAGCAGGTTGGTGAACACTGGCCCGAGGGTGGTCGAAAAATCGCCCGTCTTCTGGTTGTACATGCGTGTGCCGACCAGATCGGCCGGCACCAGATCGGGCGTGAATTGGATACGCCGGAACTCGCCGCCGATCGCCTGCGCTAGGGTCTTGACCGTGAGCGTCTTGGCCAGACCCGGCACGCCCTCGACGAGCAGATGTCCCTGCGCGATCAGCGCGATCAGCACGCGCTCAAGGAAAGCGTCCTGGCCGACCACCACACGCTTCACCTCGTAGAGTATCCGCTCGGAGAGATTCGCCGCGTCCTGATTGATTGCACCGGTCATCTTGACTACTCCACTGATGAAACTCAGAACGGCGGAATGCCAACGGCACTCGCCGCGTTCTCGATCGGCACGGCGAACCCGATGCCGACGAAGGTGCGATCGCCCTCGTTTGGGTTGAGGATCGCCGTGACGATGCCGACCACCTCGCCGTCGGCATTGATCAGCGGGCCGCCGGAGTTGCCCGGATTGGCGGCCGCATCGAACTGGATCAGGTTGGTCATCACCTGGTTCCCTTCCGGAGAGCGGAAGTTGCGACCTTTGCCGGAGACGACTCCGGCCGACAGCGATGGTCCGATGCCGAACGGAAAGCCCACCGCGAAGACGTGATCGCCCTGCATCAGCCCCGCCGTCGATGCCATCGCTGCCGGAAATAGATCATCGGGGATGGTCTTCGGGCGGATGACCGCCAGGTCGTGCTCTGGACGCGTGCCGATCAGCAATGCGTCACTCGAGGTGCCATCGAAGAAGGTGACCTTTATACGGTCGGATCCGGCGACGACGTGCAGATTGGTCAGGATCGTGCCGTTCTCCAGAATCACCACGCCGGAGCCGACCCCGTTCTCTTTCTCTGCGCCGGTCTGGGCATCGACGGTGTAGCCGTCCACCCGCACCACGGAACGTTCGATCGCCTCGTACGCCTTGGCGGCGGGCGACGGCAGGGTGACGCTCTTGAGCGCGTGCTCGACCGCCGCATTGATGTCCTCCTGCGTCAGACTCCGTGATGGCGAAAAGCGCGCGTTCTGCCATGCCAGCAGAGGCAGCACGACGACCAGAGCGCCGGCAGCCCCGAACAGCGCTGCACGCAGTCCTGGACGGGCGGCCAGAAAGTCCGTCAGCGTGCGTCGGCCGGAACCCAGACGGCTCCGGAGCCGTGTCCTCCAATTCGCCACACTTGCCACTGCTGCTCCGCTCGTGTCGGTCGGGAGACTGTAACTGTACCGCGTTCGTCATCACCTTCCATCCTTCCACCGCCCCTCGCGTGGCACACTGTCGCAAGTGATTACCCTGAGTTGAGCTCGCCATGGCACACCGCAAAAGCCCTGCCCGTCTCGCCAAAGCAAAACGAATCATGCTCCTTCGGGCCGCGGCGGCCGGGCAACCGACATCCGCCGCGGCGCGGGCGCCTACCGGGGAACGCTGGGCGGGGCTCGAGGCGGCTCTGGCCGGAAATGTGGTCCTCCCCAACGATCCGGCTTACGATCACGACCGCCAGGAGGCGAACCCGGCATTCCAAGCCTACCCGCTGGCGATCATCTATTGCGCGTGTGAGAACGATGTCGTAGTCAGCCTCGAGTTCGCCGCAGAAACGCGACTGCCCTTCGCGGTGCGCTCTGGAGGGCACAGTACGGCCGGATACTCAATCGGTGATGGGCTCGTCATCGACACATCCCTTATAGACGATGTCGTTTTGGATGAGGAGCGAGGCGTCGTCTATGCAGGGGCCGGCGCCAATTGGGACAAGTTCAACGCAGTACTCGGTCGGACCGGGTGGCACGTTCCGACCGGGGCCTGCGGCAGCGTCTGCGTTGCTGGGTTCGTACAGGGTGGCGGGTACGGGTATACGTCGCGCGCTTTCGGAATCCAGAGCGACAACGTGCAGTCCTTTCGCATCGCACTCGCGCCGGGTCACCCCGAGGGCGCTGTCGTCACGGCGTCCGCAGACGCGCACTCGGATCTGTTCTGGGCCTTGCGCGGCGGAACAGGCGGCAACTTCGGCATCGTGACCCGGGTCTGCTATCGAGCGGTGAGATTGCCTGCCGTCTGGGCGTGGGCAATTGCCTGGGACGCCGACCACGTCGCCGAGGCGCTGACAGTGATGCAGTCCGACTATATGTTGACCGGGCCCGACGAACTCGGCTTCATGATGAATATCGGGTTCCATCGAGGTCAACCGGTTTACCTCGTCCAGGGCATGTATGCCGGGACACGCGCGGACGGACTCTCGGCGCTCGCCGCATTGCTTGCATTGCCGTCGGCCCGCTTGGTGGTGGACCAGGTCGGCAGCTATCCGGCAATGGACGCCTACCTTGAAGACAATCCCTACCCGCTGCCGGATCAACCAGCGGGAACGCCAGAGGGGAAGGCATCCTGCTACATCGACAAGCCAATGCTCACCAACGACTGGCAGCGTGTCGTCGATTACGTCGCAACCTCTCCGAACCCGTGGAGCCTCGCCTATATCGAGCCGTACGGCGGCGCGATCAACCGCGTCGCCCCCGAGGCATCGGCATTCGTGCACCGAAGCGCTGCATTCAACTTCGTGGTCGACGTGTTCTGGCGCGACGACGCGGAGCGTAAGCGCATGCTCACATGGCGGGACGGTCTGCTGGCGACCGTACTCCCGTTTGCGAACGGCGAGGTCTATCAGAACTACCCACAGGCTGATCTCCGCGATTGGTCGCGAGCGTATTTCGGCGCGGCTTACCCGCGCCTGCAACGGATAAAGACGTACTACGACCCAACCGGCTTCTTCCGTTACCCGCAGAGCATCGTGCCCGCCGAGCACTAGCACATCGGCAGAACAACCAGCCTTAACAGGCTGTTGAAAAGCTACTGCGGTGGCCCACCTGCTGTGTTGTGCGGTGCGCGCGCCCTCGACTTTCTACCGATATGTCTTGCGTCGCTGCCCTCCGTGCGCCTCGCATCTGGCCATCCTCGCTACATTTTTCAACAGCCTGTTAGCCCTGCAGCGGCGTGGCAAAACAAAGGCAGCCTTTGCCAGCGCGTTTGGCCTGGTACATGGCTTCGTCGGCCCGCTTGAACAGACTGTCGACATGACTTTCAAGCGGCGGATGCATCGCAATGCCAATCGAGGCGCCGAGTCTCGCCTCGACGACACGGGGAACGGAGGGATCCGAATGCCCGGTGGCAAGGTGAAACGGCGGCAGCATGACCTCGAGAATCCGTTCGCCCACCGCGGCCGGTGTCTCCTGCGTGACACCCCCCTCCAGCAGCGCGACGAACTCGTCGCCACCCAGCCTGGCCACAGTATCGGTCTCCCGCACGGCTTCCTTCAATCGCCGCGCCACCTCCTTGAGTGCGGCATCGCCTGCGCCATGCCCCCAGCGATCGTTGACCGCCTTGAAGCCGTCGAGATCGATGAAAAGCAACGCGATGCACTCCGCCGAGCGCCGTGCCCGCACGAGCGCCCGCTCGACCCGCGCGTGTAGCGCCGCCCGGTTCGGGAGCCCGGTCAGCGAATCGTGCTCGGCGATGTAACGTAGCTGCTCCTCCGCCTGCACGCGGGAGGAAACGTCTTCGACGAGGCACATGATCGAAGTGACCTCACCGCGCGTGCTGGTGAGTGCCGAGTTGAACCACTCTCCATGCCAGCACACGTTGTCGGGGCGGCAGTGCACTGCCTGCGCACGATTCGACGTGGCGCTCCCCGAACGCAGCAGATCGATCGCCGTGCGCAACGGCGCGGCACCAGCCGCGTCGTCGCAATGGCGGAGAAGATGGTCGAGCGGGAATTCCGGTAGCTCGTCCCGCGCGAAGCCGAACATCGCCTGCGCGCGCGGCGACCATTCGGTCAAGCGCAGCGAGGGATCGAACTCGATCAGCGCGAGCGGCGAGTTGAGCATGTGCCCCATCAACCGCTGGTTCGCCGCCCGGAGGGCGTCCGACGTGGTTTTGAGCTCATGCACGTTATGGGCGGCGTTGACGACGCCCACCACCTCACCGGCCTCGTTGCGCCAAGGCACCAGGCTCACGGTGCGCCACGACTGATCGCCCGACGGGGAGACAAGCAGGCGCTCGTAGTACTGCGATTCCCCAGCCAGAGCCCGCTCGATCCGAGGCCAGTAGCCGGCGAAAACGTCCTCCCCGTAGCACTCCGGCAAGGTCCTGCCGATCATCTGATCGGGCGTCAGCCCGAAGAACCGGGCAAACGACTTGCTGACATAGCGGAAGACGAGGTTGCGGTCGTACACGGACACCGTCGCGCCGATGTGCTCGGTGATGATCGCCAGCATCTCGGCGCTCTTCGGGCCCGGGAACTCCATGAATCGATTCTTTCCTATGCATCCCCGGATGTCGAGATCGCGCCGCTCTGCCTCAGGAACTGCAAGATAGCATCGAGCAGCCGGCCCGGTGGCGTGCCCATTCCGGCCGCTTCTCGGCGAAGCGCTCGCGCCCGAGCTGCTCCTCGTAAGGGCGCTTTAGCACGTCGAGCAACTCCGAGATCGGCGCCATGTCGCCCTCTGTGGCGGCCTCGATCACCTGCTGCGCGAGGTAATTGCGCAGCACGAAACGCGGGTTCGTCCGGTCCATCCTGGCGAGTCGCAACTCGGTCGGCTCCCCGATCGCGGCTATCGCCTGCTGCCAGTCGGCAAACCAGGTCGCCAGGACAGGCGCCGCCGCGCGAACGGCAGCTTCGCCGTAGAACGCATCTGCAAGATCCGCGGGACCGCTCGCCCGCGCAAGGTCTCGAAAGAAGATGGTCATGTCGACTTCGGTTCGACTCATCCAGGCGAAGAGCGTTTCGGCAAGCGAGCGCGAACGGTCGTCCGCCACCGGAAATCCGAGCTTGGTGGCGAAGGCGCGCGCCATCGCTTCCGCGTGGATCGTCGCGTAGTGCTCCAGAGCCTCCTCGAGCCGGTCGACATCGATGCCAAGCGTCGACAGCGCGTCGCCGAGACGCGCCAGGTTCCAGTGTGCGATTGCCGGCTGTCGTCCAAAGCAGTAGCGGCGGCCCTGCGCATCCGTGGTGTTCGGCGTCCATGATGGATCGAAGTGATCGATCCAGCCGTAGGGCCCATAGTCGATCGTGAGCCCGAGGATTGACATGTTGTCGGTATTCATCACGCCGTGTACGAAGCCGACTCGCATCCATTCGGCCACGAGTCGCGCCGTGCGTTCGGCCACGACAGTGAACCAGCGCGCGATGCGATCAGTACCCTCGCCTTCCGTCTCGGGATAGAAGTGGTCGATCACATAGTCCACCAGCCGGCGCAGCAGTTCGCTCTCGCCGCGGGATGCAAGCAGCTCGAAGTGGCCGAAACGAAGAAAGCTTGGCGCCACCCTGCAGACGATCGCGCCCGGCTCAAGTTCGGGGTGACCGTCATAGAACATGTCCCGCTCCACCTGCTCCCCGGTCGCCACCAGCGAGAGCGCCCGCGTCGTTGGCACGCCAAGGTGATGCATCGCCTCGGAGCAGAGGAATTCACGGATCGAGGAGCGCAGCACCGCCCGCCCATCGGCCCGGCGCGAGAACGGCGTCTTCCCTGCCCCCTTGAGCTGCAGTTCAAACCGCACGCCGGCGGGGACGACGAGTTCGCCGAGCATCAGTGCGCGTCCGTCGCCGAGTTGTCCGGCCCAGTGCCCGAACTGATGACCGCCATAGGCAGTTGCATAGCTCTGCATGCCTGCGATCAGACCGTTGCCGGACAGGGCAGACAACCACGGATCGGCGGCAAGGTCGGCGTCGTCCAGGCCGAGCATCGCCTTCACTTCGGCCGATTCGGCAAGCAGTCGGGGCGCCGCGACCGGCGTCGGCGGCGTCAGAGTGTAAAGCGCTCCGTGAACCTGACGGGAGTGGCGCGACGCGTCGGCCTCGCCTGGAAACAGGCGCAGAAAGCGGTTGTCGAAGCGGGGCGCGATGGTCGGCGTGCCGGTTGCTGTACGCCCATCGTCAAGGTGGCTGAGAGGGTCGTTCATTGGGCCGAGTCGGCTTGCCCGGCTTGTTCGCGCGCAGACGTTGCCGCGGCAGCCGGCTTCGAGATGGCCAGATGCTGTCCCGACGTGACGCCCATAGAAACATAGATGCTCGTCAACTGGTCTAGGCCGATCGCAGCCGGCTCCACCTGGCACGCTGGCACATAGAGCAACCCGCCGCCCACTGGCACCGGGGCGGTCGGCACGATCACTGCGTGGTAAGGCTGGTCGCCCATCATCACCGGCTCGCGTGTGGACAGCAGCCCAAGTACGCGCACGCCGGACTCGCCCGGCTGACCGCCGAACCGCACCCACACCGGCTGCATCGACTTGAGCTTCTCCTCGTCGCGCTGGGCGAGCAGATCGACCAGCGAGTGCACGATGTCGTAGACATTGCGCACCACCGGGATACGCTGCACCACGCCAAGAACGCCGCGCCGCCATACGTGGACGAGGCTCGTACGGACCACCATCCCGAGCAGAAAGACGGCCACCGCAACGATCCCCAACCCGATCAGATAGGCGATCACCTCCGACTCGGTCAACCCGAGGCCGAACCGACGCAACACGTTGCCGAACATGCTGCCCGGACCGAGCCAGCGGTAGAGAAACTGCACCAACCAGACGATGACCACCACCGTCGCCACCAAAGGCAGGGCGGCGAACAGTCCGGCCAAGAAGGTTTGCGTCAGGTAGCGGGTGGAATCTCTCATCGGTCGTCGGGATGCCGTCCGCGCGCGCCGGGAAAGCGCATGCATTGGGCCGCAAGGATAGTGTCTGCGCAACCTGAACGTCGGTCAGGCAGGACCGAAGGCGCCGGCGCCCGATCCGACGTTGTCCCGGCGCGCGCCCAAGCTGGCTTCAGCGCGGCGGAATTCGGCTGGCGAGAGGTTGCACCTGATAGTCGGGTCTAAAGCGGCATCCGGCCGGATCGGTCCCTCGCGCAGCCTGCCGCGCCCGGCACTGCTCGGCGATGCTCGCCGGCGTGGGACGCAGGCCTGTCTCGACCCAGGCGAGCAGCGATTCGAACAGTGGCGGGTAGATCGCATCGCCCAAGTAGCTGTGCTCGCGTGAATCGACGAAGGTCATCACCAGGTTGTCGCCCTGGCCTGCCACCTGCATGCGTTCACGCAACGTATGACCGCCCTCGACGAAAACGGTCGCATCATCGATGCCATGCGTCGTGAGAACGGGCACAACAAAGCGGCCTGCGTGCTCGACATCAGCCAAAAACCTTGCTCGCGCGGATGTATCCGGCGACCAACGCAATCCTGCCCGGTCGAGGCCATCGTTCAACGCTGCATCGTCGGCGGTGCCCCTCAGACGAGCGTCATGGTTGCCAATCACGATACCCCCATGTCGGCGCGTAATGTCCGCTAGCGTCAGCGTCGCCCAGTTCATGTGACTCGGGATCGCGCTTTCGGGAATGCGGATCACGTCGGCGATGAGCTTCGCCTTATGTCTCTGCTCCGGCGTCCGGTCCGCCGCCGGGCGATCGAGCGCGAGACACTCGTTGACCCGCGCAGCGATGTCCGCACCGCTCATAGCCACCCCGGCAGGCAGGCCGAGGGCCAGCGGATAGGGCGTCTCCGAGCGACGCGGATGGTTGCCGCACAGATGCTGGTAGAGCGCCCGGAGGTCGATGCGGAAGGCATAGGTGGCCGCACCACCCACCACGGCACTCGTCAACAGCAGCCCGTCCCACGAGCCGGGAAACAGTTCTGCCGCTCGGGTTGCAACCATGCCGCCCCAGGACTGCCCATGCAGCAGCGTGCGCTTGGGCCGACTCACGTGCTCGACGAAGATGCGTCGCACGCGCTCGCTGTCTTCGGCCGCCGATGTGACAGCGAACCCGCCCTGCCTGAACACTGACGCAGCGTAGGCATGGCCTTCGCGAACGATCACCGACCAGCGCTTCAGATCCTCGTCAGCGCGACGATCGGTCGGCTCGCCGAGGAACGGCCCGCCGTGCGCATGCACGACGAGCACCCCGGACCACCGTTCCGGCACGGCGATCAGATACGGCGCACCGGCAGAGTCACGCCCCCGCAGGCAGCGGGTTCCGGCCGGAGGACCGTCGGGGCACGCAACGGCGGTCGGCGGCCGCTGCGTCTGCTCCGAGGGTCCACGCGCAAGTTGGGCGCAGCCGGTCAGGCAGGCAGCCGCAACCAGCAGCATTGCCCACAAGCGGATGGCGAACGCAGACCGACCAACACCGTTCGCTCGCATCGACCATGACATCTTCCGCTCCTCAACGCCGTTCGCGCGCTGCCGTCAAAGGTGAAATGATGCGCCGACCCGCGCCTCTCGCGCCGCCTTTGTCCCGATTCCGGTTGCTGCACACGCAACGCTGCGGCCGATCCATGCTCCAGCCGCCCGTGGCCGCCTCAGTCGAGCATGGACTGCACGCGCCGCACGTACGCCGCGGGATCGTCCGGCAACCCGCCCTCGGCGATCACGGCCTGATCGAGCAGTACGGCGGCCAGATCGGCGAACGGCGCCTCCGTGCCGATCAGGCCGTGCAACTTGCGGATCAGCCGATGCTCCGGATTGACCTCGAGGATGGGTTTGGTATCGGGCACCGGCTGGCCAGCCTGCTTGAGGATTCGGGCCATCTGCGGGGAGAGTGCGCCCTCCGGCACGACGAGACAGGCGGGCGAATCGGTCAGGCGGGTGGTGGCACGAACGTCGCTCACGCGCTCCGCAAGCGTGGACTTGAGTTTGTCGACCACTGGCCGGATCGCCTCCGCCGCCTCGCCTGCTGCCTGTTTCTCCGCCTCGTCTTCGAGTTCGCCGAGATCGACCGCGCCTTTGGCCACGCTCTTGAGCGGCGTGCCATCAAATTCGTGCAGGAACTGAAGCGCCCATTCATCGACCCGATCGGTCATCAAAAGGACTTCGATGCCCTTCTTGCGGAAAATCTCGAGTTGTGGGCTCCCCTTGGCAGCAGTCAGTGAATCCGCGGCCAGGTAATAGATCGCCTTTTGCCCCTCTTTCATTCGCGTCTTGTAGTCGGCGAACGAAACTGTGACTTGATCGTTCTGGGTCGAGGCGAAGCGCAGCAGCCGTGCGACGCGCTCACGGTTGCCAAAGTCCTCACCGAGGCCTTCCTTCAGCACCGCACCGAATTCGCGGTAGAAGTCGGCGTACATCTGCCGGTTGGCGTCATCGGACGAACTGGCGAGATCGTCGAGCAGTGTCAGAACCCGCCGCACATTGCCGTCGCGAATGGCCTTGACATCACGACTTTCCTGGAGCAATTCACGCGAAACGTTGAGCGGAAGGTCGGAGGCATCAACCACGCCCCTGACAAAGCGCAGGTAAGGCGGCAACAGCGCCTCCGCGTCGTCCATGATGAATACACGCTTCACATAGAGCTTGAGACCGCCCTTCCTGTCGCGATTCCACAGATCCCATGGCGCCCGTTTGGGAATGTAGAGAAGCTGCGTGTACTCGGTCGAACCCTCGACCTTGTTGTGACTCCAGACAAGCGGCTCGTCCTCATCATGCGCAAGCTGTCGGTAGAACTCGATGTACTGTTCGCGGGTGATGTCCTTCTTCGGGCGACTCCACAGCGCGCTGGCGGCATTGACCTGTTCCCACTCTTCGGTCGGAACGTATTCGTTCTTGTCTTTGTTCCACACCTCCTTCGGCATCCGGATCGGCAACGAAATGTGCTCGGAGTACTTCTCGATGATGGCCTTCAGTTTCCAGGCCGAGAGAAACTCGGTCGCATCCTCGCGCAGGTGCAGGATCACGGCAGTGCCACGCCGTTCGCGCGTGATCGGCTCAGTTTCGAAATCGCCGCTGCCGTTCGAGCTCCAGCGCACGCCCTCGCTCACCGGCACCCCGGCACGCCGACTCTCCACCGTGATGTTGTCCGCCACGATGAATCCAGAGTAGAAGCCGACCCCGAACTGGCCGATCAGCGCCCCCTGCTCGCGGGCGTCGCTGCGGCGGGCCTCAGAGAGTCGGTGCATGAACTCACGGGTGCCGCTCTTGGCGATCGTGCCCAGATGGGTGATCGCCTCCTCGGCCGACATGCCGATGCCGTTGTCCTCGATCGTCAACGTGCGGGTCGCACGGTCGTAACTTACCCGAATTTCCAGCGTTGGCTGGTCCTCATACAGCGCAGCGTTTTCGATGGCCTCGAAGCGCAGCTTGTCGCAGGCATCGGACGCATTCGAAATGAGCTCCCGCAGGAAAATCTCCTTGTTCGAGTAGAGCGAGTGGGTTACCAAGTGCAGAAGCTGCGCGACTTCTGCCTGAAAGGCGTGTTGTTGCTTGTTCATCGCGTACGGGAATGGGAACGTTGGACGTGCGTAACGCCGTGGCGGCATCACAAACCTTTCATCTAGGGCATCGGTCCTCGCGTTTCAAGTGCTTGACCGGACGTGCCGGCCCCATCGCGGCCACCGTTTTGGCCGCCTAGGGAGACGCTGAAAGACAGCGAGCGGGATGAAGCGCAAGGCGCACCGAAGCGCGGCGACCGAGACATATCAAGCAGATGGGCGAGGGTGGGAGCACCGCGCAACGCAGCGATTCGCCCGCGCAGCCATTTATTTAGCGTTTCCCTAGTCGCGCTGATGCGAGATCACTCCTTCAGGTCTGGCAGATCGGGCTGTGGGTTTCATGGCAGCCATCAACCGTACCTTGATCTGGTCTCCCCTTTTCCGGCGCTCCGGCAGGTTCGTGCTCACCAGGCGCTCGTGATGCGGGTGCCGCGCCAAGCAACCCCGTCATCTCAGATTCGAAAGCCTCTCGCAGCGATGCGCACAGCGGTTACCGAAGGATGTCATTGTCCTCACTCACGGGAGTCTCAGCGCGACGACGAAAGAATCGCCGTTTGCCGAGGCGGTCATGGTTGTCGGCCCCTTTCCGGGTGGGTTGGACTCGAAAATCACTTTCGGGCCATTACCGACATCCGCCCGCAGGCAGTTCCTCGCACGCCTGGACTCGACCGCGCAAAGTACGACGGCGACGCGGCCATGGCGCGAGAAGGCCGATATGATTGCCATCATGGTGGACCTGCACTCGCCTACGGCGCTGGACACCCACAACGAATCGTTGGCCGTGCTGGCTGCAGCGGACGCGCGCCGTGCGCTGGAGGAGGACATCGGACCGGGCGACCTGACCGCAGCGCTGGTGCCAGCCGGTCGCCGG
>OGCL01002217.1_pt1 | contig 14093 bp, 10 predicted proteins | sample 1570041 | NCBI WGS metagenome assembly OGCL01 (sample SAMN06266162, study PRJEB24511) | hot springs metagenome | isolation source: Hot spring water | place: South Africa: Limpopo | collected 2015-06-22 | reverse complement strand
AAGTGGCCGACGCTGCCGTCGGCGTAGGGCACCTTCGATACCGGCGCCCAGGCCACTGGCGAGCGCAGGTCGTCGGCCACATAGCCACCCGCTGATTCGCCCAGGCGCAGGCCGTCGCCGGAGCAACTGGCTGGCGGCAGGGCGAGGTTGTCATGGCCGCTGGCATCGCGCGGGAACATTGCCTTACGCCGCTCAGGATCGTTGGGAAAACCGCCGGCAGCCAGCACCACCGCTTTGGCCCGGATAGTAGTTTCTTCACCAGCGTGCAGCACCACGGCACCGCATATGTTGCCGTCTTCGATGATCAGGCGCTGCGCGGGCGTGGACACCATCATCTGCACACCCAGGTCCTGCGCCGAGCGCGCCAGGCGGGCGACCAGCGCCACGCCGTTGACCAGGTGCATGGCCCGTCCGTAGCGGGCCAGGTGATACAGATGGGTGGTAAAACGGCGGACGACGTACAGCAGAGCCCTGGGCGAACGCGTCATGTTGAGGAAGGCGGCGAGATCGGCGCCGGCCATGATCGGCATGCCCATAAAGGACGTCTCGCGCATGGTCTTGCGCAGATGTGGCAGCAGGTCGAGCACTTCGCGGCCATCGTAGGGCGCGGCGATGACTTGATGACCGCCGCTGGCGGCGCCGGGCGTGTCGCCGTGCATGTCGGGGATGCCGTTGCCGTCGACGAACTGCAGGGCAGTGTGCTGCTCGAAGAACGCCACCATATCGGGGCAGTGCTGCAGAAAGGCGTCCACCAGTTCGGGACGGTAATGCTCGCCGAGTTCATTACGTAGGTAAGTGCGCGGCTGCTCGATATCCTCGACGATGCCAGCGCGCTGGGCCAGGGGGTTGCGCGGCGCCCACAGCCAGCCGCCGGACCAGGCGGTCGCGCCGCCCAGCACCGCGTCCTTCTCCACCAGGATCACCCGTTTGCCCAGGTGCGCGGCGCTGACGGCAGCCGCCAGCCCGGCCGCGCCGGAGCCGACCACCAGCAGGTCGCAGTCGAGTGGGGCGTTGGCCATGGCAGATCTCCGCATTTTGTTATTTATTGGAACTTGGTTCCGGATTTTATGTTGGTGCTGCCGAGGCGCCAAGCACTGTCGGATGATTCGCCGGGGAAGTCGTGCGGTTAGCGGTCAATTATTGTCGGTGCGGATGCAATCCGGGAAAGGGTAGCGATGGTGGACAAGCTGCGCGTTGTCCACCTTACGGCCGTCAAGGCCGGTTCCTCGGCCTCAGGTACGAAAGCGGCCGATGCGCAGCTGCAATTCACCGCCCAGCCTGGCCAGCTCGGCGCTCGATAGCGCGGTCTGCTCGGTGGCGCTGGCGCTTTGCTCGCCGATGCCGCGTACGTTGTCCAGGCTGCGGTTGATCTCCAGGGCCACCGCACTCTGCTGTTCGGCCGCACTGGCGATCTGCTGGTTCATCTGTTCGATCAGAGCGACCGCCTGATTGATGCGCGTCAGGCTCTGCCCGGCCAGCTTGACGCTGCTCATGGCGTCCTGGCTCAGCGTCTGGCTGGCCTGGGTCTGGGCGACGGCGGTCTGTACGCGGCTTTGCAGGCTGCTGATCAGCGCCTCGATCTCGCGGGTGGAGTCCTGAGTACGGCGCGCCAGCGCGCGCACTTCATCGGCGACAACAGCGAAACCGCGGCCTTGTTCACCGGCGCGTGCGGCTTCGATGGCGGCGTTGAGCGCGAGCAGGTTGGTCTGCTCGGCGACAGCCTTGATCACATCCAGCACAGTGCCGATGCGTTGGCTCTCGCCCTGCACCAGGCCAACGGTCTGCCCGGTATGCGCCACCTCGCTGGCCAGGCGCTCGATCTGCTCGACTACCTGGTGCACCTGGCGGTCGCCATCACGGGCCTGCAATTCTGCCTGTTGCGCGGCCTGCGATGCCTGCTCGGCATCACCGGCCACCTGCTGCACGCTGGTGACCATCTGTTGCATGGCGCAGGCCGTCTGGCTGGACTCTTCGCTCTGCTCGCGCACACCCGCGCGGGTCTGTTCGCTGACTGCCGAGAGTTGCTCTGCTGCGGCGGCAATCTGTGTCGCGCTGCCACCGATCTGCTCGATCAATTCGCGCAGGTGGTCGCGCATGGTCTGCAGTGCGCCCAGAAGCTGGCCGACCTCATCACGCCGCACGGCGATACGACTGCCACTGAGATTGCCAGCCGCGACCTGCTGGGCCAGCAACAGGCAGTGTTGCAGCGGCCCGACGATCAGGCGGCGAATCAGCCAACTGGCGAGCAGAGCCAGTAGCAGCGCTGCAGTGGTGAGCAGGGCAAGGGTTTGCAGGGAGGTACGGTTGCCCGCTTGCATGGTGAGTTGCTGGTGCTGCTGCAGATCGCTGCCATGCAGCAGCATGCCTTGCGCCAGATCGGCCAATTGGCTGCGACTGCGCTGCTCGGCCTCGCGGCTGTGGCGATAATGCTCGAAGGATTCGCGATAGCTGTCGAGTGCGCCCAGGGCCTCGTCCAGGGAGGCCTGCTGCAGGGCCGCCAGTTGCGTGCGCAGTTGCTGCGCCGCTTCGGTCATCCTGGCGAAGCGCACTTGCCAGAGATCGATATCGGCGCTGTCGCCGCTGCGGATGAACTGGCTTTCCGCCAGGCGCAGCTGCAGCAGCGTGTGGCTCAGGCGCGCCGCTGCCTCGGCCTGGTCGACGCTGCTCTGCGTGCCCGTTTCGCCATCGAACAATCGATCGCGAATCAGGTTGAACAGGTCCTGGGTGACCATTTCGAACTGGATCAGCGCTTCGTCGGCGCGTATCGCCATGCCGGTTTGCGCCGTGCTTGCCTGAGACTGCGTCGCGCGCAGTTGGGTGAATTGCTGCAGATAGGCGTCGTTGCCGTGCAGCAACAGCTGGAGTTGCTCGGCGTCGGTGGGCAAGTCAGCCAGCTGTGCGGCGATGCGCGCATGTTGCTCGACGATGGCTGCTTCATGGCCAGCCAGCGGCGCCAGCAGGTAATCCTTCTCCTGCAAGCGCAGTTGCAGGATCTGTTGCTTGAGGTCCGCCACCTGGAGCGACTGAGCGGCATGCCCGAGAATCTCGCTGGCGGTGCGCCAGCCACCCAGGGCGACTGCCAGGGTCAGCAGCATGACCAGTGAGAAGCCCAGCAGGAGTTTGTGCCCGACCTTGAGGTCGGCGCTACGTTCGATGATCCAGCGCATGGGGGTACTTCCTCGAACAGTTGCACATCAAAAAAAAGCCCGTCACGAGGACGGGCTGAACGTGCCGTAACACTAGGAGTCACTTGTGCAGCGATGTCGCGTGATGCTTACAGAATCGACAGCGGGTAGTTGATGATCAGGCGGTTCTCGTGCAGATCCTGGCCCACGTCACGGCGCACATCGGAGTTACGCCAGCGGATGCTCAGATTCTTCAGCGAGCCTTCCTGGATGGTGTAGGCCAGCTCGGACTCGCGGCCCCACTCTTCGGCGTTGTCACGGTTGGCGATCTTAATGTTGTCGCCGCTGACGTAACGGTTCATCAGGGTCAGACCGGGGATGCCGAGGCCGGCGAAGTTGTAGTCATGGCGGATCTGCCAGGAGCGCTCTTCCGGGTTGTCGTAGCTGTTGGTGAAGCCGTCGTTGACCAGGGTGCCGCCACTGGCGCCGTCGATGCGCATGAACTTGGTATCACCGCTGAGCTTTTGATAGGCAACCATGAAGCTGTTGTTGCCGGTCTTGGCAGTGAGCGCGCCCTGATAGACCTTGTTGTCCAGATTGCCGGCCTTGGCCGCGCCTTCTTCCTTGCCGGTGACGTAGCCGAGATTGGCACCGAGTACCCAGTCACCGACCGGTTGGCTGTGGGTCAACTGCACGTAGCTCTGCTGGTAGACGTCTTCCAGGCGCGCGTGCCAGACGCCGACCATGGTGTTGTTGCCGTTGAAGCGGTACTCACCGCCGCCGAAGTTGAAGTCGTCGCCCTTCACGCCACCGAACGACATGTCTTCACGGCTGGCATCGTTGCGCTGGCTGTTCTTCCAGAACTGGCCGCCGTACAGGGTCAGGCCGTCGATCTCGTTGGAAGTCAGCTGCGCACCCTGGAAGGTTTGCGGCAGCGAACGGCCGTCGTCAGCGCGCAGGATCGGCAGCACGGCGAACCACTCACCGACTTTCAGTTCGGTCTTGGAGAGCTTGGCCTTGGCCGCAACGGCAGTACGACCAAACTGGTCGGCGGCCTGGCCGTCGTCGTGGATCGGCATCAATTGGGTGTTGGCAGCGCCGCGATTGCCGTCCAGCTTGATGCTGTACAGACCGAGCACGTCCAGGCCAAAGCCAACGGTGCCTTCGGTGAAACCGGAGCGCGCATCGAGAATGAAGTTCTGCGTCCAGCCTTCGGCCTGGCCCTGGCGCTCACCGCGGATCACGGGGTCGGTGCCGTTCAGGTAGTTGCGGTTGAAGTAATAGTTGCGCAGGCCGAGGGTGACCTTGGCGTCTTCGACGAAACCGGCGGCCTGAACGCCGACCGAGAGGCTGGAGGCCATGACTGCAACGGCGATTGCGCTGGGAGCGAGGTACAGAGCTTTTTTCATTGTTATCGTTTCCTTTTTCAAGGTTGAAAGCTCCCCTCCGCAGCGGCGGATACGCTTCTACATCGGGGAGAGTGGTGGCAGTTATTCGGGGTTCAGCGGTGTTCGTCTGAATGCATCGCGAGTCCTCAGGTCAGCCAGCGCACCAGGCACAGGGTGATCGATGGGAAGAGCACGAGGATGACCACGCGCACGATGTCCGAGATCAGGAACGGCACGATGCCTCTGAAGGCTTCACTCATGGGGATATCGCGTGCCATGCCGGCAATCACGTACACGTTCATGCCCAGTGGCGGGGTGACCATGCCGATCTCCACCACCATCAAGGCCAGGATGCCGAACCAGATGGCCTTCTCGGTCTGGTCCAGACCATAGAAGTCCAGCCCCATGATCACCGGGAAGAAGATCGGGATGGTCAGCAGAATCATCGACATGGTGTCCATCACGCAGCCGAGGATCAGGTACAGGACGAGGATGCCGGCCAGTACCAGGAACGGCGGCAGACCTGCGCCGCTGATGGTTTCGGCGATGAAGTTGGGCAATTGCGAGATGGCCAGGAAGGCGTTCATCACATCGGCGCCGAGCAGGATCATGAAGATCATGGCCGTGGTCACGCCGGTGCCCAGCAGCACCTCCTTGAGTTCGGCCAGACGCATCTTGCCCAGGGTGAAGGCGAAGAAACCCGTGCCCACGGTGCCGATGGCTGCGGCCTCGGTAGGGGTGAACCAGCCGCCGTAGATACCCCCGAGCACCACCAGGAAAATCAGCAGTACCGGCCACACACCCTGCTGCGCCTGCAGTCGCTGTTTCCAGCTCGAACGCTCCTGCGCTGGCCCGGAGTCCGGGAACAGGCGCACATAGATGGCGATGGCGATCATGTAGCCGATGACGGCGAGAATGCCCGGCACGAAGGCGGCCATGAACAGCGTGGAGATGTTCTGCTGGGCGAGGATGGCGTAGATCACCAGCACCACCGAGGGCGGGATGAGAATGCCCAGGGTGCCGCCGGCCGCCAGGCAGCCCACTGCCAGCGAGTTGGAGTACTTGTAGCGACGCAGCTCCGGCAGGGCCACCTGACCCATGGTCGCAGCGGTCGCCACCGATGAGCCACAGACCGCGCCGAAGGCTGCGCAGGAGCCGATGGCGGAGATCGCCAGGCCACCGCGCCAGTGCCCGACCATGGCGGCTGCGGCACGGAACAGGCCGGTAGCCAGGCCGCCACGCGAGGCGAACTGCCCCATCAGCAGAAACAGCGGGATCACCGACAGGTCATACACGGTGTAGCGGGCGTAGGCCACCGTCTTCAGGTAGTTGAGCAATGGGTCCCAGCCGCTGATCGAGACGTAGCCGCCAATACCGGTCAGCAGCATGGCGATGGCGATCGGAATACGGATGGCCAGCAGAACCAGGAGGAAGGCGAGGAAGAGTCCGCCCAATGCGACGCTGCTCATTGCTGGCCTCCCTCACCACGCTGGTCGAGCCAGGCGGTGTACAGGGAAACGACGGCCAGCAGGGCGAAAGACGGCGCGAACGGCGTCATCGACCACCACATCGGAATGCCCATGATGATCGACTCTTCACCGTTGCGGTAAGTGTCCAGCGTGCCGATTACCGAGCGCCAGGCCAGCAGCGCCGCACAGGCGGCCATCAGCAGGCAGCCGAGGGTGTCGAGATAGCGCCGGGTGGTGGCCGAGGCGCGCAAGGTGAAGGCGTCGACGATGACGTTGCTACGACGCAGTTGGCACAGCGGCAGGAAACTCACCACGGCAATGCCGCAGCCCATCTGCACCAGCTCGACGTCACCGAGCAGTGGCGCGTCGAACAGGCTGCGCATGGTGATGCTGTAGGCCGACAGCAGGGTGATGGCGACCAGCACCAGGCCACCAGCCAGTGCCAGCCAGCGTGCCAGGACATCGAGCAACTGGCCGAACGGGCGCATGCGTTGAGGCTGCCCAGGCAAGGCAGGGTTTTCGATCATGAGAGGACTCCGCAAGACCGGCACCGCAAGTGCCGGCCAACACAACGAGGGTTAACGATCAGTGCGGCAGCTTGGCGTTGTAGCTTTCGATCAGGTCGCGCACTTCTTGCAGCAGCGCAGCACCGTTGTCGTTGCCCTTGCTCTCGACTTCCTTGATCCAGTCGTTGTCCAGCTTGCGGCCGATGGCCATCCACTTGGCCTGTTCTTCGGCGGGCAGTACATAGATCTCGTTGCCACGCGATTGCGCCAGCTTGTGCCCGGTCTCGATCACGTTGGTATCCCAGATATGGCCAGCCTGGCGTGAGAGTTCACGGCCGCTGTTGGCGTCGATGATCTTGCGCAGGTCATCGGGCAGGCTGGCGTACTTGGCCGGGTTCATTGCCAGCACCAGCGCGGTGTGCATCAGCGCCGGCTGACCCGGCGCCATTTCGGTGTGGTACTTGACCAGTTCCTGCAGCTTCAGTGCAGGGACCACGTCCCAGGGCAGCACGGCGCCGTCGACCACACCCTTGGACAGCGCTTCCGGCACCTGCGGTACCGGCATGGCCACCGGGGTGGCGCCGAGCATGGAGATCAGCTTGGTGGAGATGCGGTTGGCCGAGCGCAGTTTCAGGCCACGGAAGTCGGCCAGACTACGCACCGGTTTTTTCGCCGTATGCAGCAGCGCGCCATCGGTCAGGTGCGTCGCGAGCAGATGCACATCGGCGAACTCCTTCTGCCCGTGGGCTTCGAGGAAATCCCACATGGCCTGGCTGCTGGCTTCCGAAGAGCGGCTCATGAACGGCATCTCGAATGCCGATGCCAGCGGGAAGCGGCCGCTGGTGTAGCCAGGCAGGGTCCAGACGATGTCGGCGACGCCGTCACGCGCCTGGTCGATCAGCTGCGGCGGGGTGCCGCCCAACTGCATGGAGGGGTAGAACTGAAACTGGATCCGACCATTGGATTCGGCGGTGATCTTCTCTGCCCAGGGCTTGAGAAAGTCGGCCTGGGTCACCGAGTGCGCTGGCAGGAAGTGGTGAACCTTGAGGGTGACCTCGGCCTCGTCGGCGTTGGCCCAGGTCATGACGCTGGTGGCAAGCAGCGTCAGCAAAGCCTTGGAAAGCTTGTGCATCGCAAATGTCCTTTCTTATTCATTGTTAGTAGGCGACTCAGGTACAGCCAAATTCGGCTGCAATACTGCCGCCGCTAGGATTCGCTGCTCGCATGGTGCGAGTTAGCGAGGGGCTATTCAATTCGATTAACGACTTAGTGTGCGATAAACGAACGAATTGCGTAGGCCTGGGACGTGCCGTCGGCGCGCCAGGCGATTATCGGTCAAGGGCTCCCGTGTGAGGGGTAAGGTGCGCCGTTCTGCGGCTGAGCAAACGCGCTATTCGATGGCCTCGTAGGGCAGGCCGACGTAGTTCTCGGCAATGGTTTTGCGGCCGGCTTCGGAGCTGACGAAGTAGTCCAGTTCGGTCTCCTGCATGCGGCGGCTGAAGGCATCGGTGTCGGGGAAGCGATGCAGCATCGAGGTCATCCACCAGGAGAAACGCTCGGCCTTCCAGATGCGCCGCAGACAGATCGCCGAGTAGCGTTCGAGCAGATCCACGCGGCCTTCGCGGTAGACCTTGAGCAGGATGCGGTACAGCGTGCTGACGTCGCTGGCGGCCAGGTTCAGGCCCTTGGCGCCGGTCGGCGGCACGATGTGCGCGGCATCACCGAGCAGAAACAGGCGGCCGTACTGCATCGGTTCGACGACGAAGCTGCGCAGTGGCGCGATGCTCTTTTCGATCGAAGGCCCGGTGATCAACTGGCTGGCGATATCGTTTGGCAGGCGGCGCTTGAGTTCGTCCCAGAAGCGCTCGTCGGACCAGTCTTCGACCTTCTCCTCGGCGCCCACCTGCACGTAGTAACGCGTGCGTGTCGGCGAACGCATGCTGCACAGGGCGAAGCCACGTGCGTGGTTGGCGTAGATCAGCTCCTCATGTACCGGCGGGGTATCGGCAAGGATGCCCAGCCAGCCGAACGGATACACCCGCTCGAATTCCTGAAGTACCCCAGCCGGAATGGATTGTCGCGATACGCCATGGAAGCCATCGCAGCCCGCGATGTAATCGCACGTCAGGCGCTGCGTACGGCCCTCATGCTCGAAGGTCAGGTAAGGGCGCTCGCCCTTGAGTTCGTGCAACTGCACCTGGCTGGTGTTGTACAGGGTGACGGCGCCGCTGGCCTGGCGTGCTTCCATCAGGTCGCGAGTGACTTCGGTCTGGCCGTAGACCATCACGCTCTTGCCACCGGTCAGCCCCTTGAGGTCGATGCGCTCGCAGCGGCCATCGAAGGCCAGCTGGAAACCATCGTGTGGCAGGCCTTCGCGATCCATGCGCGCGGCCACGCCGGCCTCGCGCAGCAGGTCGACCATACCCTGTTCGAGCACGCCAGCGCGGATGCGGCCGAGCACGTAGTCGGGGCTCTGGCGTTCGAGGATGACGTTGTCGATGCCGGCGTTGTGCAGCAGTTGACCGAGCAGCAGGCCGGAAGGGCCAGCGCCGATGATGGCGACCTGAGTGTTCATTATTGTTCTCCAGTAAGTGATCGGCTGTATGTCGATTCACAGGCTCAGGTCTGTATTTTTTGTGGATACATGCTTGGTTAGAAGGCAATATCGAAAAGGATTCTTGGACTTTTCGATGATTTTAAGAGCCCGCTCATGACTGCTTCGAAAGCCTCCCTGGTGCCGGTATTCAAGCTGTACGGTGAGACGACCGAATGGCCGACCCCCGACCTTATCCACTGCGAATCGATTCCCGAGCGCAGCCAGCTGCACGGTTGGGAAATCAAACCGCACCGCCACGCTGACCTGCTGCAGTTGCTCTATGTGCAGGCAGGTGAGGCGGCGCTGGAGGTGGAAGGGCAAGTGCGCCTGGTGCGCAGTGCTTCGCTGCAGGTCGTGCCGGCGCTGTGCGTGCACGGCTTTCGTTTCTCGCGTGATGTTCAGGGCTATGTGCTGAGCCTGGCGCGGCCGCTGGTGGAGCAACTGGCCGCGCCGCTGGGCCAGCAATGCTTGCAGAGTCCCATGTGCTATGAGGTTGGCGAGCAGCGCCGTTATCTGGATGCCTTGTTCGAATCGATCAGCCAGGAGTACGGCCGTCTGGAGCCGGCGCGGGAGCTGATGCTGCAATCGCTGATCAGTGTCCTGCTGGTTGCCATCGCGCGCCGGCAACTGGCGCGAAGCGAGGCGCAGGAGCCTGCCGATGGCCGAGGGCGCGAGCATGTGCAGGCCTTCGTGCATTTGCTCGAAGTGCACTTTCGCGAGCATCTACCGATCGAACACTACGCCTCGCGCCTGGGGATCAGTGGCGCTCACCTCAATGCGCTGTGCCGGCGGCTGGCCGGGCAATCCGCATTGCAGCTGATCAATCAGCGTCTGTTGCTCGAGGCCAAGCGCTGTCTGGTGTACACCACCATGACGGTGAGCCAGGTGTCAGACAGTCTGGGTTTTTCCGAACCGGGCTATTTTTCCCGTTTCTTCAAGCGTGGCAGCGGGCTTTCGCCCAAGGCATTTCGCCTGCATCGCTGAGTAGCGATGCAGGCGAAAGAGAGGCGGGCAATGAAGGCACCCGCTGGGGAAGGGCTCAGGGCTTGGCGATGCCGACCGAGTCCGGGGAAATTTCGATGGCCTTGGCCTTGTACATCGACCAGGTGGTGACCGACTGCCAGCGCTTGAGGAACTCTTCAGCTTCGGCGCCGTTGAGGTTCAGGCTCTGCGCGCCGAAGTTCTTCAGGAAGCCCTGGAACTCGGGGTTGGCAACGGCTTTGGCGTAGGCGTCGACCAGCTTCTGCTTGACGTCGTCCGGGGTGTCCTTGTGCACGAAGGCGCCCCAGAACGGGCCCCACGGCAGGTACTCGGCGATGGCCGGCAGGGACTTGGTGATTGGCTCGACGCCCGGCAGCTCCGGGGTTTCCTCGGTGGCGAACACGGCCAGGGCCTTGAGCTTGCCGCTGCGTACCAGCTCACGGGCGGCGGCCAGGCTCAGCGGCATGAAGTCGATGTGCTTGCCCATCAGCGCAGTGATGCCGGGGCCGTCGCCACCGAAGGTCACTTCACGCACTTTCAGCTCGTCCACCGCGTTGATCATCGCGCTGACGGTGCTCGGCAGGCCGCCGGCGCCGGTGGAGCCCATGCGCAGGGTGTCCGGGTTGGCCTTGGCGGCGGCCATCAGTTCGGCCATGTTGTTGAACGGCGCGTCGGCGTTGGCGGCGATCACCACCACGTTCTGGCCGATGATGTTGACCGGGTAGAAGTCGGCGTAATCGAAGTCGGCGAGTTTCAGCACTTTATAGAGCTGCGGGTTCTCGGCGCCGAGCAGGATGGTGTAACCGTTCGGCCGCTGCTGCATGACGTGGGTGCTGCCGATCACGGCGGTGCCACCCGGGCGGTTGTTGAGGATGAACTTGCCACCCAGTTCCTTCTCCACGTACGGAGTCAGGCTGCGCATGACGTTGTCGGTGGCGCCGCCTGCACCCCAGGGAATGACCGCCTGGATGCTGCGCTCGGGGTATTCGGCGTGGGCTGGCAGAGCCATGGTGAGGGCGCTGAGTCCGAGAGCGGCGCCAGTCAGTAGCGATTTGAACATGTGGAGACTCTCCATCGGTTGTTGTTGTGAGCCCCTGTCGGCCGGGGCACGCCTTGGAACCTGGGTATCAGCCGCGCGCCGAAGCGGGGCTGAGCTTGCTCTTGAGTTTCTTCAGCAGCGGGGTGTTGCCCAGCAGGATCAGCACCACCGCGGCGCTGAGGATCAGCGACAGCGGGCTGGTGACCAGCCCTTGCAGCAGCTCCACCGGGTTGTCACCGGCCGAGGACATGGCCTGGCGGTACGAGGTGTCCATCAACGGGCCGAGGATGGCGCCGAGAATGATCGGGCCCATCTGGAAGCCGAAGATCTTCAGCAGATAGCCGAGCACGCCGAAACCGAGCATCCAGTACACCTCGGTCATGCTGCTGTTGATCGAGTAGGTGCCGACCACGCAGAGCACGAGGATCAGCGGAATCAGCACGGCCTTGGGCATTTCCACGAACTTGGCGAAGAGCTTGATGCCCATCAGGCCGAAGATCATCAGAAACACGTTGGCCAGCAGCAGGTTGCCGACGGTGAAGTAGAAGATGTGCGGGTTTTCCACCATCAGCATCGGGCCGGGATTGAGGCCGTGTACCACCAGGGCACCGATGATCACTGCGGTGACTGCATCACCGGGCATACCCAGGGTCAGCATCGGCACGTAGGCGCCACCGACCGCCGCACTGTTGGCAGTTTCCGGGGCAACCAGGCCTTCGTAGGCACCCTTGCCGAAGGGCCTGGACGGATTTTTCACGGTGCGTTTGGCATGGTCGTAGGCCATCAGCGCGGCGATATCGCCGCCGACGCCCGGCAGTACGCCGACGATGACGCCAATGATCGAGGTGCGGATCGACAATGGCAGGAATTTCAGGACCATGGCGAAGGACGGCAGGATCTTGTCCACCTTCTGGCGGATGACCGGGCTGTCGAGGTTATGCAGTTGATAGAAAGCCTCGGCAACGCCGAACAGGCCGATCATCAGTACCACGTAGTGGATGCCGCCCATCAGCTCGACCTGGCCCAGGGTGAAACGCCCTTGCGCTGTCACCGGGTCCATACCGACCAGGCCGATCACCGCGCCGAGGGCAGCGGCGAAGATGCCTTTGGCCAGCGAACCTTCTGCCAGGCTGCCGACCAGCAGCAGGCCGATGGCGGCGACCAGGAAGTAGTCGCGCGGGGCGAAGCGCAGGGCCAGTTCACCGATCAGCGGTGCGGCGCTGGCGAGCATGATGGTGCCGACGATACCGCCGACCACCGACATCACGGTACTCAGGCCGATGGCGCGACCGGCTTCACCCTGTTGCGCCAGCGGGTAGCCGTCGAAGGCCGTGGCCACCGAGGAGGGCGCGCCGGGAATGTTCAACAGGATGGCGCTGCGCGAGCCACCGTAAACGCCGCCGATGAAGATGCCGACGATCAGCGCCAGCGCATCGTTGACATCCCAGGAGAAGGTGAAGGACACCAGGATGGACACCGCCATGGTCACCGACAGGCCCGGGATGGCGCCGATATAGATGCCGGCGAAAGTGCCCAGCGCAGTCAGCATCAGCAGCTGCGGGTCACTCCAGGCCATCAGCAGGTAGGAAAGGGTATCGCTCATCTCGGGTGCCTCGTTATGGCAGGTAAACGCTGAACGCCAGGCTGAACAACAGATAGATCAGCACCAGCAACACAGCTGCGATCAGGATCGCGTTGAGTACGCGGCCGCCTCGCAGGTAGACGATCGACAGCACCAGAAAAGCGAAGGTGCTGACGTAGAAGCTGGCCCACTGGATCGCCGCCAGGTAGGCCACGGCCAGCAGGCCGAAGACCAGGGTGCGGCGCGGGAAGTGGGTGTCGCGAAATTGCTTGAAGGCATCCTGCCAGCCACTGCAGTCAGGCTTGGCCTTGCCGATCAGCTCGACGGCGATCTTCACCGCGGAGAGGATCATCACCAGCGCGACGCCGAGGGGAAACGCCCCGGGGGAATTGACCGAGGAGAAACCGGAAATCTGGTAGGCCAGGTAGAACACCACCAGGCTCGCCAGTAACAGCAGGACACAGAAGGTGCGCTCGCCGACCAGCATCTTGTCTGTCTTGTTCATGCTATCGCTCCGACAGAATGGGGGGAGGGTAAGGGACTGAGTCAGGCTTTGCGCGCAGGCCGCAGTCTGGCAAGCAGCGAGCTGATCAGGCGCGGCCGAGAGCTCCCGTGCATGTCATGACAGGCAGGGGCGAGGGCGGGCATGGCTAGCGTCGATAGGGATGACCAGTCGTCGAGCAACGAGCTGGGCGCCGGACGAGGAGCGATCCTCGCTGTGGCAGGGGTGGCCGGGGCACGCAGGTGCATAGGCTGTGACATGACAATTGACCTTCTTATATTTATTGGCTGCTGAAACATTCGAAGCGTGATGCACCAGGCAGAAGATCGCTTCGGTTTCAGGCGTGGTAGGAATAGTGGGCCGACCAGGCTGGCCATTTCAATTCGCTAAACGGGGTTTTGTTCGATAACCGAACAAGAACGAACCAGTTAGTACATTGTGCGTCGCGCTGGCAGTATCGCGCGTCCGTGGCCCAGCATCCAGAGGCAGGCTCCCGTCTGGCTCGCGTCGCCGGGCGCTTGTCTCTTAGAATCGGCGCAAATTTTCCAGGATATTCTCATGGCCGGCAGTCAGATCGAACGCGCGCTCAGCCTTCTCGAAAGCCTCACTCGCGATGCCCGTGGCGTACAGATGCAGGCCCTGGCCGATGAGCTGGATATTCCCAAGAGCGCCACGCATCGCATGCTCGCCGAGCTGATGCGCCTGGGCTATGTGCGCCAGGATGCGCTCACCAGTCGCTATCGGCTGTCGACCAAGCTGGTGGCGCTGGGCTTTCGCTACCTGGCCAATAGTGGCGCCGACGTGGTACAGCCGATTCTCGATGCCCTGGCTGAAACCAGCGGCGAGCTGGTGCGCCTGGGCGTGATCGAGGGCGAGCGCCAGACCTGGATCGCCAAGAGCCAGGG
>OGCL01002216.1_pt1 | contig 14096 bp, 9 predicted proteins | sample 1570041 | NCBI WGS metagenome assembly OGCL01 (sample SAMN06266162, study PRJEB24511) | hot springs metagenome | isolation source: Hot spring water | place: South Africa: Limpopo | collected 2015-06-22 | reverse complement strand
GATTCCCCTCTTCTTATAATCTCTGATTTCCTGCTCTGTCCGATTCAAGATTTTGGTTTTTTCCTCCCCCTCCTCAGATTCAATCCATTGACGGATCATCTCCCCTGTGGCTTCAATGTGGAACTGGAGGGCATAAGTATTTTCTCCATAGCGGAAAGCTTGATGAGGGATGCGCTCAGCGGTAACGATCAATTTACCTCCGTGAGGAATCTCAAAAGTATCCTCGTGCCACTGGAATACAGGAAATGCCTCTGGAAGATTGGAAAAAAGGCGATCCTGAGAACCTGTCTCTGTCAACGAGATGTCATACCATCCGATCTCTTTCACAGGCGCTTTAAAGACTTTTGCGCCAAGGGCTTTTGCAATCAACTGGGCTCCCAGGCATATCCCCAGGATGGATTTGCCCCTTTGAATGGCCTCTTTAATGAAAAGGTCTTCTTTTTTGAGGAAGGGATATTGATCCTCCTCATACACGTTCATGGGACCCCCCAGAATGATGATATGGGAAGATTCCTCGGGCTTGGGGAGAGATGCATTAAGATAGAGATTGATCGTCTGATAGGGAATTTCTTGCTGTATGAGAATGTCTTCAATCAACCCCGGTCCTTCAATCTCCGTATGCTTGAGGATTAAAACATTCATGGTGGAATAAGGAGCAATCTTCGTGCCAGAGCAGAGGGGGGATGAAATCAAGTTCTTTTTACAAAATTATTAGATAGTTGCAGAACAAGATATTTTGAAATATCGTCGTCTTAAAGCCGCATTTGAAGGATTGGTTTGTTGAATTTTGGGCAGTGTGTTGAAAACCAGACAGAGAAACCTCTATCTACCAGAAGAAATCTCAATGTTTAATCGGCTCGTCTGATGCTATAAGTGGCAATCACTTTTGCGACCAGCTTCCCTTCTTCATTTTTGACTTCGACCTCTCCGACCGCTGTCTTCGAACCTCTGTGAATGATCTTCGCGTGTGCTTTTAGGGTTCCTTTGGTGATGGATGTAAAAAAATTGATTTTGAATTCAATCGTCGTGATTCTATCCCTTAGATCTACCAGGCTGATCAGAGCCATGGCGACGCTTGAGTCAGCAAGAGAGGCGATCGCCCCTCCATGCACAATTCCATAGGGATGCGTCAAATCCTGTTTAAAGGGCATCTGGATTTTAGATTCCCCTTGCTTCATTTCAATGACCTCCATTCCCAAAAGCCGGTAGTATGGACAGGTGTTAGCCACTTTCTTGATCTGCTCAAAATACTTCTCTTTTCCCATGGACGGACCTCCTGAAGATTTTAGAAAAGAAGGGAATCTAAAAATTCCGATACTTATTCGTGACGGGGAGCCTTCGGTCTTTTCCGAGGGCGCGGTGGGTGATCTTGACGCCCGGCGGGCTCTGTCTCCGCTTATATTCGTTTTGATCAACCATGTTGATCACGTCTTTAATCAGGGTTTCTTTATATCCCATCTTTGTAATCTCATTAACCCCTTTGTCCTCTTCCACGTAGGCCTGGAGAATGGGATCAAGGACTGGATAAGGGGGCAGGGAATCCTCGTCCTTCTGGTTCGGCCTCAGTTCTGCCGAAGGGGCTTTAAGGAAAACATTCTTAGGGATGATGGTTTTTCCCTCTTTCTTATTCTTAAATTGTGCTAATTCATAAACCAGGGTCTTCGGAACGTCCTTTAAAACAGCGTAACCTCCTGCCATGTCCCCGTAGAGGGTACAATATCCCACGCTCATTTCACTCTTGTTTCCGGTTGTTAAAACCAGCCAGCCATATTTATTGGAGAGGGCCATGAGGATGTTTCCACGAATTCGGGCCTGAATATTTTCTTCGGTGACATTCGGCTTCAGTCCTTGAAAGGTGGGGGAAAGCGTCTTGAGATAGGCCTCAAAGATATCAGTAATCGGAATGGTGAAGAATTTGATCCCGAGATTTTTGGCAAGGGTTTTTGCGTCTTCGAGGGATTCTTTTGAAGAATATTGAGAGGGCATGGCCACTCCAACGACTCCTTTATTCCCCAACGCGTCCACCGCGATGGCAGCAGTTAAAGCAGAGTCAATACCTCCACTTAGACCAATCAGTGCGGTATGAAAACCATTCTTCCGGATATAATCTCCTGTCCCAAGAACCAGAGCCGAATAGACCTCAGAGAGCCGATCCAGTGGTTTCGAATCTCTCCTGGGTAAGGGAAGGGTGCGTCTTGGCTTTCGGGTGGAACCTGGCAGATCAATCCTTTTCAGCCCTCTCTCTTCCTCCTTGGCTCTTTCCCTACGGATCCGGGGATCATGGAGCCTCATCCGGAAGACCGCTTCAAAATCGAGGTCTGATAAAACCAGATCTTCTTCAAACTGTTTTCCCCGAACGATCAACTCCCCCTTCTGGTCGAAGATCACGCTTCCTCCATCGAAGACCAGTTCATCCTGCCCACCGACCAGGTTACAGTATGCCACAATGGCTGCATTGTCCGACGCCCGGGTGGAGATCATTTTTTCACGAGCAATCGTCTTTCCGGAGTGATAGGGTGAAGCAGAGATGTTGATCATTAGTTCAGCCCCTCCATAGAGGGCCTGAGTTCGGATTGGGTCTCCCGGATACCAGAGGTCTTCACAGATGCTGATGCCAATGGGAATGGATCGAAGCGTAAAGATGAAATTTTCTTTCCCCGGGCGGAAGTATCTCAATTCATCAAAAACCCCATAGTTGGGAAGATAGACCTTCGAATAGACATCCACCAACCTCCCATGGTGGAGGAGGGCGGCGGAGTTAAAGATATCGCCATCTTTATGGACGAATCCAACAATGGCGGTGATGGAGGAGGTGGCTCTGGCGATCTCTTTGATCGCCTTTAGGTTCGCCTCAATGAACTTCGGCATAAAGAGAAGATCCTCAGGGGGATAACCGGTCACTGCCATCTCCGGAAAGACCAGAAGGTCTGCTCCCATTTTCTTCCCTTTTGCCATATAGTTAAGGATCTTTTTTGTATTGCCTTCAATATCTCCCACGGTTGTATTGATCTGACAGAGCCCGATTCTCAATGTCCGCATTTCTTTCTCCCAAAAAAGTTCGGAGCTCGAAGCTATAACGCCTAAACCCAAAATAGAATCTGAGGTAACCTCTAAAAATGTCATTCCGGTAAGAGCCGGAATCCAGAACTTCTTGAGATTACTGGACTCCTGCTTTCGCAGGAGTGACAAATTTGGAATTATTAGAGGTCCCTTTAAAATTATTGACTCCGAACTCCTAACCCCGAACTTGTTTTATTCCTCTTCTCCGACCCAAATCTCTTTTTTAATATGATACCGCTCCATTTTACCTCTCAGGGTGCTCCGATTGATCCCGAGAAGCAAGGCAGCCTGCACCTGATTTCCCCTCGTCTTCTGAAGTGTACGAAGGATCAACCCTTTTTCTATGGTCGAGACCATGTCCATGCCTTCCCTGACCGAAGGATTTTCTATGAGTTCCTTAAAGAGAAGATCGAGTAAGTCTTCAAAAGTCTTTCCTCTCTGGAGCGCTCCGGGCTCCCGCTTCTCTTCTACTTCGAGAAGGAGCAGATCGTCAAGGATCCACTCCCCCTGACAGAGGAGCATGGCCCGTTTCAAAACATTTTCGAGTTGCCTCACATTGCCCGGCCATCCGTAGGAAGTGATCTTTTCCATGGCCGATGGAGTGATTCCAACCACCTTCTTCTTCAATTCTCTGTTAAATTTTTTCAGAAAGTAAGCGGTGAGGGCGGAAATATCCTCTTTTCTCTCCCTCAGAGGAGGAATCCGTATCGAAACGACATTGAGACGGTAGTAGAGGTCTTCGCGAAATTCTCCTTTAACCATGGCCTCTTCAAGGTCTTTATTGGTCGCTACAATAAAACGAACATCTACCCGGATGGTCTCCCGGCCCCCCAGCCTTTCAAAAGTCTTCTCTTGAAGGGCTCTGAGCAGTTTGGCCTGTGTTGAAAGGGACATGTCGCCAATCTCATCAAGAAAGATCGTTCCCTGATGACATTGTTCGAGTTTGCCTATGCGTCTGGAGATGGCGCCCGTAAAGGCTCCTTTCTCATGGCCGAAAAGTTCACTCTCAAGGAGGGTATCCGGAATGGCGGCACAATTGACTGGAAGAAACGGTTGATTCGAACGAAGACTATAGTGATAGATGGCCCGGGCCATGAGCTCTTTTCCTGTTCCACTTTCACCCCGGAGAAGAACCGTCACATCGCTGGGAGCGACCTGTCCGATCACCTTGTAGATCTCCTGCATCTTTGACGAGGAGCCAATGATCTGCTCTTCCTCTTTTTGCTGATCTAGTTCCGAGGCATAAGATACCTCTTCCTTCATCAATTTCCTAAGGGCGATGGCTTTTTGGACCAATTCTTTCATCTGAGGAATCGGGAAGGGTTTGAGGATGTAATCGAAGGCTCCATACTTCATCGCCTCAATGGCTGTCTCGGTGGTGCCATAGGCGGTCATCAGGATGACGAGGGATTTCGGATCGAAGGCCTTCATCTCTTTGAGGATTTCGATCCCGCTTCGGCCCGGCATCTTGATATCCATGATGACCAGATCCGGAGAAGATTCTTTCATGCGCAGGAGTGCCTCTTCGCCATTCTGGGCAGTGAGGACAGAGAAACTTTCCTCTAACATCCTTTTTAAGGAGTAGCGGATGGACTTATCATCATCAACGATCAGGATGGTGTGCATATCACCTCTTTTTTAAAATACGATGAACAGTTGAATCCCTTGGAGTAATATTCCCAAGGGCTTACGACGAATTCGTCATACCGGCGAAAGCCGGTATCCAAAAACCTGCCTCGATTCCGTGTCAAGCACGGAACGACGGTAAAGAAGAGAAGGTGATACCCCGCTGCTTGCTCCAGGGTAATTTATTTGTCTGTTGTTCATCGTCTACTGTTCACCCTTCGAGAGCTCTAGGGCGAACGGCAACACAGCCTCTAATAGATAGGCAGCCAAACTGTAAAAAGCGTACCTTCTCCTGGATTGCTTTCCACCTCGATCTTTCCGTGGTGCTGGTCAATGATGCGATGGGTGATTGAAAGACCGAGGCCCACCCCACCCTCCTTGGTGGAGTAAAAAGGGTCAAACAATTTGTCCATATCTTCCGGCTTGATTCCCGGCCCGGAGTCCTGAACAGAAAGCTCAATCCATCGGCCGTCTTGAGTGTTTTGGCCTGACAGGGTGAGTTGACCTCCCTCGGGCATGGCCTGGATGGCATTGAGCAGAAGATTGAGCATGGCCTGTTTCATCTGCTCCCGGTCCATCCGAATCATGGGCAATGATTGAAACTCTTTTTTAACGACGATATGCTGTTTCTCCACCTGAGGCCTGAGCAGTTGAAGGATCTCTTCGAAAATAGAGAGGGGTTCTGTTATTTCGAACAGAGGAGAAGCGGGTCGGGCAAATCGGAGAAATTGGTCAACGATCTCATTCATGCGCTGGATTTCCGATTCAATGACCTGAAGGTCCTCCTGCTGGGCATGATCCGATGGCAATCTTTCCCTAAGAGAATGGATTAGGATGTTGATGCTGGTCAGGGGATTTCGGATCTCGTGAGCAATACCTGCGGCCAATTGTCCGAGGGCAGCCAATTTTTCAGACCGGATCAATTGAGCTTCTGCTTTTCTAAGATCGGCTGTTGTCTTTTGAATCTTCTCCTCCATCTGCTGACTGAAATTCTTTAGCTCCTGATACATCGAGGCATTCTGGATGGCCAGACCGGCATGCTGCGCAAAGGTCATTACTGAATTGATAGTTTCCTGGGTGACTTTTCGTCCGGGTTCGGTGTGGTCTGCGGCAATGGCTCCTAAGGCCTTGTCCTTGGTGAAGATGGGAATGACGACCAGAGAATGAAGATTGAACTTTTCTTTTAGCTCCGGATTGACCCTTGGATCTTTCATGGCATCGGGAATCACATAAGGTTTCTTCTCAATGACGGACCTGGATACCACACTGGCTCCTGGATCAAGAGGAAGCTCGATCCCCTTCACCCTTTCGACATCCACGCCAACGGCCATCTTGCATTCGAGGACATCTCTTCTCTCGTTGACGAGATAAAGCCTTGCCCGATCAAACCCGGTATGCTGGATGACTGCCTCGAGGACCAGTCTCAGGATTTCATCAATATCAAGAGTTTCCATCAGGCCGGAATTTTCAATACAGATGGCTGCCTGATTGGCCACGGTTAAGAGCATCTCCTCCTCTGACTTTGAAAACGTCCGGGGGGAGGAGGTATAACAGTTAATCACCCCGATGACCTTCTCCTTGATACACATGGGAACACTGAGCATGGAGACCAGCCCCTCTCGCTTTGCCAGTTCTTTTTCTTTGTAGAGAGGTTCTTCAAAGATATTGGCAATGGCCATTGGCCGATTATAGAGGGCGACGTGACCGACAACTCCTTCCCCAAGGGAAAGACTCCTCTCTTTCAAGTACTCTTCGCTCATACTCTGCGTGGCTTTTAATTTCAATCGCTGATCCCTTTCATCGAGAATCCAGAGGGAACAGATCTTCGATTCCATCACATTGGCTGTAACGGTAACGATCAGGCGGAGCACGTCCTCGAGATAGAGACCCGAGGCGATCGCCTTGCTGATCTCGAGAAGGGCATTGATCTCTCTGGCTTCCGGTTTATAAGGGTTCATCTTCGTTTTATCTAAGGGTGGTTCAAATTGTATCATATACGAAAAAGGACCATTTGGAAAGCCATCTCAATATAAAAAAAAAGGAGATACCCACAGGTTAAGGTATCTCCTTTTTATCTTTATCTGTCAACTTTTTCTCAGACCCAGCCCCTCAGTTTGCACGCCTCCGCCACCCTTGCGACCGAAACAAGATAAGCCGCCTGCCGCATATTCACTTTCTCCTGCCGATACATCTGATAGACCCCATGAAATGCATGAGACATCTTTTCGTTCAGCCTTTGATGGACTTCAGAGAGCGGCCAGTAGAAATTGTAGGCATTCTGTACCTGTTCAAAGTAGGAGACGGTGACCCCACCAGCATTGGCCAGAAAGTCAGGTAGAACAAAGACATTATTCTGGTCCAGGATGTCATCCGCCTCAGGGGTGGTTGGTCCATTGGCCAATTCGCAAGAGATCTTGCACTTGATCCGTTCCGCATTCGATGCAGTGATCACGTTTTCGAGGGCAGAGGGAAAGAGAACCGTAACCTCTATCTCAAGCAGTTCATCGTTGCTGATGTTCTCCGCATCGGGAAATCTTTCAAGGGTGCCATTTCTAAGTTTATAATCCACTACCTTTTTTACATCTAACCCTTTGGCGTTATAGATTCCCCCCTTCGAATCAGAGGCAGCGACAAGTTTCAATCCCAGAATTTCGCTTCCAAGAAGGGCGGCGTATTGGCCGGCATTGCCAAACCCCTGAATCGCCATGGTTTTTCCCTGGAGATCAATATTTAGGACTTTTGCCGCTTCCCGGGTCACATAAACGCCACCTCGTGCCGTTGCATCTCCCCGGCCTTCGGAGCCTCCAATGGGAATTGGTTTACCTGTAATCACGCCAGGATGATGATGGCCCACGATTGTTTCATATTCATCCATCATCCAGGCCATGATCTGGGGAGTGGTATAGACATCTGGAGCCGGGACATCTTTTGAGATGGAAAGAATCGGGGCAACGGCACGGATATAGGCTCGAGCCAACCGCTGCTTTTCACCCTCGGACATGCCCTTAGGATTGCAGGTGATTCCCCCTTTTCCTCCTCCTAATGGGATATCCACCACAGCCGTCTTCCAAGTCATCCATGCGGCCAGGGCACGGACCGTATCTATGGTTTCATCCGGATGCCATCGAAGCCCGCCTTTGGCAGGCCCCCTCGCATGGTTATACTGAACCCGGTAGGCATGAAAAACCTGAACCTGGCCATTGTCCATGGTCACGGGAAGTGTCACCTGTAATTCTCTTTGAGGCCAGCGGAGAAGCTCATGGGTTGCTTCATCCAGTCCCAATCTTTCCGCAGCCGCATCAAGTTGTTTCTGTGCAATCTTAAAGGGATTCATCTCCAGCATCGATTCTCCTCCTTTTTAAATTTAAATCATAATAAAAAAGGCGTCACATTGCCCTGACGCCTTTGTCTCTCATACAGCATTGTATGTTACAGGAAAGGCATCAAGCGTTTTTGATGCCCAATCTTCAATACTTCTTCGTATTGTGGGAGTTTTTTAATATGAAATGGTTTTTTTGTCAAGGACATTTTGGCGGTACCTATTGAAATCAATCTTGAAGATTTTTCAGATGAGGTGGCCTTATTTATTCAAAAAACAGACAGCCTGCTGGCGACGGGGGTCGGCAACCACCTGTACATAGGCCCCACCCGTCACTGCGGGGACATCAATCAGATGGAGAACCTCTTCAAATTCTCTGGCATCAGGCAGGAGTTCACAGAGAACATTGGGGGAGCTTTTAAAGAATTTGGTCTGAATCTCTGATGCCGGATCTGCCGGATAGACCGGCAAATAGATGATCCGGGCCTCGATCAGATCGTGGAAAAAGTGTGTTCCGTATGAGACTTCAGGCACATGTCCTGCCTCTTCCATGGCCATTTCCACCAAAACCGAGGCATTGTCAATATCAGCATAACTGACGTTGACTCCAAGGGCGATGTTGCTGGTTCCCCAACGTCCAGGTCCCATCATGATGATCTTATCAGACCGAATCTTTGGATGCCTGTTGATTTGTCCTACCATGCGGCCCAGGGACTTTTTGGCCTCGTAATTGAGGCGATTGTAGCCCTCGGGATCAATATAGAGGATGTAACGAATTTGTTCCACGAAGCCGCCACAGATCATCCGGTGGGCACGAAATAGAATTTGGACCCTATGGAGAGAATCCGGTATGGATACATCTTCTGGAGATCCAGGCAGATAGAGCGGGCGACACTGAAGCAGGTTGATATGGATGCGGTTCTTTGCATCGAGAGAGGCGGTAAACTCGATGTCCACAGGCTGGCCATAGGCTTCTTCCAGTCTGGTTAATATTTTTCCCATGAGGGGTACGAAATCGGTCTGTTGGATTAAGTTATTAAAGGTGAAGACCCATTGATCTTTATTACCCAGGATTTTTTTAGAGATGGGGTCATAGGGGTAATGATCATGCATGATTGAAAGCAAAAGGTGGAGATTGGGATAGTCACCGTCAGAGAGCACATCGGTCAACAGAGAGGTGGTAAACTGGTTCTTTTCTAAATTTATCAGGTCCATATGGTGCTGGGAATATTTATAGACCTTGGGACCCACCTCGGGGCGTAGGTGCGGATGGCTGATCGCAATCATCCGGGGGTAGTCCGAATCCACTCGATCCACGGCGCGCGTACCCAGTCCGAAGACCAGACGGATGATCCCTTGCCGGGTATCGATCAGGTCATTCCAGGCATAGAGATTACGAGAAAAGGCGACTCCTGCCAGGGTGGGGAAAAAGTAGTGGCGATAGGGCATACCCGAGACGCGCTGAACGAGAATGGCCATCTGTTCGTCATATTCGCCCAGGCCCCGCTTGCTCCGATAGCAGAGTGCATCCGGATTGAGGGCGCTGGCGTAAACCAATTTAACCGCTTTCATAAATTCCGCGAGGCGGGCCTCCGGGGTCCCCTGGTTCGGGCAGAAGATGCTCGAATACTTGCCGGCGAAGGCATTTCCAAAGCTATCTTCCAAAAGGCTGCTGGAGCGGACGATAATGGGTGCCTGGCCATAGTAGTCAAGCATGGCCTGAAATTGCTCCTGGACCATGGCTGAAAAGCGACCGGCTAAAAAACGCTCCTCAATCTCCTGGAACTCGTCATGAGACGTTTCGGAATTGCAGGTCAATCGAAGACGGAGACGGAACAGATCGTTGTTGACCAGAAAGGTGAAAAACACATCCGAGCCGATATAGAAGGAGTCATGGTCATCAAGCCTCTCTGCAAAGTCAAATCCACCATTCTCCTTTGATGACAGCAGGATTCGCCTTGCCAACAGCATGCCAGCCGCTTTTCCACCGATCCGGCCTGCCCCGATCATGCGGTTACGAATTTGAAAAAGATCATCCAGTGTAAAGTAACGGTCGGCTAACTGACTGAAGACCGGGTGATGGCCAATGAGCATCCGGCTCAATTCCAATTTTAAAGCCAGTTGTTCTGGATCGGTCTCGTCAAATCCCGAAGCAGTGTTGCGATAGTGGAGGAGTTTTTGATAGACACTTTCCCAGGGGGCGATCGGTCGAGTGGTGTCGAGGAGAGGCGATTGATAGGCCGACGAAAGCACCTTGGCTGCTTCCTGACTTTGTGCAAGAGGTGCCCACTGGTCTCCTGCCACAAGATGGGGAAGAAACATCTGAGGCGAGTAGCGATCCCAGACCTTGATGGGGTGGATATGCATCTGTCCATTGATCTGGTAGACATCCACCAGGATCTGGGTGGTGTCCCGAATCCGGGCAACGGCATGATGTGCGTGCTGGCCGCGCGTTAAGGCAAAATAGGCGATGGTGTCATATTCGTAGAGCAAAGGGCAGGTGATCTGAAAAAAGTTGGCTAAAAGTTCATCTGTGGCCCACTCCACCACCAGGGCAGAGAGATTGTCAAAGACGTACATGACCTCATGGCCATAGGCTTCAATGAGGCGATGGGTTTCTTTCGTGAAGTAGTCGAATCCGAGAGCGGGGTTTAGTTCGATGATTTCCAGCCCCGGTCGTGGGGTTAGCACGGATGGATGGGAAGCGAAGCGGAGATAGACCATGCGCCGCTTGGAGGCGATGGAGGCTTCAGCAAATGGCCTGACAAAGTACTGGTAATCCTCCAGTCGCTCCACCTGCCAGACCACATTGTCACCGAGACGAATCCCCTGCAGTACATCATCCAAAGCCTGAATGCCGCTTGGAACCATAGAGGAATTCTTTATCGCAACCATCTGACCCTCTCGCTGGATACAATTATGTATGTTTTGTAGGGTGAAAGCAAACGTTGAAAGCCATTTCTATGAGGAAGGATTCCAAGAGAATGAAGGAGTCGTGGAAAGATTGTGAATGATTATCCACCCATTTTGTCGGTGAGAAGGATGGCCTCAGCGATTTCGCGCATCGTTTTTCGGCTATCCATGCTCGCCTTGCGGATCCGTTTAAAGGCATCCTCTTCGCTCAGTCCCTGCCGTTTCATCAGAACCCCTTTGGCCCTTTCCACCAGTTTTCTGATCTCCAGTTCTTCCTGGATGACCTTGGTTTTTACCATCAGCTCTGCGCTCTCAATGCAGATGGCAGCCTGACTGGCAACGGCCGTAAGCATGTCTTGCTCTGCCTCGGTAAATTGGTGGGGGTAAGAGGTATAACAGTTGATCACTCCAATCACTTTATCCTTAAGGGCCAGCGGAACGCTGAGCATGGACACAAGACTCTCTTTCTTTGCCAACTCTTTCTCCTTATACCGGGGCTCTTTCAAGACATCGAGGATGACCAGAGGTTTTTTGGTCTGGGCCACATAGCCCACCACACCCTCACCCAATTTGAGGCTCCTATCTTTGAGATATTCCTCGCTCATGGTCTGAGTGGCACGAATTTTAAGAGCTTTCTCTTTCTCATCGAGAAGCCAGAGAGAACAGATCTTGGAATCCATCACATTGGCTGTGACCGTAACGATCAACTTTAGGATGTCATCAAGGTATCTATCCGAAGAAATTGCTTTACTGATCTCAGTAAGGGCTTTGATCTGCTGTTTGTAAGAGGTTTTTTTATAGAGCAAAGGGGGAACTCCTTTCTTAGCCATTTGGGCTTAATTTACAAAAAAGATGAGCCATTGTCAATGCGATGTCGGGGTTGACCCGAGAAGGGAGATTATGCTAAACCTTTTCTATCTTTTCATCTATGATCAGGGGGGTCTTATGGCTAAATTAAGTAGAAAGGATGTTCTGAGGATTGCAAAAGAGAAGAGGGTCAGGTTTGTCAGGCTATGGTTCTCCGATATCCTCGGTTTTTTGAAGAGCTTTGCCATCACCATCCGCGAATTAGAATCAGCTCTTGAAGACGGCATGGGGTTTGACGGTTCCTCTGTGGCGGGTTTTGCAAGAATTGATGAAAGCGATATGGTGGCCAAGCCTGATCCATCCACGTTCCGGATTTTTCCATGGAAGGCAAATGACCATGTGGTGGCGGTCATGTTCTGCGACATCCTACAGCCCGATGGGAAACCTTATCAGAGTGATCCTCGATGGGTGTTAAAGAGGAATCTGGAGAGGGCTCAAAAGATGGGATACACCTTTAATGTAGGCCCAGAGCTGGAGTTTTTCTATTTTAGGAATTCTTCGGGCAAGCCAGAGCTTCTCGATTCAGGAGGCTATTTCGATTTGACCCCTCTTGATGTGGCAAGCGACCTCCGCAAACAGGCTGTTATGGTCCTGGAAGAGATGGGCATCCAAGTTGAATACAGCCACCATGAAGCCGCACCCAGTCAACATGAAATTGATTTAAAGTATACAGATGCCTTATCGATGGCCGATAATACGATGATCTACCGATTGGTCGTCAAAGAGGTAGCTCTAAAGAATGGTGTATATGCCAGTTTCATGCCTAAACCTGTTTTTGGAATCAACGGAAGTGGGATGCATACACATCAGTCTCTTTTTAAAGGAAGTAAGAATGCCTTTTTCGATCCGAAAGATAAGTATCATCTATCCGATGTCGCCAAACATTATATTGCCGGACTGATGAAGCATGCCCGTGAGATCACCCTGGTTACCAATCAATGGGTAAACTCCTATAAGCGGTTGGTGCCTGGTTACGAAGCGCCGGTCTATATCTCTTGGGCACAGAAGAACCGCTCCGATCTCATCCGAATCCCCGTCTACAAACCAGGAAAGGAGCTTGCGACCCGTGTGGAATACCGGTGCCCAGATCCGGCCTGCAATCCCTATTTAGCCTTCTCTGTGATGTTGGCGGCTGGACTGGAGGGGATCGAGAAGAAGTATCCTTTAAGAGATCCGGTGGAGAGAAATGTCTATGAGATGACCGAAAAAGAGAGAAGGAGACATCGGATTGAAACCCTACCAGAGGACCTCTGGGAAGCGATTCAGGTCACGGAGAAAAGTGATCTGGTACGAAGAGCCCTCGGAGACGAAGTCTTCTATAAGTTTATTGAGAATAAGAAGGTCGAATGGGAGCGTTACCGCTCCCGCGTCACAGACTATGAGTTAGAGCAGTATTTTTCGGTTTTGTAAGGAGGGAAGAATGGACCCTATTAAGCAATGGTGGATCGAGGAACGAGTCAAGAGGGCTATTGAGAGATTGGAGGCTCATGATTTTAAGGCGATCTTTGTGAAGAATAAGAAGGAGGCAACCGAAGAGATTTGGAAGTATGTCGTTCCTCAGCAGAAGGTCGGTGTGGGCGGTTCAGTGACTGTCAGAGAGTTGGGCATTGTGGAACGACTCGAAGGCCAGGGAAATGTTGTCTATAATCACTGGAAACCAGGATTTTCGAAGGAGGAAATTTTACAAATTCGCAAAGCACAGATGACCTGTGATCTCTTCCTGAGTAGTGTTAATGCCATTACCCTAGACGGGGAGCTGGTCAATATTGATGGGATTGGAAATCGAGTTGACGCCTCGGTCTTTGGTCCAGGCAAGGTCATTCTGGTAGCGGGTTATAACAAGATCGTCGAGAACGTAGAGGAGGCGATCAAGAGAATCAAGAATGTGTCCGCTCCACTCAATGCGAGACGACTCAATATTGATGTGCCCTGTGCAAAGGTTGGAAGATGTGTGGATTGCAACTCTCCTAACAGGATCTGTAGGGTCATTGTCATTCATGAGAGAAGGCCATCCTTGACGGATGTGTTAATTATAATTGTTGGAGAAGAATTAGGTTTTTAAAATTGCAGATTTAAAATTGAAGTAACCCCACCCTACCTCCCCTTAGGTTAAGGGAAGGAGAGGAGGGGTTATGCAATCCGAAATTATAAGGGGGGTTAAGAGATGGGTCAGATCAAAAGGGCGATTGTCAGTGTATCGGATAAGACAGGGGTGGTCTCATTTGCCAAAGGTCTGGCAGAGATGGGTGCGGAGATCCTCTCGACCGGAGGAACTGCAAAGACCTTGAGGGAGAACGGGATTCCGGTAAAA
>OGCL01002213.1_pt1 | contig 14106 bp, 10 predicted proteins | sample 1570041 | NCBI WGS metagenome assembly OGCL01 (sample SAMN06266162, study PRJEB24511) | hot springs metagenome | isolation source: Hot spring water | place: South Africa: Limpopo | collected 2015-06-22 | reverse complement strand
ACAGGGTGATCGCAGAATACTATGCAGATCATCCAGATAAGGGACAACCCAAAGATAAACAACAAGATGCACTACTGCCAGAGTAACAAATACCATAACAAAATAATGATTGTAAAAACTCTATACGTTCATGTTGCACTTGTACGCAGCGTTAAGCGAAAAGGAACGCGAATTAATTAGCACACGCACGAAAGCCGCTTTGCAGGTGTTAAAGGATAAGGGGGTGCAATTGGGAAACCGTACAAACTTGGATGATGCACGCGCCATTGGACACGAAAAGTGTAAGGCACAAGCTAATGAGTTTGCCAACAATGTTTTACCGTTAATTCAACAGCTACGCGACAAAGGTGAAACCTTACAAGCGATAGCCAAACGGCTAAACGATACGGGCATGAAAACGCGGCGTGGTGGGCAATGGCATCATACAACCGTTGCTAACATTCTGAAACGCGCTTAGAAGCTATACAAAACTTTGGATAATAAAGTGATAAAAGCCTAGAACTACAACATGTTGTAGATTTACTATTGAAAGCCACAAATTTTTGTTATGATTGCCGTGCAAATGAAAAAACCCGCTGGCCAAAGCGGGTTCTAGTTTGCAACAGTCAACCCTAAGCTAAACATGTAGCAGTGCGATGCTTAGGGTTCTTAAATTAACTTTCGTTCGTGACCACTAAATTATAGGGTGTGTTTTTACTACTTAACAGTCTGCTCAAAAAAATGCACATGTGCGATACTATAAGATTGCTTACAAAACCCTGTAATTTACATGGTCATAGGAAAATTTACTCTTATGACTCAAGATTATACCGCTACTCATCATGACTTTGCAACTGATTTAGCCGAAAAAATCCTCGCTGCAATCGAACGCGACAACCCCAAAGCCAAGCATTCAAATGGCAAGGTCTATGGCTTGGAATGCCCCGCTTGCCACAAAAAAGAAGCCTGGGCTTACTCTGATAAACCATTTGCAATAATCTGTAACCGCGCCAACAAGTGTGGCGTAACCACACCCACAAAACAGATTTATCCTGAATTTTGGCGTGATCTAACTAAGCGCTACCCATCAACCCCTGATGATCCCAAAGCTACTGCAAAGGCTTACCTGCAATCACGCGGCCTAAAGCCTGAATTAATCGAGTTTAGTCAAGGCTATAAAGATGGCCACCAAACTCTAGTTATTAAGCAGGACGGTGTTACCTTTGAACGGCTCATTGACTACCAAGATAAGAGCGGCAAAGGCAAGAATAGGCTCTCAGCTTACAAAGGCAAGGTTTTTAAGACAAACTCTTTTGACAAGGCTGATGAAATTTTCATCAGCGAGGGTATTATTGACGCATTGAGTTTGGAGCAATCAGGCCATGCAGCTATTGCCACTTATTCAAGCGGATCAGTGCCTAAGGAATGGTATCAAGCCAATAAAGACAAACAATTTACCATTTGTTTTGACAATGATGCGGCTGGTCATAAAGGCATTGCAAAAACTATTGAATGCTTTCATGAGATTGGCATTACCAATTACAAGGTAGCTTTATTACCGCATGGCAAAGATGCTAATGATTTATTGATTACCGGCCAATTGGAGGCGGTTATTGAAGATGCTTATTGGCGTGGGCGGTTGTTTTCAGCTGACAGTGCATTGGCATATTACAAGATTTATTATGAAAAGCACGAAGGCTCTAATCGGATTTTTGAGTTTAAAGGTAATACTTACAAAGGTATAGCCAGCACAAACAAAGATGATGAAACGGTGCTTAAGTGTTTTAGAATTGCTGATTGTTCTATTAAATTATTGTACTCAGTAATCAACAATAGTGATGACTCCAAGCAATTAATGGAGCATTACCTTGAAATTGAATCCGATCGTGAGGGCAAATCGCAATTGCGGCTTGACGCGGGCGAGCTAGTAAAACTCGATGCGTTTAAGTCAGCTCTGCAAAATCACAGGCAAATCTTTTATGGCAAAGCAGAGGATTTGAACCATGTAGCCAGTTATTTATTTAACCAGCATCCACAACCTCTCAAGATTCGGGCATTAAACACGCTTGGCTATGATGAGATTACTGGTGGGTTTTATTATCCAAAGTTTGCTTATGACAAGAGCGGCAAACGCATTGATTGCAATAGCAATCAATACTTTGCCGATTCTATGGTGAGGCCATTTTGTGGTAGCAGTGATGTTGTAATTAGTAGATTAGAGCCAATCGACCTGAAGCAATTCATAGTTGATTTACATGCGGCTTACGGCGACAAAGGGCTATTGGCATTGGGCTTCTATGTAGCGGCGCAATTTAGCCATTTGGTATTTGACAACTATGGATTCTTTCCATTTCTTAGCGTTTATGGCGACCCTCATGCTGGTAAGAGTTTTGTTACCAAATTGTTGAATCGGTGTTTTTTTGTGGACAATGAAGGTTTAACCATGACTAATTCCAATACTTCTAAGGGGGTTTTGCGTAGGATCAGCCAAAAATCCAGCATGGTTTGTTGTTTGCTTGAGGGGCGACAAAAGAAATCTGGCAATGGCAGCTCGAGCAATGGCTTTGAGTTTGATTCAATTTTGCCACTCTACAATCGCAACGCGCTCTATTCGCGGGCAACTACCGATCAAACCAATCGCACCCACGATTTGCCATTAAAGGCCGCGCTATCGTTTGTTTGGAATCACGAGTGTTTCACCCTGAAAGCCGCTAAAGAGCGCGTGGTCAGTCTACATTTCTCTGAAAGCGACATGAACGAGGCAACCGGTATTGCATGGGAGAAGCTTAATGCCCTAAGCCCTGAACAATTAGCTGCGGTTGGTGACTACACCCTGAAAAACCGCAGTTATTTCGAACGTGAGCTGATTAATTTTATCAAGAGTTTTTCGGATAATCTAAAAACTCAGGGCGTCAAGGTCGCCCGCATTGCTGATAACCATGCTGTGGTTTTAGGTGGAGTTGTTGCACTTTTAGAATTGTTAGAGGTGCAAATTGATTACCAAGCCCTGATTTCCTATGCCATTGACCGCGCCAAACATAAACTCGATTCAGCAAAATCAGAAAGCAATCTAGCTGATTACTTCTTTGAGTCTATTGCTGATTTCACCAGTGTAAATGGTGTAACTACTCATGATGGGGCGCTAGTGGTACACCTACCAACTGCATTGAAAGTTCTACAAGAGTCCGGTAATGGGTTTAGCAATAAGGCTGAATTGATTGGAGAACTCAAGCGGCATGATAGGTTTATTGTGTTAAAAAACTGTAAGACATTGGGCAAACAAATGGAATGCTACCATTTTAAGGCCGTGCAAGCAGAAAATGCTGATAATTTATAAACCTAACTGAGCTAACCTGACCTAACCAAAAAGCTAACCAGTTTTTTATAGTATAAAGTATTAATAATAAATATATTTTTATAATTTATAATAACTATGGTTAGCTGGTTAGGTGAACAAACAAAAACTTCCTGTGAAGTTTTTATTACCACACTAAAAGTATTTTTATAGGGTAGGTAAAAATCTAAAAGGCTAACAGGCAAAAATTAACCTAACCAACCTAACCACCTAACCTTATTGATTTATAAAGACAAAAAACCTAACCAAAAGCTAACCAAAAAGCTAACCGTAACCTAACGTTGTTGATTTATAAAGACAATGGCGGCATTACAAGCATAATTACATTAAATCTAACGTTGGATTTGTAGGTTATAGTGTTGATTTATAAAGATAACAGTAAGATAACAAGTATATTTACATTAAAAGTAACAATGCTATTTATTTCTATACCCGCGCTAAGTTTTTTAACTATTAAGGAAAGTCTAAGGCTGGCAGTAATAACCATGCCGCTGCTGTCTTTAATGCGGTCAATAGATAATTATCAATAATGCAGTATGGCTCTAGTCTTGCAATGTGTAGAGCCACTAAACTAGCCAAAGTTATGGGTGTTTATGGGGGTGGTTTTGGTATCATTCTCCCATGATAAATACCGATTCCATTCAGATTACCCCTGAGCTTTTAGCACAAATAGCTGAACTAGAAGAGTTTAAGGGAGCATGGCGGGTGATGCGCATTCTAGCGCCGGAACGTCTTAGTGCCTTGCGGTGGGTTGCAACAGTAGAGAGCATCGGCTCTTCTACTCGTATTGAAGGCAGTAAACTTACCGATAGCGAGGTAGGATTATTGTTGAGTAATCTACAAAAACAATCATTTGCTACTCGTGATGAACAAGAGGCAGTAGGTTATGCCGAGGTAATGCAAACTGTTTTTCAGGCATGGGAAGAAATTGCAATTACAGAAAACCACATCAAGCAATTACACCGTGATCTATTGCGCCATAGTGATAAAGATTCTCGACATCGTGGTGAATACAAAAAACTACCGAATAGCGTTGTTGCTATTGATAGTAATGGAAAGCAAATTGGAATTATTTTAGAAACTGTATCGCCTTTTGGTACCCCAAATGCCATGCAAGAATTAATAACCTGGTTTAATGGGAATAGCAATTTACATCCTTTGTTAAGGATTGGTGTATTCATTGCAGTATTTCTAAAAATTCATCCTTTTCAAGATGGTAATGGTCGCTTGAGCCGCATTCTTACTACCTTGTTGCTATTGCAAGCAGGCTATAGTTATGTAATTTATAGCTCATTAGAAAGCGTCATAGAACGTAATAAGGAGGGCTACTATCTAGCATTAAGGCAAACTCAAATCACTATTTATAATGACGCTCCCAACTGGCAACCCTGGTTAGTGTTTTTTCTACATTCTTTACGGCAACAAAAACGCACCTTAGCCATTAAGATAGAGCGGGAACAATTAATGTTAGAAACATTTCCCAAACTGGCTACACAGATTATTGAATACGCTAAAGAGTATGGCCGCGTTACCATTGGGGATGTATTGCGCATTACCGGCGCTAATCGCTATACCATTAAGGGTTATTTCAGGCAATTAGTGAAGCAAGGCCACCTAAAACAACATGGGGTTGGTAAGGGTACGTGGTACAGTTTGTATTGAAATTGGGTGTAGGTGAAATCCGTAAAATGTAATACCAGCAGAGATCATAAATTGAGAAATAACTATGGGCGAAAAATGTGCTAAATGTTCATATGAAATAACTGGTTCTGACACAGCTCCTACATACAGGGGAGGGTGATTTACCCACCCCATATTATTCAATGACTTAGCGTATTTACAGCGAAATACTCGCTACAACGCCATTTAAGGCCGTTCCAGCATCCTACCCATGCAAGCGTACTACCAAGTCGCAACAGCGGCCTTAATGCCAATTATATGAGGCCGGTCTAGCTGTCAGTTTGTAGACCGCAACAGGATTTGCAACCTATATGGCTATAGATTCCTGTAACACAATTCAAGCACCATCAGCTATAAGCAAAACCCACAGTAACATCTGCTAATCATAATAAACATTGTTGTTTACTTTGTTGTAATGCAATGTTGTAATGCAGTTATAACATCAGTTATAACGAGTAACAACACATGGCAAATCAACAGCATACCATCATCAAGATACTAGAACAGCGGGCGCTGTTGCCAAGCAATCCTAGTATAACTGAAGCCGCTCAATTAGCGGGTGTTAAGGAAAAAACTATAGGGCAATACTGGCCTGGTATTAAGTACGCATTACAGCTACTAACCGAACAGGATCGAGAGATCGAGCAGTTACAACAGGCATTACAACAGGCATTACAACAACAGGAACAACACATGACAACAGCGGTGCAGAATTACTTTAAGCAACAATGTAATCAACAGTATAACGAGTTACAACCCTTGTTACAACAGTGCTTACAACCCATGTTACAACCCATGTTACAACAGGGCTTACAACAGGGCTTACAACAACTGACTCAACGCATTGAAATACTAGAGCATAGACAATCTACAACACAACAACACATTGATAATCTTGACATCAAGCTACTTGCCAACCAACAGCAACAGCAACAAAAACCTGACCAGCAACCTGCTACTGATTACCCCAATTACCCCAAAAACCATCAGGGTTGGACTGTTAGCAAGAATAGTCATGGTTTTATAAGGGTTGTGAAGCGCTTTGGCAGTGAAACTGTTTGCAGATCAATAGGTAAACTTTGGGATGAGGCCAAAGCTGACAGGGTGATCGCAGAATACTATGCAGATCATCCAGATAAGGGACAACCCAAAGATAAACAACAAGATGCACTACTGTAATTTGTAACATTGCGGACGCATAACAACAGTAATCAACTTTAATAGTAAGGAATTTATACCATGAAGAAATCAAGCAATAAAAAATCAGCAACTACTAATATAGATAATGCCACCAATCAAAATAGGGTAGTTGCTTACATTCGCGTTTCGACAGAACAACAATCTGAACAGGGCCAATCATTGGAGGCGCAACAAGAGAAAATCCAAGCCTATGCAGCGCTTTATAATTTGGAGATTGTAGAAATTATTGTTGAAGTTGGTAGTGCTAAAGATTTGAACAGGGAAGGCTTACAACGGGCATTAAGGCTGTTAGAAGCTGGCAAGGCCAGTGCTATATTGGTAGTGAAACTTGATCGCCTGACGCGCTCGGTAGCTGACTTAGGAAAGCTAATTGAAACCTATTTTGCGCCTGGTAAAGCCAGTCTGATGAGTGTTGCTGAACAAATCGATACTAGGACAGCGGCGGGTAGGCTGGTGTTAAACATCCTAGCCAGCGTTTCGCAGTGGGAACGTGAAGCCATTGGAGAGCGCACCAGCGCGGTATTACAACATAAGAAATCTAAGGGTGAGTACACGGGAGGCCCTATCCCTTATGGCTTTGTGGTGGTAAATGGAATGTTGGTTGCTGATCCTCACGAACAAGAGATTGTTAGATTAGCAAAGGAATTGCGGTCTAGTGGACTATCCCTAGCTAAGATTGCATCTGCACTGGATAAGCGCGGGTTGCGGTCACGAAATGGTAAAGTTTTTGTTGCTACTCAGATAAATAGGATGGTGGCTAATGGCTAAAGTAATCGATTGGGAGCGTGCCAAGCGCGCATTGGTCGCATTGGATGAATTGGCTAGGAATAATCCCCACCGTTGTTACGAGCCAAGCGGCGGGAAATGGCAAGATAATTTAGAAGAATTAGATGAGCTAACACAGGATGTATTAGATGAGCAGGCCACTATCCGATAGCACGATTAAGAATTACCGTGCTGGTTTTAAGACGTGGGAATTATTTTGTGCAGAAAACGCTATCAATGCGCAACAGTTGCCACCAGTAGAAACTAATTTAACTGCTTACAAGGCTTGGCTTAATCAACGTTACAAGCCTGGGACTGTTGACAATAAATTAGTGGCACTGAAATATGCGATTGGTCAGCATGAAGTAGTAACTACTTCTATAGCAACTGTTGCTAATGATGACATGGCGACAACTTGCGCTGGTGTAACTGATGTTATAGATACTGGAACTGATTCTATAGCAACCGTTGCTATTACTACTGGTGACGTGGCAACAACTAGAGCCGCTGAGGTCATTAAACTGTGGCAGGAAACATGGCCAAAAATCTTTAATCCAAGAGTGCCTTTCCCGCTGGCAATCGGTATTGCTGACAAATTAGCAAAAGCATTGCCGCAACTATCCAGCGCTGACATTCAATTAGGGCTGGGTGAGTGGTGTAATCGGCGGGAGTATCATCTCGCAATTTTGAAAAGTAGACATCGGTGGAATTTAGATTGTGTGCCTAGTGGCCCAATTAGCGTAGGTACGCGCAACCGTGCATTTAATGTACTTAAAAAGTTGTATAGGGAGTTAGGCGAGGAATGTCCACTGCGTAGCCCTCAGGACAAACCACCACCAAAGCCTAGACCGGAACGTAAGTCTAAACCAGAAATTAAGCACAAAAAACGCAAGCGCAAGAAAATTAAACCAGAGTCAATACCGCAACCACCACAGGAAAGACTACCTACCACTATGGCGAAAGCAGAATTAACGTTAAAGTTCAATGAAGTACCAACCAATGCAGTGATTACTCCGCAAAACATCACCTTTGAAGTACAAGACAATTTCCTTTACCATGTTACTGTCAGGCCCAAATTTTGGAAAAAAATAACTGAAGCCGCTAAACAATACCCACTGTGGATAGCTATTATGACCGGCAAAATAGACAAAATAGAGCAGAACACCATCTTTCTAAAAGAGGTAGGCATTGCAGTATTTGAGCGCAAGCTAAAACCAGAAAAACCATCAGTAACAGCGGCAACTACTTGAATTTGTTCAACTCCGAGGTTTCATCGGAGTTGAATAAAAACAATAACTTATATTAAAAATTATAAACCATTGACTTTAGTACCCTCGTTTGAAACTATGGCAGGAGAATCAATAAGTTACATTGATAATCTTGTAAAATCGCTCGGCTCAGATTTGAGCTTAGATTTCAAATCAAGCACTTACCTTGCAAATTAGCTGATTCACAATTAAATTAATGAGGAAAATCAAATGACTGATGATGAATTAAAACACTTGGTAGCTAGTCTCGCAATCGCTCAAAAGCAAACTGACAAACAAATTAAAGAGCTTGGCAAACAAATTGGTGGCTTAGGTGAAAAATTCGGTAGCTTCACTGAAGGCATGGCATTCCCGTCTATGCGCAAGGTGTTACAGGAACAATTCAGTATGGAGGCTATTACTACACGCTACATAGTTAGAAAAGACGGCAAAACTTTGGAGTTAGATGTATTAGCCTATGCTAATGGTAGTGCGCAAACAGCCATGATTGTGGAAGTAAAAAGCCATTTACGGGAAGAACACATTGACCATTTACTGACCGTATTAAAAGAAGTTAAAGACTACTTACCAGAACACGCTAACAAACAGTTTTATGGCATTCTAGCGGTAGTGGATGCACAAGATACGCTTAAGACGCAAGTATTAAACAAAGGGCTGTACTATGCAGAAATCCACGATGATGTATTTGCTCTAAAAGTGCCTAATGGATTTCAGGCTAGAGCGTTTTAATGGTTACGGTAAAATGCTCAGTGATTGATTCTCTTGGATACGCTGAAACGGCGTATCTATATCATTCAATGATTTAGCGTATTGCAGAAAAAACTAGCCCAATATTGGACTGGTCAAACTTTAATGTAAAATCAAATAGATTTTTGAAAGTATCTAAAAAATCATACCTCAATCCGCTGTTGCCATATTTCTAAATACAATATCTAATTAATTTGGGCGCAATAAAAACATTTTGGTTAATTGCTAAGTGATTGTTCATTTGTCCAGATAACTGGATGTGATTATTTAATAGCATATTTAATGGATCGGAATAAAACCGGCGCTAACTTGTTGTGTATTAGTCCAACCAGTTGGAATCGGTTTATTAGCAATAGATTAGCAATTGGCAATAGAACGCTATTAAATGGCAAAAAATAGGACTTGCCATAATTAGAAATATATTGATACTATTTTTAGTAGTTATTGCTCTAAAAACGCAATAGGTAGCACCCTAGCATAATTCGTGCCAGGAATGAATTAGATCAATTGAATTGAGCTAATTTAACCGTAGGAGTATTACTGATGAATAATGCAGAGATTAGAAGCATTAAAGGGGTTTTCAAACGAAAACGTCCCTTTAACACTGAATTTATGAAAAATTCTTTTAATTAACTACAAGCCTAAGCCCATAAATCTTACCTGTAGTAGTCCAATAACAAATTGAACGCTGTGATGATGATAACTTTCTATACGCCTTTGTCAACTACTTTGATTAATTATTGCCAATTAGCTAATTAGAAATGTTATTATTATTCATAGCCATAAAGATAACCACTTATGGCAACTTCAAAAAATTACGACAATCAAACCCAAGCATTAAATTTTCTTTCCGAACATTGCCAAGCATTTGGCATTACGCCACCAGATTTCCTCATCCTTACCGGCCAAAAAATTAAGTTAGGCCGTACCCCCAAAGAACGGGAAGGCTCACCGGTTTATTACGCTAATGAATTGGCTAATGGCCATATTAATATCAGATTCCACAGCTTCAAGGGCGGGGAATTCAAAGCGCAATATTATACCGGTAATGTAGGTGGTGATACAACTATTCCAGCAACATTACCACCACCATTACAGCCGCAAGCAGAGCCAGCTCCTAAGCCCTGGTTTAATAATATTAAAAAGCGCTATGAAAAAGCAAGTGGTAATTATTCAAATTACCTAAAAAATAGCGTATTTGATAATAAAACTTTGCAGGAATACGCACCCGCAATCAACGGCATTCGTTATGACAATGGCGCTGCAATTATCCCTATCGGAACTAATGCCTTCCAAGTTATTGAAACCAATGGAGTTAAGGCAATATATGCTGAATTTGATGGTGCTACCAAAGGTCAGTATGTTCTAATTGGATCAATTCCTGATAATTACAAATCGATCATCTATATAACTGAAGGTATACGCACTGGGTTAGCTGTATATATAGCTACTGAACAGCCGGTTATTTGCGCCATTAGTGCGGGCAAATTAAAAGAGATCGCTTGGCTAATTCGCAAGCTATATCTTAAAGCTGAAATTGTCATAGCAGGTGACAACGATCGTTTTAATAAAAATGGCATTGAACGCTTAGGTTTACTCGATAATCCAGGGGTCAGTGCAGCCCATAAAGCCGCATGGCCAGTCAAAGCTCAGGTAGCTATACCTCCAATTATTGAACATGGCAAGAGTTGCGATTGGTGGGATTTTTTGCAAGCAAATGGCCTTGAATTAACCAGCGCTGCAATTGCTGATGCAACTAATAGACCTGATCCAAAAACAGCGCTATTAAAACGCGAGCCGGTATCTACTGGCACTAGGTATTTACCTAATTGGAATCCTAAGCCAGGTGTTATTGAAATTGCTAATCATCCAATTGGTAATGGCAAAACTGTATCATGTCAAGATGCTATTAATGCGTCTAATAGGGTGGTATATGTGGCCCATAGAACATCTTTGGCAATCGATGCAGCGGCAAAATTGACCATGCAATGTTATCTGGATGGTGGCTTAGATGTAGCAACCGCAAGTAAATTAGCCATTTGCTTAAACTCAATTTATAGATTAACTATAACGAATGCAGATTTATCAATTGCGGCTTGTAAATACGATACTTTGATAATCGATGAAATTGAACAATTATTAGTGGCATTAACCAAGCCATATGTTAAGAATAAATCGCTGGTGTTAGGAATGCTGGTGAATCTATTAAAAAATACGCCGCAAATACGTTTAATGGATGCTAATATAACTGATGTTACTAGGAATTTCTTAAAGCGTTTAGGCTTGGATAAATCGGTTGAAATAATTAAAGGTGGGCATTTACCAGGCATTGGCTGCACGGTTGAATTATTCGATACTAGGGATGTTCATCTGAATATGGTAGTTGAAGCGTTGAATGCTGGCGAGCGGCATTTCATACCGTTGAATAGTAAACATGAAACTGAACTCTATTACAAAGAATTACAAATTAAATGCCCTAATAAAAATGGATTATGTATTCACGCTGGCAATACTGAAAATAGAGATGTCGACAAATACTTAAAAGACGTAAATGGCGAATCGCCTAAATATGATTATGTAGTGGTAAGTCCGGTAGCTAACTCTGGAATTTCAATTGATATGATCGATGGTAAACCCGCATTTGATGCGGTATCTGGGGTAGCATTTAACGGTATTAATTTGCATACAGATGTCATACAACAGTTAGGGCGGGTTCGTGGTATTACTAAGATCAATTTGTTTGTAGAGAATAGGGATGGTGCTAAACCTCGCACTAGGGAACAAGTTGCAGCGCGGTTACAACAGATCGCATTGGAAGGCGATGAAGTTGTCAAGGCTAGGCTCATGGCACAAGAGAATGTTGCCGTACTAGACCATCGCTTCAATAGCATTACAGGCCAATTAGAACCCATTGATAAGGTTTATGCTGAGTTGTGCGTTGACGTTAAATTACAAGAAGAGTGGAGTCATTATAAATTTTACGACAATGTTTTAAAGGAATTAGCAAAAAATGGCTATGAATTTAAGTATTCAAACTTAAAATCTACTGGGGAAACTAAAGCACTGTATCAGCAGGTTAAAAAGTTAACTGAACAGGATTACCTCGAATCGACCAGTGAAGCGCCTTATTTGGATGTGCAAAGTAAGTTGCGCCTTAAGGAGAAGTTGCGCCGCACCCAGGACGAGACTAATGCACTTACTAAAACTGAGATTGTAGACTTCTACAGTGGTGGTAAAGGTGAAGATTCGTTACCAGATTTATTGCCAGAAGTTATTAAAGGTAAACTGGGGGCTGGTGCAGAGGAAGTGCCACTACTGCCCGTAGAGAATCCCTTACAAGAAACGCATGAATTTATCGATCAGAAAGAAAAATTAATCAGGATTATTTCTAAGGATAAACGCGGCAAATACCGGCGGGCGATTAGGGAAAATGAAATCCGATTGCTTACACCTGAAGAAATTGAGGATAAAATTCTGGATGAGGTGCAGCATAAAGTGCCAATTCCTGATAGAAAACCGTATATTGCACAGCAATGGTGGGCTAATTTATTTTGGAGTTTTATTTTAACCAAATTGTTAGCCCTGGGCAGTTTTTCTCCAAGCCGCAATGAAAAAACCGGCAAAGGCTACAATGCGCAATCGCCTGAGATTCAAGAGTTTGTAACCCAAGTATTGGAGCTACGCGGCCAAACGCATTTTGAAGCGGTGGTCAAGTTACCATCCGAAAAAAAGTTGCGGGAAAAGCCACTGGAATTTATACGGGATCAATTGCAGAAATTTGGATTGAAGCAATCTTGTATCCATAAAACCAAGAGTAGTAGGCACTACGGGGTAGATGTTGATAGTGTTAGCGAATTGATAAAGATTTTGTACATCAGAAACCCGCATAAAAAAGAGCTAATAGATAACTTGTTTTCAAATGGCATGTCTCAAATAAAGATTAAAGATTATATTATAAGTGACACATGCCACTCGAATAACCATGCGGATGCTGTCTTAATTGATAAGTTGCAGCCGGAAAACGAGCCGGTGCTTAAACCTACCAAGCCGGTGTTGACTAGTAACATGCCACCCCAAAACGAGCCGGTGCTTAAACCTACCAAGCCGGTGTTGACTAGTAACATGCCACCCCAAAACGAGCCGGTCATTTTTGATGCGGATCAAATGGCGCTACGGGATAACTCCTATAAAACGTTATTGGAGTTAGCTAAAACCCCTATTAAATGGTGGGAAGCCGCTGATACAGCCCAATTAACTAAGTATTTTACGCCAAAGGAAATTATTTACATTAAGGAAGATTTCGATATGGATCAATTACCTTTGCGTGATCGGATTTATAAATCAACATTAGAATTTGCTAAACAACTTTTAACGTGGGAGCAAGTCATCAATATTACTGATGTAAGTAAAATCTTTGGTTATGAAGACTTGGAACGTATTAAATCTGATTATTATCAAGAATTAAAATGGATTCAAGATGACATCGATGCGGAGCAAGCCAAGATTTTATATAACCAACAATCAGTTGCAACCTAAAACGTTGGCATGATTTGTGCTACAGATTATAAGGTACTGTAAACCAAACTCAATTACAGGGACTATAACTCGCTTGCCTAGTGCAGCTAGTAGTTGCTACTAGGCATGTTAATATTATTCTGTTGTTTCAATAATCTATATAATACCTTAATATCACTATAGGTTAAAAGTTCACCCCTTATCAAACACCGCGCCCTCGTATCGCCGCACTGGTCAACCTTGCTGGAAGTACCTATTTATCAGGCAGGCATTAGCGAGTGATTAACAAAATGGTAGGTGGTAGTACAGGTGAGTATTCATGCGGGGTGCATGATTCAATTCGATAGGGTAGAGTTTAATACTGCTTACGTCAGGTGTAGTATAAGCATGTCGTATAGGCTTATTAGGTGATGTTCATTAGTTTAATTACTAAACAATTGCTTAAGTAATATATAGTTAGCGCATAACGTATTGACAACATAAGCAGTTACTCATTCGCAAATTCAATAGACCTGTGGATAGGTGAGTATTCATGCGGGGTGCATGATTCAATTCGATAGGGTAGAGTTTAATACTGCTTACGTCAGGTGTAGTATA
>OGCL01002212.1_pt1 | contig 14118 bp, 10 predicted proteins | sample 1570041 | NCBI WGS metagenome assembly OGCL01 (sample SAMN06266162, study PRJEB24511) | hot springs metagenome | isolation source: Hot spring water | place: South Africa: Limpopo | collected 2015-06-22 | reverse complement strand
TCATTATCTATGCATTCAAGAACTTTATAGAAATCATGTTCTTGATTAAAAAGGGATGGTTTTAGTTTTAATATCAGGTTATTTTTTAATTTAATAATTTCATCTATCGCATAAACAGCTTTGGTTTTAACCTTCCCTTGTAATACGCAAAGTGGAGAGATATCAATTCCTATAAAATTTATGCCCAATAGCTGGGCTTCCAGCGCTGTAGTCCCGCTTCCTGAGAATGGCTCGAAGACGGTGTCGCCTTCTTTTAGCCCAATGATATTTAATAGTGCCCTTATCATTTGGGGATGAAATTTGCCTTTATAAGGATAAATCCAGTGAGTTAAATATTGATTAACAGACCGTGTTCTATTTTTTTGGATGATTTGAAAATAGTCAGTAAAGTTTTTTCCAACAGACTTAAAGTAGGATGATTTCTTTATAATTTTGTCATTTAGTTCATTTGATTTATTATTTAATTTAAATTCTCGCAGACCATTTGTAACTTCGTAATCAGCGCCTAATGCTCTCAATTCCAATTCTGCCAATGATAACTCATAAATAAACTGAACATTGTCCAATAAGGTTAAGTCGGCATCTTTTGAATAGCTAAGATCATATGCCCAAAACTGGTTTATATCTTCTGCTCTTTCCAACATTACTTCACCTTTACGATTTGGAGTCATTTATGCCTCTCTTTTGATAATTAATTTTAATGGTTTTGATTATTTGTGTAACATTCTCTTTTAAGTTTCTTCAACATTATGATAGATTATAGGAAATAAGATCATCATAGTCAAGCAAAAAATCTTATAAAACAATTGAAAATGGGTATGGAATGCAATATAATAATGCCATGTTAATTCTTATATTGCTGAAATATGGTATTGCATATTGGGTATGTTAGAGTCATTTAAAAACTTTTTGTCATCAAAAGACAAAGTAAATGACAAGTATATTCCATTTTATTTGAAATGGGTTGCTGAAGGGTATCGATTTCTTGATATTCCATTAGCTCAGTTCATTACAAATGAGCAAAAATCTCAATTTCTCAAACATCTATCTAAAAACCATGAAGACTGGCAGGTAAATCAGGCAGATAATGCGCTCAGGCTCTACGGTTATTTTCTCTCACTGGAAAATCCTAATAAGGCAGAGGGCATTCCAGAAACATTGATTAATGCCTGGAAGGCTGTTGAAGAGAAAATGATAGAGGCTATCAGGCTCCGTCATAGGTCTTATAGTACAGAATAAACATACATTGCATGGCTTAGGCAGTTTCAGGGTTTCGTCAAAAGCAAAGAGTTAAAGGAGACGAGGACAGAAGGACAGTGCTTCCGGAAAGCCTCAAGGATGACCTTTTGCGCCATATGTCTTCTGTGAGAGAAACATACGAACTTGACAGGAAAGATAATATCAACGGCGTTTATCTGCCAAATGCGATTGAGAAAAAATATCCGAATGCAGGGAAGGAGTGGGGATGGTTCTGGCTGTTTCCATCAAGAGACCTCTCTATTGATCCAAGGAGCCGTATTATTCGTCGTCATCATATGCATCGGGCAGCTCTGCAAAGGGCATTTAAGAAAGCAGTAATAGAGGCAGGAATCACCAAACAGGCAGCAATACATACATTGCGCCATAGTTTTGCTACGCACCTGCTGGAAAATGGATATGACATAAGGACTATTCAGGAATTGCTCGGGCACAGGAATCTACTAACCACAATAATTTATACTCATGTTGCGACAAAGAATGTATTAGGTGTGCGGAGTCCGCTGGATAAAGGATAAAGGAACTGATCCCTCATGGATTTTTTATTACTTTAACTCTGCTACAGTAACCCCTGCCCCTCCTTCTTGCCTGCTGCCGCCTCTGAAAGATTTTATGAGTGGATGGTCTGTCAGATAATCACGCACCGCCTTAGAAAGGATGCCTGTTCCTACTCCGTGAATAATAGTTACTTCAGAGAAACCCGCAAGAGAGGCGTGGTTGAGGAAGGGCTCTATTTTTGAGAGCGCCTCATCAACCCTTAATCCAATAATATTAATGACAGATGAAACGGCTTCTTCTATGCTCTGGATTTGAATGCTGCCTTTTTCAGCCTCTAAAGGAAAACCTTTACTAACATAAACATCCGAAAATGGAACCTCTATCTCTATGCTTCCTGCCCTGACCTTTACGCGCTTATCCCTGCGATTGATTGCAATTACAGATGCATCTCTTTGTATTGATTTTATGAAAACCGCATCGCCTTCAGAAAGTTCATCCATGGCAGGCGCCGATTTTTCAGGTCTCTCATATTCTTTTAATTCCTCTGCTATGGAGTCCTGTGCAGACTCGACATCTTTTATTATTTCTTTTGCTTTTTCTTTTGCCTGAGCTTTATCAATTTTCTTCAAGTCCTCTAAAAAGGCATGCATTTGGCGCTTTGTATTTAAGACAATGAGAGAGGCTTCTTTATAAGCATTAGATAAGAGTTCTTTTTTCCGGTCTTCTGCTTCCTGCATCATTTCTTGGAGATGTCTTTGTTTATCTTCTATTTCCGCCTTTTTCTGCCTTAGTTCGTCAATTGCTGTCTCATACTGCCTTCTCTTTTCATTAAGGTCGTGTATTAGATTGCCTATTTCTATTTTTTGGAATCCCATAATATTCTTTGCAGACTCTATAATGCTTTCGGGCAGGCCGAATCTTCTTGCTGTTTCAAATGCATGGGACTGCCCGGGCTCTCCTACCCTTAGTCTGTAAAGCGGCATGAAAGTCTTTCTGTCAAATTCCATGGATGCATTGAGCATCCCTTCTGTTTTATGAACAAACCCTTTAATCTCTGTAAGGTGAGTGGTAGCGAAGACTACTGCGCCTTTTGTTTTAAGCTCCCTAAGCACAGCGCAGGCAAGCGCAGCGCCTTCGTCTGGGTCTGTGCCGGTGCCGAGTTCGTCTATGAGAACAATCGTTTTAGAATCTGCATCCTTGAGTATTTTTGATATATTAGAAACATGAGCAGAAAAAGTGGACAGATTGTTTTCAATGGACTGCTGGTCTCCTATGTCAATAAGAAGGCTGCTCACAAGAGAGAAAGAGGATGAAGAATCAGCAGGAACAGGCATGCCAGACAGAGCCATGAGCAGCAAAAGCCCGATGGTTTTTATAGCGATAGTCTTGCCGCCTGCATTTGGTCCTGTTATGACCATAATTTTGTTTTCTCCGCCAAGCGTAACATTAAGAGGTATGACGTGCTGAGGGTCATCTTTTTTCTGCAGCGCAAGCATTAAAAGCGGGTGGCGTGCATCAACGAGATTGATCGTATTCTGCGTATTTATTGTTGGCATCTGCATTTTGAGCATATCAGCAAAAACGGCGATTGAGTTAAGAACATCAATATAGACCACTATTTCGTATTCGGCGAGTATTTCTGAGGCGACAGCTCTTATGCTGGAGCATATATTCTTTAAAATCCTTATCTCTTCTGTCTTTTGCTCTGCGATAAGGTTTTCCAATTCATTGGCAAGGCCTATTATTGCAACAGGCTCAGTGAATGCTGTCTCTCCTGATTTTGAGATGTCGTGGACTACTCCAGGCACCTGCCCTTTGGAGTCCATTCTTACAGGAATGACCCATCTACCTGACCTTTGTGTTATAAAGTTGTCCTGAAGAAAGACAGAAATCCTTTCATCCCTCATATACTCCTCAAGTTTTTTTCTTATCCTGTTTTCAAGCCCCTTTATCCTTGTCCGCAATTCCTTTAGCAAAGGAGAGGCGCTGTCGAGGATTCTGCCCTCTGAATCTATTGAGTTTTTAAGGACCTTCATGAGATCGGGATGTCCTGTCATGTCTTTTGTTAGGGATGCCAAAAAGGGCATATTGCTGTTTTCTTTGATTTGGCGCAGCAGGAAATTTGCAGATTCTAAAAATATCATTATCTTAGAAAGCTCTATTGGCTCCAGAACAGCATTTTCAGGCTTTATCTTTTGCAAGAGAGGCTCTATGTCATTGAAAGGCAATATTCTAAGAGGACAGCCTTTCTGAGACATGAGCCTTATTTCATTGATAAGCCCCTGTCTTTTATTGATATCTTCGAGGCTCTCAAGAGGTGAGATTTCCAATACAACTTTTCGTGATGCATCGCTCTTTGTGTATTCAGCAAGTAAGCTTAACAGCCTGTTGAACTCAAGGGATTCAATATTGGATTGGTGTTTCACTCGGGGTATTAAAAAACCTTCCACTGCTCAGGCAGAAAAAGCCTTTCGTAAGTTATAAAGGCAAAGCTGTCTGTCATGCCTGCTATAAAATCGCAGACCATCCTGTGCCTGTCAATCTTTTTATCAGGAGGGATGTCCTTAAAAACCTCATCTATATGCTCAACATAGTATTCATAAAGGGCTTTTAGAATGCCCTTTGCCTTTTTGAACTCCCTTATTATGCCCTCGCTCTCATAAACCCTCTCAAAGAGAAAATCCCTGAGCTTATAAACAACAAAAGATAATTCCTCGCTCATGATTATATTTGGAAGACCTGCGGCATTACTTGCCTCAATAGCATCGCGCACCATTGTGTCTATTCTTTTTGAATATGCCTCTCCTATAACCTTAATTATTTCTCTCGGTATTTCTGCTCTCTTGATAACACCAGCCCTTATAGCATCGTCAAGGTCGTGGTTTAAGTAGGCGATGATGTCTGATATACGGACTACCTGTCCTTCAAGAGTTGCTGGTTTATCTTTGGGATTATCGGATACGATTAAGCCCTTGCCTTTTGAGTGCTTGACTATTCCGTCACGGACTTCATAAGTTAGATTTAGCCCCTGTCCGTTTTTCTCAAGGAAATCAACAACTCTCAGACTCTGCTTATAATGGTCAAAGCCTCCTGGATGTATCTCCCTTAGAATCGCCTCTCCTGCGTGTCCAAAAGGGGTGTGCCCAAGGTCGTGTCCGAGGGCGATGGCCTCTGTAAGGTCTTCATTCAGCCGTAATGCCCTTGCTATTGTCCTGGCTATCTGAGACACCTCAAGCACATGGGTTAGCCTTGTCCTGTAATGATCTCCCTTTGGCGCAAGAAAAACCTGCGTTTTATGCTTCAATCTCCTGAATGCCTTTGAATGGATAATCCTGTCCCTGTCTCTCTGAAAGCATGTCCTTACATCGTCCTCTTTTTCAGGCCTTGCCCTTCCTCTGCTTTTTGAGCTCAAGCAAGCATTTTTATGGAGGATTTGTTTTTCTATATCTTCTGTTTGTTCGCGGATGGTCATAGATTACAACAACGCCCCTTCGACTCCTTTCACCAGAGCATCAACCTCATTATTCATCACTGTCTTTGCATCTATAATCAGGGCATCTTCTTTTATCCTTGCAATTATAGGCAGATTGCCATGCCTAAGCCGCTCTTCAAGATTATTTACGGATAATTTTTTAGGCTTGATCGCAATGACAAAGGTCTTGAATTCTATTTCTGGCAAAGCGCCGCCTCCAGATTGAGATGAATCAGCAATTACTTCTATGTCTGCAATATTTTCTTTTATTTCCCTGTGCAGTTTATCTGCTATTCTTTTTGCCCTTGCCTTTATTTCATTGACATCCTGCAATAACATCTTCAATGTCGGAATCTCTTTTTTTGCTTTATCCTCATCAAGGCAATGCATAAGCACCGCCTCAAAAGCCGAGAGTGTGAGCTTGTCAATCCTGACCGCCCTCATTAATGGATTTTTTGCAATCTTTTCAATGAGTTCCGCCTTGCCGATTATTGCTCCTCCTTGAGGTCCTCCAAGAAGTTTGTCTCCGCTGAATGTCACAATATCGCATCCGGACTTTACAATGTCCTGAACAGTCGGTTCGATGTGAACACCATAAGGCTTTAAATCAATAAGGCATCCGCTTCCAAGGTCAAACATGACTGGTATGTTATGTTTTCTTCCAAGTGCTGCAAGATCTTCAATCTCGACCTGTTTTGTAAAACCAATTGTTCTGAAATTTGACTGATGCACTTTTAACAATAATGAAGTATTTTCATTTATCGCCTTTTCGTAGTCATGCAAGTGGGTCTTGTTTGTGGTTCCTACTTCCTTAAGAATCGCTCCGCTCGCACTCATCACATCAGGAACTCTGAATGAGCCTCCTATCTCAACAAGCTCTCCCCTTGAAACAATAACCTCTTTGCCCTTTGCAAGGGCTGACAAGCATACAAATACTGCCGCAGCATTATTATTTACAATAAGGCTGCTCTCTGCTCCTGTAATCTCATTTAATAATCTCTGGATATGAGAATACCTCTTGCCCCTTTCCCCCTTTTCTAAATCGTATTCCAGATTAGAGTATCCACATGCAACCTTTTTCACATTTTCAAGAATATCTTCAGAAAGCACAGACCTGCCAAGGTTTGTATGAATTACAACACCTGTTGCATTGATAACAGGTTTAAGGCTGAATGAAGAAAGCCTCTCTATTTTCCTCTGAATTTCTGGAAGCATTGCCTCCTGCGAAATCTCTTTTAATTCATCCCTGAGAATTGCCTGCCTTTTTTCTTCGATAATTTCACGGATCGCTTTAAGGACATATCGCCTCGGGAATGATTCCTGCCATTCTAACCCTTTTTCAGACTTAAGAATTTCGTCAACAGACGGCAATGATGCCAAGAGCTTTTGTTTATTCATCCCCCTTTACTCCTGTCTAATATTTTTTGTTGCCTCTATTTTACCCTTTTATGAAACTCTTTTCAAAGACAATGGGTTTGTATTATTATATATACTCGGCTTTAAACACAAAATAATCTGGAGGATTTTATGTTAAAGAGATACCTTTTAGCCCCCGGGCCAACACCTGTACCGCCAGAGGTGCTTTTATCAATGGCTATGCCAATAATCCACCACAGGTCTCCTGACTTCCTTCCTGTGCTCGATTCTGCAAAGAAGGGACTTCAGTGGCTATTTCAGACAAAGAATGATGTGCTTATACTTGCTTCAACAGGAACAGGCGGAATGGTAGGCGCTGTAAATAACTTCTTTAATCATGGAGAAAAGGTATTGGTAATAAACGGCGGAAAGTTCGGCGAGAGATGGACAAAAATAGCCCAAGCTTATGGATTAAAGGTCGAAGAGATAGTTGTTGATTGGGGTTATTCGATAAAACCAGATGCTGTAGAGGCTGTGCTGAAAAAAGACCCTGAAATAAAGGGCGTGTTTGTTCAGGCAACAGAGACATCAACCGGAGTGTATCACGATATAGAGGGACTCGGAAGGGTAATAAAGAATTATCCTGATACGCTCTTTGTTGTCGATGCAATAAGCGCCCTCGTTGCTCAGGATATACGGACTGACGAATGGGGCATAGATGTAATGGTTGGAGGCTCGCAAAAGGGATTGATGCTTCCTCCAGGACTCGCATTTGTGAGTGTTAGTGATAAGGCATGGAAGAAAAATGAGACATCAAAAATGCCGAGGTTTTATTTCAATTTTAAGAAGGAGAGGGAAAATCTGGCAAAAAACCAGACAAACTTCACTTCGGCTGTTACATTGATAATAGGACTCAATGAGGCAATAAAGATATTGCAAAAAGAAGGGCTTGAGAATGTATTCAAAAGGCATGCAAGGCTTGCCAATGCGACGAGAGAGGCAGTAAAAGCTCTTGGCCTCGGCATATATTCAAAAGAATCACCGAGCAACTCTGTCACTGCAATCGAAATGCCTGATGGAATCGACGGACAATTGGTCTATAAGACATTGCGTGAAAAATACGGAATTACAGGAGCAGGAGGACAGGACAGGGCAAAGGGCAAGATATTCAGGCTGGCACATTTAGGATATGCTGATACATTTGATATAATCACAGGCATTGCTGCATTGGAAATGGTGCTAAAGCAGCTCGGACATCCTGTCAAATTAGGGACAGGAGTTGCCAAAGCTCAGGAATTGCTGATGCAATAAAAAGTGTCAAGTGTCAGGTGTAATACTCCTTGTACTTGACAACCGACGCTTTGACACTTTTTTCTGCTCACTCTGTTATGAGGAGCTAAATAAAAAGGAGGTATTTGTTATGAAGGTTCTTGTTAGCGACAACATCTCATCAAAAGGAGTCGAGATCCTTAAAAAGGCAGGACTCAATGTGGATGTAAAAACAGGTCTTAAACCAGAGGAGTTGAAGTCCGTCATCGGAGAGTATCATGCGCTTGTTGTAAGAAGCGCAACAAAGGTGACAGCAGATGTCATCGATGCTGCAAAAAATCTTAAGGTAATAGGCCGTGCAGGTTCGGGTCTCGATAATGTGGACAAGGCCGCTGCCTCAAAGAGGGGCATTGTTGTTATGAATACTCCAGGAGGAAACACAATAACGACTGCAGAACATACAATCGCCTTGATGTTTGCTGTTGCGAGAAAGATACCCCAGGCAAATGCCTCCATGGCTAAAGGGCAGTGGGAGAAAAAGAAGTTCACGGGCATAGAGCTTTTCAATAAGACACTCGGCGTTATAGGCCTCGGAAACATTGGCGGAGAGGTTGCGAAAAGGGCGCAGGGGCTCGGAATGAATGTTATTGCATATGACCCGTTCTTGAGCGAAGAAAAGGCAAAAAAAATGGGCATCAGAAAAATGGAGATTGCAGAGCTCATAAAGCAGGCTGACTTCATAACCATACACACCCCCCTAACAGCAGAGACCAAGAATCTTATAAATACAAAGACAATAAAGACAATGAAGGACGGCGTCTATATCTTAAACTGCGCAAGGGGAGGGATCGTAAACGAAAAAGACATTTACGATGCCCTCGAAAGCGGAAAGGTTGCAGGGGTTGCTCTGGATGTATTTGAAAAAGAGCCGCCTGAAAACAATCCATTGGTAGGGCACGAAAAGGTTGTCTGCACGCCTCACCTCGGAGCATCTACTCAGGAGGCGCAGGAAAATGTGGCAATAGCAGTTGCAGAGCAGATTGCAGACTATCTTATTCATGGAACTATAAGAAATGCAGTAAACTTCCCGTCTATACCAGCAGATCAGGTTGCTGTACTGCAGCCCTATATAACTCTTGCAGAAAAGGTAGGCAGCTTCGCATCCCAGATATTTGACGGCGGAATAACAGAGGTTACACTTGAATACAGGGGAGATGCCTCTGAATTAAACATATCACCGGTAACCATTGCTGCTCTCAAAGGATTGCTTACTCCAATACTGGAAGAGACCGTGAATTTTGTGAATGCACCATTTATAGCAAAAGAGCGTGGAATAGAGGTAAAGGAGACAAAAAGCACAGATGCAGGCGATTACCAGAGCGCAATAACTATGAGGGTCAAATCCCCTAAAAAGGCATTATCGGTCACAGGGACGCTCTTCAGCAGGCGGGATCCGAGGATTGTTAAAATAGATAACTTTACGGTGGAAATAGTTCCTGAAGGCAGTATGCTCTTTATGTATAACAATGACAAGCCTGGAGTTATAGGCAATATCGGAATGCTTTTAGGAAAAAATAGTATCAATATTGCCAGGATGCATTTTGGCAGAGAAAAGGCAGGGGGAAGGGCTATTTCTGTTGTGAATATCGACTCTCCTGTATCAGAAAAAATCCTGGAGGAGATAAAAGGCCTTCCAAATATCCTTGATGTCAAGGTAATTAGCTTGTAATGCGTGATGCGTAATGAGTTATGGGTAAAAATACTCCTCTGACTCATTACGAAATTTAGCGAGGTAATCATGTCAACAGTTGTAATTGTTGGTGCTCAGTGGGGCGATGAGGGAAAGGGAAAGATAGTAGATTTTCTTACAGAAAAGGCTCACGTGGTTGCGCGTTATCAGGGCGGCCATAATGCAGGACATACTGTCGTTATAAATAATGAAAAATACATTCTACACCTGATTCCTTCGGGCATACTCCACAAAGGCAAAAAATGCATTATCGGGAACGGCGTTGTTATAGCCCCTGATGCGTTAATTTCGGAGATAGATGGACTCAAGAAAAGGGGAATTGATACAGACGGCAACCTCTTAATCTCCCAAAATGCCCATGTAATAATGCCTTATCACGCCGCCATCGAAAAGGAAAATGAAAATAGAAAAGGCAATAAAAAGATCGGGACAACAGGCAGGGGAATAGGCCCATCCTATACCGATAAGGCCGCAAGGCATGGCATCAGAATAATGGATTTGTTAACTCCTAATGTATTTAAGGAAAAACTTTCTGTGAACCTTTCAACAATCAATTTTCTGCTCGAAAACTTTTACAAAACCGCTCCATTAAATGCAGAAGCAATATATGATGAGCATATGAAATACGCTGAAAGACTTTCCAAATACATTGCAGATACGGATTTGATAATAAACAAAGCAATAGATTCAGGAGAAAATGTCCTATTCGAGGGTGCACAGGGAACGCTTCTGGATATAGACCATGGAACATATCCATTTGTCACATCTTCAAATACCATTGCAGGCGGTGCATGCACTGGGTTAGGCGTTGGCCCTACAAAGATAAACAAGGTATTGGGCATAGTAAAGGCATACACAACAAGGGTTGGAGAAGGCCCGTTCCCTACAGAGATAAAAGACAAACTTGGCGAGTTCATAAGAGAGAAGGGCGGAGAGTATGGCGCAACAACTGGAAGGCCGAGGAGATGCGGCTGGCTCGATATGGTTGCGCTTAAATATGCGATACGCATAAACGGACTTACAGGGATTTCGATTACAAAGCTGGATATACTTGATGGACTTGAGAAGATAAAGATATGCGTCGGATACAAATACAAAGATAATTTATATAAGGAATTTCCTAAGGAGGCAGAAATCCTCGAAAATTGCGAGCCTGTTTACGAAGAAGTAGAAGGATGGAAAGAGAGCACTATAGGCGCAAGGGACTTTGATAAACTTCCAGCGAATGCAAAATCTTATATCAAAAAGATAGAAGAAATGCTGAACATAGAAGTCCAGATAATATCCACAGGACAAAAAAGAGACGAGATTATAGTTCTGAAAGAGCAGTTTTAGCGAACAAGGGGGCAATATTCCCTTGTGAGATCCCTTGTTTAAGGCTTGCCGACAGATGAAACTTTTCAGCAATATATTAAATATCCTCTTTCCTTCAAAATGTCCGGTCTGTGGAAATGTTTCCGACAGTTATCTATACAATCCAATCTGCACCTATTGCTGGAAGACAATAGAAAGATATTCTGGCCCTGCATGCAAAATATGCAGAATGCCAACTATCTCTCCTTATACAAAAATATGCGAATCCTGCTTGAAAGAAAAGCCTCCATTTTCAGAAATCCTTTATTATGGAATCTATGAAGGGGCATTAAAAGAAGCAATTCACATCTTAAAATTCAATGGAGTTAAACGTCTCTCTAATCCCTTAAGCCGTCTCCTTTTAGAACTGCCTATCCCAAGATGCGATGCAATAGTGCCTGTCCCGTTGCATAAAAAAAGGCTTAAGCAGAGGGAGTTTAATCAGACTGCTGCAATAAGCCTCAGATTGTCAAAGGAATTAAAAATCCCGCTTGCGCTAAATATTCTCAGAAAAATAAAGGAGACCCCTCCTCAGACAGAGGTTTCAGGCAGGGAAAGGATTATAAATATAAAAAATGCATTTATTGCGTCAGAAGACATAAAAGGATTGGAAGTCTTGCTTGTGGACGATGTTATTACAACGGGCTCTACTGTAACCGAGTGCTCAAAGGCATTAAAAAAAGCAGGGGCAAAAGGCATTACCGTAGCTGCATTGGCGAGGTCAATGCCAAAGGCCTAAAAATAGAGATAAGAAGGGCTGTTTCAGACACCAGCCTTTCCTGTCTATCTTGTGGATTTTATAGCTATTTTTGCTCCCATCGGCACTTTTCGACCAAAGCAGAATACTTGAAAACATTTTGTCTTAACTGGTATATTTAATAACTGCCGAAGTGGTGGAACTGGTAGACACGCACGTTTGAGGGGCGTGTGGGGGAACCTGTGCGGGTTCGAATCCCGCCTTCGGCACCATTAATATTTCTCTTCAGTCCACATATCCATTGTAAATCTCAAGACCATGTTTCTGCCCCGTTCCTTTGCTTTATAAAGGGCAACATCAGCAAATTTAATCGCCTCCCAAAAATTCTGGGTATCAGACGGAAACTCGCTCGCTCCTATGCTGATTGTCTTCTGAATTACTCCTCCTGGAAACCTGACCTTTGTCTCTTCAACCCTCTGCCTGATTTTTTCAGCTACTACTAAGGCATCCTCTGGCTTTATGTCCATTAATAGGACCATAAATTCTTCACCGCCAAATCGTATGACAAAATCAGAACCCCTAATGCTTGTTTTTATGCAGTTGGCTGCCTCTTTTAAAACCATATCTCCAACATCGTGCCCATACATGTCATTTGTCTGCTTAAAAAAGTCGAGGTCGCACATCAAAATCCCGACAGTTGTTCCCCTTCTTAAAATACCCGAAACTATATTTTCGAAGCTCTCTTCTATAAATCTCCTGTTGTAAAGACCTGTGAGGGCGTCTTTTAAGGATGTTTCCTTTAATGTTGTCATTAGCCTCTTTGCTTCAAGCACAGGCTGAGCCTCTGTTATATACTGCCTTGCCCTGCTTATCTTATTGTCAACTTCCTGTACATTGCATGTCCTTAATTCGCCGCAAACAAACTGCACAACACCTCCAACGCTTCCGCCAATTGTAATAGGTATACATACATAAGCCTCGTCCTTTTTTTCTGAATAGTGCTTGCATATGTCAGGATACTCAATTGATGAGACCAAATGCCCTGTCCTTTTAGCTCTGCATAAATCGCTGTTTATTTGTATATCAAACCCGCAGTGCATCTCTATTCCTTCAGCCTCAGGAGGATATACTATTTTCATCGCATTTTTGCTGTTTGAGACTTCATATATAACGCATTTGTCCAGTTTAAGGTCATCCCTGAATATTTTTCCAAGACGCATATAAACATCTTCTATGGTTTCATCCTCTTCTATAATCTTTTTGAACGAGGCTACATGCCCTATTGTATCCATTAAATTGTTAAATTCTTTTGAAAGCAAACCGAGTTCGTCTTTTGATGCTACATCTATTTTTTTTGTCAAGTCTATCTCTCCTGCAGACAGCGCTTTTATTTGTTTTATGATCTCCTTAATGGGTTTTTCTAATGAACGCGCTATCATTAGACTAAAAAAAACAGACAATAATATAGATACACCAAAGATCAGGGTTAAGTATGTAAAGACATTTGCAAGCTTAAGAGTAATGCTGTTTGTAAAATCTGACCATTCCCTGCCTACACCTATTATATAATTATTAACAACTGTCACGGTCTCTTTTGTGAGCACATCATATTCTGATAATTTTTCTAATGTAGATGCATTTTCATCCTTATACTTCAGGTCTGCTAATTCATCAAGGATTGTCTTAAGCTGTTCAATCTTCATAATAGCTTCTTGAATATAACTTTTCTTTTCTGTATTTTTAATAGGCAGGACAGAAAACTCTCCGTAGAATTGACCTGTGCCTCTTGAAAAATCCTTTATCTTTCCGCCGGTAAGCAATGTATTCAGATAGGACAGGCCGTCCTCTAATCGAGCCTTTCCATTGAGATAGCTATTGCTTATAATCTCTTTGTCATTATAAAGAGCTATCTTATGGGCAGAAATGCTCGCTCCCCTAAGCTTTCTTATCAGAATATTTCCGGTCTTTTCCTGAGGTGTTATGACCTCAACCATCTCTTTAGCCTTTTTGCTTACATCGTGGATAGTAATTAACCCAATCACGCAAACAACGCCGAGCCAGAAGATAGCTCCTGTAGAAAATAATAGGAATTTCTGGCGGACAGGCATGTCAGTAAATGTTATTAAATTTATTAGCTTTTTCAGCATTGCACATTATACCTAAGTCTAAAAGGGCAAATCAATACTAAATTGGGTTATACTATTGCATGCCTCTTTTTGGTGAATTATTCCTGAGCGAAATTATCAAAAAGCCTGTCTTTGACCCGCAGGGAGAGATTGCTGGAAGGGTTAGGGATATTATTGTAATAAAGGGAGACCCGCTTCCAAAGGTATCTGCATTGATTATAGAGAAAAAGGGCAAGCCATTTAAAATAATTTGGGAAGATCTAAGCTTATTCAATAAAAGAATTATCTCAACTCTCTTAAACGCCAAAGATATAGAGCCATACCGCATCAGCGAAGATGA
>OGCL01002209.1_pt1 | contig 14128 bp, 13 predicted proteins | sample 1570041 | NCBI WGS metagenome assembly OGCL01 (sample SAMN06266162, study PRJEB24511) | hot springs metagenome | isolation source: Hot spring water | place: South Africa: Limpopo | collected 2015-06-22 | reverse complement strand
CCCCCTTAATTTAAGGGGGGAATGGTATGGAAGTACAGTTTAGGGGAAAAAATACCCACACGAAAGCCAGATGAACCCATAAAGTTTCGTTATACGGTTTGGGTAACGAGGCCTGCTTCGGTTATACCGGTAACGTGTAAAAAATATAAAACGTTAAACGTGACCTTTTTATGAACGATACGGGCTTCGTCACCGTAACCTTAACCCTTCGGTCCATTTTCATGATTTGTGTCTGAGGTTCTATCATGAAAGATCACCTAAGGATTTCCTCGAATGCCTTCAGATGCTCCTGGGCCGACTTTTCCCAACTGAAGAGCGTCGCCCTTTCAAGCCCTTTCTTGATCAGGCTCTGCCTCAAATCTTCGTCTGCAAGCACCTTATAAATCCCTTCTGCAATGCTCTCTGCATGATAAGGATCAACATAATATCCAGCCTCTCCGCAGACCTCTGGAAGGCTGGCCACATTGGAGACGACCACTGGGCAACCGCAAGCCATCGCCTCAAGAGGAGGTAGTCCAAACCCCTCATAGAATGAAGGAAAGACCAGACAGGATGCCCCTCGGTAAAGGGCTGCTAATTCTTCATTATTTAAATAGCCCAAATAATGGACGCTTCCTTTCAATCGCTCCATCAGCTCGACCATCTCCTGATTCCCCCATCCCTTGTATCCAATCAAGAGAAGTTGAAATTCCTTCTTCACGTATTCCGGCAACAGGAGATAGGCCCTTAGAAGACCAAGCAGGTTCTTTCTCGGTTCGATGGAACCCACAAACAGAAGATAATTGCCCAAAGGGCTTGGCTTCTCCTCTTGGGTCTTCTTCTCTGTATTGAACAGGAGATGATTATACCCATAGTAAATGGTCACGATCTTCGAATCCTTGCCATTGAGCAATTCTGTGGCCTCTCTCTCAATATATCGTGAGCCGGTGATGATCAAATCCGCCCTTTCAATCTGCTTGAAAAAGTTCCTGGAAAAAAAGTCTATCCTTTCCTTTGGGTGCCATTCGGGATAAAGATGAAATGAAAAATCGTGAACCGTGGCAACGATCCTCTTCGATCGGATGTCCAGAGGAATAAAATTCGGTTCAAAATAGAGATCGAACTTCGTAAGGTTGATCCGGGCCAGAACATGTTTCACTCTCTGTGCCGTGTGAAAACCCATTGGGATCTTTTGAACCCACTCCTTTGTCCTGTAAAAACCCGTTTTTTCTCTCTGGGTATAGACCTTTAGCCTCTTTCCAAAGTAGCCATAATAAAAGGTATATTCAATCTCTGGCCTCAGCCTCTGGAATTCGATCAGAAGGTTGTGAAGGTAATGTCCGACACCCGTAAGGGGAGAGAGCAAGGGGATAGTATTAATAACGAGCTTCATCTTTAATGGATAGGAAGCAGAGTGTTAAATTTCTGGTCTTCCCCGAGTTTAAGGGATGACCTTGAGTTTTTTCAATAAAGGAAGTCTCTTGTCAAGAAAGTTTTTTAGATGATCATTCAGTTGATTCAGATTTTCCTCTTCGGTCTCAAGGGTTTTTCCATCTTTGATAAACTTCCTGCCCAGAGATTGCATGATCTTCCATGCCTCGTTGACCAGTGTATTAAATTGAATCGTGGGCTGTTGCATGAGAATTTGAGCCGCAATCATCTCCACCAGATTGAGCCCCACTCCACTGGCGATCACGGGTGAGGCGAGCATGGCGTGGTTGGCTCCTCCCATGATGGCCCGCTTTAAAACCACCTGATTAAATCTTCTCGCCGTCTCAGGGGCCTTGCCTTTTCCTCCATCCGCCGTGAGGTGGGCCTGGCCGGAATGGATCAACAGCAGGCATATCTCCAGAATTGAACCGATATTCTTTCCTTTCAGCTCGGGCAGTCCATTCAGTTCGCCGATCGTCAGCGGAGACTCAGCCAGCGCATTGATGACAGGACGGTAAACCTCCTCTCGGCCAGTCACTTTACCGGGTCCCACATGGAATTCGAACTTGACCTCCTCTTTCGGGACGGTGAGACAGAGTTTCAGCTTCTGGATGGCCTGGAGACGCTCTTGCGGAAGCATTGAATTTCTGCCTTTAACGAAGACGTCCCGCCTGAAATACTGATTGACCATCAGGTCGCGCACTGTCTCCCTGAGCCCGCTGTCTGCGATGGAGGTAAGGATCTGTCTCGATGCCTCGGAGAGCGTGGGATGAATATTGTCGGCAAGCGTAGCCGAACCGATATAATCGCACTTGGCTGACAAGAGGTCATGGGCGACATCGATGTGGTAACTCGGATACCAGTGGTCAGTCAGATATTCTCCTGGCAGATAGTGGATGTCCTGACTTTTCATCTTGTCAATTCTTGCGACCTCGGTGGGATAGACATTAAAAAAAAGCGTCCCGGCCTGCTTCAACCGGTCGAGAAAAGCCATGGCCGCTTTAAACCTCTCATCGCTTCTTCCGTCAGACCTCTTTGCAAATTCGTAAATGATCTTTCGGGTGGGCCCTGCAACCGCCCATCCCGGAAGCGCATTATAGCTGATATAGACGATGCCTTCCGGTTTCAATCTCGAACCGATAAACTTCACAAGGGCCTTCTGGACCTCGCGGCTCACCCACGTGTAGACGCCGTGAAGCGCAATGTAGTCGAACTGCGGCCACCGGTCAGGCGGATGGTTTGCCATCTCGACGAAATCGTCCTCAAAAAACTTGACATTCGTCAGGCCCGCCTCCTCGGCGACCTTTCGGGCGTTGGCAACGTGGGAGGGATTAAAATCCACTCCATAAAAACTGTCCGAAGGGTTGACTGCGGCGATCAGATTCAGATTTATGCCCTGCCCGCACCCGAGTTCGCAGAACGTAAAATTCTCCTTATAGGACTGACGCTGATTGACAAAAACGGTTAAAAACTTGAGCCACAGCGGGGTTGTCTCTCTGTAAAACCCGGCTGTATATTGCACATCCGTCACATACCCGTGAGCCCATTCCGTCGCCATATCTCCTCCTTTAAGTTTCCCTATTTTATCAAAGTTATTTCAATTATGCAACCCAAATTGGGGTCAGGCAATCGTAATAAACTATTTGACTCCTACCCTCTTCTATGATAATTACGTTTCATGGCTCGTAAACCCCGCATCCACTTTCGAGGTGCTCTGTATCACGTCATTTCAAGAGGGAATCAAAAACAGGACATATTTCTCGATGATAGGGACATGAAAACCTTCCTTTCCTATCTCGCCGAATATAAGCTCAGATATCCATTTCATCTTTATGCCTATTGTCTCATGAAAAACCATTTCCATCTCCTTGTAGGGATTGAAGAAACTCCTTTAAGCAAGATCATGCAATCCCTACTATTTCGATATACCCGTTATTTCAACAAACGATATGGAAAGGTAGGACACCTATTTCAGGGACGTTACAAAGCGATCCTATGTGACAAAGATGTCTATTTATTGGAGTTGATCCGATATATCCATCTCAATCCAGTTCGGGCAAAGTGGGTGAGCAATCCCGAAAAGTATCTTTGGACAAGCCATTTGGGCTATTTGGGCAAAGTTCGGGATGGTCTTATTGAAGTGGATTCCGTGTTGGGTCAATTTGCAGGGAAAAAGTCTCTGGCAAGGCTCAGATATCATCAATTTGTCTTGGAGGCTCTTCATCAGGATCATCAGGGGAAATACTACGAAGTTAAAGATCAGCGCTATCTTGGAGATGAGGGTTTCATTGATCGCATTCAAAATGAAAAAAAAGGTAGGGAGAATGGGATATATGATATTCCGATAGAAGTTATAATCCAGGAGGTGAGTCGGGCTACCGGTATATCTTTAAATAGATTGTATTCTTTAACCCGCGATCGTAAAGGCGCTCATGGAAGGAGTATGGTGGCTTATCTGGCAAGGGCTCTATCCGGCTACAGAGTGGTCGATATCGCCCGGCATTTTCGCCGAAGTCCGATGAGAACGAGTCAGGCAATCATCCAGATCGAGAATAGAATGCAAAAAGAAAAAACTTTGATGAAAACCATCGAGAAACTCAAGGAAGATTTAACCCGAAAAGCAAAGGTAAAATACTTTATTACGATTGCCTGACCCCACAACTGCACAAACAGATTAATCCACCTTGAGCTTCATCTTAACCGTTTCGGAACCCTTTTGGGCAAACCAGGTGATCCATTCCCTGACCAAATCGAATTCGATGACATAATTTCCGGGTCGGTCGGGCACTCGAACTTTTGGGTAGAGTTCAACCTCCGCATTCGGCTTCATCAAATGAGGCAGGGGGGTTCGGATGCCGTCATAAAGGACAACGTTTCCTTCATCATCAAACCAATGGTATGAGAAGTTGAATGAAAATAATTCCGTATAGTCGTAATTTTGCCAGAGCTGGTCGCTCCTATTTTTCACTATAACCTCGATCGTAAAAGAATCATTTGCTTTAATCCGATCCGGAAATGTTTTTATGACGATGCTTGCCCGATAGGGGTTCTCTTGCGCCTTTCTCGATTTGCCTTTTCCAAGAAATTTGATTCGTTCCGCACTCCTTGAAGCGAAGACATAATTAAAATCGGGACCGTCCACATAAAGCCTTACATACTCACGATCGCAATCGCTTTCCAACTCTCTTACCCCGCTGATCGGATAGAAGAATTTAAAATGTTTAAATCCGGTGAGCCTGAATAACCTTATCATCTGTTCCTTTGTATAAGGTCTTTCAAGGGTATGAAATTTTCTCATGAGATCCAGTTGGTTTTGATAAGCCTGGGACGATTGTTCCGGTGCAAAACCTTCCAATATGGCGATGATCCCATCTTCTTTGATGCTCTGTGAGACATTTTTTAATGCGGAGATAGGGTCATAAAAATGATGGAGGGTCGATTCTAAAATAACGGCATCGAACAATAATTTCTCATCTAACGCTTCGGCTTCAATGTCGTGTACACGAAACTGGACTGGAAATTGACGGGGAGGAAAAGGAGAGAGATCCCTTGATAATCTTTGTTGGGCGATATCGATGAAATCGCTCGAGATATCTATCCCGATAACATAATATCCAAGCTTTCCCAAATAATGCGATACCCATCCAGGCCCGCATCCTACATCTAAAACGGCACTCCCCTTGGGTAGATCCAAGAGTTGCATGATATTCAGAAATTTATACATATTCTCATAAAAATCATTAAAGTCCGGGCCCGCACAAAAGGGTTTGAGTAAATGGTAAAGAGCCGCCCCTTCGCCTTCCGCCTTTAACATATTCTTTAAATAATCGATAGCCCCTTTCTTCCAATCAATCTGTTGGGGCAAACCCTTGTTAATCTCCTCAAGGAATTGTTTTTCTAAAATCGAATAGGGCTCATTCATGATAGTCTCCTCTGAGGGAAAAAAACGAAGGAGGGACCAAGTCCCCATATTGAGACAAAGACCGAAGGAATTATATGATGGAACTCTTCCCATTTCAAGAAAAAGCTATTCTAAGTTGAAATGGAACGCGAGTCAGTCCAAAGGTAAAATACTTTATTACGATTGCCTGACCCCAATTATCTTTTTATTCCTCCCCTTATTTAAGGGGAGGTGAGGAGGGGTTAAGCAAGGACAGTCTCCTTCTTTAAAGGGGACTGTCCCTTAAAAATAGTTTAATACGATTGCCTGACCCCAATGATCCCAATGGATAATTTTAGGGGTTGAGAGCCCTTTTCCGAAAACCAAGCAACCCTTTCCTGAACCAGATCAAACTCGATAACGTAGGAACCAGGTATTTCAGGGGATTGGATCTTTGCGTTGAGGACGATCGTTTCTCGGGACTGGATATCATAGGGTAACGGAGTTCTTAAACCATCCCAAAGAAGTATGGTCTTACCGTCTCCATCGAGCCAGTGGTATCCAAGATGGATTTGGTATCTTCCATCACGAAGGCCCTTCGCAGGCCAAACCCGATCCCCGAGATTCTTCACTTTCACTTTTAGCTCCACGACGGTGTTCGATCTCATAAAGGGTGGGAGATCTTCAATGGAGATTTCGGCCTGAAAGGCATCTTCTGGTAACTCTTGATGGATCACAGTGCTCGCTCGTCCTATCTTGACGATAGCAACCTCCTCGATCAGTTCATTTCCATCTGCGGCGTACTTGAGAATCTCATCCTCCGTCAAACCTTCGGTACGAATATGGAGTTGAAATGGATCATATTCCTCCAAGTTCAAATGATCTGCCAATCCCAGCTTCCACACTTCATGGTAAAGGGCGGTGCCGGGAAAGGGCATAGCCACAGCGAACCCTCCGTAGTCTGCCCGAAGGCATCTTACCAGGTCATATGATTCATGGACCGTTTGTTGGGTTTCGCCTGGCCACCCAACCATGAAGGATGCATAGGATTTGATTCCCGCTTCGTGAGTAAGCCTGAAAGCTCGAATGATCTCATCCTTGCCGATCCTTTTATTCAACCTGTCCAACATCATCTGGCTCCCGCTCTCAACTCCATAAAAGATCATCCCAAAGTTGGCTGATTTGGCTTTGAGCAACAGATCCTTATCTAATAAATTGCGATTGGCTCTCAAAGGTGCTTTAAGCACAACGCTCTTGCTCAGGCCCGATTGAATGAGGCTGTCGCAAAGGGAATGGAACCAACTTTTGTTCAAGTTGAGCGTATCATCTTGAAGGAATATTTCTCTTGCCCCATACCGTGAGACAAGCATTTCCGCCTCCTCAATAATAGAGGAAACCTGGCGCGAGGTAACCTGTTTGCCCCATGAGATGGGAGAAGAACAGAATTTGCATTCAAAAGGACAGCCCCTTGTTGCCATCATGTGGAAAGACGGGCGGGCCAGCGATGGATAAACGCCTCGATATTCATGGAGATATCGCTCCGCAACTGAATAATCCGGAAGAGGAAGATCATCGAGAGCAACGATCCGTTCCGGTCTATTACCTTTAACTTCCTCGTCCTGATGGTATAAAAGCCCTCTAACCTGTGAGATATCCATTTTCCCCTGCAGGTACCTGACCAGATCGAGTAGGGCATACTCCCCTTCTCCGACCACAGCAAAATCAGCCTCTCCCAGGCAACGGAAGATGTCTTGACGAACCGCTGAAACAAAAGGGCCGCCAATGACGATAGGGGTGTCCTTACATTCCTTTCTGAATTCGCGAAGGTATTCCCTGGTATAATTGAGTTGCATGACATTGACGGTAATTCCTATCAGATCTGGTCGGATGCTTTGCGAGATCTTAGCCATCCCAGGACCATCGAGTTCATCAAGAATCCCATCAATGAAATATACCTCATGCCCCTCCTTCTTGAGCATTGCAGACATCAGCAGAATGCCAAGAGGCGCATACATGGCCCATTCTTTCTGATTCTTCTGTATAAGGGGATTGATAAAAAGAATGCGCATCTCAGAAAGATGTTAAGGAGACCGTAAAGAAAAACCAAATACTTTAATACGATTGCCTGACCCCAATTGATTTTCATTCCTCCCCTTATTTAAGGGGAGGTGAGGAGGGGTTAAGCACTCTATGTTTTAAAGGGACTGTCCCCTTACGACCCCAGATACAGGAAGGTGGCCTGAAGCCAGGGCATTGACCAGTTCCATCTGTTGGGGAAGGCAGACACGGCGAAGGTCATAACGCTTCATGGCCGTCTCCCGTGCCGCCGCCCTCAGCGGTGCGAATCGGTCAGGCTGATCGAGGACTTCGGCCACAGTTCGAGCCAGCCCTTCAATGTCGAAGAAGTCCACAAGCAGGCCGTTTCTGCCATGCTCGATCACTTCCTCGACCGGCGGTGTGCGACTCCCAACCACCAGACAACCCGCGCTCATGGCCTCCAGACAGCTCCATGACAGCACAAAGGGATAGGTTAAATAGACATGACAGGCCGAAACCTGCAACAGCCTCAGAAAAGCCATATACGGAACCTTCCCCACAAATCGCACACGTGACATGTCCAATCGAGGTCTGACTTCTTTTAAAAAAACCTCCTTCCAGGTGGTCCCTGAGGGCGGCTGGGCCCCGTAAGAAACCTCATCACCGCCAACGATAATGACAAGCGCATTGGGCCTCAACCTCTGAATCTCTGGCAACGCCCGCATGAAGATGTGGTATCCCCGGTAAGGTTCCAGATTGCGGTTGACAAAAGTGATGACCTCGTCGCCCAACTTGATCAGCCGGTTGCTCTGTTTGAGCGTCAATTGTGCGGTCGGGTCGGGCCGGACGAAGTCAGTATCAATGCCGTCAAAGATCACGCTGACCCGGTTGCGGAAGGTTTCCGGAAGGGTACTCTTCTGCCACTCCGTGGGACAGAGACCCCAGTCCATCGTTTCCATGGCTAACAGGTTGTTAGCGTTTTTCACGCGCACCCGAGCATCCTCAGCTAATTGTACCAGATCTCCGGGAGCCTCTGATTTGCGTCTGAATTCCGGATCAAAACCCATATCCGTGCCTCGTGCGGCGTAATAAAACTCAAGGAAGGACAAAAGCCGTGTCTGTGGCCAGACATCTTTTAGGAACAGGGTTTCGCCCCATCCAGGGTGGGCCACCACCACGTCAGGGCTGAAACCGCCCGTGCGAAGTTTGAGCATCGCTTGGGCGCAGGCCTCCCCGCGTATGACCTTAGCCTCAAACTCCACGGCCAGGGGATGGATATTCTGACTCGTCCCTCTTGTCAAGCTATAGCGTTGAAAATGAACCCCGGGCAGAGCACTGCCCTGGATGGCCAAAGCATGCACCTCATGTCCTGCCGAAGCCAGCGCCGGAGCAAGGTGTTTGAACTGTCCTGGAAAATTCTGATGCACAAACAATACCTTCATCCTGTCGCTCCCCATTTAGGTCAAAACTTTATTACGATTGCCTTAATTAAAGAGGACTGTCCCCTGCCCCTTTATTCCTCCCCTTATTTAAGGGGAGGTGGGGAGGGGTTAAGCAGGGACTGTCCCCACTCCAAATACTTTATTACGATTGCCTGACCCCAAAACAAAAATGACCCCCAAAAACCAAAATATCAATTCATTATCCTTTTTCTTTGCCCGGGGATCACCGGAGCGGTAGGGCCCGCCCTTTTATCGCTCAGCCAGTCAGGATCGAAACCCACCGTCCAGCCTCCGTCCTGCATCTTCCGGACGAGGGTGCCGGCAAAGCGGTGCATCATGCGCTTATCCAACCTCATGATAGCAAGCTCCTCCTCGGCATGGAGAAAAACTAACAGATACCCCCGCCCCTTATGCCGCAGGCTGACGCCTGTGACGATCCTGCCCGGCTCCTGCGCCTGCACTGGCGGTCCGTCTCCGCCTCTGGGTGGTTTGCTGAGATCGGAGTGTTCGATGGCCATGATACTCGCCTTGAGACTGGGGGGCAAGTTCCCACCTGCCACCCGGCTCTCCCCTTCGAGGCACTGGCGCATCATCGAAACCAGTCCCATGGTCAGACGCCGCGTAAGCCATAGCCCTAAGACGCTCCCTTCCGAATCGCCGACCGCCAGGCGCAAACGATCCTCCTGCATATCGTAGCTCAGACTCAACCGTGAAATGTTGATGGGAGCCATGCCGCTCGCCCTACCCCTCAGGCCGGAAGCCACTGCCCGACCAGCCTGGCCAATTGGTCTTTGTCGAGCGCCTCTGCCGATGCGACCGCCCACAAATCAAAGGCTTTTGTCCGTCGTTTGCCGGCAATAGCCCGGAAGCCAGCCGCTTTCAGGGTGCCCAGAAGCGCCTTCATGGTAAAGCCGCACCGATGCGCCATGAATAGATTGCCCCGTGCCATCGATGCACGATGGCCGTATAGGATATCGATCGGCGCAATCGGGCCGGCGGGCGAGTGGTATGCTGTCTCAGTCAGCTTTCCCTCTGCGACCAAACGTGCGACCTCTTGAAGGTCCGGGCAGGTGACCACGAGGAATCCGCCCGGCTTTAGCACTCGGCGGAACTCGGCTAATGCAAGGGGAACCTCATGCGGATAGAGATGTTCGATGTTGTGCGACGAGAAAACGGCATCCATACTGGCAGTCTCAACCGCAGACATATTCGTCGTCGAGCCGGTGATGTCCGGCTTGACCGACGGATCAATGTCCAGGCGTATCTCTTCCCATTCGGTCGGATCGAACCGAACAGGAATGTTGGCCAGAGTCTTCGGGCCGCAACCCACGTGAAGTAATTTTTTCAATCGGAATTTCCTCTTATTATTGAGCTCAGGGAACTATCCCCTTATGATTTTAAAGTGGATGTCCCCTTTTTTCGGCTATCCTTCCTTGTGGCAGGCTATTATTTAACATAACAAAATATAGGATGGATTGTCAAAAAAATACTTTATTACGATTGCCTGACCCCCATGTCTGCCAATGGAAGATTTTCTATGTTGACATTGACAATATCTGAAAGGCTGAATCGTTGACTCACATCTAATACCTCTATCCCGATGAGCTGTCCTTTTTCGTCAAAATCGATTACAACACCATCCTCTATCTCTCTTGATTTGGCAACAAAATCTTCCTTGAAATAGACATAAATTGCATCCGCCTCTTTGCTATATTCTATCTTCATCTCCTTCCTCCTTAAGCCTTATCAACTGCGCTGATGATAAGTATCTCATCGGAAAATTCCTTGTAAGTTACCTTGATAGACCTATGGCCAATTGATTTATAAGCGTTTATTCTGCCTTTTATAGATTCTTCAACTCTATCCAGGCTTCGAATGGTTAAATAGATTTCCTCCTCAGAGATCCTTCTCCACTTCATCCTCCTTTTCACATGAGTATCTTTCTCTCGGAATCCTGAAACCCTTAACTTCAACACCTTATCTGAATATTTTTTATAGATGAAGATTCACGGCATATTCATCGGTCATATATTATGACAGGATGGACTGATTGTCAAATGAGATGAAACTTAAGGAGATCGCCTTCTTTTCTGGTTTTGGAGATGGGTATCAGAAGGAACAAAAAGAAAAAGATCTAAATTGTTAGGATCAAATTACAAAGGACATGAAAAAAAAGAAAAAAGGGGACTGTCCCTCTATGTTTAAAGGGACTGTCCCCTTTTTTTCTGGTCCCTTTTTTTATGAATTTAAAGTAGCCTGTCCCCTTTCCCCCCTTTCGTCCCCCCTTATCTTAAGGGGGGAATAGAGGGGGGTTACTCATAACCCCACCGAGCCTCCCCTTATATTAAGGGGAGGTGTGGAGGGGTTACTAACTCATAGCCAAATATTGCAAGCCTGACCCCAGGGTTGACCTCAGGGGACTGTCCCTCTATGGTTTAAAGGGACTGTCCCATTGGCTTTTACGAAATCTTCTCAATGAACGCCTTTGCAGCCTTTAAATAATCTTTGACCGCATCCACATTATAGATCAATCCTCTATAATAGCCTGCTATATGCAAAGCATCATAGAGCATTTCAAACTCTCTCAAGAATTTCCCATCACGAACTGCCAGATACTTTTGCAATGCCTTTCTGTAAGCATCTACGGACTTAGGTAGCTCTTTCTTTGTGAAACCCTTTTTCATAATAAGATACTCATTAATCGCCTCCAACACCGCAAGATAAGCCGTTGAGAATGCCTCTCTCACAGGTTTAATATCCATATAAGTATTATCCTCAACCGGGACAGATTTTAATATCTCTCTTGCGTTATTTAAATATCTCAATGCTTCTCTCATTCCTAAAGATTCCTCCTTAATTTTCATACTACTCAAAAAATATAATTTTGTCAAATTAGTAAATTAGTAGGGTCAAGGAATGGCAAGTTACAACCCGGATAATCGCTCACCCACCTCTACGTGGACTTTGTCGATGGGCCTCAGAAGGAAACGTTTCCCCTTCCTCCTGCCATCCAAGCTACGTGGCTCCGGCTTTTACCACTGAAAAAAAAGGGACTGTCCCTCTTCTCCTGGGGACTGTCCCTCTATCTTTTTAAGGGACTGTCCCCTTCATTGCCTGACCCCAGTCAATCTTTGAAATTTTTCACTTAATTAGAGATAACTTGTTATGATTTTTGTAATCATTTATAATATCACAGAAAACAAGATGGATTGGATCGAATAAGCGGTTTAAAAGGAGGGGTTAAAGAAATGGAGGGCACGTTTCAGAAAGCTTTAGACATCGTGGAGTCGCTGCCTGAGTATCAACAAGAGGATCTGATTGATATTATTCGCCGGAGACTGGTTGAACAGAGGAGAAATCGGCTGGCCGATAGCATCAGGGAGGCGAGAGAAGAGTATGCCAGGGGCGAAGTGAGGAAGGGGTCGGTCGATGATTTGATGAAAGAGCTTTCGGAATGAGAACATTAATTTGGGGAAAAACCTTTGTTCGGGCATTCAGACGATTGAGTAAAAAACACCTCGATCTTTTGATCGATGTCGAAAAAACATTAAGACTTTTGGTCAAAGATCCCTTCGCTCCCCAGTTAGAAACCCACAAACTAAAAGGAAAATTATCAGGTTCTTGGGCTTGCAAGGCAGGCTATGATTTGCGCATTGTCTTTGACTTCATTAAAAAGGAAGGGCCACAGGAAGAACCCGACATTCTACTCTTAGAAATAGGATCCCACGAAGAAGTTTATTAACCACGTCCAATTCTAAGGGGACAATCCATCTATGATTCTTGAGGGACATTCCCCTTCTCTGCTCCGTAGAAAATAGTTTATTACGATTGCCTGACCCTAATTGATTTTCATTCCTCCCCTTATTTAAGGGGAGGTGAGGAGGGGTTAAGCAAGGACTGTCCCTCTTCTCCAAGGGACTGTCCCCTCCCAAAAAATACTTTAATACGATTGCCTGACCCCATATCAAAAAAAACCCCGCCTTGCGGGCGGGGTTGCAATCAGAATGAGAATGGGGGGCGGATGCCCCCCGTCAAGTGATCAGTGATTAGAAGATGATGTCGGCGCTGTTCAGTGTCCCCACGCCGACCAGGTGAACCGCCAGGTCTGCGTTGGTGAGCAGGCCGTTGCCGTCCACATCGACGTAGAGTACTCTATTAGTCTGCTCGTAAACCGCCGAGATTTGTCCACCTCCCAAAAGTGCCATCTGGGCTGAATGCGGATCAGGTGCATTGCCCACGAAGGTGCCAGAACCGCCGGTGATGGCGTTGATGTTGATCTTGTCGGTGAGGCTCGTGAACGTATCGACGATGTCCCTATTGACCCCTTGCGACTGAGCGATTGATGTGTAGACCAGGGTATCTACACCCCCACCCAAGTTGATGGTGTCAGCTCCGAGGCCGCCTGTGATGCGCCCGCCGCCCGCCGCCGCAGTGATGGTGTCATTGAAGGCACTGCCGATGATGTCGATGGACTCGGTCTGAGCGTTCAGAACGACCGTCACTGCCGCACCTGCACTGCTGAAGTCGACCGTTTGGATATTTACAAGGTTACCATTAGCGGCCCCGTTGAGATCGGCCGAAGTGGCGGACATCTGTAGTACGTTGATGCCTGTACCACCATCCACTGTGTCTGCGCCGACAAATCCCTCTATCGTGTCATTGCCTTCACCTGCGCTGATGTTGTCGTTGCCTGCGCCACCAATGATGATGTCGTTGCCGCCACCACCGTCGATGGTGTCAGCCCCACTGCCGCCGGTGATGAGGTCGTTACCAACACCACCGATGATGGTGTCGTTACCGTCCGCAGTGGTTACGGTATCACCGTATTTGGAGAGGGTGACTTTAAAAGCCTCTCCCAGCTGGTTGGAGAGATCGATTGCCACCGCTACCAGGTTGCCTGTGACTGTCACGTTCTCAACGCCTTCGAGGTTAGCGTCAGCCGCCGGAGTATAATTGGCCGATAGTTGCAGAGTATCGGTGTCCGCTCCGCCGTCAATGGTGTCTCCGTTGTCTGCTCCGACGAAGGTATCATTGCCTGCGCCGCCTGAGAGGCTGTCGTTGCCCGTGCCACCACTGATGGTATCGTTTCCGATACCGCCGTTAACTGTGTGCGGATTGGCATCGGCAAAGCTGATCTTTGTGTCTGCCGCGCCGAGATTGTAGGTTTCCACATCGGCATCGCCCACCAGTGTGCCGCCGCCCACGAGGTTGATGATGTCGTTTGCGGCATTCGCTATGATGTTGGTGAAGCTGTTATGCTGATCCACTGTCATGGTTACTGTGGTGCTCTTGAGAATCAGAGTCTCAAAGCCTGTGACCGTGGCCGCTGAGATGTTGTCTTTATGGTCAAGGATAAGTG
>OGCL01002208.1_pt1 | contig 14130 bp, 15 predicted proteins | sample 1570041 | NCBI WGS metagenome assembly OGCL01 (sample SAMN06266162, study PRJEB24511) | hot springs metagenome | isolation source: Hot spring water | place: South Africa: Limpopo | collected 2015-06-22 | reverse complement strand
GCAGGCTTGTGAATCTTTACCAGATGAAAAAAATCTGGTGAATTTTGAAACGAGCCATGCAAGGATGAAAGCCAGCCAGGACCTCCGGAAAAGGGGGCGGCGGTTCCGCAGACATGTCTTTCTCTTCGGGAAAGGCTTGCGGGAGGACCCAACAAGATCAATAGCAACAACAGGGCTGCACCATGAAGAAAACCCTCCTCAGTCTCTTTGCCTTGGCCGCGATGTCGACGACCGCTCTTGCGGCCGACATCAAGCCAGCGCTGGTCTACGGCACGGGCGGCAAGTTCGACAAATCCTTCAACGAAGCCGCTTACGGTGGCGCCGAGAAGTTCAAGGCCGAAACCGGCATCGACTACCGCGACTTCGAGCCCACCAGCGACACCCAGGGCGAACAGGCGATCCGCAACTTCGCCTCGCGCGGCTTCAACCCCGTCGTTGCCGTCTCTTTCGCCTGGACCTCGGCCGTCGAAAAGGTTGCCGCCGAATTTCCGGACACCCAGTTCGTGATCGTCGATTCCGTCGTTGACAAGCCGAATGTCCGTTCGGTTGTCTACAAGGAGCATGAAGGTTCCTATCTCGTCGGCCTGCTGGCCGGCATGGCATCGACCACCGGCAAAGTCGGCTTCGTCGGCGGCATGGATATTCCGTTGATCCGCAAGTTCGCCTGCGGCTACGAGCAGGGTGCACGCGCAGCCAAGGCGGACATCCAGGTCTTCCAGAACATGACCGGCACGACCGGTGCAGCCTGGAACGATCCGGTTCGCGGCGGTGAACTGACCAAGAACCAGATCGACCAGGGCGCGGATGTCATCTATGCGGCAGCCGGCGCGACTGGTCTCGGCGTTCTGCAGACGGCTGCCGACAACGGCAAGCTGTCGATCGGCGTCGATTCCAACCAGAACCACCTGCATCCGGGTTCGGTCCTGACCTCGATGGTCAAGCGCGTTGATCTGGCCGTCTACAATGCTTATGCCGATTCCAAGGCTGACAAGTTCACGCCCGGCCTGCAGGCCCTCGGCGTGGCTGAAGACGGCGTCGGCTATGCACTCGACGACAACAATGCCAAGCTGATCACCGAAGAGATGAAGGCCGCCGTCGAGAAGGCAAAGGCCGACATCATCGCCGGTACCGTCACGGTGCACGACTACATGTCGGACAATTCCTGCCCGAAGTGATCTAGAATCCGGGCGCAGGACGGCAGGTGTGTCGTCCTGCGCCCTTTTTTTTATGTCTGGGGGACCGGAATGAGTGCAGCGAACCAGGCACCCGCGATCGAATTGATCGGCATCGACAAGAAGTTCGGTGCGGTGCACGCCAACAAGAACATCAATCTGACGGTCGCCAAGGGCTCCATCCACGGCATCATCGGGGAAAACGGCGCCGGAAAGTCGACGCTGATGTCGATCCTTTACGGCTTCTACCAGGCCGACCAGGGATCCATCCAGATCGACGGCAAGCCGATCACGATCAAGGACAGCCAGACCGCCATCAATTCCGGGATCGGAATGGTGCACCAGCACTTCATGCTGGTCGAAAATTTTTCCGTGCTTGAGAACCTGATGCTTGGCGCCGAAGGCGGCGCCCTGCTCGGCAAGGGTACGGATGCCGCACGCGCTGCTCTGAAGAAGCTCGAAGAAGATTATGAACTGGAAGTGGATCCCGATGCAATCATCGAGGAACTGCCTGTTGGTCTGCAGCAGCGCGTGGAAATCCTCAAGGCCCTTTATCGCGGCGCCGAGATCCTGATCCTCGATGAGCCCACGGGCGTTCTGACGCCAGCCGAAGCCGACCATCTGTTCAAGATCCTTGGCGTTTTGCGCGACCAAGGCAAGACGGTGATCCTGATCACGCATAAGCTGCGCGAGATCATGGCGATCACCGACACGGTCTCGGTCATGCGCCGGGGCGAGATGGTGGCGACCCGCAAGACGGCGGAGACCACGGTCGAAGAGTTGGCCGAGTTGATGGTCGGCCGCCGGGTGCTTCTGCATGTGGAGAAGAAGCCCGCCAATCCGGGGGAAATCTTCCTCTCCGTGCGCAATCTGACGGTCAAGGACAGTCGTGGCGTGGTCATGGTCGACAACGTCTCCTTCGACGTGCGCTCCGGCGAGATCGTCGGCATTGCCGGTGTCGCGGGCAACGGTCAGAGCGAGCTGCTTGAGGCAATCACGGGCATTCGCAAACCAACGTCAGGCGAGATCTGGATCAATGGCCAGAATGTCGCCGGCCTCGATCCGGCGGAGCTGCGCGGCATTGGCGTTGCGCATATCCCGGAAGACCGGCATCACATGGGTCTTGTACTTCCCTTTGAAGAGAGCCAGAACGCGATCCTCGGCTACCATCGCGATGAACGCTACGGGAAGGGCATGTTCCTGAACCCGGACCTCATTCGCAAGGCTGCGATCGAGGAAATCGAGAAATACGATATCCGCCCGCCGAATCCGAGGCTGAAGACCGCCAACTTCTCCGGCGGAAACCAGCAGAAGATCGTGGTAGCCCGCGAAATCGAGCGCGATCCGAAGCTGCTGATCGTCGGTCAACCGACCCGCGGCGTCGATATCGGTGCCATCGAATTTATTCACAAGCGGATCGTCGAGACGCGCGATGCGGGCAAGGCCGTGCTGCTCGTCTCCGTCGAACTGGACGAAATCCGCTCGCTCTCCGACCGCATTCTGGTGATGTTCGCCGGCAAGGTGGTCGGCGAGAAGACGCCTGACACGGGCGAACAGACACTCGGCCTGATGATGGCCGGAATTGCCGCTTGAGGTTTTGATGAGCACTGCATCCGTACCCCTTCCGAACTGGATCAATTATGCGCTGCTGCCGCTGATCAACCTCACGCTTGCCTTTGTGGTGTCCGGCCTCGTCGTCTGGATCATCGGGGAAAATCCGTGGGATGCGCTCAAGCTGATGCTGGAAGGCGCACTCGGCAGCGGCGAAGGCATCGGCTTTACCCTGTTTTATGCCACCAACTTCATCTTCACCGGGCTTTCGGTGGCGGTTGCCTATCATGCGGGCCTGTTCAACATCGGTTCCGAAGGTCAGGCCTATCTGGGCGGGCTGGGGGCGGCACTGGCCGCACTCGCGCTCGATCACTATGTGCCCTGGTATGTCACCATGCCGTTTGCGATCATGGCGGCCGCCCTTTTTGGCGCTGCCTGGGCCTTCATCCCGGCATGGCTGCAGGCCAAGCGCGGCAGCCACATCGTCATCACCACGATCATGTTCAACTTCATCGGTGCAGCACTGATGGTTTATCTGCTCGTTAACGTGCTGATCGTGCCGGGCAAGATGGCACCTGAGACCCGTACCTTCCTCGAAGGCGGCCAGTTGCCAAAGCTCGACTGGCTGATCGCCATGTTTGGCGGCAAGCTCGGCCCTGCCCCGTTCAACGTCTCCTTCCTGATCGCGCTCGTGATGTGCGTGCTGGTGTGGGTGCTGATCTGGCGCACCAAGCTCGGTTTCGAGATGCGCACGCTCGGGATCAGCCGGTCGGCGGCCGCCTATGCAGGCATTCCCTATGTGAAGATCGTCATGATCACCATGCTGATCTCGGGTGGTCTGGCCGGCATGATGGCACTCAACCCGGTGCTCGGCGCGTCTGCCCGCCTGCAGGTGGAGTTCGTCGCTGGCGCCGGCTTCGTCGGCATCGCGGTGTCGCTGATGGGGCGCAACCATCCGCTCGGCATCGTGCTGGCAGCCATCCTGTTCGGCATTCTCTACCAGGGGGGTGCATGGCTCTCCTTTGACATGCCGAACATCACCCGCGAAATGATCGTCGTCATCCAGGGTCTCGTAATCCTATTTGCCGGCGCGCTCGAATTCATGTGCCGTCCGATGGTCGTGCGCATTTATCAGACACTGACGAAGGCCTGAGGACGAGATCATGGATTCATTTGACATGCTGATCAGCATCCTGGGCTCGACGATCCGTCTGTCGATCCCGCTGATCCTGGCCGCGCTTGCCGGCCTCTACTCCGAACGCGCCGGGGTCTTCGACATCGGTCTTGAGGGCAAGATGCTGGCAGCAGCCTTTGCGGCGGCCTGCGTCGCCTATCTCACCGGTTCGGCCTGGCTGGGACTGTTCTCCGGCATCGGCGTTTCGCTGGTCTTCTCGCTGATCCACGGCTTTGCCTCGATCACAAATCGCGGCAACCAGATCGTCTCCGGTGTCGCGCTGAACTTCGTTGCCGCGGGGCTGACTGTGGTGCTCGGCCAGGCCTGGTTCGGCCAGGGTGGGCGCACGCCGCAGGTCTCGGGCGAAGGTCGATTCTCCCCGATCATCTTGCCGGGTGCGGATGTGATGCGCGAAGTGCCCTTCATCGGGCCGATCTATTCGAACGTCATCTCCGGCAACAACATCATCACCTACATTGCATTTCTGGCTGTGCCGATTTCTTGGTGGGTCCTCTATCGTACACGCTTCGGCCTTCGCCTGCGCGCCGTGGGCGAAAACCCGGGTGCGGTGGATACCGCCGGCATTTCGGTCACCTTCCTGCGCTATCGAGCCGTGCTGATGGCCGGCCTGCTCTGCGGTATTGCCGGCACCTATCTGGCGATCGCCCAGTCGGCAGCCTTCATCAAGGACATGTCGGCCGGCAAGGGCTTCATCGCGCTTGCGGCGCTGATCTTTGCAAAGTGGAAGCCGGTGCCGGTCATGTTTGCCTGCCTGCTGTTCGGCTTCCTGGACGCACTTGCAAACTTCATGCAGGGCAAGGCAATTCCGGGGATCGGCGAAGTGCCGGTGCAGCTGTTCCAGGCCCTGCCCTATATCCTCACCTGCATCCTGCTTGCCGGGTTCATCGGCTCCGCCAACCCGCCCAAGGCCGGTGGCGTGGCTTATTCGAAGGAGCGTTGATCATGGCGCACGATCTGTTCGAAGCGGCGCGCGGTGCGATGAAGTTCGCGCATGCGCCCTATTCCAAGTTCCCGGTGGGAGCGGCGATCCGTGCCGATGACGGCAAGATCTATACGGGCGCCAATATCGAGAACCTCTCCTTCCCGCAGGGCTGGTGTGCCGAGCCGACGGCGATCGGCTGTATGATCATGGGCGGGGGAAAGAAGATCATCGAAATGGCTGTGATTGCGGAAAAGCTGGCGCTCTGCCCCCCCTGTGGCGGCTGCCGACAGAAGATCTCCGAATTCGCCTCCGCCGACACCAAGATCTATCTCTGCGACGAAGTGGGCGTGCAGAAAACCATGACCATGGACGAACTGCTTCCACTCAGCTTCAAGACGGATGTAATCGGATGAAGCCCGCAGTCGATCTCCTCGTCGAGCGGTTGAACGGGCTTGTGCCCCGACACGGGATAGTTCTTGGCTCCGGTCTCGGACCGCTGGTGAACGAGGTCCGGGATCCGGTGCGCGTTCCCTATGCGGAGCTTCCCGGATTTCCCTTGAGCGGCGTGTCCGGCCATGCGGGCGAGATCGTTGCCGGTTATCTAGGACGCACGCCCGTCATCATGCTGGCCGGACGGATGCATTACTACGAGCATGGCGATGCGAATGCGATGAGGATTCCCATCGAAGTGCTCATGGGACTCGGCGTCACGACCCTGATCCTGACCAATGCGGCAGGATCGCTGCGTGAGGACATGCCCCCAGGATCGGTCATGCAGATCACCGACCACATCAACTTCTCGGGCAGGAACCCGTTGATCGGCGAGCCGAGCGATGGACGCTTCGTCGGCATGACCTCGGCCTATGATGCCGAACTGCAGGCGGCGATGCGGGCTGCAGCAGAGGCCGAAGGCGTGCCGCTGTCGCAAGGCGTCTATATGTGGTTCTCGGGCCCGAGCTTCGAGACGCCAGCGGAAATCCGGATGGCGCGTATTCTGGGCGCCGATGCGGTCGGCATGTCGACTGTGCCCGAAGTCATTCTGGCCCGTTTCTATGGGCTGAGGGTTGCAGCTGCCTCCGTGATCACCAATTATGGGGCAGGCATGACCGGTGGCGAACTCAGCCACGAAGAAACCAAGGACATGGCGCCGATCGGCGGCAAACGTCTGGCCACCATCCTGAAGAGGATGATCGGCGGAGGAAATGACATTGGATAATCAAGAACTGCGCGCTGTCGCGTCGCGCGCGCTTTCGCTGCTCGACCTCACCAACCTGAAGGACGATTGCACGCCCGAACAGGTTGTTACGCTGTGCGAGCGTGCCCAGAGCCCCTTTGGTCCGACGGCTGCGATCTGCATCTGGCCGCGCTTTGTCATGCAGGCGCGTACGCTGCTCGGCCCCAACAGCCCAATCCGCATTGCGACCGTCGTCAATTTCCCTTCGGGCGAGATGAAGACCGAAGACGTGCTGGCGGAAACGCGGGATGCGGTTGCCGATGGCGCCGACGATATTGATCTCGTGATCCCCTACCGGGCACTTGTTAAGGGTGACGAGAAGGCAGTAACCGACATGGTATCGGCGGTGAAGGGTGCCTGTGGCCCGGCGATCCTGAAGACGATCCTGGAAACCGGCGAGCTCAAGGATATCTCGCTCATCCGCCGTGCCTCGGACCTCTCGATCGCGGCCGGCGCCGATTTCATCAAGACCTCGACCGGCAAGGTGGGCGTCAATGCGACGCTGGAAGCGGCCGACATCATGCTGCAGGCGATCCGCGACAGCCGCAAGAAGGTCGGCTTCAAGCCGGCCGGCGGGATCTCGACGGTCGCTGATGCCGCTCTCTATCTGAGCCTTGCCGACACCATCATGGGCGAGGATTGGGTGATGCCATCGACCTTCCGGTTTGGCGCCTCGGGCCTGCTCGACAATATTCTCGCAGTGCTTTCGGGCCAGCAGGCCCAAGCTGTCACGGGGTACTGAACATGCTTCCCCAGGAGATCATTCGCCGCAAGCGTGACGGAGGCGTTCTGAGCCGCGAGGAGATCGCCGGTTTCATCGAGGGGCTCTCCAAGGAAACGATCTCCGAAGGTCAGGTAGCGGCATTCGCCATGGCCGTCTTCTTCCGTGGCATGACGCCGGATGAGATCGTGGCTCTGACGCTTGCCATGCGCGATTCCGGTGACGTGCTCTCCTGGACCGGTGTCGGCAAGCCAGTCGCCGACAAACATTCGACGGGTGGCGTGGGCGACAATGTCTCGCTGATGCTGGCGCCGATCGTGGCGGCCTGCGGGCTTGCCGTGCCGATGATTTCGGGCCGCGGGCTCGGCCATACCGGCGGCACACTCGACAAGCTGCAGTCGATCCCCGGCTATGACGTGATGCCGGACAACGCGACCTTCCGCCGGACGGTCGATCGCGCCGGCTGCGCGATCATCGGCCAGACGGGCGATCTGGCACCTGCCGACAAGCGGCTCTACGGGATCCGCGATGTGACGGCGACAGTCGAATCGATCCCGCTGATCACGGCGTCCATCCTGTCCAAGAAGCTTGCCGCCGGGCTCGAAAGCCTCGTCCTCGATGTGAAGGTTGGCAATGGCGCCTTCATGGCCAAGAGCGAAGATGCGGAGGCGCTGGCGCGCTCGCTGGTCCGGGTGGCGAACGGTGCAGGCGTGAAGACCACAGCACTTTTGACCGATATGGACGAGCCGCTGGCCGACTGCGCCGGCAACGCCATCGAGGTGCAGAACGCCGTGGATTTCCTGAAAGGTGAGAAAAGCGGTACGCGCCTTGAAGAGGTGACGCTGGCGCTGGGCGCCGAGATGCTGGTCAATGCCGGCCTCGAGGCAGATACGGAATTGGCGCGTGCCCGCTGTGCGAAGGTTCTTGCTTCGGGTCAAGCCGCAGAAATTTTCGGCCGGATGGTGCTCGAACTCGGCGGCCCCTCGGACTTCATGGAGAAGGCGAAGATCTATCTGCCGCGTGCCAAGGTCGAGGTCCCGGTCCTCGCCGAGCAGGACGGTTATCTCGGCGGCTGCGATACGCGTGGCCTGGGTCTGGCGGTTGTCACGCTCGGCGGTGGTCGTCAGCGTCCGAGCGACAAGATCGACCACGGCGTGGGTCTCTCCGGCTTCAAACCGCTGGGCACGAAGATCGCCAAGGGTGAGCCGATCGCCTTCGTGCAGGCAAATGACGAGGCCGCCGCGGCTCAAGCCGCCAACACGGTGGCGGCGTGCTATCGCATTTCGGAAACAAAGCCGGCTGCGACGCCGGTCATCGGGCTGCGCATCGGCGCGGAGTGAAGGCCAAAGACATTACTGGATCATCCGCAGGGTGCGGTTTTCGGCTGTGTAGGACTTCAGTTTCTTCATGAAGCTCATGCCGACCAGCGTCGAGGAGAGCGCCTTATCGTCGAGGACGAAGGCATCGACTTCCCTAACCCGGATGCTACCGATCTCGACACGGTCGAGCACGATATGAGCTGCCTTGATCGAGCCGTTGGCCGTGTTTACCACGTGTCGGAAATCGAGCGCTGCCGGACTGAAGCCGAGGCGGCGGGCGGTGGAGATGTTGATGGCGACCAGCGAGGCGCCGGTGTCGACCATGGCTTCAACCGGCTTGCCATTCATCCTGAAGGTGCCTTCATAGTGGCCGCCCGGCCCCATCGTGAGAACCGTCTGACCGGCATGGGAGGCTGAGGGTTTAGCGGCGACCTCTTCGGGAGCATTGGCCTCGCGTTCAGCCAGCAGGGCCTGAACCTTCTCCGCGATCGTCGGCCACTGGCTGGCGGAGAGCGCGAGCATCAGGACTGTAAACAGCGTGCGAGCGAACATCGGTGATCCCTATAGATGACGACCAACCTTAGCAGCGACTTGCGAGTAGTTGGATAACGCAGGACGCAAAACGGCCCGAAACCGGGGTTTCGGGCCGTCAAAGCTTGCGATCTGGTTAAGAAATCACTTCGTTCCGTACATCCGGTCGCCGGCGTCGCCGAGGCCGGGCATGATATAGCCCTTCTCGTTGAGATGGCTGTCGATCGAGGCGGTGAAGATCGGCACATCAGGGTGGACGGCGTGGAAGTTCTTGATGCCTTCCGGAGCTGCCAGCAGGCAGAGGAAGCGGATGTTCTTTGCGCCGCGTTCCTTCAGCTTGTCGATGGCCGCGATCGAGGAATTGCCGGTGGCGAGCATGGGATCAACAACGATGATCAGGCGCTCGGCAAGCGCTTCGGGCGCCTTGAAATAATATTCGACGGCCTGCAGGGTTTCGTGATCGCGGTAGACGCCGACATGGGCCACACGGGCGGCCGGAACCAATTCCAGCATGCCCTCCAGGAGGCCGTTACCTGCACGCAGGATCGAGGCGAAGACCAGCTTCTTGCCCTCGAGGATCGGCGACTGCATCTCGGTGAGTGGCGTCTCGATCGTCTCCATGGTGAGTTCGAGATCGCGGGTGACCTCGTAGCAGAGGAGCGTCGAGATTTCCCGCAGGAGGCGACGGAAGCTTGAGGTCGACGTTTCCTTGCGGCGCATAATCGTCAGCTTGTGCTGCACGAGAGGGTGATCGATGACTGTTACGCCGTCCATGGTCGAGCCTTCTTTTCTTGTTTTCTGAGGTTCTTCTATTTCACGTTCTCTGAAGAGGCCGCAAGAGCGCTGCCGCTTTTTGGTCGGTCTTCAACAGTTGCGGTGTCACAACCGGGCGAGAAGCCGCGCGCGCGTCTCTTCGTCGACGAAAGCGGCCTCGATCGCGGTGCGCGTCATGCCGTTGATCTCGGCGTCGGTGAAGCCGAACTCGCTTGATGCCCACTCGTATTCCCGGGCGAGCGAGGTGTCGAAGAAGGGCGGATCGTCAGAATTGATGCAGACCCTTACACCGGCTTCGTGGAGCTTCCTCAACGGATGGCTGGCGGAGTCCGGGAAGACCTTCAGGGCGATGTTGGAGCCAGGGCAGACCTCAAGCACTGTTCCGAGATCGACGAGACGGCGGATCAGTTCAGGATCCTCTATGGCACGGACCCCGTGGCCGATGCGGGCAGGCTTCACCAGGTCGAGTGCGTCGGTCACACTGAAGGCACCGCAGACCTCACCGGCATGGATGGTGAGACCGAGACCCGCTTCGCGAGCGATATCGAAGGCACGAGCGTAGTCCGCCACCCGACCCATTCGCTCCTCGCCGGCCATGTTGAAGCCCGTGACCAGCCGGTTGTGGCTGCGTGCCGCATATTCGGCAGCGGCGATGACGCTTTCCGGGCCAAAGTGACGCTCACCGGTGACGATGATACGCGCCTCTATCCCGGTCGCCTCCTTCGCCGCCTCGATGCCTGCGGTGATGCCGGCGAGATAGGTATCGGCACCGAGCCCGATGCGGTCGCCATGGTCGGGAGAGACGATGATCTCGCTGTAGATGGTGTCGACGGTGGCGAGTTCGCGCAGATAGGTCTCCGTGAGCAACGCATAGTCCTCTTCCGTGCGGAAGAGGGCGGCAACCCGGTCATACGCCTTGATAAACTCGGCGAAATCGGTCCAGGCATAGCTGCCGTCCTGCATGAAAGTCGCAGGATCGACGCCGTATTTCTCGGCCTGGGCAAGCGCCAAAGTCGGCGGGGCAGCACCCTCGATATGACAGTGCAGCTCAGCCTTTTTCAGTCGTCTGGTCACAGAAAGCTCCGTCCGTAACGCCCGGGCGCAATGCCCAGATGCGCGGCAATGGTTTCGCCGATATCGGCATAAGTGTTACGGACCCCGATGTTGCGCGAACGCACGCCAGGGCCAAAGCACATGATCGGTACGCGCTCGCGGGTATGGTCCGTGCCGCGCCAGGTGGGATCGCAGCCGTGATCGGCGGTCATCAGAACCATATCGCCGGGCTTCAGCTTGCGATGCACCTCCGGCAGGCGGCGGTCGAAGGCCTCAAGCGCTGCCGCATAGCCGGGCACGTCGCGGCGATGGCCATAAAGCATGTCGAAATCGACGAAATTGGTGAAGACGAGATCGCCGTCATCGGCCTCATCCATCACCTTCAGCGTCGCATCCATCAACGCCATGTTGCCATTCGCCTTTATGACGCGTGTCACGCCCTGGTGTGCGAAGATATCACCGATCTTGCCGACGGCGTGGACCTTGCGACCGGCGTCAAGGAGACGGTCGAGCAGGGTCGGCTCCGGTGGCAGGACGGAATAGTCGCGACGGTTGCCGGTGCGCTCGAAGGTCTGTACCGTTTCGCCAATGAAGGGCCGGGCGATGACGCGGCCGATGTTGAGCGGATCGAGCAGCTTCCGCACGGTCTGGCAAAGTTGGAGCAGACGTTCCAGGCCGAAATGCGTTTCGTGAGCCGCGATCTGGAAGACGGAATCGCTCGAGGTGTAGCAGATCGGCTTTCCGGTCCGGATATGCTCCTCGCCGAAGCGGGCGATCACCTCGGTGCCGGATGCATGGCAATTACCGAGGATTCCGGGGAGGTTTGCCTCGCGGCAGATCGCCTCGACGAGATCGGGTGGGAAGGCTTCCTCGCCTTCGGGGAAATAGCCCCAGTCGAACATCACCGGCGTGCCGGCGATTTCCCAATGGCCCGAGGGCGTGTCCTTACCCCTGGATACTTCGCTTGCCGCGCCATGCAGACCAAAGACGCGCTCTGGTATGGGCATGCCATGCGGCGTGCTGCCCGTGGCGAGCCTGGCGGCAGCCAGCAGGCCGAGCGCCGACATGTTGGGAAGCGTCAAGGGGCCTTGGCGAAGGCTCTTGCGGTCGCCGGCGCCAGCGGCACAGAATTCCGCTATGTGTCCGAGCGTATCGGCGCCGTCATCACCATAGGCGGGTGCATCGGGGGCTCCGCCAATGCCGAGAGAATCGAGAACAAAAAGGAAAGCGCGTGCCATGTGCCACTCACGGCCGGGTCTGGATTGTTGTTGTGCCGGCCTTTGCCTGCATCCTTAGCGCTTGGCTGATGCCTTGGCAAACTGCTCAGCAATTGGTGCAGGTCACTTCCGCGCCGAGACGCTGGCGGAAATAAAACTCGCGAGCAATCGACAGGCTCTTGGCTTGCGTACCGGAAAGGCCCGGCAGATACATCATCAGCTCATGCGAGACGCTCAACTCGCTACGGATGAGAAAGGTATCGGCCACCAGCATATCAGCAGGTACTGGGGCCGTCGACCCGACGGCATAGGGCGCAACACCTGTGGTTGACCATGACCAGGCCACCTTGGGCGACTTGGCGGAATCGATCTTGATGGCGGTTACCTTGATCAAGAGGTTTTTGGATGGATAGGGCACGAAAACCGCACCCGAGACGTCCGCCATCGTGGCCAGAAATGCCTTGTCGACCTTTTCCTGCCGCGCCACGAGATCGGCGACCGTACTGCTCGCCATCGATGTCTTCTTGGCGACGCTGAGCCCCATGGTGAGCTCGAAGGCCATGAGATAAAGCACAATCAGCATGGGGGCGACTATGGCGAATTCGACGCCGCCCACACCCCTGTCATCCTGCAGCAACCGCCTCAAAGCGCCGGGAGCGCCTGATACGCGCCGGACCAGCGAGGTCAGGCTTCGTGTGAGCAAGGACATGTCTCGGCCTCTGGTGCTCATGGATAGTTCTCGTTCTGAAAGGCCGTGGTGGCGACGATCAGGAAGTCAGAAGGCATCGACCCATCGGATGGGCGGATGGTCGTGATGTAGGGGCGCACGAGATCGGTAATGACCTGCCAGCGGTAATATGCCCTGAGCATGTTGATGGTGGAGGGCCCGCCGGGCGTAAACTTGAAGCTGGTCGGATCGATGTCGGAAAAGGTTGCCGTGGAGACGCGCGGAATGGTCTTCGGAATGGCGCCGAAGCTGGCAAACGTGCGGGCGTCTATGTAGAGCTTGCTGGGTGTGGCGATCTCACTCTCCGAACACTGGATCATGATGTTCACTTCGTCACAGAAGGCCTTGCGGAACTTGACTACGTCCATATCCGTGGCAGGTCGGTTGAGTTGATACGTAATCTGCCCGGTACGCAGCTGACGACCAAGAGTGTTTACCGCATTGGTGACGAGTTGCTCGGCAGCAAAAGCCACAAAGGTCTCAATGATCGCAAAGATGATCAGGAAATAAGGAACGGCAAGGATCGCAAACTCGATCGCTGCGGCCCCATCGCGAGAGCGCGCCAATTTCCGCCACAGGCGCCAGCGTGGCTTGCGGATGCGCGTGTTCCGATGAAGTCTGTCGATATCCTGGCTGCTCATAGCCTTTTTCATCCCCAAAGATGGGTAGAGGCTACGTGTCAAATATTGATTTTCCGTTTCCCGAATCTTTACACTTTGCCAAGTCGGAACAACCGAAAACTAGCAGGCTTTACTGCGTGGCGCCTGTCTTGGCGTGCTCTTCACAATTCGGCGTGCAGGACAGGACGGTGCGTTCGGTGGATTTGAACACGCGAACGGTGCTCGATTCGTCGATGGATACCAGGATTCGCTCGTCGACGATCGCATTCCCGTCGGAGTCGAGCAGGACGAGATTGGTGGTGCCGTAGGAACGTCCCGTCAGAACGATCGTCTTGGAATCGGCGACCGTGGCATCCGCCACTTCCGCGTTTCCGACGATCACCTTGCTCACAGGTCGATCCAGCTTCAGGACCCGCGCACTATTCATATACACACGCAGGATGCCTTCATCCTGCGCATGCGCTGCTGTCGTTGGCGCGACCGTGGCAATGGCCAGGATCATGGCTGCTGCAGCGGCAAAACGAGGATCGAACATGGACTTGCCCTTAGGATACGCGCGTGAAGAGACCCCGAAAGGATGCCGGCTTTAGGTGAATGAAGTATTAAGGCTTCCAGAGCCTGGATTTTTGCAACCAGGTCCGCGGTCGCCGCCAGTTTTTTGCTAGGCGGCGGGCCTATATACAAGCCAAACCGTGTCATTGTGAGACAAAGGGCGGCCACGAAACGTTAAGCGTGCCGCTCGCGGTCTGCTTTCCAATCGCTCCATGAACGGTGGGAGTTGCCGCCATTTCAAGAAAGTGCCGGAAATGCAGGGCATTTAGTGGCTTTTGAATGGCCATGGCCAGCATTCGTTTACCACAGCAAGTGCTACCGCGGTTTCACGATCTGGTAACCGTTTTTCTTAAGCCGATGGCAACACGCCCCCGTTTAGGTTGATGGCATCCGAGCAACGGCAAACAGTTGCCGGCAGTGCTGATCAACCTCGCGGAGTAGGAGAATATCATGACCAAGCTTTTCGCACGTTTCGTCAAGGACGAGTCCGGTGCAACCGCAATCGAATACGGCCTGATCGCCGCCCTGATTTCTGTCGCCCT
>OGCL01002207.1_pt1 | contig 14141 bp, 9 predicted proteins | sample 1570041 | NCBI WGS metagenome assembly OGCL01 (sample SAMN06266162, study PRJEB24511) | hot springs metagenome | isolation source: Hot spring water | place: South Africa: Limpopo | collected 2015-06-22 | reverse complement strand
GAAATGAAGATCGCCGCGGCCCTGGCCCTGCGCGACCTGGCCAAGCTGCCGGTGCCGCAGGAAGTCTGTGACGCCTACGGCGGTATCGCCCTGGAGTTCGGTCGCGAGTACATCATTCCCAAGCCCATGGACCCACGTCTGATCACCGTCGTGTGTGATGCCGTGGCCAAGGCCGCTATCGAAAGTGGCGTGGCGACCCTGCCCTATCCGAAGCACTATCCGCTGCAGTCGGTGGATGATGTGTTCAACGGCTAAGGCCGGCGCAATAAAAAACCCGCTTCGGCGGGTTTTTTATTGGCTGTGATTTGGCGTCTCGCCTGGTGGTTTGCTTAGAACAGATCGAAGGGTGTGACTTCATCGGCGGGCAGGGGGCTGCCGGGGATGCTCATGCCGGGCTCCAGTTCGCTCATGGGTGGTGGCGCGTCTTCGCTCTTGAACAGCTCATAGTAGGCATCCGGGGTGCCGGGGCTGGCCAGGCGACCGCTATAGGGGTCGATGCGCAGGGTCAGCAGGCCTTCGGGCTCGGCTGGCAGGTGGCTGGGCTTGTCCTTGAGGGCGGCGGCCATGTAGCTCATCCAGATCGGCAAGGCCACGGTGCCGCCGTACTCGTTGCGGCCCAGGCTTTCCGGCTGATCGAAGCCGGCCCATACGGCCGTCACGTAATCGGCGTTATAGCCGGAGAACCAGCTGTCCTTGGACTCGTTGGTGGTGCCGGTCTTGCCGGCCAGGTCGTCGCGGCCCAGGGCCATGGCGCGGCGACCGGTGCCGCGGCGGATCACGTCCTGCAGCATGCTGGTCATGATATAGGCGGTGCGCTCATCGATAATCCGTTCGGCCACTCGCGGCTCGACGGCTGGCAGATCGCTGTCCGGGCTTGAGTCCCTCGGCTGGATGCGCGCGGGCACGGTGGCTGGATTGGCGGTAAAGATGGGCTCGCCATGGCGGTTGTCGATGCGCTCGATCAAGTAGGCCTGGGTGCGGTAGCCGCCATTGGCGAAAACACTCCAGCCGTTGGCCACCTCTAGCGGGGTGAGGTTGGCCGTGCCCAGGGCGATGGACAGGTTGGGTGGCAGGTCGTCCTTATTGAAGCCGAACTGGGCGATATAGTCCCGTGCATAGTCCACGCCGATGGCCTGCAGAACGCGGATGGAGACCAGATTACGCGACTTGTACAGGGCCTCGCGCAGACGAATGGGGCCGAGGAAGGTGTTGTTGTCATTCTTGGGTCGCCACTCCTTGTCCTGGTATTCGTCGACGAAGACGATGGGGGCATCGTTGACCAGGGTGGCGGCGGTATAGCCGCTGTCGAGGGCGGCGCTGTAAATGAAGGGTTTGAAGCTGGAACCGGGCTGGCGCTTGGCCTGGGCCGCGCGGTTGTAGTTGCTCTGCTCGAAGGAGAAGCCGCCAACCAGGGCGCGAATGGCACCGTTGCCCGGATCGAGAGAGACCAGGGCACTCTGGGCGGCCGGAACCTGCAGGAAGCGCCAGTGACCATCGTCCTGGCGCATGACGCGCACCACATCACCCAGCTTGACCACGTCGGCCGGCTTTTGCGGACGCGGGCCCTGGCTGTTGGTGCTGAGGAAGGGGCGGGCCCACTTCATGCTGTCCCAGGCCACTGTCTGTTCCTCGCCATTGCGCAAGGTGACCAGGATGCCGCTGTTTTCCACGCTGCTGACCACTGCCGGCTCCAGGCCGCCAATGGGACGGATGCGGCGCAGGTCTTCGAGCCATCCTGTCCGCGTATCCCCCAGGTTGGCTTCCGCGCCACGGTAGCCGTGGCGCTGGTCGTAGCTGATCAGGCCTTCGCGCAGGGCGATATTGGCTGCGTGCTGCAGGTCGCTGGGGACCGTGGTGGTGACATTGAAGCCTTCGGTGTAGGCATCGCTGCCATACAGGCCGACCATCTCGGCCCGGGCCATTTCGGCCACATAGGGCGCGCTGACCTCCGGGGCGGGGACGTGATAGCTGACATTGATCGGCTCGGCCAGTGCCTGCTCGTAACGCTGGCGGTCGATGCGCCCGAGGTTGAACATGCGGCCGAGAATCCAGTCCCGGCGCTCCATGGCTCGGGTCGGGTTGACCAGCGGGTTGAAGCGCGATGGCGCTTTCGGCAGGCCTGCAATCATGGCCATTTGCGCTAGGCTGATGTCCTGTATGGATTTGCCGTAATAGACGTGCGAGGCGGCCTCGATACCGTAGGCGCGATTGCCCAGGTAGATCTTGTTGACGTAGAGCTCGAGGATTTCGTCCTTGCTCAGCTCCCGCTCAATCTGCAGGGCCAGGAGGATTTCGTTGATCTTGCGCGAAAAGCTGCGCTCGCTGGTGAGGAAGAAGTTCTTCGCCACCTGCATGGTGATGGTGCTGCCCCCGGTCTGGATCTGCCCGCTCTTCGCCAGCTGTGTCGCGGCGCGCGCCAGGCCGGTGAGATCGACGCCATGATGGTTGGCGAAATTGTCATCCTCGGCTGCCAGCAGGGCGTTGATAAAGTCCTGGGGAATATCGCTGAAGGCAATGGGGGAGCGACGCATTTCCCCGAACTCGGCGATCAGCTTGGCGTCGCTACTGTAGACCCGCAGGGGGATCTGCAACTGGATGCGGCGAAGCGACTCGACGGATGGCAGGCTGGGGCTAAGATAAAGGAACGCGCCACTGAAACTGAGTAGCAGGCCACAAAAGGCGGCAAGGCATGACCAGCCGAGAAAACGCAGGAGACGCATCAAGATTTTTGGAATTCCAAGTAAAAGAATGAGTTAAGTCAAAGCCAAGGCGAAAAGGGTAAAACTGTTCACATTATAAGCGGTTTTTTTGCGGGGTAGCCATTTGCGCTTCTGTCAAGACTGTTATTTAATGTGAAAAAACATAAATAGTCCGTAAGTCGCGGATGCCAATAGGAAATCGGTCGTGCTAGGGCTCTTCAATAAGAAAGCGAATACGCTGCTCGGGATCGATATCAGTTCGACCTCGGTCAAGCTCCTGGAATTGAGTCGCTCGGGAAGCCGCTACAAGGTAGAGGCTTATGCTGTCGAGCCGCTTCCACCCAATGCCGTGGTCGAAAAGAACATCGCCGAGCTTGAAGGGGTCGGGCAGGCCATTTCGCGCGTCTTGGCCAAGGCCAAAACCGGCGTGAAAACCGCGGCCGTAGCCGTGGCCGGCTCTGCGGTGATCACCAAGACCATCGAGATGGAGGCCGGGCTCTCCGACGATGAGCTGGAAAATCAGCTCAAGATCGAGGCCGATCAATATATCCCCTACCCCTTGGAAGAAGTCGCCATCGACTTTGAGTCCCAGGGCCCATCTGTGCGCAATCCGGAGCGGGTCGAGGTGCTTCTGGCCGCCTGCCGCAAGGAAAACGTCGAAGTCCGCGAAGCCGCGCTGGCCCTGGCCGGCCTGACCGCCAAGGTGGTCGACGTCGAGGCCTATGCGCTTGAACGGGCATACGGCCTGCTGGTTGAGCAACTGGGTGGCGATCGCGATGAGCTGACTGTGGCGGTGGTCGATATCGGCGCCACCATGACCACCCTCAGTGTGCTGCACAACGGCCGCACCATCTATACCCGCGAGCAGCTCTTCGGTGGCAAGCAGCTGACTGAAGAGATCCAGCGTCGCTATGGCCTGTCTGTTGAAGAGGCAGGTCTGGCCAAGAAGCAGGGCGGCCTGCCTGACGACTATGAGGCGGAAGTGCTGCAGCCTTTCAAGGAGGCAGTGGTACAGCAGGTCTCCAGGTCGCTGCAGTTCTTCTTTGCGGCCGGGCAGTTCAATGATGTGGATTACATCCTGCTGGCGGGTGGTACGGCCTCTATTCCGGATCTCGATCGTCTGATTCAGCAGAAGATCGGTACGCCGACACTGGTGGCCAACCCCTTTGCCGATATGGCATTGAGCGGCAAGGTCAATGCCGGTGCCCTGGCCAGTGACGCGCCTGCGCTGATGATTGCCTGCGGTCTGGCTATGAGGAGTTTCGACTAATGGCACGGATCAACTTACTTCCATGGCGCGAGCAGCTGCGTGAAGAGCGCAAACAGCAATTCCTGGTAGCAATGGCCGGGGTGCTTATTGTTGCGGCGGGTATGGTGTTTCTCGGTGACCAGTATCTGAGCAATGCCATTGAGCGGCAGGATGCGCGCAATCAGTTTATTCGCAAGGAAATTGCTGTCCTGGATGCGCGCATCAAGGAAATCAGTGAGCTGAAGAAGCGCCGCGAGCAATTGCTGGAGCGGATGAAGATTATTCAGGATCTGCAGGGCAACCGTCCCATTATTGGTCGGGTCTTCGATCAGTTGGTTAGAACGCTGCCTGATGGCGTCTATTTCACTCGATTGAAAATGACCGGTAAGAACATCGCCATTGTGGGCGCCGCCGAATCGAATAATCGGGTATCTGCTCTGATGCGCAATCTGGATGGGTCCGAATGGTTGACTTCGCCAAATCTGACCGAGGTCAAATCGGTCACTGCGGGTGCTGTGGATCAGGCCAATGTGTTCCAGCTTAGTGTGCAGCAGACGCAGCCCAAGCAGGACGAAGGGGAGGCGAAAAAATGAGCCTGAACGACTCACTGAAAAGCCTGCAGGAAATTGATCTCAATAACCTCGACTTCAACAACGTTGGCTCATGGCCTGCAGCGGTAAAGTTTATTGCCGGTCTGTTGCTGCTGGTGGCTGTGCTGGCGCTTGGCTATAACTTTCACCTCAAGGACCTGCAGGCTGAGCTGGAACGCAAGCAGGGTGAGGAAACCACCTTGAAGAGCCAGTTCTCTTCCAAAGCATTCCAGGCGGCAAATCTGGAGGCCTATAAAGAGCAGATGCAGGAGATGGAGCAATCCTTTGGTGCTTTGCTGAAACAGTTGCCGAGCGATACCGAGGTTCCCGGCTTGCTGGAGGATATTACTCGCACAGGACTGGGTAGCGGACTGGAGTTCGAAGAGATCAAGCTGCTGCCTGAAGCAACCAAGCAGTTCTATATCGAGTTACCCATCCAGGTAAAGGTGACAGGCAGTTATCACGATCTGGCGACTTTTGTCAGTGGTGTTGCCAGCCTGCCGCGTATTGTGACGTTGCATGACTTCGAGTTGGCGCCGGCTAGGGCGGGGGTGGGTTCGTCGGCGTTGCAGATGAGCATTTTGGCCAGGACCTATCGCTATAACGACAAAGGAGAGCAGCCATGAAGTGCTCCCGCCTGTTGACGATGTTTCTGGCTGTCGGCCTGTTGAGTGGTTGTGGCGAGACAGCGGATTTTGCCGATCTTCGTGCCTTTATGGATGAAGTAAGGGCCAAGCCCAAAGGCTCCATCGAGCCTCTGCCAAAATTTCAGCCTTATGAAAGTTTCACCTATATGGCCTCATCGATGCGCAGCCCTTTCCAGCCGCCAGTCAAGGTGGACATGGCCAGCCGCGAGAAGGGTTCGCAGAATGTCAAACCGGACGAATCGCGTATTCGTCAGTATCTGGAGGACTTCAACATCGAAGTGTTCCAGATGGTGGGTACCCTCTCTAATCAGGCGGGCGTGTTTGCGCTGGTCAGCGGTGCCGGTGGCGTGCACCGCGTGAAGGTGGGCGATTATCTGGGGCGCAATCATGGCCGTATTGTGGCCATCGAAGAGTCCAGTGTTGAGGTAATCGAAATCGTTCCGGATGGCGAAGGTGGATGGCTGGAGCGGCCGCGCAGTATCTCTCTGAAGGAGCGCTCTTAAGAGCGGAGTGAATATGAAAAAGAATAATCGGACTGCCCAGCAAAATCTTATGAAGACGATCTCTCGTTCACGCTTTGCGCTCTCGCTATTGGCTCTCTTCGTTTCGCCTGCTGTGCTGGCGGCAAACCTGCAGGCGCTGGACGTAGCCTCTCTACCGGGTGACCGGATTGAGCTCAAGTTGTCATTCGATGAGCCAGTGTCTGCTCCCCGTGGTTATACCATTGAGCAGCCAGCGCGTATCGCCCTTGATTTGCCCGGGGTCTCGAGCAAGCTGGCGAAGAAGAATCATGACCTTGGGGTGGGCAACGCTCGCAGCGTGACGGTCGTCGAGGCCAAGGATCGCACTCGCCTGATCGTCAATCTGACCAATCTGGCGCCCTACACAACTCGTGTCGAGGGGAACAACCTGTATGTAGTCGTGGGTGGTTCTGCCGTTGCTGCAGCAGCGGCCCCGGTCGCAGCGCCTGCTGTTGTGGCTCCACCCAAGGTGTATGGTCAGCCGGGTCGGGCAATCAGCAATATCGACTTTCAGCGTGGCGAGCAGGGCGAGGGCAATGTAGTCATTTCCCTCTCCGATGCTTCGGTCAGCCCCGATATTCAGGATCAGGGCGGCCGTATTCGCCTGGATTTTGCCAAGACCCAGCTGCCTGAGTCGCTGCGTGTTCGCCTGGATGTAAAGGACTTTGCCACGCCTGTGCAGTTTGTCAGTGCCACCGGCTCTGCCGACAAGGCCAGTATTCTGATCGAGCCTACTGGCTTCTATGACTACCTGGCTTACCAGACGGACAACAAGCTGACCCTGAGCATCAAGCCGCTGACCGAAGATGATATGGAAAAGCGCAAGGCTGAGCGTTTTGCCTATAGCGGTGAAAAGCTGTCCTTGAACTTCCAGGATATCGATGTGCGTTCGGTGTTGCAGCTGATCGCCGATTTTACCGACCTCAATCTGGTGGCCAGCGATACGGTGCGCGGCAATATCACCCTGCGCCTGCAGAACGTGCCATGGGATCAGGCACTGGATCTGGTGCTCAAGACCAAGGGGCTGGATAAGCGCAAGGTCGGCAATGTGCTGCTGGTCGCTCCGGCAGATGAAATTGCTGCCCGTGAGCGCCAGGAGTTGGAATCGCAGAAGCAGATTGCCGAACTGGCGCCGCTGCGCCGTGATCTGATTCAGGTCAACTATGCCAAGGCCGCTGATATCGCCAAGTTGTTCCAGTCCGTGGCAAAAGCTGATGGCACTAAGGACGATCGTGGCTCCATCACTGTCGATGATCGGACCAACAGCATTATTGCCTATCAGACGCAGGAGCGACTGGACGAGTTGCGTCGGATCGTTACTCAGCTGGATATTCCTGTTCGTCAGGTCATGATTGAGGCTCGTATCGTCGAGGCGAATGTGGACTATGACAAGTCCTTGGGCGTCAATTGGAGTGGTGCTCGTGTAGGTGACGGTAATTTTGTTGTGGGTGGCGGCAGTGGTACGCGCCCTAATGCGCCTGGCTATGGGCAGAATCCTGGGGTGCAAAACCCGCTGCCGTCGCTGGGTAACTTTGTTGATCTTGGGGCTGCAGGTACGTCGAGCATTGGTATCGGCTTTATTACCAACAACACAATTCTTGATCTTCAGCTGAGTGCCATGGAAAAAACTGGTAACGGCGAGATCATTTCCCAGCCCAAGGTGGTTACCTCGGACAAGGAGACCGCCAAGATCCTCAAGGGTACCGATGTCCCTTACCAAGAAGCATCCTCTAGCGGCTCTACTTCAACGGCGTTTAAACAGGCCGCTTTGTCCCTTGAAGTTACTCCGCAAATTACGCCAGATAACCGCATCATCATGGAGGTTAAGGTCACCAAGGATTCCGTTGGGCAGATATTCCCGGATGGTGTGTCGATCAATAAAAATGAGGTCAATGCCAAGGTCCTTGTGGCTGATGGTGAAACCATCGTCATTGGTGGGGTGTTTTCCAATGAGCAGACCAAGTCCGTTGATAAAGTGCCATTCTTGGGTGACTTGCCTTTTGCTGGACGGCTATTCCGACGCGACGTACTCAAAGACAGCAAGTCGGAGCTGTTGGTTTTCCTCACTCCGCGTATCATGAACAACCAAGCCGTTGCGGTGAGTCGTTGATTCAGTGACCAGCGTGATTCTTGTAGGCCCGATGGGAGCTGGTAAAAGCACCATCGGGCGTCTTCTTGCCAAAGAGCTGCGTTTACCGTTCAAGGATTCCGACAAGGAGATCGAGCAGCGTACCGGTGCCGATATCCCCTGGATCTTTGACGTGGAGGGTGAGCAGGGCTTTCGTGAGCGAGAGCAGGCGGTTATAGCCGAGTTGTGCGAGCAGGCGGATATGGTTCTGGCTACGGGTGGCGGTGTGGTCATGCGGGCGGAGAACCGGGCGGCGCTCAAGCGCGGCGGTTGTGTGGTGTACCTGCACGCCTCGGTTGAGCAGCAGATCCAGCGCACGGCCAAGGATCGCAATCGACCTTTGCTGCGCACGGCCGATCCGGCCAAGGTTTTGGCGGATCTTTTGGCTTTGCGCGATCCGCTGTACCGTGAGGTCGCGGATGTCATTGTCGAAACCGACGAGCGCCCGCCGCGGATGGTGGTGCAGGAAATTCTTGAGCGCATTCAGGCGCTTTCTTCCCGTTAAAGCGCAGGGCGAACTGCGCTATCCTAGGGCCCTTTTAAACAGGGGGCTCCATGCAAACACTTCATGTCGATCTGGGTGAGCGCAGCTACCCCATCTATATCGGTGCCGGCCTGCTGAGTCGTTTCGAGCTGCTGAGCCCGCATATCGTCGGGCGGCAGGTGGCGATCGTCACCAATGAAACCGTGGCCCCCCTGTACCTCGGCCAGCTCGAAGCAGCCCTGCAGGGCTATGAGCGTACCGCCATCGTGCTGGCCGATGGTGAGTCGTTCAAGAGCTGGGAAACCCTGCAGTTGATTTTCGATGGGCTGCTGGAGGCGCGTCATGATCGGCGCACCACGGTCATTGCCCTCGGGGGCGGAGTGATAGGTGATATGGCCGGGTTTGCCGCGGCCTGTTACCAGCGAGGTGTCAATTTCATTCAGATTCCCACTACCTTGCTGTCCCAGGTTGACTCGTCGGTTGGCGGCAAGACCGGCATCAATCATCCGCTGGGCAAAAACATGATCGGGGCCTTCTATCAGCCCCAGGCCGTGCTGATCGATACCGCCAGCCTGTCCACGCTGCCGGCGCGGGAGTTGTCGGCGGGCCTGGCGGAAGTCATCAAGTACGGCCTGATCTGTGATGAGCCCTTTCTGACCTGGCTGGAGGCGAGTATGCAGGCCTTGCGCAGCCTGGATGGCGCGGCGCTGACGGACGCCATCGCGCGCTCCTGTGCGGCCAAGGCGCGGGTGGTCAGTGCCGATGAGCGCGAGTCCGGGGTGCGGGCCACGCTCAATCTGGGGCATACCTTTGGGCACGCCATCGAGACCGAGCAGGGCTATGGCACCTGGCTGCATGGTGAGGCCGTGGCGGCAGGGACGGTGATGGCTCTGGATATGTCCCATCGCCTGGGCTGGATTTCGGCGGATGAGCGTGACCGCGCAGTTCGTCTGTTTATGGCGGCGGGTTTGCCGGTGGTGCCGCCTGCGGATATGTCGGCCGATGACTTTTTGCGGCATATGGCGGTCGATAAGAAGGTTCTCGACGGCCAGTTGCGTCTGGTGCTGTTGCGCCAGTTGGGGGAGGCGGTGGTGACCGCCGATTTTGCCCCGGAAATACTGCATGCCACGCTGAGCGCAGATTATGCGGCCCAGCTGGAACGCCTTAACAAGTGATGAGTGATCTATGACCAGTTTGCATGCTGATGAGGCTTACCTGGAGTTTTACGACTTCAGCCATGATCCCTTCGCCGCGCGAGTGCCAGGCTTCAAGTTCTTTCCGGCGCAGCGCAAGCCCGTTCTGGGCCAGCTGCATCATCTGGCGCGCTACAGTCAGTTGCTGCTGGTTGTCAGTGCGCCGCAAGGCGCCGGCAAGACCTTGCTGCGCCAGGCCCTGGTGGCAAGCAGCAACAAGCAGTCCGTGCATGCGGTCGTGATTTCGGCGCGGGGGGCGGCGGACAAGGCGAGCCTGCTGCGTCAGGTGGCTCAGGGCGTGCAAATCGAGGGGGGTGGCCTGGAAGCCATCATGGCGCAGGTCGCTCAGCTGTCGATGACCGGGCAGGAGGTCTACCTGCTGGTCGATGATGCCGAATTGCTCGCCGATGAAGCCATCAACGCTTTGTTGCTGCTGGCGGCCGGCAATGCCGATGGGCGCGCCCATGTATTCCTGTTTGCCGAGCCCGAGCTGTTGTCACGCCTGGATGAGCTGGCCCGTGGTGACGAGTGCTTCCATATCATCGAGTTGCAGCCCTACGAGCTGGAGGAAACCCGCGAGTATCTCGGACAGCGTCTGGACGGGGCGGGCCAGGGGCTTGAACTGCTGAGTGAGGAGCAGATCGAAGAGATTCACGAGCAGTCCGAGGGTTGGCCGGGGGCAATCAACAAAGTGGCTCGCGAGGTGCTGGGCGAGGCCATGCTGGCTCAGCGAGCCAAGGCCGGGCGTGCCGGTGGCCTGAAGCTGCCGGTCAGGCATCTGCTGGCTGCGGCTGTGGTGGTGCTGGGGGTGGTTGCGGCCTTTTTTATGCAGAGTCAGCCAGGCAAGTCCGTTTCCGAACAGGCCCTGGCCCAGTTGCCGTTGGGGGCTGTGCCTGCTGCCGACAAGCCTGCCGAGGTGCCGATCTCACCGGCTGTCGAGTTCGCCGGCAATGCCAAGCCTGTGCCCCTGCCTCTGGTCGGCGAGCCGCAGCCGGTGATGCGCGAACCCCTGGCCCTGGCTGCCAGCGGTGGTGATGAGCAGCTGGCCGAGGTGGCGCCCTTGCCCGCGCTGACGCCGCCCCCGCCTGTGGCTCCGATCGCTGCGCCTGTTGCTGCGCCCGTTGTGCCCGCTACGGCCCCGGCAAGCGCGGCGGCTCCGGCCAGGATCGAGCCCGCCCCCGTTGCGCCAGTCAGGCCTGCGCCAGCCCCGGCCCCAGCGCCTGCTGTCGCGCCGACTCCGGCGCCCAAGCCGGCCGCAGCCCCTGCGCCAGCTCCGAGTGTGGCTCGGGCGGGTAATTGGTATGCCGCCCAGGCGGGCTCACGCTATACCTTGCAGATTCTGGGCACTCGTTCGGAGTCCAGTGCTCAGGCCTTTGTCCGTGAGCAGGGCGGCGAGTACCGCTATTTCAAGAAGCAGCACCAGGGGCAGCCGCTCTATGTGGTGACCTATGGCAGCTTTGCCACTCGCGATCAGGCCCAGGCGGCGCTCCGGCAGCTGCCGGCCAAGGTGCAGGCGGGCAAGCCCTGGCCGCGTACCATCGCCAGTATTCAGCAGGAGATGCTGTAGCGGTGGGTTCCAGAGGGTGACTGGCGGGTCGATAGCACGACCTGTCGGTCCCTTCCTTCGCTTTAGCGACATTGCCTTTCGTTTTTTCGACGCTTGGATTTGTGGCGACCTGGGTCGGTATGTACAATACCCTCCCTTTCGCCTGCGCAAAGCTGGGGTTTGCCCGTGCGCGCTCGCTAAGTAAATGAATTAGAAAGTAATTTGCCTGATGTTAGGCAGCCTGGTGAGAGTCTCCCTTATGAAAGCAGGTTTGTACCGTCCTGATGAGTTCAAGGATAACTGCGGCTTCGGCTTGATTGCCCATATGCAGGGTGAAGCGAGTCATCATCTGCTGCAGACCGCCATTGAAGCACTGACCTGCATGACCCACCGCGGCGGTATCAACGCCGACGGCAAGACCGGCGACGGTTGCGGTCTGCTGATTCAGAAGCCTGACCTGTTCCTGCGCGCCGTGGCCCAGGAAAGTTTTGGCGTGGCCCTGCCGACGCAATATGCCGTGGGCATGGTGTTCTTCAATCAGGACCCGGCCAAGGCCGAGGCTGCCCGCGAGAACATGAACCGCGAGATTCTGGCCGCCGGCCTGCAACTGGTCGGCTGGCGCAAGGTGCCAATCGACACCAGCGTGCTTGGCCAGCTGGCTCTGGAGCGGTTGCCGATCATCGAGCAGGTGTTCGTCGGCGGCGAAGGCCTGTCCGATCAGGAATTTGCCATCAAGCTGTTCAGCGCCCGGCGCCGTTCTTCCGTGGCCAATGCCGCGGACAGCGATCACTACATCTGCAGCTTTTCGCACAAGACCATCATCTACAAAGGCCTGATGATGCCGGCCGACCTGCAGCAGTTCTACCCGGACCTGGGTGACGAGCGCCTGCAGACCGCCATTTGCGTGTTCCACCAGCGTTTCTCCACCAACACCCTGCCCAAGTGGCCGCTGGCGCAGCCGTTCCGCTTTCTGGCGCACAACGGTGAAATCAACACCATCACCGGCAACCGCAACTGGGCTCAGGCCCGGCGCCTGAAGTTCGCCAACGATCTGATCCCCGATCTGGAAGAGCTGGGCCCGCTGGTCAACCGCGTCGGTTCCGACTCCTCCAGCATGGACAATATGCTGGAGCTGATGGTCACCGGCGGTATCGACCTGTTCCGCGGCGTGCGCATGATCATTCCGCCCGCCTGGCAGAACGTCGAGACCATGGACGCCGACCTGCGCGCGTTCTACGAATACAACTCCATGCATATGGAACCCTGGGACGGCCCGGCCGGCGTGGTGATGACCGACGGTCGTCACGCGGTCTGCCTGCTCGACCGCAACGGCCTGCGCCCGGCGCGCTGGGTGACCACCAAGAACGGCTATATCACCCTGGCCTCGGAAATCGGCGTATGGAACTACCAGCCCGAAGACGTGATCGCCAAGGGGCGCGTGGGTCCGGGGCAGATCCTCGCCGTGGACACCGAGACCGGCCAGGTGCTCGACACCGAGGCGGTGGACAACCGCCTGAAGTCGCGTCACCCCTACAAGCAGTGGCTGCGCAAGCATGCCCTGCGCATCCAGGCCACCCTGGAAGACCGCGACCATGGTTCGGCGTTCTACGACGTCGACCAGCTCAAGCAATATATGAAGATGTTCCAGGTCACCTTCGAGGAGCGTGATCAGGTGCTGCGTCCGCTCGGCGAGCAGGGCCAGGAAGCGGTCGGCTCCATGGGTGATGACACGCCGATGGCGGTGCTCAGCCAGCGCGTGCGCTCGCCCTACGACTACTTCCGTCAGCAGTTCGCTCAGGTCACCAACCCGCCGATCGACCCGCTGCGTGAAGCCATCGTCATGTCCCTGGAGATCTGCCTCGGTGCCGAGCGCAATATCTTCCAGGAGTCGCCGGAGCACGCCACCCGCATCATCCTCAGCAGCCCGGTGATCTCGCCGGCCAAGTGGCGTTCGCTGATGAACCTGGATCGCCCGGGCTTCGAGCGCCAGCTGATCGACATGAACTACGACGAGTCGATCGGTCTTGAGGCCGCCGTGCGCAATATGGCCGACCAGGCCGAAGAGGCGGTGCGTGCCGGCAAGTCCCTGCTGGTGCTCTCCGACCGGCATATCGCCCCGGGCAAGCTGCCGGCCCATGCCGCGCTGGTCACCGGTGCGATTCACCACCGCCTGACCGAAAAAGGCCTGCGTTGCGACTGCAACATCCTGGTGGAAACCGCCACCGCCCGCGATCCGCACCACTATGCGGTGCTGCTGGGCTTCGGCGCCTCGGCGGTCTATCCGTTCCTGGCCTACGAAGTGCTGGGCGACCTGATCCGCACCGGCGAAGTGCTGGGCGACCTCTATGAGGTGTTCAAGTACTACCGCAAGGGCATCGCCAAGGGCCTGCTGAAGATCCTGTCGAAGATGGGCATCTCCACCGTCGCCTCCTACCGTGGCGCCCAGCTGTTCGAAGCCGTCGGCCTGTCCGACGAGGTCAACGAACTGTGCTTCAAGGGTGTGGCCAGCCGCATCAAGGGCGCGCGCTTCGTCGATATCGAAGCCGAGCAGAAGCTGCTGGCGCAGGAAGCCTGGAACAACCGCAAGGCCATCCAGCAGGGCGGCCTGCTCAAGTTCGTCTACGGCGGCGAGTACCACGCCTACAACCCGGATGTGGTCAACACCCTGCAGGCCGCCGTGCAGCAGGGCAGCTACGAGAAGTACAAGGAATACAGCGCCCTGGTCGATACCCGTCCGGTGTCGATGTTGCGCGACCTGCTGCAGCTGAAGCTGGCCGAGCAGCCGTTGGCGCTGGATCAGGTCGAGCCGCTGGAGGCCATCCTGCAGCGCTTTGACTCCGCCGGCATCTCTCTCGGCGCGCTGTCGCCGGAAGCCCACGAGGCCATTGCCGAGGCGATGAACCGCTTGGGCGCACGCTCCAACTCCGGCGAGGGCGGCGAAGACCCGGCTCGTTACGGCACCGTGCGCAGCTCGAAGATCAAGCAGGTGGCCACCGGCCGTTTCGGTGTGACCCCGGAATACCTGGTCAACGCCGAAGTGCTGCAGATCAAGGTGGCCCAGGGCGCCAAGCCCGGTGAGGGCGG
>OGCL01002206.1_pt1 | contig 14147 bp, 12 predicted proteins | sample 1570041 | NCBI WGS metagenome assembly OGCL01 (sample SAMN06266162, study PRJEB24511) | hot springs metagenome | isolation source: Hot spring water | place: South Africa: Limpopo | collected 2015-06-22 | reverse complement strand
AACACGCCGGGCCGCCCCAAGTGTTTCTTCCACCCCCTCGGGGGGCAGGTCGGGCGTAGCCCGGCCTGGGGGGCACAACGCCGTGACACGCCGGGCCGCCCCAAGTGTTTCTTCCACCCCCTCGGGGGGCAGGTCGGGCGCAGCCCGGCCTGGGGGGCACACCGCCATGACACGCCGGGCCGCCCCAAGTGTTTCTTCCACCCCCTCGGGGGGCAGGTCGGGCGTAGCCCGGCCTTGGGGGCACAACGCCGTGACACGCCGGGCCGCCCCAAGTGTTTCTTCCACCCCCTCGGGGGGCAGGTCGGGCGTAGCCCGGCCTGGGGGGCACACCGCCGTGACACGCCGGGCCGCCCCAAGTGTTTCTTCCACCCCCTCGGGGGGCAGGTCGGGCGCAGCCCGGCCTTGGGGGCACAACGCCGTGACACGCCGGGCCGCCCCTATCGCCGCGCCTCACCCCTCACGCCTCACGCCTCACGCCTCACCCACCACCATGCCCTACTTCCGCTACAAGGCCGCTGACCTCACCGGTGGGGTCAGCCGGGGGGAGATCTATGCCATCAACGAGGTGGACGTCGAACTGCGCCTCAAGCAGATGGGGCTCGTCCTCATCCGCCTGCGTCCATGCGCCCGCCATGCCTGGTCCTGGCGTCGGCGTGTCTCCCGGCGGGATCTCATCGGCTTCTGCTTTCATGTCCAGCAGATCAGCCGTGCGGGCGTGCCGCTGCTCGACGGCCTGCGCGACCTGATCGCGGTCACCGGCAACTCGCACTTCCGCGACGTGCTGTCGCTGGTGGCGGACGACCTCGAGGGCGGCAGGCTGTTCTCCCAGGCCCTGGCGCACCATCCCCAGGTGTTCGATCCGGTCTTCGTCGCCCTGGTGCGGGCGGCCGAGGCCAGCGACCAGCTGGGCCTGGTCTTCGAGCGCCTGGAGGCGCGCCTCAAGGCCCAGGACGAGCTGGAGTCGGAATTCACCCGCCTGCTCATCTACCCCGGCGTGGTCGGCCTCGCCGTCCTCGCCGCGGCCTGGGTGCTGCTGTTCTACCTCACACCCAAGCTGGCCATGCTGGTGACCAGCCTCAACCTGCAGGTGCCACTTGCCACGCGCTGGCTCATGGCCCTGGCCGGCTGGGCGCAAGGCCATGGCCTCTGGCTGGTGGGCCTGGGGGCCGTCCTGGCCGTGGCCGCCGTCCTCGGCTGGCAGAGGCTGGAGGGACTGCGCGAGCGCTTCGACCGCCTGCTGCTACGCCTGCCCGCCATCGGCGAGGCCGCGCGCAAATCCGCCCTGGCCCGCTTCACCGGCCTGTTCGCCCTGCTGACCCAATCGGGCCTGAACATCCTGGAGGCCCTCGCGGCCTGCGAGAACAGCGTCGGCAACCGGCACATCGCCCGCCAGATCGGCCGCGCCGGCCAGCTCATCGCCGCCGGCGAGACGGTCAGCGCCGGCTTCCGCCAGGTCAATCTCTTCCCGCCCCTGGTGCTGCGCATGCTGCACAGCGGCGAGTCCAGCGGGGCGCTGGCCGAGGCCCTGCACAACGCCGCCTGGTTCTTTGCCCGCGACGCCCGCGAGGCGATGGCCCGCACCCTCAAACTGGTGGAACCCGCCCTTGCCCTGGTGCTGGGCGGCCTGCTCGCCTTCCTGCTGCTGGCGGTGTTTCTGCCGGTCTATCAGGTCATCGGGGAGATCAGGCTGTGAGCGCCCGGCTGCTGCTCTATGTCTCCCGCGCCGGCGCGACCCTGGCCCGCTGCGAGCGCGGCGCGTTGCGCGACCTGCGCGCCCTGCCCGCGGACGCGGAGGGCTGGGGCCTGCTCGGCGACGCGCTCGAGGCCGCTGCGGGCATACCGGTCTATGTGGTGGTCGACTCCGTCGAGGAACATTACCGCAGCGAGGTCTTGCCGCACGCATGGGGTCGCGACCGTCGCGAGATGACCCAGCGGCGGCTGCGCCAGGTCCTGCACCAGACGCCCTATCGGGCAGTTGTGTCCCAGGGTCCCGCACAGGGCCCGGAAATCGGGGACCGTTACCTGTTCATGGGACTGACCGCGCCGGAACTGCTGCAACCCTGGGTGGAGGTGCTGCGGCTGCGACGCGCCCCCCTGGCCGGCGTCTGGCTGGTCGCCGTCCTGAGCCGGGACCTGCTCGACCGGTTCCACCTGACGCCGGGACGTCCGCACCGCTTCCAGGCAGGCTCAAGCCTCCTGACCGCATGGCGTAACCGCGGCGGGCGTGCCGAGCCTGACGGCGGCGACCGGCTGCTGCTGGTCTCCGAACAGACCGGCGGGCTGCGTCTGACCTATTTCGTCCGCGGCGAGCTGCGCTTCTCCCGCCTGGCACCGGTGGAAGGCCGCGTCCATACCGACCCGCTCGCGGGCTATGTCGAACAGATCGAGCGCACGCGCCAGTCCCTGCTCTCCCAACGTCTGCTCGGCCGGGGCGACAACCTGCGCGTGTGCCTCATCGACCCCCTCAACACCCTGGAGGGGCTCGTACAGCGGCTGCCCAGCGCCGAGGGGTGGCGCTGCGAGACCCTTCCCCGCCAGCGCCTGCTGACCGGGCTGGGCCTGCCGCCCGCCCTGCTCACGGAATCGAGCGATGCCCTCAGCCTGGCCCTGCTGGCCCGGCCGCCGGCGGGCGGGAACCTCCTGCCGGAGGCGCAGCGGCGCGACCATGTCCATCACCGCCTGCGCCGGATCTTCAAGGTGACCGGCGCGATCTGGCTCACGGCCACCCTCATCCTCGCGATGGTCCTGGTCCTGGACGCCTGGCGTCTTAGCCGCACGGCCGACGCGCTGCAGGCGCGTGCCCTGCAGGCACGCGAACAGGCCCGGCAGATGCTCGAACGCGAGGGGGGCAGTGCCCGTTTCGAAGCCCTCTGGCAAACCCATGCGGCCTGGCATCGGGTGATGAGCCACCGTGCCGATCCGGCCGACACCCTCGCCCGTATCGGTGTCATCGTCGACGGGCACCCGCAGATCCGCCTGTCACAGGTGCGCTGGGCAGGCCCCGAGACCCGCCGGCCGCAGCGGCTCTGGCTGGAGGGCGAGGTCCTGGGCTTCGATGGCGACTACCGCCTGGCCCACGGCCGGATCGAGACGCTGGTGGCGAACCTGCGCCGGCAGGGCTGGCAGACCGAGGTCACGCGCTGGCCACTGGATACCACACCGCAAATCGAGGTCCAGGGCGACTTCGGGCGTGGCCAGGGGGGGCAGGCGGCACGCTTCGGGCTGACCCTGACTGCAGACGGGGTGCTGCCGGCCACGGGCACACCGACCCTGTCGGGCGGCAGCGGCGCATTGGCGGGCGCGGGGGGGGCGCCATGATCCCGACCGAACTGCGCCCCCCCCTGACCGCCCTGATCCTGAGCCTCGTCGCCGGCGCAGCCGCGGTGGGTGCGGCCCTGCAACTGCGCAGCGAGGCGGCGGCGGCAAGGCAGCAGGCGCAACGGGCGTGGACCGAGGCGCACGCCACGCTCGAACGGCTGCCGAAGCGCATCGCCCTCATCCGCACCATGGGCGAGCGCTACGACGAGCTGCAACGGCGCGGCTTCATGGGCAACGAGCGGCGTCTGGACTGGATCTCGGCCCTGGCCCAGACGCAGCGCGCGTTCGTGCTGCAGGGGGTCACCTGGCGTCTGGAGCCCAGCCGGCCGACCGCCCTGCCCGGCCTCAGCGCCACGCGCATGCATCTGAGCCTCACCCCCATGGACCCGGAGCGCCTCGGCGCCTGGCTGGCGAGTCTGGACGCGCTCGGTCAGGGGCTGTTCACCGTCGAGCAGTGCGATTGGACCCCCACCGGGCCACCGCAACGCATGCAGTGCACGCTGAACTGGTGGACCTGGAAAGGCGTCGGGAGCGGGCCATGAGCTCACCGGCGCCCGCCGCGCAACACGATGTCCGGCCCGCACGCGACGCGGGCTTCACCCTCGTCGAGCTGGCGATCGTGCTGTTCATCCTGACCCTGCTCATGGCCGGGGCCATGACGCCGCTTGCGCGTCAGATCGTCGAACGCCAGTCGGCAGACACCCGCCGCACCCTCCTGGACGTCAGGACCGCCCTGCAGGGCTATGCCCTCAGCCATCGGGACCCTGCGGGACGTCCTTACCTGCCCTGTCCGGACCGGCGCGAGGGGCCGCAGGCCAACGACGGGCAGGAAGACCGCCTGCCCGATGGCAGCTGCGCGGCACCAAGCGGCAATCTGCCGTGGATCAGCCTCGGACTGGCCGAGACCGATGCCTGGGGCAATCGCTACACCTACGCTGTCGCCCGGGCCTATGCCCATGCCCAGTCCGGCATCCTCGCCCATCCCGCCCCCGCCGCCGACCTCAGGGTCTGCCTGGAGCGAGGCTGCGACCACCCCATCGAGGCTGCCGCCGTGTGGCTCTCGCACGGCCCCAACGGCCTGGGCGCCAGGAATGCCGCCGGCAGGCAAAACCGCGCCCCGGACGGCACGGATGAACGGGAAAACGCCCATGGCGGGCCGGTCTTCATCAGCCGCCCCCCCGCCGCCGCCGACCGCCCCGGGGGGGAATTCGACGACCTGGTGCAGTGGCTTGCCCCCGGGTATCTGATCGGACGGCTGTGCGGGGAGGGCGGGGCGTGCTGAAGCTGGGCTGAATCGCTGCTGGCCAGGCTTCAGCCTGACGGGGGTTTTTACATGCGGTTGTCGGGCTGAAGCCCGACCTGCGCCCGGCCTGCAAGGAGACCTTGCAACTCGCGCGCCTTGCCATACCGGCCGGCCGCCCCGCCGCCTCAACCCGGACAAGCGACCTCCTCCAGGGTGACGCCAGCCGGCAGGGCGGCGCGCACGGCCGCAAGCTTGCCCCGATCGGCGGCGTGGATGTCCAGGTAGACCGCGCGGATCCCGGGCCGCGGGCCGTAGCGCACCGCCGTGAGCCCCTTGCGGGTGAGCACGCCGTGCTGGGCACGGGCGTCCGCCTCGCTGGCGAACATGCCCAGGGAGATGGCCCGCGCCATCGGCCCCTGCCGGATGGGCGCCACGTCCCTCACCCCGGCCCGGTCGATGGCCGCCAGGGCCTGCACCTGCTCGACCGGGTCATCCAGCGGCGGCCAGTACACCCACCAGCCCAGGCGTTCCTCGGTACGCAGCATCTGCCGCCCCAATCCGGCCTGATCCATGGCCCGGCGCAGGTTGGCATAGGCAGCGGACCCCGTCAGGCTGGCCCTGAAACAGGCCGGACCGGTCGGCGGTGCCGCTTCTCCCGAGTGCGTCACCCCGGCCTCCGCCTTGGCCGGATCGTCGTCCGGGCCGCCCGCCGAATGACCCGCTGCGTCGGCGGTGCGTGCCCCTTCCGCCTTAGGCTCGACCACGTCGGACGGGGCGCTACTTCCCTTGTTCAGCAGGCGGACCTTGTCCGCGTTGTAGCCGATGAGCGCCCGCGGCTGGCTGCGCCAGTGTTCCAGCGTCAGCCCTGCCGCCAGCACGACGACATTGAGTAGCAGCAACCCCAGCGCTATCGACCCTGCGCGTCCGAACACCGGGCTATCCACAGCAAACCCTCCAAGACCAGATCCTCCTGCACCCGCGTCGGGCCCGTCAGCGCAGCGGCGATCCCGGCGGCCTCACCGCCCGACAGGACGGTCAGGGGCGCCACCCCGACCTGCGCCGCCAGCCGACTGCGCATCGCCTCGACGCCGCCGGCCAGCGCCCGCCAGATCCCCGTCTCCACGCCATCGGCGGTGCAGCGCGGGAAATCCTGCAGCCGGCCGCAGACCTCCGTCACGCCGGCCGTCCCCGCCGCCAGGGCCCGGCGCATGAGGGCCGGCCCCGGCAGGATGAGCCCGCCGAGGAAGCCGCCCTCCCCGTCCAGGGCATCCACCGTCACCGCCGTGCCCGCCCCGACGACGACGCAAGGGGCGTAGCCGAGGTGCAGGCAGGCCACCAGCATGGCATAGCGGTCCGTCCCCAGCTTTTCCGGCTCGGTGTAGCCGTTGCGCAGCCCAAAGGCCTCAGCCGCCGAGACCGGCCAGGACACCGGCGCACCCAGACGGGCCAGGGTCGCCTCAAGCGCGAGGCGCACCTCCGCACCGGCCACGCAGCTGACGAGCGTGCGTGCAGGCCGATCGGGCAAGACCACCCGATCCAGCCGGTCGGCCTCGCCCACCGGCAGCGCACCCTTGCGCCGCCAGGCGCCGGCCTGCCACAAACCCCATTTGAGCCGCGTGTTGCCGGCATCGACGGCCAGGATCGCCGCGCTCATCGCGTAGAGCGCAGGCTCAAGTCGCCGGACAGGATGGGCTCAACGCCGCCACCCGTGTCCAGCAGCAGGGCGCCTTGGTCATCCACCCCGACGGCCCGCCCCGTGAGCACCCGCCCATCGGCCCCGAGCACGTCGACCGGCCGCCCCTGCCAGGCGTGCCAAGCCCGCCACACGTCGCGGAAGGGGGCAAAGCCGTGACGATCGAAGATGCCGAGCACGCCGGCCAGCTCCCGTGCCACCGCCGCCAGCGCCGCGTTGCGCTCGAGCCGCCGGCCGCAGGCCGTCTCCAGATCCGCCACCGGGACCCCCAGCTGGCCGGTCAACAGCTCAGCGGCGCGGAGGTTGATGCCGATGCCGATCACGGCCGCCGCCGGCCCCAGCATGTCACCGCTGAGCTCGATCAGGATGCCGGCCAGCTTGTCCTCACCCAGGAGCACGTCGTTGGGCCACTTCAGACCCACCCCCGCCGCTCCCAACGCGCGCATGGCACGCACCAGCGCCACCCCCACCGCCAGGCTCAGGCCCGAGAGCTGCGCCACCGGCCGCTCGAAACGCCAGAGCAGGGAGAAGGTGAGGCCCGCGCCCAGCACGCCAAGCCAGTGGCGACCGCGCCGTCCGCGTCCGCAGGTCTGCCACTCCGCGGCCAGCAGCAAGCCGTGCGGCGCACCGGCCGCAGCCAGGGCGAGCAGTCGCGCATTGGTGGAATCGACCTCGGGCAGGCAGAGGACGTGTAGCCCCAGGGGGGCGAGTGACTCCGCCAGCCGGGCTTCGTCCAGCAGCTCCAGGGGCCGGGCCAGGCGGTAGCCGCGGCCGCGCACTGCGTGCACATTAACGCCATGGGCTGCGGCCTGCCGGACGAGGCCGTGCACGGCGGCGCGGGATACGCCGATACGCCCGGCGATCGCCTCGCCGGAGATGAAACGCTCGGCATCCAGGTGCCCAAGCACGCTCAACAGCCGGGGATGCAAGGCGTCCAAGGCTGCGGGGCGAGTGCGTGACGTCAGCGATTCCAGCAGGTCTGGATGTCGTCGGGGTCGCCCACCGTGCCATCGCCATCGGCATCCGTCGACACGCCCTTGACCCCGGTATGGGTCAGGGTCAGGTTGCCACAGTCATCCCCGGTCTGGGCGCCGGTAGGCTCGGCCTGCAGGGTATAGGCTTGAGCCGCGATGGCCGAGACGCTGATGTTGTAGCGCGCCTCCCCCTGCTTGGGGGATTGCGTGAGCCCGGCCAGCGCGGGGGCGGTGGTCCCTTGCTCGTTGGTCGAGTACCGTCCGTTCGTGGTGTAGAACCGCTCCATGAACCCCGCCGCCTCCATCAGCACCGCCTTCGCATCCGCCCGCGCGCTGCGGCGGATGTGGTCCTGGTAGGACGCCACCGCCACGGTGGCCAGGATGGCGACGATGGCGATCGCCACCAACAGTTCGATCAGGGTAAAGCCCCGCTGCCGCATGTTCACCTCAGCCTCCCAAGATATCTGGTGCAATGGCACGAAAAATACCAGATGCCGGCCATGCCTGTCCCGGCAGATGAACAAGGCAGACACCTGACACTCAGTCGATGATCTCCCGCCACGACACGCGTCCAGGCGGGCCTCCACTTTCGATGCGGAAGCGCAGGCTATCAGTCCTGCTTCTGATGTCCTGGGCGAGCGCAACGCCGGTCGCGGCGGCGTAATCGCGCAGGAAGATAGCCGACTTTGTCGCTCCGATCAGCCGTACAGCCATGAGCGTCAGCGGCGTCGTGCCGAGATCGAAGATGCTGCTGGCAGGCATGGCGCCGGTGACAGGGTCGAGCTCATAGAGCCAGCTCGCGCCGCCTACGCCGCAAGGATCATCATTCAAGCTGATGCTGTTGACCACGATGCGACCGGACACGAACTGGACGGGGCTGACCGCCTGCTCCCCGGACGGCAGCGGAAGATACCATCCCCTCTGGGTCGGGTAGCTCACGCCATACGTCGTGCCAAGCCGCACGCTGCGGCCGCCGGCCGTGGCAGTGGATGCGATCGCTTGCGCCTGCAAATCGATCTTGCTCACATTGCCGGTCGTGCCATCATCCAACACGCCGTAGATGGCCCGGCTGGCGGTGACGGCCCTGTCCGCCTCGGTCGCCAATCTTCCGCTGCCGACATAGACCATGACGCCATTCATGCCTGCTGGCGCTTCGCCCAGGCGCGGCGTGGCGGAGATGGGCTCGCCGCCGGTGTCGAACAGGGGCCGCCCCTCAAAGCTCACCTTCCAATCGTTCGAGTTGCTAGCGCTCAGATCGAACTTCCACAGCCGGCCCAGATTGTCGCCGGCGTAGACATAGTCCACGATGCCGTCGCCGTTGACGTCGCGCAGGGTGGGGCCGGAGAGGCCGTTGTCGAGCGCGCCGCTGCCTGCATCGACGTCGATGGCCTTGATGAGGCTGCCGGAGGCGAGGTCGATGAGGAAGAGCACGGCATGGCCGTTGGCGCTGTTGTAGCCGTTGCCGACGATGGCCGCCCACTGGCCGTTGTTGAGCTTGGCCGTGAGCGGTCGCCCGAACACGTGCCCAAGGTCGGCATGCGTAAATTCCCATAGCGCCTTGCTGCCATCGAAGCTGCAGGGGTTGGTCACGTCCAAGGCGAAGACCGCCCTGCCGCCATTGCCCAGCCCGCCCACCAGCACGCTCCTCCAGGCGGCGGTCCCGCCCAGGCTCAGGTAGGCATCGCCCGCATACAGTGGCCCATCCACATAGAAACGGTGTGCGTAAGACGGTTTGGCCAGGTGCGGCAGGTCCTTGACCAAGCTGCCGGGCACGTAGGCGAGGACCTCCGCGCCAAGGGACGATGCGCCGCAAAGCGGCCCGCCAGCCCAGGAGGCGGCGCCCGCGCCGGCGATGAAGCCGTGCAACATGCCGTCGTTGGCGCCCACATAGACCATCTCGGGGCGGTCGGCCTTGGCGGCCACGTAATCCCGGTAGCTGCCGCCCTCCCCCGGAATACCTGCCAGGGCGAGATAATTCTCGCCGCCGACGAAGACCGGGTCCGAGTTGACGATGTCGCCCAGCAGGACATCGCGCCTGCGGTAGGGACCGGCAGGCGCCTCCTTGCTTTGGTCGCCGCGCAACCAGGCGATCACTTCCTGCGCCCTGGCGGCGTCGTCCACCGCGCCGTTGCTGACGCCCTGCAGGGTGTCATCGAAACCCGCCTGCTGCGCGGCGCTAAGGTTGCCCCAAGCGAAGGCTGCGCCGCCTGTCCCGTTCCAGACCACGATGTTGCGGCTGCCATGCGCTGGCAGGCTGGCCGACCATTCCGGCGCGGCCGCCGGCAGCCCGCTCGCATCCAGCCGGTAGGCGGCCAGTTCGCCGCTCCAGTCGTTGGCGTAGAAGGCGGCCTTGTAGATATGCGTGCCGGCGATGCTCTCCGTGGAGGAGATGCTGCTCGCCAGGGTGGAGGACGCGGCGGCGCGGTTCAGCACCTCGTCCAGGGTTTGGGTGAGGGCTTGCACCACCTGGTCCACGTCGTCCGCCGGCAGGAAGAGGCCGCGGCTATTCAAGGCGGCGCGCCAGAAGTCGTAGATGAAGGCCCTGGGCGTCTCTCCAGACTTCATGCTGAGGTATGGCCAGCCCTTGGTTGTCTGGGTCGGCAAGCCGCCGTACATGTCGCCCGCCCAGTCGGACTGCAGCGCCGAAGGGCTGGAGTTGACGACGACGAAGTTCACCATGTGCTGCCAGGTGGCGGGGTCGTTCCGGGGATTCCAGAATTGGTCGTCGAAGCTGCCGGTGCGCGCCGACAGGTAGGGCGGGACATTGTTGTCAAGGCCAGGGTGCAGATCGGTGGCCCAGTAGTAGAGCGCAAGACTGCCTAGCGTATGTCCTGTGGTTTGCCTGAATTCATCCATCGTATTGAGCGGGTACGCGGGGGGCGTGCCATATCGCTCGTTCCAACCCGTATTGCTATTGTTGTGCGGATTCATACGGTAAGGCCAGCGCGGCAGCCATTGTGCGGGGCTGGCAAGCAAGGCCGAGCTGGGCCTGGGCAAGCTGGTGCAGACGTCGAGATGATAGCCTTGGCAAGGATAGCTTTGCACCCGGCTTGCTACGGTCCGGCCCTGTACGCCTTGGTCGCTGTTGGAGTACCCAGGACCATTGAACAGGATGTGGTAGTTCGCACGACAGCTCCGCATGGGGGTGGTGGAATTACGCGGATCGTCGCGATAGGCGTTGTCGCGCATGAAGTATTCGGCCGCGCGCACCATGGCCGCGCGAGCGGTGTTGGCTGGACGCGGGGCAAAAGCGATGTCGACGAGCCACCTGTAGAAATCGTCACGATGAGCGCCGCTGAAGAGAGCCAGGCGGTTGTCGTAGGTCCTTGTGCCCCCCCCCGCAAGCGGGATCCCGCAGCCGCGGTGCCAATCCGGGTGCCCGCTGATCTCCCCACCAAAGCCGGCACACGTATCACCGTGTTCATGGGGGCGGCCATGCCCCTGCCAGGCCAGGCGCACCTTGTCCTCCAGCACGGGGAAGGTGCGCAGCATGGCCGTGGTGTTCATGAGCTGCACCGTGCGGTAGTAGGAGTACCAGTTGGCGAAGTTGGCCTTGGCCGCGGCCTCGCTGGCGAAGCCGCCATACGCCAGATCCTGGGGCGTACCCACCCTGACATAGACATAGCAGTCCTCGTCCTGAGGATCGCTGGCGGTGCAGTTTGGCCGGGAGGTGTCGTGCCGGTAATAGTAGGCATGGGTTGGAGTATCTCGAACGTTGTTGAAAATACAAGAACTCCCACTACATTCATCGCTGGCGTTACAATAGTATAGTCCCAACTCGGGTCTATCCGCCGGTAACTTATGTCTGGATTCGCACCTCGGGTGCCACATGCCTGCGCTCGTGCCTGCAGGCGCATTTGGATTAGCCGTGTAACGCAGGGTCGCGAGGTAGCCTGTTTGGAGATCCACACCTTGCGCACCGCAATACTGGTCCATGTAACGGCAAGCGCTCGTGAAGCTTTGCGCCGGGTACCCAGGCGGCGGTGTGTAGCGCTTCCTCGGGTCGTAGTAGAGGGTGTTATAGGCAGCCGAGAAATGAAAGCGGCGGGCGTAGGCAGAATCGTTGAGGCCGTCCGAGGATGCCCTATGTGCCAAATTGGAGTTGTCCACAGTCACGATGACGTTGGGCAGCACGCTGGCAGCGGGGACCAGCAAGGGGCGGTCGGGCAGGGTCAGTGCCGGCGCGGCGGGCGACCACAGCGCCAAGGCGTGGAGGAGTGTCGTCAACCGGAAAAGCTTGGTGATTTGCATGCTCGATCTCCTTGATCGGATGACTTCAGATACGTGCCCGCACGTGGACTTCGAGCCGCACCGTGGTGTTGGGGTTGATGCCCCGGCCGGTGGCGGTCAGGCGGTAGACCTGATGGCTGTCTGTCTCGTGCGCGGCGGTCTCCATGGAGCGGCTGCCGAGCGTGACGGTCTGCACGCGGGTGACGGCGCATTGCGGCTGCTCGGCCAGCAAGGGGAGGTCGATACCGAGATCTGCCGCGCTCTGGACGGGGATGACCGTCGCGTGGCGGAGGCCGGGCACGCGCGCCTCGCAGGCCCGCAGCGCCGTCTCGGCGGCCTCGAAGGCGCGGACGCGGTCGCGGGCGTTGTCGGCCATGCGCCGTTCGAGCACGCTCGTGCCGAGCGAGCTCATGCCAAGCAGGGTCACCAGGGCCAAGATCACCATGCCCACCACGAGGGCGGCGCCGCGCTGGCGGCTGGCGCCCGGTGCTGCGGGTTGGGGTCGAGAACGAAGCTTCATCATCGGTTACGCAGGTTGAAGGTGCTGGTGAAGACGAGGTAGAGCCGACGGTCCGGGGCCGTGACCTGGTTGTCCAGCTCGCCATCGTTGTCCGTGTCCCAGAAATAGCGCTGCGGGTTGGTGGCAAGGCGATCCTCGGCGCTCGCCAGCAACAGGCTCACGCGCACGGCCCGCACGCGCGCCCAGTCACTGACGCTGACGGCCGGCCAGTAGACATCCACCGCGCCGTCGCCGTTGGTGTCCTCGCCATAGACGATGCGCATCGCCTCCACGCCCTCGACGAGCTCTTCCGCGTCGCCCCATCCGCCGTCGCGCGCCCACGGCAGGCGGTAGAGTGCGCGGCGGCCGGCGGGATTGGTGCGCAGATAATAGAGGTCAAGAACAAAAGGCATGACCTGGGCCCCGGCGCCATAGCTGCGGCTGACGCTCCCGCCGGCGTTGCGGTTGGCATCGTGTGGCAGGCTGTTCGTGAATGTGGCATCGGGGTCGCCGCTATTGTCCGAGACGCGCACCAGATCGCCTCCCTGGCAGTCGGCCACGAGCATGAGCTCCCCCTGCCGATATCTGCGGAGATTGGCCGCCACGGGGATCGGGGCAGTGACCGATCCCATGACAGCGCTCACCGCGGCAACGGGGTTTACCCCGCCCGCCACCAAGAGGGTGTTCGTTCCCGGGAGGTAGTTTGCGGCGTGATCTGCAGCATTCACGCTGCCATCGAGATTGCGGTCCACGCCCCAGGCCTCGAAGCCCTGAACCAGCCTGCCATTGAGAAAAGGGGTCAGCAGATTGCGAAAGATCGCGTCGCGTTGGTCTGGCAGCCTACCCCGCAAGACGATGCCACCCTGCGCCGTGCTCCGGCAGCCGGCGTAACCCGACATACGCAGGTTTTGGCCCAGCGACTCGAGCGCGAAGCGCCCGTTCTCCTGCAGGCGGGCCAGGGCGTCCAGCGTGCGCCAGGCGTGCCGCTGCCCCGTGTAGAGATAGGCGAGCGCGGCGACCAGGAACAACCCAAGGGTCAGGGCCAACATGAGCTCCACCAGTGTGAGCCCGGCTTGCCGCGAGGCGGGGCCGTGACTACGCCGCCGGCCGGCGGCGGCTTGCGCCGCAGCCTTCGCGCCGGCAGGCGATGGAAGGGGGTGAGGGGTCGGGTTCATAGGCGCGTGTTCAAAACGAAACAGACCTGGCCGTCGCTGCTTCCGGCGGGACAGCTTCTGTCGACCCCCGTGGCACCGAGTGCAGACTCGTCCCAGCGGATGGTGATGGTGGCGTCGCCGTTCGCCTGCACATCGATAGCAGCAGCCGCAAGCGGCAGGCTTTGTAGCTGACGCAGCCAGACCCGACGATCTCGATCCGCCTGACTGTTCGAACCAGGCAGTGCCGTCGCAGGGGTCAGGGGCTGCGCGTAGGGGCTGATGCTGGTACTGGTACCGGTACTGGTACTGGCACTGGTACTGGTACTGGGCACGGCAACCGCCCGGTTCGCCCGCATGCGGTCGGCCATGTCGTAGGCATACTGCGCCGCCTGGGCGCGCAGCAGGGCGCTATGCCCGTTTTGCAACGCCGCGCGCTGCAGCCCGGCTGCCCCGAGTATGCCCAGGGAGAGGATCACGAGGGTGACCAGCACCTCCAGGAGGCTGAAGCCCGACTGTTCACACAATCGTGTTGCTGCCATGGTCGTTCCCCCGTTCAGCTGCAGGTTGCGTTCTCGACACGCGCACGTCCGGTGCCGATGACCACGATCCGGCGGGCGTCCTCCGTGTCCCCAACGTGACAGATGAGGAAGCTTCCTCCAACCGTGTTGGTGATGCGACCGTCAGGTTGGTAGGTGATGTGATTTTGGAAATTGTTATTGGCATTGACCGTAACTTCTACCGGCAGGGCCTGATGGACCCGTATGATCTCCTCGCCGGGATCCACATCGTCGTCATTGTTAGGATTGGTGAAGACGATCCACCCTGACTGCCATGGTTGAGGCGTACAGTTGGTGCCCGTGTGGCTGCGGCAGACAGATACCCTGACCCCCCTGCGTATGGCCTCACTGCGGGCATAGCTCAAAGCCGCCATGAGGTCGCTCGCCGCGGCATCGATGCGGTTGCGCCGGAAAAAGTCCTGAAAACCCGGCACCGCGACGGCCATGAGGATGGCGGCGATGCTGATGGTGACCAGCAG
>OGCL01002205.1_pt1 | contig 14152 bp, 15 predicted proteins | sample 1570041 | NCBI WGS metagenome assembly OGCL01 (sample SAMN06266162, study PRJEB24511) | hot springs metagenome | isolation source: Hot spring water | place: South Africa: Limpopo | collected 2015-06-22 | reverse complement strand
AGTTCCACGACGAAACCCTGCCCAAGGACAGCGCCAAAGTGGCGCATTTCTGCTCGATGTGCGGGCCGAAGTTCTGCTCGATGCGGATCACCCAGGAAGTGCGCGACTTCGCCGCCCGGCAAGGCGTGGCTGAAGACCAGGTCTTGGCCCGGGGGCTGGCGGCCAAGTCCGAAGAGTTCCGCCAGAGCGGTGGCGAGCTCTATATCCCTGTGACCCCCCGGAGCTGAGCGATGGCCGCCTTATCGATCGGTGTGGCCGGTGCGGGCCTGCTGGGCCGCCTGCTGGCGTGGCAACTGGCCGGCGCCGGGCATCGGGTGACGGTCTTTGACCCCGCCACCGGACCGCTGGAGCGCGGCGCTGCGGGCTGGACGGCTGCAGGCATGCTCAGCCCGCTGGCCGAACTGGAGTGCGGCAATGAGGCCGTGGCCCGTTTGGGCCTGCGCTCGCTCGCACTGTGGCCGCACATCGTGGCGGGCCTACCGCAGCCGGTGGACCTGCGCCACCAAGGCAGCGTGCTGCTCGCACACGGGCCGGACCTGGGCGCCGCACGTCGGCTGCTGGGCTTGCTGTCGACCAAGGCACCCGGGGGCCAGCCACCCGAGCCGCTGACACCCGAGCAGCTGCGCGAACTGGAGCCCGCCGTGCATGGGCCGGCCCATGCATGGCTGCTGCACGACGAGGGACAGATCCACACGGTGCAGGCCATGCAGGCGCTGGCGGCCGGTGCCGGCGATCGGGGGGTGCAGTGGCATTGGGGCAGGTCAGTCCGGAATGTGGAGCCCGGCTGCATCGACGGGCAGCGCTATGACTGGGTCTTCGATGTGCGTGGCCTGGGCGCACGGCCCTCATTGCCGCTGCGGGGCGTGCGCGGAGAGGTGTTCTGGCTGCACGCGCCCGGGGTGGTGCTGCATCGTCCCCTGCGGCTGCTGCATCCACGCTGGCGGGTCTACCTCGTGCCGCGCCCGGGCGAGCTGGTCGTCGTGGGCGCCAGCGAGATCGAGTCCGAGGACCGCTCGCCGATTTCTCTGCGCAGCACCTTGGCCTTGCTGTCGGCGGCACACAGCGTGGTCCCCGAGCTGGCCGAGGCGCGTGTCGTGCACAGCGAGGTCAACCTGCGTCCGGCTTTGCCCGACAACCTGCCCCACTTGGACGTGGCGCCGGGGCTGACGCGCATCAACGGCCTGTACCGCCATGGCTGGCTGCTGGCGCCTGCGCTCGTCGAGCAGGCCCTGGTGGCGATGGAGCAGCCGGTGCATGCCGAGGCGGATTTCGCATGATCCTCACCGATGCTGCTTCCTCGGGCTGCCGCGTCCGGGTCAACGGTCAAACCCACCGCGTCGAGGCGGGCACCACGTTGGCGCAACTGCTGGCGTGTCTCGACATGGCGCCTCACAGCGTGGCCACCGCCCTGAACGGCGAATTCGTGCCGCGCGGCGAACGGGGTGGCTGCGTGCTGCGGGACGGTGATCACGTGACCTGTTTTCAACCCATCGTTGGAGGATAGAGATGCCTGCAGACGACTTCTTCCTGGCAGACGTGCGCCTGGGCAGCCGTTTCCTGCTCGGCACGGCCGGCTATCCCTCGCCCCAGGTGCTGCGCGAGGCCATTGCCGCCTCGGGCGCCGATGTGGTCACCGTGGGCCTGAAGCGCCAATTCGTCGCCGGCGCTGGCGACAACGGCTTCATCGACATCGTGCGCGACAGCGGCGCACGCTTGCTGCCCAACACCGCCGGTTGCCGCAGCGCCCGCGAGGCCGTCACCTTGGCGCAGATGGCGCGCGAGCTGCTGCAGACCCACTGGATCAAACTCGAGGTGGTGGGCGACGAACACACGCTGCAGCCCGATCCCTTCGAGCTGGTGCAGGCTGCCCAGCAGCTCGTGAAGGACGGTTTCGAGGTCTTCCCCTACTGCACCGACGATCTGGTGACCTGCCAACGCCTGCTCGATGCGGGTTGCCGCATCCTCATGCCCTGGGCAGCGCCCATCGGCTCGGGCCAGGGACTGCTCAATCCCTGGGCCCTGCGCACGCTGCGGGCGCGGCTGCCGGATGTCACGTTGATCGTCGACGCCGGCATCGGAGCCCCCTCACATGCAGCGCAGGCGATGGAGCTGGGCTTCGATGCCGTGCTGCTGAACTCGGCGGTGGCCCATGCCCACGACCCGGTGGGCATGGCCGCGGCCTTCCGCCACGCGATCGAAGCGGGTCGCCTGGGTCACCGCTGCGGCCTGATCGAACCGCAGGCCATGGCCGTGGCCTCCACCCCCGTGGCCGGCCGGCCCTTCGACCTGTGAGGCCGCCCATCGTCTGGAGCATCGCTGGCTCCGATTCCGGCGGTGGGGCGGGTTTGCAGGCCGACCTGAAGGCCTTCGAGGCCTTCGATGTGCATGGCTGTACCGCCGTGGCCGTCATCACGGCACAACACTCGCGGGCAGTGCGCCGCATCGATGTGGTGGATACCGAAGCGCTCGAGGCCCAGCTCGCCGCGCTGGCGGAGGATCTGCCGCCCCAGGCGATCAAGCTCGGCCTGTTGGGCAGCGTCGACAACGTGCAGTGCGTGGCTCGCTGGGTGGACCGCCTGCGTGAGCACGCCCCGGTGGCCTTGGTGCTCGATCCGGTGCGAGGGGCCACCACCGGGGCGCGCTTTGCGGACGATGCCCTGCGCCAGGCCTTCCGGGACGAGCTGCTGCCGCGCGCGACCCTGGTCACTCCCAATCGCGGCGAAGCAGCCTGGCTTCTGGGCGAGGGTGTTCTCGACGAGCAGCGGCTGGCGGCAGCCGCCCGAGCCCTGCGTGCGCTTGGCGCAAGAGCCGTGGCCATCACTGGCGGCGACGCGGGCGGCGCGCTGGCGCGCGACTGGATCGACACACCCCAGGCCGGGGGCTGGCTCGATCTGCCACGCCTGCCCACGGTCCACCACCATGGGAGTGGCTGCGTGTTTGCGGCATCGGCCGCGGCGGCGCTGGCCTGGGGCCATTGCGAGGCTGATGCCCTGGTGCTGGCCAAGATGGCCACGGCCGAAGCCCTGCGTCGCAGCCATCCCGCAGGGCGAGGGACCGGCCCGGTGCGACCGGGCTCAGGCTTCGCCAGCCGTTTGGAGAACCTCCCCCGGCTGCGGCTTCCCGACTGGGCAGTGGATGAGACGGAGGGCTTCGCGCCGTTGGAGCGGCCAGCCCTGGGCTTGTATGCCATCGTGGACAGCGCCGAGGGGGTCGAACGGCTGTTGGCTGCAGGGATTCGCACCGTGCAACTACGTATCAAAGCGGCAAGCGGCCCGGTTCTGCGCGACGCAGTGCGGCGCAGCGTACGCCTGGCGCGGGCGGTGGGCGCTCAACTCTTCATCAACGACCACTGGGCCCTGGCGCTGGAGGAGGGCGCCTATGGCGTGCATCTCGGACAGGAGGATTTGCTGACGCTGGGGGCGCAGGCCTGGAGCAGTTTGCGCCGCGCGGGTATACGCATGGGCCTTAGTACCCACAGCTACTGGGAGGTCTGCCGCGCCCTGGCGCTGCGGCCGAGCTACATTGCCTGCGGGCCCATCCATCCCACCACGACCAAGGACATGCCCTGGATCCCGCAGGGTGAGGACAACCTCGCCTATTGGTGCCAGCTTCTCGACTGCCCGGTTGTTGCAATCGCCGGAATGGACGAAGCCCGGGCTCGCGAGGCCGCGCGTTGCGGCGCCGCCGGTGTGGCGGTGCTGCGCGGCCTCGGGCAGACGTCCGACCTGCCGGCGGCCGTGCAGCGCCTGCATGCCGCCATCATGGAGGGCGCCCGGGGCCCGCGCCGCCCGACGCCGGCCCGCGCCCGCCCCAGCCTGCGCGGCCCGGTTCCTTTCACCCTGGGAAATACACCGCACGTATTTGCTCAGGCCCACTCCCTGCCGCTGCCGTGGGCCCCACCACATACTGCCGCGACTGTCACTCTGCCTTCGGCAACGCGCGCAGCGCAGCAACCTCAGTGCGTGAGTTGGGCGGCAGCTTCTGAGGCTTCGAGTTCTCGGCCGTAACAAGCTGTTGAAAACCGTAGCGAGCATGGCCCGATGCGAGGCGCATGGAGCGCAGCGACCGAGTCATTCGCCCGGTGACTGGATCGCTTCGCTTCGTGGGCTTGCATCAGCGCCTTCGTTCGATCCGTGCATCTCTTGAAGCGGTGTAGGCTGATTGACTCCATCCTGCGTATGTGATTGTGTAACATCCCATTGCCCTCTGCTCAGGCGCATCAGCGGCTGCGGTCGGTCGCCGTATTGCATTTCCAGCCGTACGTGTTCGCCCAGTAGTTGCGGGTGGTGCGAATGGTGAGACGGCAGCGCATCGCCCAGCAGACGGCGCGATCGAACCATGCGCGTTGCCGTTGGCGGGAGGGATGCGGCGCTCTGGCGTCCTCACTGCGAAACCGCCGCGTTTCTTTCGATTCCCAGTTCTCGCGTTGACACTCCTCTACATCATTCTCGCCGCGGTCCTGGGTGGGCTCGCTTCGGTCACGGTTGCCGCCGTCGCTCTGTTGGCAAGGCTTGAGTCGATCGAGCGCTGGGTCGCCTTCGCTGTCGGGGCAATGCTCAGCGTGGTGTTTTTGGATCTTCTGCCGCACGCGCTCGACAGCGGGGTCGTCGCTTCGTCGCTGCTGGCGTGGGTCATGGGGGGCGTGCTGTTCTTCTTCGTGCTGGAGAAACTCGTGATCTGGAGGCACAGCCACGGCGCGTTGACGCCTCCGCCGACAGGCGATCCCGTCATCGAGGACGAGCACCATCCGCATCATCACTACGTCCATCACCACTCGCACGGTCATTCGCGTGGGGATCACGGGCGTTCCGGCCTTATGGTGCTGATCGGGGATTCGTTGCACAACGCGACCGACGGCGTCTTGATTGCGGCGGCGTTTCTGGCGGATACCCGCCTGGGTGTCGTGACGGCCCTCGCGGTTATCGCCCACGAGATCCCGCAGGAGGTGAGCGACTTCTTCGTCTTGCTCCACTCAGGCTACAGCAAGGCGAGAGCCTTTCTGTTCAACGCGCTGTCGAGCTTGGCGATGGTGGTGGGCGGAGTTGCCGGATACTTTGCGCTCGACGCGGCACAGTCCTATGTGACTCCAGTGCTGGCCTTTGCCGCGGCATCGATGCTCTACGTCGCGGTGGCGGATCTGATCCCGACGCTTCACCGACGTTTCTCGCTACGGGAAACCCTCTGGCAGCTTGCAATGATCGCCTCCGGGATCGCGGCCGTGGCGGCAGTCCACAGCGTCCTCCACGACCACTGAGTTACCTGCGCGGCCGGATACGCCGGCGCTCAGGAGTCATGCGATCCGGAGGGTGCGACCTGCCCGGAGGACGTGCGTTCGCTCGGCTGGCGCCTACGTCCGCGCAGCCAGAGCAGCAAGGCCACTGGAAAGACGCCTAGCAGCACGAAGCGCATCAGCGCCTTTAGCAAGGAATCCGAGACCAGTGCCATCATGAGTATGACGTACAGCCAGCCGATCACAATCAGATACATGTGGCCATGATACCGACCAAAGTGGCGGTTCCAATGGTAACGCTGAGTAAATTGCTGTGCTCCGTGCGCCTTGCGCTTCGTTCCGCTCGCAACTTTCTTCAGCGTTTCTCAAGGCCGCGCACGAGCGGCGATCGGGGGCCGGAGCTGTCGAGGTGAGCGCGCTGTTTGAAGTCGGTGACCTTTTTGGTCTCGGGTGTTACCCCAAGATGTTGGTGGGACCGTTGCCAAGGCAAGCCGCGTGCGCGTAAATTGATTTCCGCCAAGGAAACGCTGAATGAATTGCTGCGCGTACGAATCGCTGCAATGCGCGGTGCTTGCTTCCTCGCCTATCTACGTGATATGTCTTTCGGTCGCTGTGCTCCGTGCGCTTCTTCAGCGTCTCCCTGAAGTGCAGATGCCCCGTTTCTTGATGAGGAGCGACGCAACCAGGCAGACGGCACCGGCGGCCAGGCACCTCAGCGTCGTCCGAGGAGGAGTTTCATGACAGCCGAGCATACGAACCCACTTTCATCCTTTGCCGAGGCGATCGCGATGGCGCGCTCAGGCGGGATGGGCTCCGGGTTCATCCCTGGGGCGACGCAGGGGCCAGGCACCGGATCACTTCCGGTCATGCCCGAGGCTGGATGGTGGTGGTTGCCGCGCGTGTCTGCCACCGTCTGGGCAGCAGCGTTTTCGCGCTGGTTTGCGCCGGGGACGGATGTCGAGGCATTGGCCGCCCGGGATCGTCGCTTTGCGGCACCGGCATGGTCGAACGAGCCGTTCTTCAAGGGGGTTCGCGATCATTACCTGCGGACGGCTGCGTTCTGGCGCGACGTGGTCGAGCGCGCCGATCTCGATCCGCGCGAAAAGCATCGTGCGCGTTTCTTCGTCGAGCAGGCGCTCGATGCAGCAGCGCCAACCAACTTCTTCCTCACGAACCCCGAGGCGATTCAGCGTGCCGTTGAGACGGAAGGCGAGAGCGTGCGTCGCGGCTTGGCCAATCTGCAGGCGGACATCGAGGCCGGCCGCATCACGATGACCGACGAGCGGGTCTTCAAGGTGGGCGGAAATCTTGCAGTGACGCCGGGGGAGGTGGTGTTTCGCAACGAACTCTTCGAACTGATCCACTATGCGCCGACGCAAAAGCAAGTGCACGAACGGCCACTCCTGATCATCCCGCCTTGCATCAACAAGTACTACATTCTGGATCTACAGCCCGCGAACTCGTTCGTCCGGCATGCAGTCGATTCCGGCTTCGATGTCTACCTCGTGTCGTGGAAGAACGTCGGCGAGGATCAAAAGGCGACTGCATGGGATGACTACCTGGAGGCCGGCGTGTTGACGGCCATCGATGAGGTACGTGCGCACGCTCGGGTAGAAACCGTCAACGCGCTCGGATTTTGTGTCGGTGGCACGATTCTGGCCTGCGCGCTCGGTGTCCTCGCGGCGCGCGGTGAATTGGAAGATTTCGTCCACAGTGCGACCTATCTCACCACCATGCTCGACTTCTCGGAGCCCGGCGACATCAAGGCGTACCTGGGCGAGAGCACCTATCAGATGCGTGTTCAGCAATTGGGGCCGGACGGTTCGCAGGGTTTGCTGCGCGGTGCCGAACTTGCGCAGAGTTTCGCGTCACTGCGGGCAAACGATCTAATCTGGAATTACGTCGTCAACAATTATTTGAAAGGCCAGGATCCTCCGGCCTTTGACCTGCTTTACTGGAACAGCGATTCGACCAACCTGCCCGGACGGATGTATCTCTACTACATCCGCAACTTCTATCTCGACAATCTGCTCACCCGGCCGGGCGCCTTGACAATGCTCGATGAGCCGGTAGACCTGTCGAAGATCAGAATCGACAGTTACGTGTTCGCCTCGCGTGAGGATCACATCGTGCCGTGGACGAGCGCGTACGAATCGGCCCGGCTTCTCGGTGGCGATATCGAATTCGTACTCGGGGCATCCGGTCATATCGCCGGCGTCATCAATCCGCCGGCGGCGCGTAAGCGCAGCTACCGCACCGGCCACTGGCCGGCGTCCGGCGCCGAGGCCTGGGACGCGGCTGCTGTCGAACATCCGGGTAGCTGGTGGCCGCACTGGTATCGCTGGCTGGCTGCACGGTCGGGTCGCAAGATAGCCCCGCGGCGGCACCGACCGAGCAAGCTCGGTCGCGCGCCTGGCACCTACGTGCTCGAAAAGGCTTGAATCTCATTCGAATCGTTGCAAGGGAGGTCTACGTATGTCGCGTGTCGCATTGATCACAGGGGGTATGGGTGGGCTTGGAGAGGCCATCTGCATCAAGATGGCGGCTCTGGGTTACAAGGTCGTCACGACCTATTCGCCTGGTAACAAGAACTGGAAAGAGTGGCTCGACTCGATGCGCGCCTCTGGTTACGACTTCCACGCCTACGCGTGCGACGTCGGCGACTTCGACTCCTGCCGGACGTGCGTCGAGCAAGTCGTTCGTGAGGTCGGTCCGGTCGATGTGCTGGTCAACAACGCGGGCATCACGCGCGATATGACCTTCAAGAAGATGGACAAGGTCAACTGGGACGCGGTCATCAAAACCAACCTCGACAGTTGCTTCAACATGACCAAGCATGTCTGCGACGGAATGGTCGAGCGCGGATGGGGGCGCATCATCAACATCTCGTCGGTGAACGGACAAAAGGGCGCGTTCGGGCAGACGAACTACTCCGCCGCAAAGGCAGGCATGCATGGATTTACCAAGGCGCTCGCCTACGAAGTGGCGAAGAAGGGTGTCACGGTCAACACCATATCCCCGGGCTATATCGGAACGAAGATGGTGATGGCCATCCCACAGGACGTCCTTGAGAGCAAGATCCTGCCGCAAATCCCGATGGGGCGGCTCGGGAAACCGGAGGAGGTGGCGGGCTTGGTGGCCTATCTTGCAAGCGACGAAGCAGCTTTCGTCACCGGCGCCAACATCGCGATCAACGGCGGCCAGCACATGCAATAGTTGGCGGCGCCGCCACCGCGATGTGTCTCCGTGCGCGGCGCCACACTCAGGTGCACAGTCAGGTGCACAGACGGGCGCGCCGGACGAGTTGGAACAGGGATTCGGATGGCTCGTCGGCACGCCGTGTCAGCGCCCGCTCGAGGATAGCCTCCCACATTTCGAGCCAATGGTCGACGGTTGAGGAGTGCGCGCTCTGCGGATCGACCTCGTCGTGCATGGCGCGTAGGTGTATGACGATCGCCGCCGCAAGTCGTGGCGAATCGTCGGTCTCAAGTTTCTCCCTGGCGTAGCGTCCCATCAGTTCCATCAACCAAATCATGCGGGCCGGATCCGGGCTGCGCGGCTGCGGCGGATCCTGGGACGGCAGCCGAGTATCGTGCGGTCGTAATGACGTCATGGCTTTGCCTCTTTCAAGATGCAGAGATGCTTTGAGTTCCCGTGTGCTGATGTGGCGGAAGTCCCGCTGAAGCGGCGGGGGCAGGCTTTTACGGCCGCTGCGCTACGAGTCGGGGTCTCAGGCCACGAGGCAAAGTTTATCGTAATGCGAACAATTCGCAACTACGAAAAGCGGAGGAAGGTCGCGGCCGACCCGCTTGAGCGCTGGCGCCGTACAGCCGCGCTGCGCTGGAATCGGACTCGGTCGGGACCAGTGGGCGCCGATCCTCTCGGAGCCGAGATGAATGCAGGTGACGTCCGCCCCGATCGGTCGTCGTGCCTGATCAGGCTGCACTCAGCGCCGAGTCCGCTGCGCTTGCGACCAGAGTTCGTTTAGCACGAGCGCCGCGACGACGATGCTTCCGCCGGCCAGTGTGGCGGGGGTCGGCGTTTCGCTTGCGAATAGCCAAGTCCAGAGCGGACCGAGCAGGACCTCGGTCATGCCGAGCAAAGCTGTCTCCGGGGCGCTCAGATGGCGTGCTGCGCGGATCAGGAGCACGCATGGCACGGCCAGCTGAAATACACCCAGTACGGCCAGCATTGCGATGTCTCGCGCCGTCGCCGCAACCGGCAAGGCGAGCGGCAGCATGACCGCGGCCGACACGACGGCGCCGATCAGCACGGCGGGTGCGAGATCGACATCGGCATGGGTCCGCTTGATGTTGACGAGGTTTACGGCCGCAGCGAGCGGGACGCCGAGCGCAATCAGCATTCCAAGAGCTGCGGTCGGGCTCGCATCACCGATTGCGCCGCCGAACATGATCATCATGCCGACGATGGCGAGCGCGATCGCGATCCAGGTATGCGCGGCGATGCGGGCTCTCAGCACAGCCCACGCGAGAAGTGCGGTCACGAGGGGCGAAAGGGAATTGACTACCAGCGTGTTCGCCGTGGACGTGAGGGTCAGCGCCACCATGAAGCAGACGAACATCACCGCCCAGCACAAGCCGGACACGAGGCCTGGCTGTCCGCTGGCGCGGATGTGCACGATAGCGCGGCGTCCCTCGCGCCAAAGAAACCACGTCGCGAGCGCGACAGCGCAGAAGAAACTGCGCCAGAAGGTCACCTCGAAGCTGCGCGCCGAATCGAGGTGACGGGTCACCACGCCGGCAATGCTCCAGAGCAGGCAGCAGAACAGCAGGGTGGCGACGGCGCGCCGATGCGTGCGGACATCGGCACGGCGGGCGGGTTCGGCAGTCATGTGCTTGCTCGATCCGCGTCGTGCATGGCGATCGTCGGCAGATTGAGACACACCGCTGCCGCCAGTGCGAAAACGAGCGCGCTCGCTGCCATGGCGTGCGACCAGCCACCGTGTTCGATCAGAAGGCCACCGACGAGGAAGCCTGCGCCGAGCCCGCCCATGAACAAGGTCATTGACCACGTGAAGGCTTCCGTCGAATACTGGCTGGGCGTCAACTTGCCTAGTTGCAGGTTCATCGCTGTCATCCCGGGCCCGAAGCCGCAGCCTGCGATGAAACAGCCAACAACCATCACCCAGGGCGTCTCGGCTACCGCCAGCAAAAGCGCGCCCCCGGCCAGCCAGAGCATGGCCAGCAGGCAGTGTCGCGCCAAGGCGCCTGGCCATGGGCGCGCCCCGTAGGCGAAGCCCGACAGCGCGGAAGTGATCGACATCGCTGCGAACAGCGCACCGATAAGCGCAGGTCGTCCGATGGACTGGGCGTAGCCGGTGGCAGCGATTTCGAGCAGACCGATTGCCAGACCAAACGAAAGCGACAGGACGAGCGCGCGGCGGACGGCGCGGATCGTGAGGGGGCCAGCCCAGTGCCGCTCGGCCTCGTGCTCGACACGGCCCCAGCGAGCAAGGGCGCCGGAGCGCGCGAAGGCGGCCACGCCAGCGCCGGAGAACACCGCTGAGGCCAGGATGGCGAGCTCCGGTCGTCCCAGGGAGGCAGCTGCGCTCACGACGAGCGGGCCGACGATGAAGCACATCTCCATCAGGATCGCCTCGATCGCGAAGGCGGTCTGCTTCTGTGCATCCGCCAACTGCGACTTTCGGTACATGGCGCGCATCGTCATCGAGACGGGCGGAAACGTGAACCCGGCCACTGCGGCGATTACGACAAGCACAAGCGTCGGTGTCGACTGCATTGCGAGCACGAGCAGCAGTGTCAGGGCGGCCGCGTGCGCTGTCGCCAGCGGCAGCATCACCGAGGCCGGCCCGCGTTGATCGATCAGGCGACCGATCACCGGAGCCTGCAGGCCGACCGCAAGCAGGTACGCTGAGGCGGTCAGACCGGCCGCTGCGAACGAGCCGGTGAGACTTTGCAGGCCGAGCGTGATCGCGAGCGAATTCATCCCGACCGGAATGCGTGCGATCAGCGACGTCAGGATGATGCGCTTCAACTCGCGATCTGCGAGCAGGCGCCGATAGGGGGCGAGCAAGGGCAGCCGGGGGAGGAGGCTCAGGGCTCGGGCGGGCGAACCAGCGGCAACTGCCTTCTTGCCCACTCCGACATGCCGCCGCGGACGATGTGAACGTGGCTGCGCCCAAGCTGCTGGCGGAGCGCCGCGACTACGGCGCCGGAGCGGTTTTGCGTGTTGCAGATGATCAGCACCGGCTGTTCCTCGCTGCCTTCGGGCAGTTCCGGCAGGCGTTCACGCAACTGGCTCATAGGGAGCAGCGTGGCTCCCTCTGCCACGCCGTTTGCGTGCTCGAATGGTTCCCGGATGTCCACCAAGATACCCCTTCCAGAGGCGAGCAGCGTGCGCGATTCGTCGATGGAAATCGATTCTGGCAGCGGGGTGTCGTCAGTTGTGGACATGCGGGTGCGCTCGTCAATGCCCCTTCGGCGGCGGACCGTCGAGGACGTAGTGGGTGCCGCAGTAGGGGCAGGTCGCCGAGCCGGTCTTGACCACGTCGAGAAACACGCGAGGATGATTCGACCAAAGCGGCATTGTTGGGTTGGGACAGACCACGACGCCGGGCCCCTGCAGATCGCCGGCGGAGACTTTGACAATGGGCTTTTCAGTGGTGGCGGCGGACATGCTCAAACCCGTGTGAGCCAGTGGGCGTACTTTGGATTTCGGCCGTTGACGATGTCGAAGAACGCATTCTGGATTGTGGTCGTGATCGGACCGCGTTCGCCGGCACCGATCTGAATCCGGTCGTACTCCCGGATGGGTGTGACTTCCGCCGCAGTTCCCGTGAAAAAAAGCTCATCCGCGATATACAGTTCGTCGCGTGTCATGCGCTTTTGATGGACCTCGAGACCGAGATCCGCTGCAATGTGCAGAACCGTGTTGCGCGTGATGCCGTTCAGCGCTCCCGCCGAGAGATCAGGCGTGAACAAGCGCCCGTCCTTGATGGCGAATACGTTCTCGCCTGCCCCTTCCGACACGAACCCGGCTGGATCGAGCAGCATTGCTTCGTCGTAGCCTTCCTCCGTCGCTTCGAGATTGGCGAGGATCGAGTTGGTGTAGTTCGACACTGCCTTCGCCTGCGTCATCGTGATGTTCACGTGATGGCGGGTGTAGCTCGATGTCTTGACACGGATGCCTTTTCGGAGACCTTCCTCGCCGAGGTAGGCTCCCCAGGGCCAGGCTGCGATCATCAGGTGGATCCGGTTGCCTTTGGGCGAGACGCCGAGCTTTTCGGACCCGATCCAGGCCAGCGGACGCAGATAGCAGCTTTCGAGTCCGTTGGCGCGGACGACAGCGCATTGAGCGTCCATCACCTCCTCGACGGTGAAGGGCATCTTCATGCGCAGGATCTTGGCGCTGTTGAACAGCCGCTCGGTGTGCTCACGCAGGCGGAAGATGGCCGTACCGTCCTGCGTCTTGTAGGCTCGCACTCCTTCGAACGCACCGCATCCGTAGTGCAGCGTGTGGGTCAGGACATGGATCTTGGCGTCACGCCAATCCACCATCTGTCCGTCCATCCAGATTTTGCCGTCGCGGTCGGCCATCGACATCGTTTTCTCTCCCGGTGTTTGGTGACCGCGAGGGGACACCAACATGAATTCTAGGCGCGTCAGATAGGGCAACTTGGTTGTCCTATCGGCGAATGTACGATGCCTGCCACAATTACGTCAACCATCTTGACCGTTCGGGCAGGGTTGCCGTTTTGGATGGAGATCGTGCATGAACGACGCCGCATCGCGCACGAGCATGGACGCCGAGGCTTGGCGCCTCATGCATTTTGCGCTCCGGGCCGTGATTGCCGAGCCTGATCGCATGCTGGCTACGCGTGGCCTGACGCGGGTGCATCATCGTGTGCTGTTTTTCGTTGCGCAGCGGCTCGACATCAGCGTCGGCGAGTTGCAGGCAACACTCGGTGTCTCCAAGCAGGCACTCGCCGCGCCTCTGCGTGCGCTGGCCGCTCAGGGCCTGATCACGCTACGGAAGGACGATACCGATGCCCGCGTGCGCCGCGTTCAGCTAACGCGCAGCGGGCGCGCGTTGGAGGCGCAGCTTACCGGCGTGCAATATGCAATGTTCCAGGCCGCCTTCGATGCAGCGGGCCCGGAGGCTGCCGCTGGCTGGAAGACGGTGATGCGGCTACTGGCGGCTTCGATCGGCGAGCCGATCGACCCGAGGTTTGCACTCCAGGGTCGTATCGGCGCGAAGGGTCAAGGGCAGCGAACGGCCGACTGAGTCGCGATGCCAGCGGCCCTCGATCATGCGCCCGAGTTCGAGCAGCACGCCGAAGATGCCGCAGGCGGCACCCGCTCCGGCACCGAGCACACGTTCGCTGCCACGGCGAACATTGTCGACGAGCCAGGCAGGCAGTGTCCGGTGATACGGGTTGCGGGTGATCTCACCGCGATGCTCGGCGAGCGCCTCGAGCATCTTCGCAACGGTTTCCTCGTCGAGTTGCACGAGCAGATTGGGCTCGGTGACGGGCGACCAGTACTCGGTGTGTGCGACCGTCCGCGGTAGCGCGGCGCCCGCGTCGTGAAGATCGCGCAGGGCATCGTGCAGCAATTGGTGCGTACCGCGGTGCGTCGGATGGGCGTCGTCGCGATGCGGAGCGATCACGAGGTCCGGGCGGAGATCGGCAAGCAGCCCGGAGAGGCGATCCCGATAGGTCTGCCAGCGGTCGGGGCTGCCATGTCTGCCGGCAAGCGTCACGTCGTCGAGACCGAGCCGGTCGCTGGTATCCAGACGGATCAGTGTGAAACCGAGGCGAGCGCAGGCCGCTTCGAGCTCGCGCAGACGCTCGAAGCGGCGCTCTTGCCTGGAGCCGAAGGTCACTGCGAGGTTGGTGATTCGCCATCCGGCCTCGCGAGCGAGGCGGAGAGGCCAGCCCGC
>OGCL01002204.1_pt1 | contig 14155 bp, 11 predicted proteins | sample 1570041 | NCBI WGS metagenome assembly OGCL01 (sample SAMN06266162, study PRJEB24511) | hot springs metagenome | isolation source: Hot spring water | place: South Africa: Limpopo | collected 2015-06-22 | reverse complement strand
TCTGCCCTGGCTGATCACAAAGTATCATCCCCTTGGATTATCCATTTATATAGTAAATCTCATTACGGTCCATGCGATTGTGGCCATTGGCCTGAATATCCTGGTGGGGTACACAGGGCAAATCTCCATGGGACACGCAGGGTTCTTTGCCATTGGTGCCTTTACGGCGGTCATCCTCGTTTCAAACTGGAGCTTTCCCCTTTTTATTGCTCTTCCGATTGCAGGATTCACCACATCCATATTTGGATTCATCTTAGGACTTCCAGCCCTTCGCCTCAAAGGCCCCTATCTTGCCATCGCCACCCTTGGTTTTGGAATGACGATCACGACGGTGATCAAACATATGGAATTTTTTGGGGGAAGGATGGGACTTCAGGCGCCCAAGCTCGAATTCTTTGGAACACCGTTAAAGGACACCCATTTCTACTACATGATCATGGTGATTGCGGTGGTAATGGTGATTGCCGCAGTTAAATTGATCAAGACAAGAGTAGGCCGCGCTTTCATTGCGATCCGGGATAGCGATATTGCGGCCGAGGCTATGGGTGTAAACCTCACCTACTATAAAACGCTTGCGTTTGCAGTAAGCGCTTTTTATACAGGAATTGCAGGGGGCCTATACGCTTTCATTCTCGGATTCATCAATCCTGAAAGTTTCCATCTCATCATGTCCATTACCTTTCTCGCCATGGTCGTCGTTGGTGGGTTGGGTTCGATTATGGGATCCATTGCCGGAGCCGCCCTGATGACCTTTCTCGATATCAAACTTCAGGCCATCCAGGACATCGCCCTGATCGGACCAGCCCTGGTCACATTTTCACAAAAATATATGAGTATGGCTGGAATTTCAAATATCGCGGTCATTGTTTATGGATTGATCATGATCCTGATCGTCCTGTTCGAACCGCTGGGGATATTCGGCTTCTGGATCCGATGTAAGAAATACTGGAAGACGTGGCCCTTTTAAGCTTTTAATTTTAGATCGCAGATTTCAAATTGGAGATTTAAAAATCTGAAATCTAAAATCTTAAATCTAAAATTTGGGTGAAGAGTATGTTTGGACAACTGATTGTGAGTGGATTAGCCGTAGGGGCCTGTTATGCCATGCTGGCCATTGCCATGGTCATTATTTACAAGACCTCCGAGGTTCTCAACTTTGCCCAAGGCGAGATGGCCATGATCAGCACGTTCGTCGCCTTCACCCTTCTTGATACTTACCAGATTCCCTTCCCTTATGCCCTTGCCATCACCTTTCTTTTCGCCATCCTGTTAGCCGTCTTCTTTGAGATGGTCTTCTTAAGGCAAGCCAAAGATCCAACGATTCTTGGATTGATCATTATTACTCTCGGTTTTGAAATGATCCTGATGGGATTTGTGGGCTGGAAATGGGGACCCGATCAACGGGCACTCCCCTTTCCAGTTTCCAGCATCGAGACTTACCAATTCTCGGGTCTAATCATCAGTAAGATCAATTTCTGGACCATTATCATCTCCGTGGTACTGATGTTCATACTCTTTATCTTCTTCCGCTATACCAAACTGGGGATTGCCATGAGGGCCACCCAGCAGAATCAACTGGCGGCCAGGGTCATGGGCATTCGAACGAAGAGAATCTTCTCCTTTACCTGGGCGCTAAGCTCCATGGTGGGAGCAGTGGCTGGAATGCTCATTGCGGCTCTCGGAGTCCTTGATCCCCCAATGATGATGGATCCCCTGTTAAAAGGTTTTGCCTCAGGAGTTCTGGGAGGAATGACGAGCTTGCCAGGCGCAGCCGTTGGGGGAGCAATGTTGGGAGTGATCGAAAATCTATTCGGCGGGTATGTCTCTCTTTCTTTCAAATCGGTGGTTGCCTTTGCCATTATTGTGTTGATGCTATGCATCAAACCGAGTGGACTTTTAGCGAAACATTATGTGAAAAAGGTGTAAGTGCGAATATTAAATAACTCCCCCCTCACCCCCTCTTAATTTAAGAGGGGGTATATCCCTCCCCTTAAAATAAGGGGAGGTTAGGTGGGGTTATGAGTCTCGGGTCGATAGATTATTCATGTATGGACTATTTTAAAACTCTTAATATGAGTTTTAAGCTTAGAGTAAATCATTAAAAATCTTAGAAAGGAGGAAGAACACATGGTGAAGAAAAGTTTGATTGCTATTGGCCTGGTGATGTGCACATTTTTTGTTGCCACACAGGCATCGGCTCAGGCGGTTCGTGGAGTCACCGACACTGAAATTATCATCGGGCAATGGGGACCACAGACCGGACCCGCCGCACCCTGGGGCGCTGTGGCAAGAGGCACAGATTTATTGGTTAAAATAATTAATGAAGAGGGCGGAATTCATGGCCGAAAGATTAAATATTATCTCCGTGACGATTCCTACATGCCCGCCAAGACCAAGGCCATTGCTAAAGAGTTGGTCGAACAGATTGGAGTGTTTGCAGTGGTCGGTGGGGTTGGGGTGGCTACTGGAATGACCGCGAGAGATTATTTGATGGAAAACCAAGTTCCTTGGTGTGGTCCGGTGACCGGGGTTTATGAATGGATTACTCCCATCCAGAAATACCTCTTTGCCATCTATCCGCTCTATGATGATGAGGCCTTCAATCTCACCGGTTATCTCTATGAAAAACTGGGTTATAAAAAGATCGCCATGTTCTACCAGAATGATGACTATGGGAAGCAAGGAGTCATGGGGGTGGAACGGTATCTTTTAAAACATAAGATCAAACTGGTTGAAAAAGTTTCAGCCGAAGTGACGGATCGCGATCTCAGCACCCATGCTCTGAAACTCAAAAATTCAGGTGCCGAAGCGGTCATCATGTGGACCATGCCCACCCATGCGGCATTGATCTTAGCCGAAACCGCCAAAATCGGTTTCAAACCTCAGTGGGCCACCAGCAACACCCTCTCCGATGCGGCACTCATGATGGGCATCACCAAAGGATTGTGGGCTGGCATGATCAACTCCTTCTTCGGGGAATTACCGGATTCCAACCATCCATTAATGGTAAAGTATCGCGAAGCACAAAAGAAATTTGCCCCTCAGGAGAGGTGGGGAGTCTTCTATTATGCCGGCATCATCTTCTCAGAACCCTTCTTTGAAGGTCTGAGAAGGGCCGGCAGAAATCTTACCCCTGAGACCTGGGTTAAGGCCATGGAAACCTTAAAGAACTGGCAGGGGATCGGCCCTCCCATTAGTTATGGCCCACCCAAAAATCCTTTGGATCGGCAGGGTGGCAGACACGTTTTTTATGGGAAGGTCCGGCCGGACGGAACCATCGAGAGGTTGACCGACTGGTTACAGATTACGAAGTAACCAGAGGCTAAAACGGCTAAACTTAAAAGTGCGTAAGGTTTCAGAGAAACTCTGTCGCTTATTTTCAGGGGAGGCTGAAGCCTCCCCTACGCTGTTTATTTATTAAATCATAAGACGATATGGGCTCAATCCTAAAAATCGAAAATCTGACGATATCTTTTGGGGGCATCAAGGCGGTCAACAAGGTAAGCTTTGAGGTCGAAAAAGGTTCGATCTTCTCCATCATTGGCCCAAACGGAGCGGGGAAGACCACGATCTTTAATTGTATTAGCGGGATCTATCCACCCAACTCTGGAAAGATCTTCTTTAAAGGAGAAGAGATAACATATCTCAAACCCGATCAGGTGGCCAAGAAAGGGATTGCCCGAACCTTTCAGAACATCGAGCTTTTTTCACATATGTCCACCATGGACAACCTGATGCTTGGGCGTCACATTCATATGAAGACCGGAATCTGGAGGGGAGCCACCTTCATCTACAAAAACTCAAAAGCAGCAAAAGAAGAGATTGAGCATCGAAGGAAGGTAGAGGAGATTATCGACTTCCTCGACCTTCAGGCTGCAAGAAATCAGTTTGTTGTCAACCTTCCTTACGGAACCCGGAAACTGGTGGAGCTTGGCCGAGCCTTAGCCTTAGAGCCTGAATTGATCCTGCTGGATGAGCCTTCTGCGGGAATGAATCTCGAAGAGAAAGGAGATATGATCTTCTCCATTCAGGACATCCGGGATGATCTCGGGATCACTGTGCTCCTTGTAGAACATGATATGAATCTGATCATGGATGTCTCAGACCGTATTCTGGCTCTGAATTTCGGAGAGAAGATCGCAGAGGGGCTTCCGGAGGAGATACAGAAACACCCAGAAGTCCTCAAAGCCTACTTGGGTGAGGAAGAGAAGGTTGTTTAAAAGAGGTTTTGCATTACGGTTAGGGTCACAAGACCCGTATCGTTTATAAAAGGCTACGTTAGTCGGTTTTTACTTTTTTTACGTAACCGTTACCGTTAACCGATACGAGCTTCGTGACCACAACCTTAACCCATAACTCTAAAAGGTGATACATTGCTTAAAGTAAAAAATATAGAGACACTCTATGGGTTCATTATGGCGATCAGAGGGGTCTCCCTTGAAGTTCAGGAGGGACAGATCATCTCTATCCTCGGATCCAATGGCGCCGGTAAGACCACTATCCTCAAGACCATCATGGGACTCCTTGAAGACCAACCTGATAAAGGAACAATCGAATTCATGGGGAAAAGGATTGACGGAAAGGATGCAGAAGAGATCGTCCATCTTGGCATCTCCTACGTCCCGGAGGGGCGGGAGGTCTTCCCTGAATTGAGTGTGGATGAAAACTTAAAGATGGGAGCCTATACGCGTAACGACAAGAAAGGCATCAAGGAGGACTACGAACGAGTCATCCACCACTTTCCCATCCTGTTCCAGAGGAAAGATCAATGGGCGGGAACCCTCAGTGGTGGGGAACAGCAGATGCTGGCCATTGGTCGTGCCTTAATGGCCAGGCCAAAGCTTCTGATGCTCGATGAACCCTCTTTGGGCCTCTCACCCCTTCTTGTCAAGGAGATCTTCGGAATCGTTAAAACGATCAATGGAGAAGGAACGACGATCCTCCTCGTCGAACAGAATGCTAAGATGGCCTTAAAGATCTCGGATTATGCCTTTGTGTTGGAGAGTGGAAGGATCGTGGCTGCCAATGTCCCCAAGGTTCTTTTAGAGGACGAAGATGTCAAGGAGTTTTACTTGGGGATCCGCTCTGAGGAATCAGCCAAGGGTTACCAGCGCTGGAAACGAAAGAAAAGATGGCGGTAAATACATTTCAAATTTAACTATTTTTAATCTTTCAATCTGAAATTTGCGATCTGCGATCTAAAATATATTTTAATCGCCTCCCTTATACATCTTCTCAATAATATCTTTGTAAGCTTCGTTGATGGACTTCCGCTTTACCTTCATTGTGGGAGTGACTTCCCCGTCTTCCTCGTAAAGTTTCTTTGGAATGATCGTAAATTTTTTTACCTGCTCTACTTGGGCAAGCATCTTATTGACCCGATCCACTTCCTTCTGGATCAACTGTCTGATCTCTGGGGCCTGAGTGAGGCTTGCATAGGTGCTAAATTGGATTTTGTGATCTTGGGCGTATTTGATCACATTCTCTTCATCGATGGCAATCAGCGCCACCAAATACTTCCTCCGGTCCCCGATCACGACAGCATCATTGATGTATGGACTGAACTTGAGTTGATTTTCAATATTCTGAGGTGCGATATTCTTTCCGCCAGCCGTGATGATTAAATCCTTCTTCCGGTCGGTAATCTTTAGAAATCCATCTTCATCTAAAACACCCACGTCTCCAGAATGGAGCCATCCATCTTTAAGCGTTTCAGCCGTTGCCTCCGGATTCTTAAAATAACCTTTAAAGATGCCCGGACCTTTGACCAGGATCTCCCCATCTTCAGCAATTTTAACCTGCACCCCAGGCAGGGGCTGGCCCACCTTTCCAATCTTGAGTCGGCCTTTCTGACTCACACTGGTTACTCCCGTTCCCTCAGTCTGTCCATACCCCTCTACAAGGGGGAGGCCAATGGCATTGAAGAATTTCAAAACATCTGGTGAAATGGGAGCCGCTCCGGAATAGGCCACTCTCACCCGATCGAAACCCAAACGCTCCTTCAGCTTTCGAAAAACAGCAGCATAAGCCGCCAGATAAGCAATCCTCAGGTAAGGAGGAATGGGTTTAAAGTTTAATTTCAGATCCGCATATTTCATCCCGATCCCCATACAGGCTTTAAAGACCATGCGTTTAAACCAGGTGGCATCGGACATGCGGATCATGATTCCGGAGGCGTATTTTTCCCAGATTCGGGGAACACCACAGGTGATCGTGGGAGAGACCTCCCTCATATTATCCATGACGGTATCAGGGCTTTCAATAAAATTGACTATCGTTCTGTAACGGATATTGATCATTACAGTAAAAAGTTGTTCAAAGATATGGCACAGGGGAAGATAAGAAAGGGTTTCATCCCCATCCTTCACCGGGTTGACATTGACCATGGCCTCGCTCATAAAGAGAAGGTTGCTGTGGGTGAGCATGGCTCCTTTTGGAGGACCGGTGGTACCTGAAGTGTAGATGAGCACTGCAAGATCTTCAGGTTTTACCTCACTTCTTCTCTGCTCGAATAGACCTGGATTTCTCTCATCAAATTCTTTTCCTAATTTGAGCAGATCATCAAAACTCATCAGGAGGGGATCTTTATACCGTTTTAGGCCTTCCATCTCCATGACGATCACCTTTTCGAGGTGAGGGGTATCTTTTCTGAATTTGAGGGTCTTATCAAACTGTTCTTCATTCTCAGCAATGTAAAATCGCGCTCCTGAATTCTGAACGATGTAACCGCATTGCTCGGGGGCATTGGTGGTATAAATACCTGCGGTCACTCCTCCGGCGGACATGATCCCGAAATCGGCATAAACCCATTCCGGCCGGTTTTCGCTGATGATACAGACACACTCCCCCTTTTGAAGGCCAAGGCTGATCAACCCCATGGCCACTTGCCTCACCTTTTCGCCATATTGAGCCCAGGTGACATCATGCCAGATCCCGTAATCTTTGTGCCGCAACGCCACACGATTGGGAGTTTCTTTCACATGTTTTTCAAAAAAATTTAGTAGGGTTCCACTGCTCATCGTTTGCTCTCCTTTAACAACCTATCGGCATTTTAACCCTTTCCTCCTTCCTTAATTCAAGGGGGGATTAAAGGGAGGATACCTGGTAAAACGACTCGTCAAAATCAGGTTTTCCTTCAAACCGTTTAAAAAAGAACCCGGCCGCCATATCCATATGTTCGAAGAATGAAGGGCTCACGTCAATGCCTGCATGATGAAGGGCTTTTAAAGCCTCTTGGAGGTTGGGAGGACATCCTTTGACAGGGATCATCTCCTGGATATCCTTACTGTCCTTATTGGCCTGCACCATACATTTTCCTAACAGAATTGTCTTCTTCTTTCCAGGTGTGGGTTTCATTCTCTTACCGGTCAGAATTTCCACTTCATCCCAAGGTTTTCCTCTCCAGGCACTGGCAATGGCCATAAGCATAATAGTTGTAAAACCGGAACAATAAGTACATATCGTCGAATCATACTGGGGGTAAGAAAGGCCCTTCACCCCTAACTTCTCCAGGGGCTTCGGAAGTTTTCCATCTTCGGTATATGGAAAAGCATACTCATGGTAGGAGGCAACCGATTCGATCGTTTCCCCAACGACTTCCACATCGGATAAATCAATGGGCCTTTTAAAATCTTCAGCTGCATAAACGAGATGTGGGACCGTTCGGGGATCATGCCCCAGGACTTTGGCCCCCACCTTATCAACAGAGAAGATATCTGAAGAGGCAATCAGTAGATTACTCCGTCGAAGCCTCCCTTCAAAAAATGGTCCCCGCTCGGTCGTATAAATCCCATCCAGAAGCGTAAATGAAGGCGGAAGCTTGTTGGCAAGCCTTGCTACCATATAATTTAAATCTTTCTGGAAATCCGGGCTGTGACATTTCTTTCGTGAAGCAACATCGATCAGTCCCTTTAAATTCTTGATCCCGAGACTAACCATGGTCTGGGCATGCGTCTTGAGCACAGGAAGATTGACCACAAAGTCGCCCTGAAGCACATCCTCATTGAAGTTGAGCATCACCCCTGCCCCCAGATCAATCTTCTTAAAGGGCCTTTCAAAAATATTAATCGTCTTGACCCCGTACCGCTGTTTCAAAACATGGTAGCCGAGACTTTCAAAGGCATGGGCCGGGGTCTCACGGTCCTTCGGGTCAAACGTCGTGATCCCTTCGATGATGGTGATTTCATCAATCCCCCTTTCTTTGAGGAGGACCACCATATCCTCCACTACCCGGGAGGTTGTCACCACTCCCCACTTTGGAAAAGGCGTGGTTCGTGTCCAGAAGACGATGTTCGGTTTGATAAAAACCTTTGCCTTTCCGGGTAAGCCGTCCAAGCCATGGCATAAATCAACTGCCCTCCAGACCGATTCCCCAGGCTTTTCATAACGCACAATCGCAACCGAGAATTTTGACAAATCCATCTCCTCTTTGTTGGTTTTACATTGGCTCGAACTGCCACAATTTTATAGCCCATTGAGTATGGAGTGTCAATTAAAAAGTTGGAGTAAACCAAAATCATTCGTTCATCACTGAAATAAACCTGTGAAATCATTTTCTTCCAATCTGGGCGGCCTGGAAGGGGAAGTTATCTTTCCGGAGATCTCCTTTTTTTTCACTTGACAAGCCGTAGATGGAAGGAGTAGATTAATGGTCGTTCATTCACTAAACCGATGAACAACCTCTTCACAATTGTTGGAACAAATCCTATTTAAAGAAAGGAGAAAAACCATGAAAAGCTATACAAATGTCGGCATTTTGTTTTCCATGGTTGTGATGCTCTCTTTTTTCCCTTCTCCTATCATGGCCACTGACTTTCCTTCAAAACCGGTCACCCTAATCATTCCATGGGCTCCAGGGGGAGCGACAGATATCTCTTTGCGAGTCCTGGCTGAAACCACAAGCAAACATCTTGGACAACCTGTTGTAGCAGAGAATAAGGCCGGAGGCGGAGGAACAGTCGGCCCGGCAACCATGGCAGCCACTGCAAAACCCGATGGTTACACGGTTTCTCAAATACCCATCACCGTATTTCGATATCCCTATATGATGAAGTCAACCTGGGATCCATTAAAAGACTTCACTTACATCATCCATCTGACAGGATATTGTTTTGGGGTGGTGGTGAGAAAGGACGCTCCCTGGAAGACCTGGGATGAGTTCGTGGCTTATGCTAAAGCAAACCCTGGCAAAGTAACCTATGCCACTCCAGGAGCTGGAACCTCCCTTCATGTCACCATGGAAATGTTCGCCCGCAAACATGGAATCAAATGGGTCCAGGTCCCAATGAAAGGCACTGCAGAGTCTGTAGCCGCCGTGTTAGGCGGTCATGTCGTGGCAGCGGCAGATGCCTCCGGATGGGCCCCTCAGGTGGATGCCGGTGAACTTCGCCTTCTGGTCACCTGGGGAAATCAACGGACCAAGAAATACCCAACGGTTCCAACGCTGAAAGAGCTGGGCTATGGAATCGTCTCTAACTCCCCTTTTGGCATTGCAGGCCCTAAGGGAATGGACCCCAAGGTTGTTAAGATCCTCCACGATGCTTTTAAGAAAGGGATGGAGGATCCTGCCTATCAGAAAATCCTCGAAAAGTATGATATGGAGCCCTTTTATAAAAACACGGAAGATTACGTAAAATATGTGAAGGAATTGTGCGAAGAGGAAAGAGAGAATATGGAAAAAATGGGTCTGAAAAAGGATTAGCATCAGAGGTTGAGGTGAAAAAAAGAGATATCATCAGTTCTCTTTTCTGGATGGCCATGGGTTTTGGGCTCTGCTATGGAGGGTATGACTTGGATCTCGGAACCCTGCATGATCCTGGGTCCGGGTTCATGTTTTTCTGGGTGGGGATCGTCATGATCGGATTATCCCTGACGATCCTCATCCAAGCGATAAAGAAACCCGCTGTTGCTGGAGAGTTAAAAACCTTATGGACCGGAATCCGCTGGAAGAAAGTGATCTCCATCCTGGGAGCCCTCATACTCTATGCTTACGTCTTTGTTCCATTGGGGTTTATCCTGAGCACCATCCTTCTGCTCATCTTCCTTTTTAAAGCCATCGAGCCACAGAGATGGACATGGGCCATTCTCGGGGCGATCGTCAGTACATTTGCGGCCTATGGACTATTCCATCTCTGGCTGAGGAGTCCGCTTCCAAAAGGATTTTTGGGGATTGGATAGGATATGGATTTTTTGAATCATCTTGGAATGGGTTTCTCGGTTGCCCTCCAACCCGTGAATCTCTTCTATTGTTTCGTTGGAGTATTCATCGGCACACTGGTTGGCGTTTTGCCAGGGATCGGCCCTGTAGGAGCCATGTCACTGCTCCTACCAACGACGTTTAAGGCTTCTCCAGAAGCAGCCATCATCATGCTTGCCGGAATCTATTACGGAGCCATGTATGGAGGATCAACCACATCCATCCTGGTCAACATCCCCGGAGAAGCCGCCTCCGTGGTTACCTGCCTTGACGGATACCAGATGGCCCAACAAGGCCGCGCAGGTCCTGCTCTGGGAATGGCCGCTTTCGGCTCATTTATTGCTGGCACGCTCTCCATCCTCGGCCTGATGCTTCTGGCCCCTCCCCTATCCCAATTCGCACTCCGTTTTGGACCTCCGGAATATTTTACACTCATGGTCCTGGGCCTCACCATCCTGATCTACTTAGCCCAAGGCTCCATGCCAAAGGCCCTGATCATGGCCGCCTTCGGGCTCGTCCTCGGACTGGTAGGCCTTGATTCGATCAATGCCCGCCCACGCTTCACTTTTGGAAAGATGGAGCTAATAGATGGAGTGGGACTGGTACCCGTTGTCATGGGCCTTTTCGGAATCTCTGAAGTCTTTCTCAATATTGAGCAGGTGGTTCAAAGAGAGATACTTAAAACAAAAGTGAAAGGACTCCTTCCTACCGCCAAAGATTGGAAGGATTCAACAGGGTCTATTGCCAGGGGGTCTCTGCTCGGATTCTTCCTTGGAATTCTTCCCGGAGGAGGAGCGGTCATCTCGTCTTTTATCTCTTATGCCATCGAAAAACGGATGTCGAAGCACCCGGAACAATTTGGAACAGGCGCCATTGAAGGGGTGGCTGGGCCAGAGTCAGCGAACAATGCTGCAACAGGAGGGGCGTTCATTCCGCTCATGACCTTGGGCATCCCTCCCAATGTGATCATGGCCATGCTTCTGGGAGCCCTGATGATCCACGGTGTCACACCCGGTCCTTTAATGATGAAACAGAATCCCAATGTTTTCTGGGGAGTGGTCGCAAGCATGTATATCGGAAACATCATGCTTCTCATTCTCAACCTCCCCCTGATCACCATCTGGGTTCGGGTTCTCAAGGTTCCCTACAAGATCCTCTTCCCTTTGATTCTCCTTTTCTGTCTGATCGGCGTCTACACAGTTATGAATTCGGTCTTCGATATCTATTTGATGCTCATCTTCGGAATCATAGGGTATTTGATGAAAAAGTTTGGCTACGAGGGCGCCCCGCTCGTTTTGGCCTTTGTCCTGGGACCATTGATGGAGAATAATCTGCGAAAGTCTTTAATCATATCGCAGGGAGACTTTTCTATCTTCTTGGTCAGACCTCTGGCTGCGGCCTCTCTAATTCTCGCCCTCTTCCTTCTGATCTCACCCCTCATCCCAGGACTTGGAAAGAAGAGACGGGCAATCCCCAAAGGAGAGGTTTCCTAAATGTCATTGATTGACATTTTTAAACCAAAATCATAAGAGCAGGAAGGTTTGTTGAAATGGTCGAAAAATCCACACAGCCTGAAACTTTGAAGAAGACAAAAAAAATTCTGGTCGTAGGCGCAGGCTTTATGGGTGCTGGAATCGCCCAGGTATCGGCACAGGCGGGTTACCAGGTTCATCTGATGGATATTGGCGCCTCGATCGCAGAGAAGGCGCTTAAAGAGATCCGTTGGTCCGTGGAGAAATTTGAAAAAAGGGGCCTCCTCAATGATCCTGCTCAAAAGGTGCTCGCCCGCATCTCACTCGAAGAAGACCTGTCATGTGCTTCCAGTATGGATTGGGTGATTGAGGCGGTTATCGAGAATGAGGAAGTGAAACGCCGTATTTTCCAACAACTCGACCGAATCGCCCCTAAGGAAACTCCTCTTGCGACAAATACCTCTACCCTTCCGATCACCCGTCTTGCTGAGGAAACGACCTCGCCGGAGAGGGTGTTAGGGCTCCATTTCTTTGGGCCGGTACCTCTCATGGGGCTGGTCGAAGTGGTGAAAGGTGAGAAAACCTCCCAGGAAGTCTTCGAACAGGGCATCGCTTTGGTTCGATCATTGGGGAAAGTTCCGGTTCAGGTCAAGCGGGATATTCCTGGCTTTGTGATGAATCGAATCTTCTCTGCAGCCTTCCGAGAGGCCGTTGATCTGGTTGACCAAGGGATTGTTACCCCTGAAGATGTGGATATTGGCATGCGGCTTGGTTACGGCTGGAATGCCGGTCCTTTTGAAATTGCCGATAATGCAGGGCTGGATACGGTCGCCCGGGTGGGGCATACCTTGAAAACCCTTGGCGCAGGTCATTTGGCCCCAAGCTCCAATCTCATAGAACGGATGGTGTCTAAGGGTTATCTTGGAAGAAAATCGGGAAAGGGGTTCTACAGTTACTCCCCTGATGGAAAACGTTCTCCCCGGAAGGATGAGTACGATGGCTAACCGTCCATCGGAACCACAAGGCGAAGTCTCATTCGGTTCCGATGGATGGTCCGAAGATAAAATAACAGGAATGTGATCATGAACATATCCAGCCTTCTCATCGAAAGCGCTAAACGTCGCCCAAAGCATCCAGCCATTCGCTTTCATGACCGCACCCTCAGCTATGGAGAATTGAACAGAGAGGTGGATCGTTTATCCCACGGCCTCGTCCATACAGGACTTCGGCCTGGAGAGGTTTGTGTACTGATGATCCCAAATTCGATCGAGTGGGTCATCATCTATTATGCGTTGGCCAAGATTGGGGCAATAGTTCTGCCCGTCAATTTCCTTTATCGTAAGGGAGAGCTTGATCATATCTTCAAAGACTCTGGTGCACGGGCTTTTATCGGTCATAAGGACTATCTCGAACATCCATATCAGGTGATGGAGGCATTACCCAAAATAGATCTGCGTATTGCCCAGGGAGTAAATTACGGTCAGGGATGGATTCCGCTCAATGAACTTTTCAAGGAGGATAAACCTTTCACTCCTGTTCAGACTCGGGATGATGATACCTGGGCAATCATCTACACCAGCGGCACAACTGGCCTGCCCAAAGGGGCCATGCTTACTCACTATAGTATGGCTAACAACGCCATGACCGTAGCCAACATGCGGTCAACCGATCCCATGGATGTAGTCTTTGGCGTCCTTCCATTTTTCCATATCTATGGGCAGACCAGTGTTCTCAATGCTTCCATCCATCTGGGGTTGACGATTCGGCTCTGGCCCCACTTTGAGGCCGAAGAACTCTTATCCGCCATTGAAGAGGAAGAAAGTTCAATCCTGATTGCTGTGCCCACCGTCTTCAATCGTCTGGTGAAACTGGTCGATTCCCATCCACCAAGACGATCCGGGCTTCGCTTCTGTGTGTCAGGAGGGGCCTCCCTCCCAGTAGAAGTCCTCCGTCAGTTTGAAGATCGTTTCCAAACGACCATCTATGAAGGCTATGGACTGACGGAGTGTTCCCCCGTCTGTGTTGAGAATCCTTTTGGCCGGCCGACCCGGCCCGGCTCCATTGGCCTTCCCATCCCGGGTTTTGAAGCCCGCATTGTGAACGATCAGGAGGAAGATGTTTCTTCCGGAGAAGTGGGAGAATTGATCGTCCGTGGACCCGGGGTCATGAAAGGATACCATAATCAGCCCGAAGCAACCGCTGAAACGATTCGGGGAGGATGGTTACATACGGGCGATCTGGCTAAGAGGGATGAAGATGGATATATCTATATCGTGGATCGAAAGAAGGACATGATCATTCGCGGAGGGTATAATGTGTACCCCCGGGAGATTGAGGAAATCCTATACACCCATCCGGATGTAATTGAGGCTGCAGTCATTGGCATTCCGGACTCTGAATTAGGTGAGGAGGTCGCTGCCGTTGTTGCTCTCCGGGAAGGATCCCATACGACTGCGGAGGCGTTGCGCCAATACGTTAAAGAACAGGT
>OGCL01002203.1_pt1 | contig 14171 bp, 12 predicted proteins | sample 1570041 | NCBI WGS metagenome assembly OGCL01 (sample SAMN06266162, study PRJEB24511) | hot springs metagenome | isolation source: Hot spring water | place: South Africa: Limpopo | collected 2015-06-22 | reverse complement strand
TGTTCCAAAACTTCAGGAACAGCTGGCTGATTAAAATCTTTATCCGTTTGTTGAAAATCTGAGAACTAAGAGACTAATATTCCTCAAGTACTACACAATACATTGTGTATGTAGAGGTTGGCAAGCGGGAAGGGGATCATTAAAGCGGGCGACATGTTGGGACGAAATGGCGGTTATTAGAGACGCTAGCGAGAGCGCCGACGAGGTGACAGAAAGCTTGCGTGGTAAGATAGTCTTGTGGTAGCCTTAGGGTTGTGCTATAAATCTATGTGGTGGAATATCAAGCGCTGCCGCGCAGCTGTGGTTCATCATAAACGTTCTTAAGCGAAACAACACTAGGAGAATTAAGCTATGAGCAGTGTGAGACTAAACAAGACCCAGGCCATAGTTAGGATAGCGATGGCAGTTGGGCTAAGCGCGACGGCTGGACTAGGAATGGCAGCCCCAGGAGTCATCCCTTACGCCAACGGGAACACGATGCTGATATGGAACGATGCTGCTGGCGCGGAGTATCTCGATAGCGCTCTTGCAAGAATAACGGTCAAGGGCAGTGATACTACAGGCGGTACTACAAGAAACAACAAGCCAGGGATGGGGGCGTTTGCCACAGACGGTCGCTTTGATGTGGGATATGGAGGTTCTGGTGGTGGCAACCTGGAGATCTATTCCAAGGGGCATGGCACGCGGTCTGGTCAATTCAAGTTCATCTATGGTGGTGGACCGAACATGGGTAAGGTTGCCTTTACCCATTACGATGGTACGGGTTACCCTGAAATGATGGCCCTGGATCCTCGTGGGAATCTATGGGTAAAGGGCGCGATCAACAGTAGCGAGGTTTTGGTACAGGTTCAGCCTGCCACAGGATGGCCAGACTACGTCTTCGAAGACAACTATCCCCTGATGCCCCTGGAGGACCTGGACCAGTTCATCCAGACCAACGGACATCTGCCGGGCGTTGTCACCCAGGCCGAGGTCAAGGAGAAGGGCGTGAATATCGGTGAGGTGAGCGCCCAGTTGCTGAAGAAGGTCGAGGAGCTGACGCTCTATGTCATCGACCTGAAGAAGCAGAAAGACGAATTGGCCGCCAAGGTGGCCCAACTGGAAGGCCAGAAGGCCGACTGATCGCCGACCCGGTCGGTGTTTCGGTGATGAGTGATCGCCCCCGCGTCGGCGGGGGCTGTTTTTTGGCGCCAAGGAAGACGGCGGCAGGTTCATGCCGGTTACGGTTTTTGGGAGTCGGCCAAATGGTCGCGGCCCTACGGGGCCGAGGAAAGTCCGGGCTCCGCAGGACGGGATGCCAGGTAACGCCTGGGAGGCGTGAGCCTACGGAAAGTGCCACAGAAAAGATACCGCCAACCCGGGCCGCGAGGTCCGGCGGTAAGGGTGAAATGGTGCGGTAAGAGCGCACCGCGTCGCCGGTAACGGCGGCGGCAGGGTAAACCCCATCCGGAGCAAGACAAATAGGGGGACAAACGGCTGTGGCCGTGACGCGCGGTCCGCGCGGTCCCCGGGTAGGTCGCTTGAGGCGCCTGGCGACAGGCGTCCCAGATGAATGACCATTCTCGACAGAACCCGGCTTACAGGCCGGCTCCCACCTTTTCATTCCCCCCTTTGCCCCTTGTGGCCTGTCGGTCCCGGTGGTTGCCGGGACCGCCCTCCCTTTGCAGTGCTTTGTTCCTGCCCCCCTCCAGGGGCCAGGGCGACGTTCCCCCGTGCGCCTGCCTTGCTCTTTTCTCTCCCGCAGATAACTCCTTGTATTTTAAAGTGTGTTTTATCAAGGTTTAGGTCGTCGCCGCTTGACAAAGGCGTGATGCCATTCCTATCATGGAGAAAAGTGGCGGAAAGTGGTGAAAAAGGGATATTCTTGGCGACGAGGGTGGGGTGTTTCGAGGGGTCAACAAGTTGGCGGTGGACACCAAAGGGCGCTTGGCGATGCCGACAAGGTATCGGGAGCGTCTGGCGGAGGTGTGTGCCGCGCAGTTGGTGATTACCATCGACACGGATCGCTGTCTGCTGATCTACCCCTTGCCGGAGTGGCAGGAGATCGAGCGCAAGCTGATGCAACTCCCTTCTTTCAACAAAACGGCGCGACGCTTGCAGCGGCTGTTGGTGGGCCATGCCACCGAGGTGGAGTTGGACGGCCAGGGGCGTCTGCTGTTGCCGCCGCCGTTGCGGGAGTTCGCCGGGATCGACAAGCAGGCGGTGTTGATCGGGCAGGGCAATAAGTTTGAGTTGTGGGACGAGGGGCGTTGGGAGTCCCAGCGGGACGAGTGGCTGCAAGAGGTGGATTTCGATTCGTTGGAGCTGCCGGCGGAGCTGGAGACGCTGTCCATTTGAGCATGGAAGAGGCCCTCGTCCATCTGCCGGTGCTGTTCGATGAGGCCATCGAGGCCCTTGCCATAGATCCGGCGGGGATTTATGTGGACTGCACCTTCGGGCGTGGCGGTCATAGCCGTGAGATCCTGCGCCGTCTGGGGCGGGAGGGGCGGTTGCTGGCCATTGATCGCGATCCGCGGGCGGCGGCCTTTGCCCGTCAGATGCAGAAAGGGGATCCGCGTTTCGAGGTTTTGGAGGGGCCCTTTTCGCAATTGCCTGCGTGGCTGGCGGAGCGGGGTCTGCTCGGGCGGGTGAACGGGCTGTTGCTGGATCTGGGGGTCTCCTCGCCGCAACTGGACGACGCCGGGCGGGGCTTCAGCTTTCTGCGGGATGGGCCCTTGGATATGCGCATGACGCCATCGGTGGGCGTTAGCGCGGCGGCTTGGCTGGCGGCGGCGTCGGAGCGGGAGGTCGCGGAGACCTTGCGGGTCTTCGGCGAGGAGTCGCACGCTAAACGCATTGCACGGGCCATTGTGGCGGCACGGGCGGAGGCTCCCATCGCCACTACTCTGCGGTTGGCGGAGGTGATCGCTAAGGCGAGCCCGCAGCGCGAGCGCGGCAAGCATCCCGCCACCAAGTCGTTTCAGGCGATCCGCATCCGCATTAACGGCGAGTTGGAGGAACTGCGGGGACTTTTGGATTCGGTGTTGGAAATTTTGGCGCCGGGGGGGCGGCTGGCGGTGATCAGCTTCCACTCGCTGGAGGATCGGATGGTGAAACGCTTTATCCGCGAGCATTCGCTGGGCGACTCTTTCCCCAAAGGCATTCCCGTGACCCAGGATCGGGTTCGTCCTCTGTTGCGGCGGGTCGGCGGCTCGCGGCGGGCGGGGCTGGCGGAGTCCGAACGCAATCCGCGCGCCCGCAGCGCTGTGTTGCGGGTGGCCGAGCGGCTGCCATGACGCGCGCCATGCTGCTGCGCAGCGCCCTGCTGGGGTTGGCGGTGGTGGCCTCAGGCGTCGCCGTGGTGGACTCGGAGTATCGTTCGCGGGCGCTGTTCGTTGGTGTGCAGGAGTTGCGCAAGGAGCGGGATCGTTTGGATGTGGAGTGGCGCAATCTGCGCCTGGAGTTGAGTACCTGGGCGAACCAGGGGCGGGTGGAGCAGTTGGCGCGTGAGCGTCTCGGTATGCGCCCCCCGGCCCCGGCCGAGGTGGTGGTGATTTATCCATAAGTGAGGCATGGTGGCGAAAAGGCGACAGCGGGCGCGGCGGGAACGGCAGCGGCAACAGGCGAAGCCGCCGAACTATCGGTGGCGGCGGTTGCTGCTGCTCGGCCTGTTGTCGTTGGCGGGCCTGTCGCTGGTGGGCGGGGCGATTTATCGCAGCCTGATCGAGGCGGAGTTTCTCAGTCGCGAGGGGTATCGCCGGCATGTCCGGCAGCAGGAGATCCCGGCCCATCGGGGGTTGATTACGGATCGCTGGGGCGAGCCTTTGGCGGTGAGCGCGCCGGTGGATACGGTGGTGGTGAATCCGCGCCGCCTGTTCGGCGCGGACGACGCGGCGGAGCAAGGCAAGGAGGCAGGCAAGGAGAAGCGCAATATTAAGACCGAGGCCGAAGCCCCACCTAGAGATGCCATCTCTGACAGAGATGGCATCTCTAGGTTGAAGTCCTTTGTCTATCGGCTGGCCAGGGTGCTGGAGCGCGACCCGGCGGAGCTTTGGGGGCAGCTCAAGGGCCACCGGGAGCGTTCCTTTTTCTATTTGAAGCGGCGGGTGAACCCGGAGGTGGCGGCGCGGGTGAAGGCCCTGGCTTTCGAGGCGCAGGTGACGGGGATTGATTTGGTTACCGAATACCGCCGCTTCTATCCAGGGGGCGAGGTGTTCGCCCATGTGGTCGGTCTCACCGATGTGGATGATCAGGGACAGGAGGGCATCGAGTACGTCTTCAATAACTCGTTGCGGGGGACGCCGGGCCGCAAACAGGTGGTGAAGGACGGTCTGGCCAATGCCATCGACGTGGAATCCCTGCAAGAGCCCAAGGACGGGGCGGATGTGGCCCTCAGTATTGATCGGCGGTTGCAATACCTGGCCTATCGAGAACTCAAGAACGCGGTGCGCGAGCATGGCGCCCAGGCCGCCTCGGCGGTGATCCTGGATGCCCGCACGGGGGAGGTGTTGGCGTTGGTCAATCAGCCCGCCTTCAATCCCAACGGTGAGCGCGCGGCGATGAAAGAGGGGCTGCGCAATCGGGCGGTGGTGGATCAATTCGAGCCCGGCTCCACCATGAAGCCCTTCCCGGTGGCCCTGGCCCTGGAATTGGGCACGGCCACCCCGAACCGCATGATCGACACCCGCCCCGGCTCTATGCAGGTGGGGCGTCATCAGGTGCGCGATATCCACAACTATGGCGTGATCGATGTCAGCACTGTGATTCGCAAGTCCAGTAACGTGGGGGTGGCCGAGTTGGCCCTGGAGCTGTCGCCGGAGCGCATGTGGCGTTTCTATGCCGACCTCGGCTTCGGCACCAAGCCCGGCACCGGTTTCGTCGGCGAGCGGGAGGGCTATCTGCCGCACTTTTCCACCTGGTCCAAGATTACCCAGGCGACCCTTTCCTTCGGCTACGGGGTGGCGGTTTCACCGTTGCAGTTGGCCCGCGCCTATGCGGTGATCGCCGCCGACGGGGTGCGGCGGCCGGTGTCGCTGATTCGGCTGGAACAGCCGCCGGCGGGGGAGCGGGTGTTGAGCGTGGCGGCCAGCCGCTCGATTTTGCACATGATGGAGGAGGTGGTGACCCCCGAGGGCACCGCCCCCAAGGCCGCGATCCCCGGCTACCGGGTGGCGGGCAAGACCGGCACGGTCAGAAAGCACCAGGCCGGAGGCTATTCGGCGGGCCGTTATCTTTCTGTCTTTGCTGGCATAGCGCCGGCCAGCGACCCGCGTTTGGTGATGGTGGTGATGGTGGATGAACCCTCCACTGGCGTCTATTACGGCGGCCTGGTGGCGGCGCCGGTATTCGGGCGGGTGATGGCTTCGGCGCTGCGCATGTTGAATGTCCCGCCGGATCGGATCGAGGATGGCGCCGTACATCTGGCGAGTGCCGGGGGGGCGCGTTGATGGCGGCGCCCCTCACCCCCTGGCGCTTGGCTGAACTGCTGCGCGGCTTCACCGAGACGCCGCTGGAGGCGGATTGCGCCATTGGCTCCCTCGGCCTGGACAGTCGCACGCTACAGCCCGGCGGGCTGTTCCTTGCCTGTCGGGGCGGGCAGCGGCACGCCCTGGAGTTCCTGCCGCAGGTGTTGATCCAGGGGGCCGCGGCGGTGGCCTACGAACCGGACCCGGCCTGGCCGCTGGAGCGTATCCGCGCGGCGGCTGGCCCGGCTCGCCTCCCCCTGGTGGCGGCGCCTGGGCTTAGTCAGCGGGCGAGCGCCATTGCGGCGCGCTTTTTCCATCAGCCCACCCAGCAGCTGCGCGTCGTTGGGGTGACCGGCACCAACGGCAAGACCAGTTGCACCCATTTTCTGGCCCAGGCCCTGGCGCCGGAGTTGCCCTGCGGCATCATCGGCACCTGCGGCCGCGGCCTGCCGGGGCAGCTGCGGGAAGGGATGCACACCACCCCGGATCCGGTGGAGGTGCAGTCCCTGTGCGCCGAGCTGCTCGCCGCCGGTGCCCGAGCGGTGGCCATGGAGGTCTCCTCCCATGCCCTGGATCAGGGGCGGGTGGCGGCGGTGCGCTTCGATACCGCCGTGTTGACCAATCTGACCCACGACCACCTGGACTACCACGGTGACATGGAGAACTATGCCATGGCCAAGCAGCGGCTGTTTCAGACCCCGCATTTGCGCTGCGCGGTGCTCAATCTGGACGACCCCTTCGGCGGTCGGCTGCTGGCCACCGCGGCGCCGGGGGTGCGCTTGATCGGCTATTCGCTGCGTAATGAGCGGCCGCCGCAGGCGGTCCTTGCGGGCTGGATTTATGCCACCGAGGTGACGCCCCTGCCCACGGGGCTGCGCATTCGCTGGCGCGGCAGCTTTGGCGAGGGGGAGTTCGAGGCCCCCTTGCTGGGACGCTTCAACGCCGCCAATCTGCTGGCGGTGGCGGCGGTGTTGCTGGAGCAGGGGATGGACCCCCAGCAGGTGGCGGCGCGTTTCGCCCGTCTCCAGCGGGTGCCGGGGCGCATGGAGCCTGTTGGCGGCATGGATGGCCAGCCGCTGGTGGTGGTGGATTACGCCCACACCCCGGATGCCCTGGAGCAGGTCTTGACCGCCCTGCGCGAGCATAGGCCGGGCCGGCTTTGGTGCCTGTTCGGCTGCGGCGGCGACCGCGACCGCGCCAAGCGTCCCAAGATGGGGGCCATCGCCGAGCGGCTGGCGGATCGGGTGATCGTCACCGACGACAACCCCCGCGGCGAGGACGGCGACCTCATCGTACAGGAGATCCTGGCTGGTATGACCACCCCCGCTCGGGTGACGGTGGAGCGCGACCGCGCCCGCGCCATCCAACAGGCGGTGGCCGGCGCGGCGGCCGGCGACCTGGTGCTGGTGGCGGGCAAGGGGCACGAGCGGACCCAGCAGATCGGCGAGCGCAAGTTCCCCTTCAGCGATCACGAGGAGGTGCTGCGCGCCCTCGGGCGGGGGGCGGCATGATCCGTTTCACCCTCTCTCAAAGCGCGGCGCTGCTGGGTGCGCGCCTTTTGGGCGCCGACGCCGAGTTCTCCACGGTGTCCACCGACAGTCGCAACCTTAGTGCTGGCAGCCTCTTCGTGGCCCTGCGGGGGGAGCGTTTCGACGGTCACGACTATGTGGCCCAGGCCGCCGAGCGCGGGGCGGCGGGGGCCTTGGTGAGTCGCCCGCTGGCGCTGGATCTACCGCAACTCTTGGTGGACGACAGCCGTCTCGCCCTGGGGCGCCTGGCCGCCGGCTGGACCACCGTCTGGCGGGCGGGACAAGGGGATCTGCCGCCGCGTCTGGTTGCCATCACCGGCAGCAACGGCAAGACCACGGTAAAGGAGATGGTCGCCGCCATCCTGGCCCAGCGCGGTTCGGTGCTGGCCACCCGCGGCAATCTAAACAACGACATCGGTGTGCCCCTTACCCTGCTGCGGCTCCAGGCGGAGGCCTTCGCCGTTGTCGAAATGGGGGCCAACCATGCCGGCGAGATCGGCTATCTCAGCCGCCTTGCCCGTCCTGACGTGGCGGTGCTCAACAATGCCGGGCGCGCCCACCTGGAGGGTTTTGGTAGTCTCGAAGGGGTGGCCCGCGCCAAGGGGGAGATCGTGGAGGGGGTGGCCGAGGATGGCCTGTTCATCTTCGATGCCGCCTCCCCCTGGGCCGGACTCTGGCGCGAGAAGGCGGCGGGCCGGCGCCTCCTTACCTTCGGGGTGGACGAGCGGGCCGAGGTGCGCAGCCCGGCGGATGCCATCGTCCTCGAATGGCGCCCCGGTGGCTTCGTCAATCGCTTTGGGGTGCGGACCCCAAAGACGAGCTTTGAGGTGGAGCTGGCCCTGGCCGGCCGGCACAACCGCCAGAACGCCCTGGCGGCGATTGCTGTTGCCCTGGGGTTGGGCCTGACGCCGGAGGAGATCCAAAAGGGGCTGGCCAGCGTGCGGCCGGTTCCTGGCCGCTTGCAGCCCCGCGCCGGGCGCGCCGGGGTGCAGTTGATCGACGACAGTTACAACGCCAACCCGGACTCGGTGGGGGCCGCCATTGAGGTGTTGGCGGCGGCGCCGGGACGCCGCTTCCTGCTGCTCGGCGAGTTGGCCGAGTTGGGGGAGGAGGTGGAGGTCTTTTATCGCCAGTTGGGGGAGCAGGCGCGGGCGGCGGGGATCGACTTTCTTTACGCCGTGGGGCCGGCGCGGACCGCCGCCGAGAGCTTCGGCCCCGGCGGCTATGGCTTTGCCGACCGCCAGGGATTGCTGGACGCCCTCGCGCCGCGTCTTCGGGCCGGGGATTATGTACTGGCCAAGGGCTCCCGTCGGGCCGGCATGGAAATGCTGATGGCGGCCCTGGTCGCCCCCGCGGAGGGTTAAACGATGCTGTTTCATCTGGCGGAGTATTTGGGGCAGTTTGACCCTGGCTTCTATGTCTTCCGTTATCTGACCCTGCGGGGGATCCTGGGCACCCTCACCGCCCTGGCCATCTCCTTCCTGGTGGGCCCCTACATGATCCGCCGTCTTACCCAACACCAGATCGGCCAGACGGTGCGCAAGGACGGCCCGCAAAGCCACCTCTCCAAGGCCGGCACCCCCACCATGGGGGGCGCCCTGCTGCTGGTGGCCATCGCCATCAGCACCCTGCTGTGGGCGGACCTGCGCAATCGCTATGTCTGGGTGGTGCTGCTGGTCACCCTGGCGTTCGGCGTGGTGGGCTTTTACGACGATTACAAAAAACTGGTGCTGAAGGATGCCAAAGGGTTGGCGGCCCGCTACAAATACCTGTGGCAGTCCGTCTTCGGCCTGGGGGCGGCCGGCGCGCTCTATGTCACCGCCAGCACGCCGGTGGAGACGCAGCTGATCGTTCCCTTTCTAAAACGCGCGGTGTTCGATCTCGGACCCTTTTTCATCGTGCTCGCCTACTTCGTCATCGTCGGCGCCTCCAACGCGGTGAACCTCACCGACGGCCTGGACGGTCTGGCCATCATGCCCACGGTGCTGGTAGCGGGGGCCTTGGGGATCTTCGCCTACGCCTCCGGCCACAGCGTCATCGCCAACTACCTGCTCATCCCCAACATCCCCGGGGTGGGCGAGGTGGTGGTCTTCTGCGCCGCCCTGGTGGGGGCCGGCCTCGGCTTCCTCTGGTTCAACGCCTATCCGGCCCAGGTGTTCATGGGGGACGTGGGGGCGCTGGCCCTGGGCGCGGCCCTCGGCGCCGTGGCGGTGGCGGTGCGGCAGGAGTTGGTGCTTTTCATCATGGGCGGGGTCTTCGTCATGGAGACGGTGTCGGTGATTTTGCAGGTGGCCTCCTACAAGCTCACCGGCCGGCGCATCTTCCGCATGGCGCCGCTGCACCACCACTTCGAACTCAAGGGCTGGCCGGAGCCACGGGTGATCGTGCGTTTCTGGATCATTACGGTGATCCTGGTGCTGATCGGCCTTGCCAGTCTGAAGATCCGGTAGGTTGGGGTGACGAAGGAACCCCAACAAATCGCGTCCGAACCCCTAATCGTCGTTTGTCACTGTGTCATGCATCCACATGATTTCATACATCGGAATTGTTGGGGTTCGCAAGCTCACCCCAACCTACGGGGCTGTGTCATGCATCCACATGATTTCATGCATCGGAATTGTTGGGGTTCGCAAGCTCACCCCAACCTACGGGGCTGTGTCATGCATCCGCATGATTTCAGGCATCGGAATTGTTGGGGTTCGCAAGCTCACCCCAACCTACGGGGCGGGGCCTGCAGCCCAGACCGGAACCTTTTCCGGGTCGAGCCAAGACACCCGCCTATGTCCGCAAGCCACCCAAGGCAAAGGTTCCGGTCGCGGGTACAACCCGCGACCGGCGTGGGTGCGACCGGCGCGCTATGAGCAGGTTTGCGTAGGTATGACGGAACGGCGTGGCAAGCCCTTGATCGTTGGCCTCGGCAAGACCGGGCTCTCCTGCGCCCGCTACTTTGCGGCGCGCGGCATCCCGGCGGCGGTGATCGACAGCCGCGCCCAGCCCCCCGGTCTGGCGGCCTTGCGCGCGGAGTTGCCCGATACCGCGCTGTTTCTGGGCGGCTTCGATGGACGCATCTTTCAGGCCGCCTCTGAGCTGGTGGTGTCGCCGGGGGTTTCCTTGCAGGAGCCGGCCATTTGCGCCGCCCGCGCGCGCGGTATCCCGGTGATCGGTGACATCGAACTGTTCGCCCGCGAGGCCGCGGCGCCGGTGGCGGCCATCACAGGTTCCAACGGCAAGAGCACCGTCACTACCCTGCTTTGGGAGATGGCGGCGGCGGCCGGCCGCAAGGTGCGGGTGGGCGGCAATCTGGGGGAGCCGGCCCTGGCCCTGCTGGACCCCGCCGCCGAACTCTATGTGCTGGAACTCTCCTCCTTTCAGCTGGAGACCACCCACAGCCTGCGCGCCGCGGCGGCGGTGGTGCTCAATCTGTCGCCGGATCACCTAGACCGCCATGGCTCACTGGAAGACTACGCAGCGGCCAAGGCGCGCATCTATACGGGCGCCGCTCACCGCATCTTCAACCGTGACGACCCGTGGGTGTCGGCGATGGCCGGCCAGAAACTTTCCAGCGACCTGCGTTTCACCCTCGGGACACCCGCGGATTCCGGCGAGTTTGGGCTGCGGCAGCGGGACGGCGTCGCCTGGTTGTGTCAGGGGGAGGATTTTCTGCTGCCCGCCACCGAGCTGCGCATCCCCGGTCGCCACAACCTGGCCAACGCCCTGGCGGCCTTGGCGATGGGACACGTCCTGGGCCTCGACCCGACAGCGATGCGGCAGGCCCTGTACCGCTTCCGCGGCTTGCCGCACCGCACCCAATTTGTGGTGGAATTTCAAGGGGTACGCTGGTACAACGACTCCAAGGGGACCAACGTCGGCGCCACTCTCGCCGCCCTGGAGGGGTTCGCGGCGGAGCCCGGTCGCACCGTGCTGATCGCCGGTGGCGAGGCCAAGGGGCAGGATTTCGCCCCGCTGGCGGAGGTGGTGGCCCGCACCGCCCGGGCGGTGGTACTGATCGGCCGCGATACCCCCCTGATCGAACAGGCCCTGGCCGGCTGCGCGCCGCTGCTGCGCGCCCGCGACATGGAGGAGGCGGTGGCGCTGGCGGCGGAACAGGCGCAGCCGGGGGATCGGGTGTTGCTGTCCCCCGCCTGCGCCAGCTTCGACATGTTCCGCAACTACGAACAGCGGGGCGAGGTCTTTTCCGAACTGGCGCGGAGGCTGCTTGGATGACCCCGGCGCTCGATCAGGCCAGCCTGCCGTTGCCCGTGCGCCAGGGCCGCTCGCGCACGGCCAACCCGCTGCCCGAGCTGGATTACCCGCTGCTCGTGGCGGTGCTGGCCCTGCTCGCCTTCGGGGTGGTGATGGTGGCCTCCGCCTCGCTGCACAAGGTGGCGGCGGATCCTTATTTCTTTACCCAGCGCCATCTGCTGGCGATCCTGCTGGGCTTCGTCGGCGCCTTGGTCTTCTTCACCCTCCCGCTGGAGCTTTGGCGCCGCTTTAGCGTGCCGCTTTATCTGCTTGGCCTGCTGCTGGTGGCGCTGGTGCTGTTTCCGCAGATCGGCAAGGAGGTGAACGGCGCCCGGCGCTGGATCGCCCTGGGGGACTCCTACAGCCTCCAGGCCTCGGAGTTCATGAAGCCGCTGTTGATCCTGTTTCTGGCGGCCTATCTCAGCCGCCGCCGCGAGCAGATCTACCTTAGCGCCACGGCCTCCCTGGCTCCCCTCGCCTGGACCATGGCCGCCGCCGTGCTGGTGCTTTTGGAGCCCGACTTCGGCACCGCCGCGGTGCTGGCCGCCACCGCCCTCGGTCTGCTGTGGCTGGGCGGCATGCCGCTGCGCTACTTCGCGGTGTTGTTCGCCGGTTTCGTCGCCGGGGTAGTGGCCCTGGTGGTCTATTGGCCCTATCGGTTAAAGCGCGTGACCTCCTTCCTCGACCCCTGGGCCGATCCCACGGACAGCGGCTATCAGCTGGTGCAATCGCTGATCGCCCTCGGCCGCGGCGAGTGGTTCGGGGTCGGCCTGGGCAACGGCATCCAAAAGCAGTATTACCTCCCGGAGGCGCACACCGATTTCATCGTGGCGGTGATCGGCGAGGAACTCGGCCTGCTCGGTCTGCTGCTCTTGTTGTTCCTGTTCGGCGTGGTGACCTGGCGCGCCAATCGCCTCGCCCTGACCGCGGAGGGCAACGGCAACCTGTTCGCCGCCCTGCTGGCGCAGGGGATTGGCCTGTGGATCGCCCTGCAGGCGGCGGTGAACATCGGCGTCAACTTCGGTCTCTTGCCCACCAAGGGATTGACCCTGCCCTTCCTCAGCTATGGCGGCAACAGCGTCATGGTAACTATGGCGGCGATGGGCTGGCTGTTCCGCATCGACCGCGACAACCGGCGGGCCGGTGCCGCCAAGGGGGGAAGGCCGTGACGGGTGCGCGGGTGATGATCATGGCGGGCGGTACCGGCGGCCACGTCTTTCCGGCCCTGGCGGTGGCGCAGGCGTTGCAGCGGCGGGGGGTGGAGGTGATTTGGCTGGGGGTGCGCGGCGGCTTCGAGGATGGCGTGGTTTGCCAAGCCGGCTATCCCCTGGAGTATATCGAGATCCGCGGCCTGCGCGGTCAGGGGATCGGTCGCTGGCTACTGGCCCCCCTGCGTCTGCTGCGTGCCCTCTGGCAGTCCCTGCGGGCCCTGCGGCGACAGCGTCCCCGGCTGGTGCTGGGGATGGGGGGGTTCCTGTCCGGGCCCGGCGGGGTGGCGGCGCGCCTGCTGGGGATCCCGCTGGTGATTCACGAACAGAATGCACTGCCCGGCCTCACCAACCGGCTGCTGGCCCGGCTTGCCTCACGGGTGCTGGAGGCCTTTCCGGGGAGTTTCGGGCGGCGGCCCGGAGTACTGGCGGTGGGCAATCCGGTGCGGCCGGAGATCGCCGCCCTGCGGGACCCTTCGGCGCGCTTCGCCGGCCGCGAGGGGCCGTTGCGCCTGCTGGTGTTGGGCGGGTCGCTGGGGGCGCAGGCCCTGAATGAGACGGTGCCGGCCGCGCTGGCACGGTTGCCGCCCGGCCTGCCGCGGCCGCAGGTGCGCCACCAGGCGGGGCGCGGCAAGGCGGATGCCACGGTCGCCGCCTATGCGAACCTGGGGGTGACGGCGGAGGTGGTCCCCTTCATTGCCGACATGGCGGAGGCCTATGCCTGGGCCGACCTGGTGATCTGCCGCGCTGGCGCCCTCACCGTGGCCGAACTGGCGGCGGCCGGGGTCGGCGCCATCCTGATCCCCTATCCCCATGCGGTGGACGATCATCAGACCCACAACGCGGCCTTCCTGGTCCAGGCCGGCGCGGCCCAACGGCTGCCGCAGCCGGAATTGACGCCGGAGCGGCTGGCGGAATTGCTGGCGGGGCTTTGCAACGGGCGTGGGCGGGTGCGGGCGATGGCCTTTGCCGCCCGCTCCCTGGCCAGGCCAGAGGCCACCGAGACGGTGGCGCGGATTTGCGAGGAGGCGTTGCTATGAGCGAGCGGATGCCGAAGGTGCTGCTGCGGCATGCGGCCGAGGCGATGGGGCGGATGCGTCACATCCACTTCGTGGGGATCGGCGGTGCCGGCATGAGCGGCATCGCCGAGGTGATGCTCAACCTCGGCTACCGGGTGAGCGGCTCCGACCTGCGGGAGAGCGCCGTGGTGCGCCATTTGCAGGGGCAGGGGGCGCAGGTGCTGCTCGGCCACCGGGCGGAGCACATCGCCGGCGCCGACGCGGTGGTGATCTTCAGCGCGGTGCGGCCGGACAACCCGGAGGTGGTGGCGGCGCGTGAGCGGCGCATCCCGGTGGTGCCGCGGGCGGAGATGCTGGCGGAGCTGATGCGCTTCCGCTTCGGCATCGCCATCGCCGGCACCCACGGCAAGACCACCACCACCAGTCTGATCGCCAGCCTGCTGGCCGAGGGCGGGCTCGATCCCACCTTCGTCATCGGCGGCCGCCTCAACAGCGCCGGCAGCAACGCCCGCCTCGGCGCCGGCGAATTCCTGGTGGCGGAGGCGGACGAGAGCGATGCCTCCTTCCTCTATTTGCAGCCCATGATGGCGGTGGTGACCAATATCGACCGCGACCACATGGGCACCTACGACGGCGACTTCGACCGTCTGCGCGAGACCTTCGGCGAGTTCCTGCATCACCTGCCCTTTTATGGCCGCGCCGTGCTGTGCGCCGACGACGCCGAGGTGC
>OGCL01002201.1_pt1 | contig 14181 bp, 16 predicted proteins | sample 1570041 | NCBI WGS metagenome assembly OGCL01 (sample SAMN06266162, study PRJEB24511) | hot springs metagenome | isolation source: Hot spring water | place: South Africa: Limpopo | collected 2015-06-22 | reverse complement strand
TTGCCGAAGGCCGTATTGGCATTACGTTTTTCGATCGGTGATTCAACATTGTCAAAAATGCTGTCAAGTTTGGCACTGAGACTACTGCGACTGGCATCGGTCAGTTTCTGCAGATGATGGCGCACATAGCCGCCATCCTGATTGGCATTGCCCTGGGTCGTAAACATTACGAAACCGACATTGACTCGATCCTCCAAATCAGCCAGTGCCGTCTTGATCGCCCGGACTTCCGACTGCCCCTGGGCCAGACCACCCGGCCACTTCTGGCTCTGCCGCGACCAGTTCGCGGTGTTATCCAATACAAAGATCACATTGGGCAGGCCGGTATCCACCGTGGTATTGCCCACGAAAATATCGATATCTTCCGCAACGACCTGTGTGCAACCCAGGCTCAGCGCGCCAAGAAAGGCAAGGCGCTTGCCCCAGTATTTTAGAAAACTCATGGCGTAATTCCTCCGCTCAGTCGCACACATTACTCACATCGTTGATATCGGCCGGCGTGGCCAACCCCTGGCGCACCACGGCCTGAGCGCCGGTCTGCAGATCGGTCGCCGTGGCCACAAAATCCCACACCACATCGGCACACTGGGAAACACCGCCGGTGTCACTACTGGCCTGACCGCCACCAATGCAACTCAGCCAGGGACTGGCCAGAGGCAGTTGCGGCGCAACGGCCGGCTCCTCAGCCTCCTCCCCAGGTTCGGGCTCTGGTTCTGGTTCCGGCGCGGCTACGCCACCGTTGCGTGCAGCCACATAGGCCGCCGAACGAGCCAGAACATCAGCGTTGGTCAGGGTGCGCGCCACGGTACAACTCAGGGCCACCTGCACCGCCACATCGTTGGTGCCGTCACCATTGAGGTCATAACAGACCCTGTTGGCCTGCTCGCAGGCGACCGGGAAGACCGTGCCGGTCAGAAACAGGTTGGTGCTCATGGCCTCTTCCAGCGCTCTAATTCCGGCCTGCTTGGCCAGCGCCCGGCTTTCCAGGTTATGCACCACCTGCAGATTGGTCTGGCTCAGGTTAAAGCCGGTGACCACCATCAGGGAAACCAGCAGGAGCATGATCAGGGCCACCAGCAGCACCACACCCCGCTGCCGCGCCATATTCGTCATTTGCTTCATTGCACTTCCCTCGCCCCAGCCACATTGCGCAAGGTAATGGTGGTGGAATAGACCTGACGTTTGTGTCCCTCGAAGCCTGCCGGCGCTTCATGCTCGACACCGCCGAGGTTATAGGTTCGGTCATCGACATACCCTGGGGTAGGCGTCAGGTTGCGCGCCACCAGCCATAGGCGTACGGCTGCGATATCGGCCTGCTCGGCATTTGTCGGGGTATCGGTATAGGCATCAACCTGGCCATCACCATTGCTGTCGATGCCATAACTGAAATGCAGCGCCTCTACCCCTTCCACCAAGGCGCCCGAGGCTGCATAGCCGCCAACCCCCAGTTCCATACGGGCCAGCTCATCATTGTCTGTAATGAAATAGAGGCGGCTGATATAGCGATAACGAGGTGCAAAATCACCGGCCAGGCAATTTATCCTCAAACCATTGAGCGCTCCGACACCTACTGCCAGTTGTACAACGCCCATATTGGCTCCGGTAGCACAGGCCGGAACCTGCACATAGGGCAAGGCTGCATTCAATGCCTGACAATTGGGTGTACCCACAGCACAGGTGCTGGCGCGACGTATGGCAAGCGACTCGCTGCCGGCCTTGATATTGGCTGCACAGGTAGCGACGCCCGCCGTAGCGGCCTGCACTGCATAGCCCATGGCATTCTCAAGATCAGCGAGCGCGGTCGGGCACAAGGAAGCCGGCAAAGTGCCAGATGCGCCAACAGTAGCCTCACCCCAGAAGCCGGCATTGCTGATATCGTCCTCCAGCAACTGCAGGGCAAATACGCCATTCTCGATCTGCCGCCCGGTGCGCTCCACTTCGCCTCGGGTACGGCTGTTGTTGAGCATGACCTCGGACGCGGCCAGCAGGATCACGATACCGATGACCATGGCCACCAGCAGTTCAACCAGGGACAGTCCGAACTGTCTGCGCGGGGTGTGACTCAAAGCACTCAGCATGCTGTTCACTCCCCCAGGTAGGCCAAGGCAACATCAATGGAAATCGCTCGACGCAAGGCATCCACCCCATATTGATTGGCCCCACAGGCCACACTGGGCGCTGCGGTCGGCGTCATCCCCTGCCAGGCCACCGTCACCCGCAAAACCACTTCACTGGTGGCGCCGCCGCTGATGCGATCGATGCAACCACGAGCACCGATCATGCTACCCACCAGCTGATTGTTGGCATCGCTGATATTGATGCCGCGCAGGACTTCATTCCAGCAGGCCAGATCGTTGGCCGCGCCTGCGCCATTGTCATTACAAATGGCGGGCGCCAAACCCAGGGTCTGGCCATCATAGGCCCCGGTGCGCGCTGGCCCCGGATTGGCCCGGATTCGATTGACCATATCCTGCGCCAGTTGCATGGCCTGAGCCCGCTGGTAGGCATCGAACTGGCCATTGAGCACACGGGCGTGCATGCCCGCCATACCAAACAAGCCGACGGCCAATACCAGAATGGCAACCATCACCTCAATCAGGGTAAAGCCCTTCTGCCCACACTTGACTTTATAGGCGCGCATTTAACACCCCCCCTTCTCGACACTGGCTCGACCGTCGATGCCGAGATTCAGGCAACGCACAGAGTTGGCATTGGTATCGGAAGTCAACTCGAACTCCACAGCGGCATTCGCACGCCCAGAAGCACCAAATACAACGGAGCCTGCTGCCGAATCGATGGTAATTCCTGAAGGCTGGGTATGGCTAAGAAGATCTGGCTGCCCGGCCACCGGACTGACGATGCGCCAACCCTCGCTCCAGGTCGGCATGGGGCTCAGGGTAACCGGCGTATTGCGCTTGACCGCCTCGGAGCGGGCCATTACCAACGCCGAATGCAAATCGCTGGCTGCCGCACGGTTGCGCTGATCGGCAATGATGTCGCCATAGAAGGGAACGGCCACACTGGCCAGGATGGCCAGCAGCGCCATGGCCACCATCAGTTCAATGATGGTGAAGCCACGACTGCTATAGAGGCGTGTGCTGGGCATTACCAGGTTCCCCCATTCCAGGTACGGGCACCGGCCTGGTTGATGGTGATATTGCCATCACCTGCCTGGACAGTATTGGCACGGGGGCTTGCGGTAATGGTGAAGGTTGGCGGCAAGCCTGCAGGGGTCACAATGTTGATGCTATAAAACCGATCCACACCGGCGGGCGGCGTTACATTCAGTGCGACCTCACTGGTGGCATAAGCCCGAGAGTCCATCAAGAACTGCTGTTGCCGCTGCGCCAGATCCATCAGGTAGGCCTGGGCATCGGCACGGTTGGAGCGAATCTGATACTGGGTATAGGAGGGGTAGGCTATGCCAGCCAGGATGCCTATCACCGCGATCACGATCATCAGCTCAATCAACGAAAAACCGCGCTGTGAATGCCTTGCTCGCATACCGCCCCCTAGCCGAACCATCTGATTAACAAATCGATAAAAACGCCAGTGCATCATGGCATTGCCCTTGATGATCTGCATGAGGATGCCAGACGACTGGCCTATTTGCGGGATTCATCGGTAAGCACCGTAAAAAACCTGTGAGCCCGCTTGCAGAAATTGCCGTACAGGCTACAGCTATATGGGTTGTTCATCAGGAGCAACCGGCTTGCAGGACGCAAGCCCTATCTGCATGGAGGCACTGCCATTATGCGTACGCACGCACGCGCATTTACCCTGCTCGACCTGCTGCTATCCCTGACACTTTTGAGCACACTGACCGCCATTGGCGTACCGACCTGCCGGGCCATGCTGCATGAACAACAGATGCGCCAGGCCAGTACTCGACTACTCGCCAGCGCCACACTGGCACGCAGCGAAGCCGCCAAACGCAACCAGGCCGTCATGGTGAAAGCCCGCAACGGCAACTGGAGTGAAGGCTGGGATGTATTTGTCGACCTGAACAACAATGCCCAGCTGGATACTGGCGAACCGGTGATCAGCCAGCAACCGGGCAACTCGCAGATCAGTATCAGGGGCAACGCGCCGGTAGCCCGCTATCTTCGTCTGACACCTACCGGCCGAGCCAAGCGACCTGGCGGGGCCTTTCAGGCCGGCACCCTGAGCCTCTGCCACCGGCATGGCATGATCGATCAGCGACGCCTGATCCTAAGCGCCACGGGCCGCATACGCAGCGAACGCGCGACCGCGAACAGCGGCTGCTGATCACTCAGAGCTGCCTGACCCGCAGCTCCTTGGGCATGGAAAAGATCACATTCTCCGGCCGCCCAGCGATCTCTTCGGCACCCTGCGCCCCCCACTGGCGTAGCTGCTGAATGACTCCCTGCACCAACACTTCCGGTGCCGAGGCGCCGGCGGTGATGCCGATGCCGTTAACACCCTCGAACCATTCGCGCTTAAGGTCTTCGGCACCGTCGATCAGGTAGGCCGGGGTGCCTATGCGTTCGGCCAGCTCGCGCAGGCGGTTGGAATTGGAGCTGTTGGGGCTGCCGACCACCAGCAGCACATCGCAGTCGGCGGCCAGTTGCTTGACCGCATCCTGGCGGTTCTGGGTGGCGTAGCAGATGTCGTCCTTGCGCGGCCCACCAATGGCCGGGAACTTGGCGCGCAGGGCGTCGATCACTTTGCTGGTGTCATCCATTGACAGGGTGGTCTGGGTGACAAAGGCCAGGGCTTGCGGATCGCGCACCTCAAGCGCCGCCACATCCGCCTCGTCCTCCACCAGGTAGATGGCGCCACCATTGCCGGCGTCGTACTGGCCCATGGTGCCTTCCACCTCGGGGTGGCCTTCGTGACCAATCAGAATGCACTCGCGGCCTTCGCGGCTGTAGCGCACCACTTCCATATGCACCTTGGTCACCAGCGGGCAGGTGGCGTCGAACACCTTGAGCCCACGGCGCTCGGCTTCGTTGCGCACGGCCTGGGACACGCCATGGGCGCTGAAGATGACGATGACGTCATCCGGCACCTGATCCAGTTCCTCGACAAATACCGCACCGCGGGCGCGCAGGTCTTCCACCACGAATTTGTTATGCACCACTTCATGGCGCACATAAATGGGCGGGCCGAAGACTTCCAGGGCGCGGTTTACGATCTCGATGGCGCGGTCGACGCCGGCGCAGAAGCCGCGGGGGTTGGCGAGTTTGATTTGCATGGTGGTTGTCTCGGTATACGGCTAATCAGGGATATTCCTGGCGGGAATGCAGCACGCTGACCACTTCTACGCAGTCGGCTTTCACTCGGTAGACCAGGATAAAGTTTGGGTGGGCGACCAGCTCACGGGTGCCGGGAACCCGCCCGGGACGATATAGATAGGGATGCTCGGCCAAAGGCAGAACAACTGACTCCAGGTGGTTCTTGAGCCGCCTGGCAGCCGGAATATCGTGCTCGGCGACATAGCGAATGATGGCTGCCAAATCGGCTCTGGCGCTGGCACGCCAGATTATTGGTAGCATCAGCGGCGATCCCCGCGACGGGCCTCGGCCTGGCTGATGATAGTTTCCATTTCCGCCATGACTTCATCATGCGGCAGGCCAGGACGTGCATCATCCAGGGACTCCTGCACCTTTCGGCGCAACCAGCGATCGTGGCTGTCTGCCTGCTCCTGCGTCTCGAACTCGGAGACGATGGGGGATAGTTGCGCGCTCATTCAGAACAGCCTCCGTTTTTTGCAGGCCATTGCACAAGCACCCGCACTGACAGTCAGTCTACACCGCATCCTGACGTTGTACCTGGCCGACCATAGGCCGCGAGTACCACCTTTACCAATCAGAGCGCCTTCACTTCGATGATTTCCACCTCAAAACTCAGCTGCTTGCCGGCCAGGGGGTGGTTGAAGTCGATGGTCACCTGGCTGTCGTCGAAGGTTTTGACCACACCTGGCAGTTCGGCATTGGCGGCGTCGTTGAAGATCACCAGCAGGCCTTCGGATAGCTCCATATCCTGAAACTGACTGCGTGGCATCACCTGCACGTTCTGCGGGTTGCCCTGGCCAAAGCCCTGCTCCGGACTGATGGCCAGGCTGCGCTTGTCGCCGGCCTTGAGGCCGTAGATGGCCTGTTCGAAACCGGGCAGCAGGTTACCGTCGCCGACCTTGAAGGTGGCTGGCTGCTTATCGAAGGTGCTGTCCACCACATCGCCATTGTCCAGCTTGAGGGCGAAGTGCAGGGTCACTTCACGATCCGGGCCGATTCGTACATCAGTCATGGGCTTTGTCTCCGGACTTCTCGCCTTTGAACATATCCAGCGCCAGGAGGATGGCGCCGCAGGTGATGGCCATATCGGCCACGTTGAACGCCGGGAAATACCAGCGGTGCTGCCAGTGCACCAGAATAAAGTCCACCACGTGGCCGAATACCACCCGGTCGACCAGATTCCCCAGGGCGCCGCCCAGCACCAGGGCCAGGGCCAGGGCCAGCCAGGTTTCCTCGGGCTTCAGGCGTTTGAGCCAGACCAGCAGCACAGCGCTGACACCCACCGCCACGGCGGCAAAGAACCAGCGCTGCCAGCCGGCAGCATCGGCCAGAAAGCTGAAGGCCGCACCGGTGTTGTAGGCCAGGGTCCAGCTGAAGTAATCGGGAATGATCACGATCTGCTGATACATGCTGAGGTTGTTGTCGAACCAGAACTTGCTGGCCTGGTCGACCACAAAGATCGCCAGGCTTAGCCAGAGCCAGGGCAGTTTGCCAAAGCGGGCGCTCATAAGCAGGCACCCTTGGGTTCGGATGCGGCCCCAAAGCCCTCTCCCCCGGCCCCTCTCCCGAGGGGAGAGGGGAGCAAAGCAGTGCGCAGTGCCTCAGGCATAGTGACGCACCTCGCCGGCACCTTCGATATTGTCCACGCAGCGGCCGCAGATTTCCGGGTGCGCCGGGTTGCTGCCGACGTCCTCGCGGTGGTGCCAGCAGCGCCCGCACTTGGCATGTTCGGACTTGAGCACCTTGAGCTTGAGGCCAGCCACTTCGGTTTCCACGGCATCAGCCGGAGCGCTGGACAGCGGCGCCAGGCTGGCGGTGGAGGTGATCAGCACAAAGCGCAGCTCGTTGCCCAGCTTGTTCAGATCGGCAACCAGGCTGTCCTCGGCATACAGGGTGACCTCGGCCTGCAGATTGCCGCCGATGGCCTTGGCATTGCGCTGGTTTTCCATTTCCTTGTTGACCGCCGCCTTGACCGCCATCACCCGCTCCCAGAAGGCGCGGTCCAGTTCAAAGCCCTGCGGCAGTTCGCTCAGGCCCTGATACCAGCCATTGAGCATCACCGACTCATTGCGCTCGCCCGGCAGGTACTGCCAGATTTCGTCGGCGGTAAAGGCCAGGATCGGCGCGATCCAGCGCACCAGGGCCTCGGCGATATGGTACAGCGCGCTCTGGCAGGAACGCCGCGCCACGCTGTCGGCGGCGGTGGTGTACTGGCGGTCCTTGATGATGTCCAGATAGAAGCCGCCCAGCTCCTGCACGCAGAAGTTGTGCACCTTCTGGTAGACGTTCCAGAAGCGATAGCTGTCGTAGGCCTCCTCGATCTCGCGCTGCAGCAGCAGGGCGCGATCCACCGCCCAGCGATCCAGGGCCAGCATGTCGGCGGCCGGCAGCAGGTGCTGCGCCGGGTCGAAACCGCTGAGGTTGGAGAGCAGGAAGCGCGCGGTATTGCGGATACGCCGGTAGGAGTCGGCGCTGCGCTGCAGGATGACCTTGGACACGGCCATCTCGCCGGAATAGTCGGTGGAGGCCACCCACAGGCGCATGATATCGGCGCCCAGGCTGTCGTTGACTTCCTGCGGGGCCACCACGTTGCCCAGGGACTTGGACATCTTGCGGCCGTTCTCGTCCACCACAAAACCGTGGGTCAGCAGCTGCTTGTAGGGCGCGTGGCCGTCGATGGCCGCGCCGGTGAGCAGGGAGGAATGGAACCAGCCGCGGTGCTGGTCGGAACCCTCCAGATACAGGTCGGCACGCGGGCCGCTGGCGTGACCGAGGTTGTGCGAGCCGCGCAGCACATGCCAGTGGGTGGTGCCGGAGTCGAACCAGACATCCAGGGTGTCGCTGATCTTGTCGTAATCAGCGGCCTCGTCACCGAGCAGCTCGGCGGCGTCCAGCTTAAACCAGGCTTCAATACCTTCTTTCTCTACCCGTTTAGCCACTTCCTCCATCAGCTCGGCGCTACGCGGGTGCAGCTCGCCGGTGGCCTTGTGCAAGAAGAAGGGAATCGGTACGCCCCAGTTACGCTGGCGCGAGATGCACCAGTCCGGGCGACCGGCGATCATGCCGTGCAGGCGCGCCTGGCCCCAGGCGGGGACGAACTGGGTCTGCTCGACGGCGTCCAGGGCGCGGCGACGCAGCGAGCTGCCATCGCTGATGACCTTGTCCATGCCGACGAACCACTGGGCGGTGGCGCGATAGATCAGTGGGGTCTTGTGCCGCCAGCAGTGCATATAGCTGTGCTGGATGGCTTCGTGCTTGAGCAGCGCGCCTACTTCGGCAAGCTTCTCGACGATGGCCGGGTTGGCCTTCCAGATAAACTGGCCGCCGAAGAACGGCAGGTCGCTGACATACACGCCGTTGCTCTGCACCGGGCTGAGGATGTCGTCGTTGCTCATGCCGTAGCCTTTGCAGGAACGGAAGTCGTCCTCGCCATAGGCCGGGGCCGAGTGCACGATACCGGTACCGGCGCCCAGCTCGACGTAGTCGGCCAGGTAGACCGGAGCAAAGCGCTCGTAGAAGGGGTGACAGAAGCGGATCAGCTCCAGCGCCGCACCGGGCGCCGTGGCGATGACCTCGCCCTGCAGGCCATAACGGGCCAGGCAGCTCTCGACCAGCTCTTCGGCCAGCACCAGCAGCTTGTCGCCGGTATCGACCAGGGCGTAGGTGAACTCGGGGTGCACGTTGAGCGCCTGGTTGGCCGGGATGGTCCAGGGCGTGGTGGTCCAGATCACGATACTGGCGGGCTTGGCCAGATGGGCCAGGCCGAAGGCGGCGGCCAGCTTGTCGGCATCCTCAACCGCGAAGGCCACGTCGATGGCGTCGGACTTCTTGTCCTGATACTCCACCTCGGCCTCGGCCAGGGCCGAGCCGCAGTCGAAGCACCAGTTGACCGGTTTCAGGCCCTTGAACACGAAGCCCTGCTTGACCATCTCGGCCAGGGCGCGGATCTCGCCGGCTTCGTTGGCAAAATCCATGGTCTTGTAGGGGTTGTCCCAGTCGCCCAACACGCCCAGACGGATAAAGTCGGCCTTCTGCCCTTCGATCTGCTCGGCGGCATAGGTGCGGCAGCGCTCGCGGGTCAGATCGGCGGGCTGGTTCTTGCCGAAGGTGGTCTCGACCTTGTGCTCGATGGGCAGGCCATGGCAGTCCCAGCCCGGCACATAGGGGGCGTCGAAGCCGGCCAGGGTCTTGGAGCGGGTGATGATGTCCTTGAGGATCTTGTTGACCGCATGACCGATATGGATGCTGCCGTTGGCATAGGGCGGGCCGTCGTGCAGCACGAACTTGGGCCGGCCTTCGCCTTGCGCGCGCAACTTCTGATACAGGCCAATCTCGTTCCAGCGCTGCAGCATCTGCGGCTCGCGCTGGGGCAGGCCGGCCTTCATCGGGAATGGGGTATCAGGCAGGTTAAGCGTGGCTTTGTAGTCGGTCATGTCAGGCTCTTCGTAAGCGGTTGGCACTTATTAGTGGTTGGCACTTAAGCGCTTAAACGCGCCAATGGGCACGGGCGGCGGCAATATCGGCAGCAATAGCCGTCTTCAAGGCCTCAAGGGAGGCGAAACGCTGCTCATCGCGCAGCTTTTGGTGGAAAGCCACCGTCAAACGCCGGCCATACAGATCACCGGCAAAATCCAGCAGATGCACTTCCAGGTGGGCACTGCCGTCACCGGCCACGCTGGGGCGCACGCCGATATTGGCCACGCCCGGCCAGACGCGGCCGTCTATTTCGGTGCTGACCAGGTAAACCCCGGTCAGCGGGACACGCTTGCGCTTGAGCTGCACATTGGCGGTCGGCGCATCCAGCTGGCGGCCGAGTTTCTGTCCATGCAGCACCCGCCCGGCAATCTGGAAGGGACGCCCCAGCAGATGCTCGGCCAGGGCGAAATCCCCGGCGGCCAGGGCCTCGCGCACCCGCGTGCTGCTGACTCGCTGAGCGTCCAGGGCCACGGTATTGGCCGCCTCGACGCTAAAGCCCTCGCGCGCTCCGGCCTCGGTGAGAAAGGCAAAATCCCCGGCGCGGTCGCAGCCAAAGCGAAAATCGTCGCCGACTTCCAGATGACGCACCGCCAGCCCATCGAGCAACACCTTCTGCACAAACTCGGCGGCAGAGAGCTCACGCAAACGGCGGTTGAAGCTCAGGCACAGCACCCGATCCACCCCTTCGGCTGCCAGCAGGGCGAGCTTGTCACGCAGGCGGGTCAGACGCGCCGGCGCTGCCTGGGGGGCGAAAAACTCCCGGGGCTGCGGCTCGAAGATCACCACACAACTGGGTACGCCAAGGGCCTGGGCACGCTCACGCAGACGCGCCAGGATAGCCTGGTGACCACGATGAACCCCGTCGAAATTGCCTATGGTGGCGACACAGCCCCGATGCTGGGGACGCAGGTTGTGTAAGCCTCGAACCAGCTGCATAACGCGCTTCTTGCTCAGAAAGTGGCCGATTATACGCACAGCGGGCAGCGGACAACAGGCGCCCGTTCAGCCCGGATCAAAGCGCGCTGCGCCGGGCAAAATCACGCAGACGAAAGCCCAGCAGTGCCAGGCTGGCGAAGTAGGCCATAAGCCCTACGCCCACCAGTCCTGCCAGGCGCAGCAGACGCCAGGGCATGGTGCCTTCGACCCAGACGGGCAGATGATGCATGGTCAACAGCAAGGCCGCGGCCATGGCCAGCAAGGCCAGCAGCAGCTTGCCGGCAAACAGCGCCCAGCCGGGCTGGGGCTGAAACATCTCACGCTTGCGCAGTTGCCAGTACAGCAGCGCGGCATTCAGGCAGGCGGCCAGACCGATGGCCAGGGCCAGGCCGGCATGGGCCAGGGGAATGACGAAGACAAACAGCACGTTCATCGCCTGGGTCGCCAGCAGGGTCACCATACCGATGCGCACCGGAGTCTTGATGTTCTGCTGGGCATAGAAGGCCGGCGCCAGGATCTTCACCAGAATGATGCCCACCAGGCCCAGGGAATAGGCGATCAGGGCGCGCTGGGTCATGGCGGTATCGGCGGCGGTGAACTTGCCGTACTGGAACAGCGAGGCGATCAGCGGCTCGGAGATGATCGCCAGGGCCACCGCACTGGGCAGCGCCAGCACCAGACACAGGCGCAGGCCCCAGTCGAGCAGCTTGGAATAGTCCTCGCGACTGGCGCCGGCATGGGTCTTAGACAGGGCCGGCAGCAGAATGGTGCCCAGGGCCACGCCCAGCACCCCGGCGGGCAGCTCCATCAGGCGGTCGGCGTAGTACATCCAGGACACCGAACCGGCCACCAGAAAGGAGGCGAAGATGGTGTTGATGATCAGCGAAATCTGGCTGATCGACACGCCGAAAATGGCCGGCCCCATCTGCTTGAGCACCCGCCAGACACCCGTGTCCTTGAGGTTAAGGCGCGGCAGCACGAGCATGCCGATCTTGCGCAGGTGCGGCAGCTGAAACAGCAACTGGGCCAGACCGCCCACCAGCACCGCCCAGCCAAGGGCCATGATCGGCGGGTCGAAATAGGGTGCCAGCCACAGGGCAAAGACGATCATGCTGACATTCAGCAGGGTCGGCACAAAGGCCGGCACCGAAAAGCGGTTCCAGGTGTTGAGCACCGCCCCGGCCAGGGACGACAGGGAGATCAGCAATATATAAGGAAAGGTCAGGCGCAACAGATCGACGGTCAGGTCGAAACGCTCGGCTTCGGCGGCAAAGCCGGGGGCCGAGACCCAGACGATCCAGGGTGCAGCCAGAATGCCTAGGGCAGTCACCAGGGCCAGCACCAGAGTCAGCAAGCCACTGACATAGGCGACAAAGGTACGGGTCGCCTCCTCTCCCTGCTGGGTCTTGTATTCGGCCAGAATCGGCACAAAGGCCTGGGAAAAGGCCCCCTCGGCAAAGATGCGGCGCAGCAGATTGGGCAACTTGAAAGCCACGACAAAGGCGTCCGAAGCCACGCCGGCGCCAAACACCCGGGCAATCAGGGTGTCGCGGACAAAGCCCAGCACCCGCGAGAGCATGGTCATGGAACTGACGGCGGCCAGGGATTTAAGCAGATTCATCTGAGGTTTCGACTTCCGCAAGGCGAGCGCAACGCGGTCGACGCATGACCGCACAGAGGCGAGGAGTGTAACCAGCCGCCGCTGGTCAGACCAGCACAGGCACGCAGCAACAGACTTGACAGCAGCCCGTCATGTCGGCATGATTCGCGGCCTTATTCGTTTGTAACCCCCCAGTTTTTTTCGAGGAGCTTGACGGTGGCCAACTCACCTTCTGCCAAAAAACGCGCCAAACAGGCTGAGAAGCGCCGTAGCCATAACGCCAGCCTGCGCTCCATGGTCCGCACCTACATCAAGAACGTGGTCAAGGCTATCGATGCCAAAGACCTCGACAAGGCCAAGACCGCCTACACCCTGGCTGTGCCGGTAATCGACCGTATGGCCGACAAAGGCATCATCCACAAGAACAAAGCCGCTCGCCACAAGAGCCGCCTGAACGGTCACATCAAGGCAATGGCTACCGCCGCCTGACTACCGTTGTTCTTGAAAAACCGGCCTCAGGGCCGGTTTTTTATTGACTGTATAAAGGCCATGCCCGGGTAACCGGTGTATTTACTCACCCCACCGGGCCCGCAAGGTGCGCCGTGCGCACCGTAGATCGACCCGGCGCACACCCACATATCGCAGCCCCTTAGACCAGAATCATATTGTCCCGGTGCACCAGTTCGGGCTCATCCACATAGCCCAGCAATTTTTCGATGGCATCCGACGGCTGACCAATGATCTTCTGCGCCTCCAGGGCGCTGTAGTTGGCCAGACCACGGGCAATTTCACGGCCATCGGGCGCCACACACACCACCATCTCGCCACGGCGGAAGCTGCCCTGCAGCGCCTTCACCCCAACCGGCAACAGACTCTTGGTGCCCGTGGCCAGCGCCTTGGCCGCCCCTTCGTCGAGCACCAGCGTGCCGCGCGTCTGCAAATGCCCGGCCAGCCACTGCTTGCGCGCCGCCAGCATGCCGCGCTCCGGCGCCAGCAGCGTACCCAGGCGCTCGCCCGCCTTGAGACGCGCCAGCACCTGCTCGATGGCCCCCCCGACAATCACCGTATGGGCACCGGAGCGAGCCGCCAGACGTGCGGCGCGCAACTTGGTCTGCATGCCGCCGCGCCCCAGGGCACCACCGACACCACCAGCCACCGCATCCAGGGTCGGATCATCGGCGCGCGCCTCGAAAATCAGCTCGGCATCGGGATTGTGCCGCGGATCGGCGTTATACATACCATCGCGGTCAGTGAGGATCACCAGCAGGTCCGCCTCCACCAGATTGGCCACCAGCGCCGCCAGGGTGTCGTTGTCGCCGAAACGGATCTCGTCGGTGACCACGGTGTCGTTCTCGTTGATCACCGGCACCACGTCCAGGTCCACCAGGGTACGCAGCGTGCTGCGCGCATTCAGGTAGCGCTTGCGATCGGACAGATCATCATGGGTCAGGAGGATCTGCGCGGTGCGTCGGCCATGCTCGGCAAAACTCGACTCCCAGGCCTGCACCAGCACCATCTGACCAATGGCCGCCGCCGCCTGCAGCTCATGCATGGCACTGGGGCGCGCCGCCCAGCCCAGCTTGCTCATGCCCGCCGCCACCGCCCCGGAGGACACCAGCACCAGCTCCACGCCCTGCTCGCGCAGCGCCACCATCTGCTTGACCCACACCGCCATCGCGGCACGATCCAGGCCACGACCATCCGCGGTCAGCAGGGCACTGCCAATCTTCACCACCCAGCGCTGCGCGCCAGTCACCTTGTCACGCATGATCATTCAACCCCAGAGCGAACCCAATCACACAACCAGCACAAAAACGCCGCTATCAAGCGGCGTTGGGAAAATCGTCAATCCCGGACGTAAATGATTTCCGGGCCGTCATCGGCATCTTCTTCATCCCAGAAGCCGTCATC
>OGCL01002200.1_pt1 | contig 14199 bp, 15 predicted proteins | sample 1570041 | NCBI WGS metagenome assembly OGCL01 (sample SAMN06266162, study PRJEB24511) | hot springs metagenome | isolation source: Hot spring water | place: South Africa: Limpopo | collected 2015-06-22 | reverse complement strand
CTCAATGTTTTCTTGAAAAGGAAGTCGTGCAACACTAACGACTTAAGGCGAGGAAAAACAACCAGGATGGGCCGGCGTTCGCCCGCTGCCCACAACAAGGTGAGGGGAAGCATGGCAAGCGAGAAGACGACCGGCCGGACGAAAGTCTCGGTCACGGAACAGGAAGCGCTGGACTTCCACTCCCAGGGGCGCCCCGGCAAGCTCGAGATCACCCCGACCAAGGCGATGGCCACGCAGCGTGATCTGTCGCTTGCCTATTCCCCCGGCGTTGCGGTTCCGGTCAAGGCGATCGCGGCCGATCCGGCCACGGCCTACGACTACACCACGCGCGGCAACATGGTCGCCGTCATTTCGAACGGCACCGCGATCCTGGGCTTGGGCAATCTCGGAGCGCTCGCCTCCAAGCCGGTGATGGAAGGCAAGTCGGTTCTCTTCAAGCGGTTCGCCGACGTCGATTCGATCGACATCGAGGTCGATACCCAAAATGTCGACGAATTCATCAACTGCGTGCGTTATCTGGGCCCCTCTTTCGGCGGAATCAACCTCGAAGACATCAAGGCGCCGGACTGTTTCATCATTGAGAGCCGGCTACGCGAGCTGATGGACATTCCTGTCTTTCACGATGACCAGCATGGGACCGCAATCATCGCGGCGGCCGGGCTGATCAATGCGCTTGAACTGACGGGACGCGACTTCAAGACGACCAAGCTCGTCTGCAATGGCGCGGGCGCTGCGGCCATCGCCTGCATCGAGCTGATCAAGGCCATGGGCTTCAACGGCGAGAACATCATTCTCTGCGACACCAAGGGCGTGATCTATCAGGGCCGCACCGAGGGTATGAACCAGTGGAAGTCTGCCCATGCGGTCAAGACTGACCGGCGGACGCTGCGCGAGGCGATGGAAGGGGCGGACGTCGTTTTCGGTCTGTCGCAGAAGGGCGCCTTTGCCGCAGACATGATCGCCTCGATGGCGCCGAACCCGATCATTTTCGCGATGGCTAATCCCGACCCGGAAATCACACCGGAGGAAGTGGCCGAAATCCGCTCGGATGCGATCATGGCGACCGGCCGCTCGGATTATCCGAACCAGGTGAACAATGTTCTGGGCTTCCCCTACATCTTCCGGGGCGCACTCGACGTGCGGGCGAGCCAAATCAATGATGCGATGAAGATCGCGGCCGCGGAAGCGCTCGCCAATCTGGCGCGCGAGGACGTGCCAGACGACGTGGCGGCGGCCTATCAGGGCCAGCGCCCGCGCTTCGGGCCGCAATACATCATCCCCGTGCCTTTCGATCCGCGCCTCATCTCGGCGATCCCCGTTGCGGTGGCAAAGGCTGCCATGGAAAGCGGCGTCGCTCGCAAGGCAATCGAGGATCTTGGCTCCTATGCGCATGAACTCTCCGCCCGCCGCGACCCGATCGCGGCGGCCACACAGCGGATCTACGAGCATGTGCGCAGCCATCCGAAGCGTGTCGTCTTTGCCGAGGGCGAAGAGGAGCAGGTGATGCGCGCGGCGATTTCCTTCGCCAACCAGGGGCTCGGCACCGCCATCCTGCTCGGGCGTGACGAACCGCTGAAGGCGACCGCCGAGCGGGCGGGGATTGATCTCGACCGCCCGGGCATCGAAGTGGTCAATGCGCGCGTTTCGACCCGGGTGGAGGCCTATACCGAATATCTCTATGCCCGCCTGCAGCGGAAGGGTTACCTGCATCGCGATGCGCAGCGGCTGATCAACACGGACCGCAACCATTTCGCCGCCTGCATGGTGGCGCTCGGCGATGCCGATGCCATGGTGACCGGCACGACGCGCAACTATTCGACCGCGCTCGAAGACGTGCGCCGCTGCATCGACACGGCTCCCGGGCATCGCGTGATCGGCGTGTCGCTGGCGCTCGCACGCGGCCGCACGATCGTGGTGGCGGACACCGCCGTGCACGACATGCCGACTGCGGACGAACTCGCCGATATCGCCGAAGAGGCCGCCGGTGTCGCTCATCGCCTCGGGCTTGAGCCGCGTGTGGCGCTGCTGGCCTATTCCACCTTCGGGCATCCGACCGGCGAGCGCTCGGAGCGCGTGCGCGAAGCCGTGAAAATCCTCGACCGGCGCGGGGTCTCCTTCGAATATGACGGGGAGATGGGGGCGGATGTGGCGCTGAACAGCCACCGCATGGAGCAATATCCCTTCTGCCGCCTCTCGGGGACAGCGAACGTGCTGGTCATGCCGGCCATCCACTCGGCGGCGATCTCGACGAAGATGCTGCAGGAACTGGGCGGGCTGACCGTCATGGGGCCGCTGCTCATCGGTCTCGAAAAGTCCGTGCAGATCGCGCAGATGGGCGCCAAGGACAGCGACATCGTCAACATGGCGGCGATTGCGGCTTACAACGCGGCGGGCTGATCGCGCGCGGCGCGCCTTACGCGAACACGGGGGCGGCTTTTGCGAGCCGCTCCATGTCGTCCTCGATCTCGCGCTTCAGCCAGCGCTTGAACTTTTCCACTTTCTCCGACCGCCGCGCATTTTCTGCCGTCACGAAGTAGTGGCCGAAGCCGGTCCTTACCGCCGGACCGAAGGGTGCAACGAGCTGGCCGTGCTGCAGCTGATGGGAGGCGATCGTCTGCCAGGCGAGCATCACCCCCTGCCCGGCAATTGCGGCATCGAGGCAGAGCGAGGCTTCGCTGAAGGTGTGGCGGGCCTTGATCTCCGCCCCTTCGAGACCCACGGCGGAAAGCCAGACATCCCAGGTGAACATCGCCCGGCCATCAATGACCTTTGGCAAGTCGAGAATGTCTGCGGGCTCTTCAAGCGATGCCGCCATGGCCGGCGTGCAGAGCGGGGCGACACGTTGTTCGAGGATCAGCTCAGCCTTGAGGCCCGGCCAGTGACCGCGCCCGACACGAATTCTCAGATCGACATCCGTCTGATGGGCGTCTGTCAGGCGGTCATTGGCATCGATGCGCAGGCCAATTTCGGGAAAGCGCTCCGAGAAGGCCGGGATCCGATGAACGAGCCAACGGGCTGCGAAGACCGGGGCGACCGATATGGTCAGCACGCTGTCATCGCTGCGTTTCGCCAGGTCCACGGCGCCCGTCAGGTGACGAAAACCATCCGACAGACGCGCCAGCACATCCACAGCCGTTTCGACCGGCAGCATGCCGCGGCTGGTGCGTTCGAACAGAGTGCGGCCCAGTTGCTGCTCGGTCTTGATGACCTGCTGGCTGACGGCGCCGATCGACACGCCGAGCTCGTCCGCTGCGGCCTGAAGCGAACCAAGACGGCCGACGGCTTCAACGGCGCGCAGGCCGTTCAAATGCACCTGATTCAGATTCTTCATATAGGAAAGCTATAGGCCGAGAGGTCAAAACTCAATTGAAAAGCACTCGGTGGAAACAGAGGATAGACGCCTGTTCAAACCTATTTCGCGTCCATCAGGCGCGCGGAAGGCAATACCATGTTCAAGAATTTCTGGAAGACGCTGTTTCAACAGGGCAATCGTGCCGAGCCGGACTGGCGGCTTGATCCGCTGGGGCACCCTGCCCTGCTTGCGATGAACCAAAGGCAGCTTGCGGACCTGCCGATGGTTGCGGAAGTGCCGATAGGCGTGACCAAGGTGGAGGTGGATGATTGCTCTGGCCGGGGCGTCAATCCGGAGTTTTCATGCCGCTGTGCTGTTTCGCGATGATCGGCGCGATCTGAGCACGGTACGGTTCGGCTTCGCCGCTCCCTGATCCCGGTGCAACGAGTTGCACTTGAGCGCTGCGCGCTACCTTATCCCCGATGAGGATAAGAGGATGAGCGGGCGCTGGCGAAGCGGCCAGCGTCGGCGCCGTAGTAGTTCACGTAGCGGCCCGAGATGCTGGAGATCGGCAGAATGATCAGCACGTCTGTCGTGTTAAAGGCCTGATCGACAACTGCGCCATTGCCGACCATGGCCCCGAGACGCAGGTAACCCTTGATCAACGGCGGCATGGCGAAGAGAGCACGCCGGGCATTAACGGCCTCCGACGGCATCAGGTCCATCTCGCGATAGAGATGCGGCAGGGCATCGACCGCCCATTCGCCCTTGGCCACCGCGTTGTGATGCAGGAACGATAGCGCCAGCGCATGCTCTTCCGGCTGGATGCCGGGGAAGGAGCCACAGCCGAACATGGCGTCGATCCGGTGCTGCAGCGCATAAGCCCAGCAGCCCTGCCAGAGAAGTTCGACGGTGCGCTTGGTGCGATATTGCGGCAGGACGCAGGAGCGGCCTAGCTCCATGAAGCGCTTTTCCGGATGCCGTGCAACGAGATCGCTGACCGCGAATTCCGAGCTGGAGTAAAAGCCGCCATGGTTCATCGCCACGTCATGGCGCAGCAACCGATACGTACCAACGATCTGGTCTTCCGTATCGCCCTCGATTGAGCGGTCGAGGACCAGAAGGTGATCGCAGAGGCTGTCCCAGTGGTCGATGTCGCGGCCACGACGGGTGCATTCCGGATCCACCTGAGCCTTCATCTCCTCGACGAAGACGCGGTAGCGCACAGCCTGGGCCGCGTCGATCTCGCGCTCGTTGCGGGCAAGGCGCGTTTCGAGGCTGCCAATGCGGCCAAGCAGATCACGGGATGCAGAAAGCCCCAGCGACGGTGCAGCCGGGCTTTCCAGAAGAAGGTCTCGTTCGATCAGTTCCACGCTCATGAGATCTATCCAGCGTTGAAGTCACGGGCCTTTAAACACGAGACTGCTACAGGAAAGTGACAAAACTTCGGACGTGCCTGATGCCTGTCAAGCCTCTGGTGCCTTCGGTTTGCGATGCTGGATAACCTCGTCGACGACGATGCAGATCGCGCCGATGGTGATGAAGCTGTCCGCCAGGTTGAAGACCGCAAAGGACCAAGTCTGCGTGTAGAACAAGATGTAGTCGACGACGTAGCCATAGGTGAAGCGGTCGATGATGTTGCCGAGTGCGCCGGCGATGATCATGGCGAAGCCGAGATGGGCGAAATGCTGTTCAGGGCCGGTCTTGCGCCAGAGCCACAGAACGAAACCAACAATGACCAGGCGCAGGCCGATGATGAACCAGCTGTCGAGATGCGACAGCATGGAAAAGGCGACGCCGAGATTGTGGGTGCGATAGAGCGCCCAGAATGGCAGAACCGGGATCAGCTCGTGCATCGGCAGATAAGCTTCCACGGCATACTTGATGGCCTGATCGAGAATCAGCGCGACCGCGATGAAGGCGAGAACCGGGCCTGGCCGGTTGAAGGCTGCGAGCATGGTCACTTGGCTCCATCGAGCGTGAGCAAGTGGCGGCGAACCTCAAATAGCATGACACCTGTCGCCACCGCGAGATTGAGGCTGTCGGCCATGCCCACCTGAGGGATGCGGGCGAGCTTGTCGGCGGCCTGGGCCAACTCATCCGGCAGACCAGACTGTTCGTTGCCCATCATCAGAATGACCGGCTTCGACTTGTAATCAATGGTGCGGTAATCGACGGCGCCGGCGAGATGCGTGGCGACCAGGCGGGCATCAACTGACTTCTTCCACTTGAGGAAGTCGGCGGGCGTGGTCTTCACCAGCGGCAGGGCGAACATCGAGCCCATGGTGGCGCGCACGGTTTCCATCGAAAAGGGATCAGTGCAATCGCCGACGAGAATCACGCCTGAAGCGCCGGTTGCATCAGCCGTACGGATGATGGTGCCGAGATTGCCGGGATCGCGGACGCGGTCGAGTGCGATCCAGGTTTCCGTGCCCTTCGGCTGGATGTCCTTCAGCGCCGTCCAGCGCTGTTCGAAAACGGCGGCGACCATTTGCGGGTTTTCGCGGCGGGTGATCGAGGACATCACCTTTTCGCTGACTTCCAGCACGAGACCGCCAGCAGCGACCGTGCGTGCGGCAACCTTTTCGACCAGCGGCTTGCCCTTGCCGGCCTTGGCGTAGACGAGGGTGCGGATGGTCCAGCCGCGATCCAAAGCGTCGATGACGAGCTTCAGGCCCTCGGCCAGGAAGGTTCGGCTTTCATCGCGCGCCTTCTTCAGCGAAAGAGCCTTGATGTCCTTGATGATCGGATTGGCGAGGCTGGTGACTTCCTTGACCTGACCGACGCGGCGCGGCCCCTCATGGCGAAAATCATCGGTCATTTCGGTACCCAGCGGCTGAAAAGAGAGGTGGAGAGGGCGCGGCCAGGCGTCTTTCCATCGAGGCCAGCCTCGCGGATGACGAGTTCGCCCGACTCGACCAGACCGCCCTTGCCGCGCATGGTCTCGCGCATCAGTTCGTGGATGGAATAGAAGCTCGCGCGGATAGAATAGGCCGTCAAAACGAGACCCACAGCCTTCGGAGCCAGAAGTTCGCGGCAGATGTCGAGCATCAGCGGCAGATGGTCGAAGAGCTGCCAGACTTCGCCATTGGGACCGCGGCCGAATTTCGGCGGATCGGTCAGGATGATGTCGTAGCGATGGCCGCGACGCTCCTCGCGCAGGATGAACTTCATCGCGTCTTCGCAGATCCAGCGGATTGGCGCCTTATCGAGGCGGCTCAGCGACTGGTTCTCGCGGGCCCAGCCAATTGCTTTTTTCGAGGCATCGACATGGGTGACTTCAGCGCCGGCGGCTGCGGCGACCAGTGAGGCAACGCCGGTATAGCCGAAGAGGTTGAGGACCTTCAGCGGCCGGTCGGCAGCCTCGATCTTCTCCTTCATCCAGCTCCAATGGGCGATCTGTTCCGGAAAGACGCCGACATGGCGGAAGGCCGTGAATCGGCCGTGGAAATCCACGCCGAGCAGCGAAAGCGGCCAGGTTTCGCCAAGAGCTTCGCGCGGGAAACGCCAGCGGCCCATCCCGTCTTCATCCGTGTCGCCGGTAAAGATGGCGTCGGCCTTCTCCCAGAGGTGCGACGGCAGAGCCTTGGGCCACAGAGCCTGAGCTTCGGGGCGGACTATGCGATAGGGGCCATATTGCTCGAGCTTGAGCCCGTCGCCGCTGTCGATCAGATGGAAATCGCCGGCACCTGTCGATTCCAGGATCAGCGGCACGCGTTCGGCCGGACGCTCCCCGGTGCGGACCGTCAGGGCCCGGGCGGGCTCGGTCGTCGCGTCAGCGGCTTGCGGCTGGGGCCTTGCCTTCACAGCGTCCGATTCACGGCGCGGCGGGCGGGACGGACGTTCGTCCCTGCCCTTCGATGCGTAAGGCTTGGCCGAACCCGGCCGCGTCTCACCACTGCCTTTGGCCTTCGCTCCCGGGAATGGCTTTGCGCCGGGGCGACGTTCCTTGTTCTTCACGTCTGATATCCGTGGGTCGTGTTCGTCTTGGCCAGCCCTTAGCATTGCCGGCCGGGCGCGAAAAGGAAATTTGCCGCGAGCGCCTTGGGTCGAGTCTATCGGGCGCCAATCTGGGGAAGGGTCGAGCCGGCGATTTCTTCGGCACGCGTCTTCTGTCTGTCAGCTTCCGCCTGCCACTGCTGGGCCATGCGCGACTGATTGCGGGCCTTCTTGCGATACTTGCCCTGGGTAAACCAGGTGACGATGGCACCCATGAGCACGCCGAACATGACGGCTAGGATAAGAAATACAAAGAAAGGTGCCGAGACGGATAGGGCCCGATCTGCCGGATCGAATGGATTGAGCGCCAGGCTCACCGGCGCGCGATTGGCGACGGCCAGAACGATGAGCAACACACCCAAGGGCAGAAATACCACCAGGCTCAATGCTTTCCGGACCATGTCGACAACTCCCTTGATCTGCCGAAGCCCTGTACCAAGGCCCCACAGGGGTTCAAGTTAAGGACAGAGACGGAATTTTCAACGTGCAAAAGGCTATTCGTCGTCCTCGTCACCCATTCCGGGGTTCAGACGCTCGCGCAGCTCCTTGCCCGTCTTGAAGAAGGGCACCCATTTCTCCTCGACGAAGACCGTTTCCCCGGTGCGCGGGTTGCGCCCCGAGCGGGACGGACGGTTTTTCACCGAAAAGGCGCCGAAGCCGCGCAGTTCGACGCGATTGCCGCCTGCAAGCGCATCAGTGATCTCGTCGAGAACAGCATTCACAATGTTTTCGACATCGCGATGATAGAGATGCGGATTGCGGGCCGCGACGATCTGCACCAATTCCGACTTTATCACGCGGACCCCCTGCATTTTCTATTGTGACGTGAGCGCCGACCAAGTTGCCAAAGCGAAAAAGCTCAGTCAAGGAACAACTTAACCATAAGTTACCGGCTTTGCGAGAGCTATGACGCGCATCACAGGTTAAATCGTGATCGACCGCGCCTTACTTTCTCCGCGCCGCCACTGCATCACGGAACTGGCATGCTTCTTGTAACGGGGGCGCCACAATCCATATTGGCAATACCCCATAGACATGCGAAACGACGGTAACGGTTGAGGGGCTATTGCCAATCACCCTGATAAACGGACTCCGAGGAATGCTGCAGTCAACACATGACCGCCTGTCGGCCACCGGGCACGAATCGGGCGCGGACGCTTACAGGCGGGCGACAAGCCATTCGCGCCGCGTCCGCCGGCTGCGCGTTCTGCTGCCTGCCGTCGCTCTGGGGATCACCCTCGCCTTCGTGGCTGTGTCAGTTGTGCGCGGGCTCATGCCTGACGAGTTGCAGATTGAATCCGCCAAGATCGAAGACGGCAAGGTCGTGATGGAGAAGCCAGCGATCGCCGGGCGCAATTCGGATGGCGTGCGCTATTCCATGCGTGCTGAGCGGGCCCTGCAGGACATCAAGAACCCCAACTTGATCACGCTTGAGACAATTGCAGCCGCAGTGCCGGTGAATGACAAGGTGATTGCCCGGGTGGTCGCGACAAGCGGCCTCTTCGACCGGGGCGCCAACCGGCTCAACCTTGACAAGCCGTTTACGCTCAACCTCAGCAGCGGCATCGACGCGCAATTCGGCTCCGCCGATCTCGATATAAGCGGCGGCACGATGAAAACCGACGACCCCGTGGCCATCCAGACCAAAGGCGCGTCGATTGTTGCGAACTCGCTCGAGATGAAGGATAAGGGGCGAACCATGATTTTTACGGGCAGCGTCAAGTTGAACATCGAGCCGTCCGCCCTTCGCAGCAATCGGTCTATGGAAGCCGTCCAGCCATGATTTATCGCCCGTCCACCAAATCCATCGTCGCTGGCTTCCTGTTCGTTTCGGCAAGCGCGCTCGCCTCCATCGCCGCTGCTCAGTCAACGAACAGCCAGATGAACGGATTGAAGCTGTCAAACGACCAGCCAATCCAGATCGAAAGTGACCAGCTCGAGATTCGCGAACAAGAAAAGAAAGCCTTCTTCACCGGCAATGTGAAGGTGGTGCAGGGCACGACGACCCTGCAGGCTGGCTCAATGGTGGTGCACTATCGCGGCGAGGGCCAGACCGTGACCCAAGGCAATGCCGACATCGAGAAGATCGATGTCGCACAGAAGGTGTTCCTCTCTTCCGGCACACAGCAGGCAACTGCTGACAAGGGCTCGTTCAACATGGCACAGCAGCTCTTCGTCCTTGAAGGCGAGCGCGTCGTGTTGTCCGAAGGACAGAATGTCTTCGTCGGCTGCAAACTCACCGTCCAGATGGAGACGGGTCGGGCAAAGCTCGACAGCTGTGGCCGTCGTGTGCAGATCCAGCTCGACCCCAAGTCCCAGAAGACGAACTGACGGGCCGGCGTGAACGTGCACATTCCCTTCCTTTCCAAGTCCAAGCAGGCCAAGAAGCCGGGCGCCCCGGCGAGCCTGCCGGGCGACAAGTCGCGCTATGAAGGCACGCTGATCGCCCATGGACTGACGAAAACCTATAATTCCCGTCGCGTCGTGAATGGGGCCTCGCTGGTGGTGCGCCGCGGCGAGGCGGTCGGGCTGCTTGGTCCAAACGGTGCAGGCAAGACCACCTGCTTCTACATGATCACGGGCCTTGTTCCCGTGGACGCCGGAACGATCTCGATCAACGGCAACGACGTGACGTCTATGCCGATGTATCGGCGCGCACGCCTTGGCGTGGGCTATCTGCCGCAGGAAGCCTCGATCTTTCGTGGGCTGACCGTGGAAGAGAACATCCGGGCCGTGCTGGAGGTGCATGTCACCGACAAGCAACAGCGCGAAGCCAAGCTCGACGAGCTCCTGGCAGAATTCCACATCGAGAAACTGCGCAAGTCCCCGGCGGTGGCGCTTTCCGGCGGTGAGCGTCGCCGTCTTGAAATCGCGCGAGCGCTTGCGACGGACCCCACCTTCATGCTGCTCGATGAGCCTTTCGCGGGTGTCGATCCGATCTCGGTCTCCGACATCCAGAACCTCGTTCGGCACTTGACCGCACGCGGTATCGGCGTTCTGATTACCGACCATAATGTCCGCGAAACGCTCGGGCTTATCGACCGGGCCTATATCATCCATGCCGGTGAGGTGCTCACCCATGGCCGGGCGAATGACATCGTCAACAATGCCGATGTCCGCCGCCTCTATCTCGGCGAGCAATTCAGCCTCTGACCGCCTTTTGAATAAAAGGCAGTCTCCGCTCTCCTGCGGCTTGACCAAAGTAAAATAAAAAGCAATTTTTGGGCCAAGTGGATTTTCTCGCCATCAATGGCGGGAATGCGGGGGAATGTAGGGGAGTCGAACGTCCGCCATGGCCTTATCCGCCAACCTATTCCTGCGACAGAGCCAGTCTCTGGTGATGACTCCTCAGCTGATGCAATCCATTCAGCTGCTGCAGATGACTCACCTGGAGCTGATGCAGTTCATCGCGCAGGAAGTGGAGCGCAATCCGCTGCTTGAAATGGCGGCAGATGACGGAGATTTGGGCGGCGAATTGCCCGACAATGCCGACCGCCACAGCGCCGTTTCCCAGCAGGACGGTCAGGTTGCCATCGATGAATTCGCTGCTCCGCCATCGCTCGATAGCGACTGGTATGAGAACGAGGCGAGCGACCGGCTCAGCGACCGGTTGGACACAAATTACGATTCAGCCTTTGCCGACGAGGGTTCGGCCCAGCGCCCTGACGCACCCGAGCTGCTCGGGCAGTGGAAGTCGATGCCGGGACAATCCGCAGATGGCAGCGAAGGCTTCGACCTTGATGACTTCGTTGCCGGCCAGATCAGCCTGCGTGACCACCTGAACCAGCAGATCCCTTTTGCGCTGAGCTCCCCGTCTGACCAGATGCTGGCATCCGTGCTGGTCGACCATCTCGATGAGGCCGGATACCTGAGGGTGGACCTCGACGAGCTCGCCCAACGGCTGTCGCTTGCGCCTGCGCATATCGAAAACGTGATCCAGACCCTGCAGACGCTGGAGCCGGCGGGTGTCTTTGCCCGCTCACTCAGTGAATGCTTGGCAATCCAGTTGCGCCAACGGGACCGCTACGATCCCGCCATGGCGGGGCTTGTCGACAATCTTGAGCTTCTGGCCAAGCGGGACTTTGCAACGCTGAAGAAGATCTGCGGCGTGGACGAGGAAGACCTCATCGACATGCTGTCGGAGATCCGCAAGCTCAACCCCAAACCCGGCAGTTGCTTCGAGCATGAGGCGAGCGAATCTGTCACGCCGGATATCGTGGTGCGTGCCGACGGGACGGGTGGATGGCGGGTGGAGCTGAACCCGGACGCCCTCCCCCGGGTCCTGGTGAATCACAGCTATTTGGCCGCGGTGCGCCCCGGCACTGCGAAGGATGCGCCTGATCAGGCCTTCATGTCGGAATGCCTGCAGAATGCCAACTGGCTGACCCGCAGCCTCGACCAGCGCGCCAAGACGATCACCAAGGTGGCCGCTGAAATCGTGCGGCAGCAGTCGGCCTTCCTAGATCATGGCGTCGACCATCTGCGCCCGCTCAATCTCAAGACCGTTGCCGACGCCATCAAGATGCACGAATCGACGGTCAGCCGCGTCACCACAAACAAATACATGATGACCCCGCGCGGGCTGTTCGAACTCAAATATTTCTTCAGTGTTTCGATCGCATCCGCCGAGGGCGGTGACAGCCATTCGGCTGAGGCAGTCCGCCACAGGATCCGCGCCCTGATCGCCCAGGAAAGCCCGGACGCGGTGCTGTCCGACGACGACATCGTGGATCAGTTGAAGGCAAGCGGCGTCGATCTTGCCCGCCGCACGGTTGCCAAATACCGCGAGTCGATGAACATCGCCTCCTCCGTGCAAAGACGTCGGGAAAAGCGGGCCATGGCCAAGGTTTCGGCCGTCTGACAGACCCCTTCCGGTCGCAAAGATTAACAGGAGATTGACTCTTCGCCCGATGGCGGCTAGAAGCGCGCCGCAATCGGCAGCGCACACTGTTGCCTGAGGGAAAAGCCCTCGACTACGCCCGACAAACGAAGGCACAGACTAACCGAACCGCTCGAAAAGCTTGGACGCGGGCGTCGCTTGGCGTAAAATGGATACGCAACCAATCATAAGAAGGGAAACTCCATGAGTGTGCGTGTATCCGGCAAGCAGATGGAAATCGGTGAAACGTTCCGGCAGCGGATCGAGGATCGAATCCAGGATGCGGTTACCAAATACTTCGACGGAGGGTATTCCGGGCAAGTGGTCGTTACGAAGTCGCAGTCGCGCTTCGCGGCCGATTGCCTGGTGCATCTCGATACCGGCGCAAACCTGCATGCAGCAGGCGAGGCCAATGATCCGCAAGTGGCCTTCGACACAGCATTCGAACGCGTCGAGAAGCGCCTGCGCCGTTACAAGCGCAAGCTGAAGGATCACCACGCGGGCGAAGCACAGAACCCGCCGATCGAGATTGCCTACACGGTCATGGACTCGGTGGACGAAGAGCACGAGGAACTGCCCGAGGACTACGCGCCGACGATTGTTGCCGAGAGCACCAAGAAGCTTCGCACCATGTCTGTCGCTTCGGCCGTTATGGCCCTCGACATGACCGACGAACCGGTTCTTCTGTTCAGAAACCCGGGAAGTGAACAATTGAATATCGTTTATCGTCGGAATGACGGTAATATCGGGTGGATCGATTCCGCCAACATCAAAGGCTGAAGATCGGCTTGGGCGACTGTGCACTGCAGTCGCCCGCTCTTCGATCCGAGGCATGAAGGACATTGATATGGCATTGGCAGATTTGCTGCAGCAGGATGCTGTCGTACCGGCCCTACGGGTGAACTCCAAGAAGCAGCTGCTTCAGGAACTTGCGGCCAAGGCCTCCAAGCTTACCGACATTCCGGAACGGGAAATTTTCGACGTGATCCTGCAGCGCGAGCGTCTTGGCTCGACTGGCGTGGGCAACGGCATCGCCATCCCGCATGGCAAGCTCAACAAGATCAAAGAGATCACCGGTATTTTTGCGCGGCTAGAAACCCCGGTCGATTTTGAATCTCTCGACGACCAGCCAGTGGATCTGGTCTTCCTGCTGCTGGCGCCAGAAGGTGCGGGAGCGGATCATCTGAAAGCACTGTCGCGGATTGCTCGCGTGCTGCGCGATCACGATCTCGTGGCAAAACTGCGCGCCACCGAATCGGCATCCGCCATCTACACATTCCTCAACGAGGAACAGGCGTCCAACGCGGCCTGATCTCTCCGCGCCCGCATTAAGCCAACAAAAAAGCGCCCCGAGAGGCGCTTTTTTTATTCACCGCTGTTCACGACCGATCACGCCTTGGCAGCGTCCTCGGCGAGTGCTTCCGTCTTCGGGCCACCCTTGGCAACACCAACCATGGCCGGACGCAGGACACGCTCACCAATGGCATAGCCGGCCTGAACGACCTGGACGACCGTGTTGTTCGGGACGTTCGGGTTCGGCACCTCAAACATCGCCTGATGGAAATTCGGGTCGAACTTCTGGCCCTCCGCTTCGATCTTGCGCACCCCATGGCGCTCAAGCGTTGATAGCATGCCGCGCTCGGTCATCTCGACGCCTTCGATCAAGGCGGTGACCGTGGCATCGGCAGTCGCGCGGGCTTCTTCAGGCAGGGTTTCGATCGCCCGGCGCAGGTTATCGGAGACCGCCAGCATGTCGCGGGCAAAGCCCGTGACCGCATAGGACTTGGCATCCTTGATTTCACGCTCGGTGCGGCGGCGCAGATTGTCCATTTCCGCGGCCAGGCGCAGGAAACGGTCGCGCAGATCGGCATTTTCTGCCTTCAGCGCATCGATAGGATCAATCTCCTGCGCGGCCCCAGCCTCGCTTTCGTTCGCAACCTGTCCTTCTTCGGTGGTCGCGGTTGCTTCTGCCTCGGTGGCTGCCGCGTCAGGTCCGTTCTTGTTGGTTTCTTCGGTCATGACGTTCTCC
>OGCL01002199.1_pt1 | contig 14199 bp, 13 predicted proteins | sample 1570041 | NCBI WGS metagenome assembly OGCL01 (sample SAMN06266162, study PRJEB24511) | hot springs metagenome | isolation source: Hot spring water | place: South Africa: Limpopo | collected 2015-06-22 | reverse complement strand
ATACCGGCCTGTCACGCCGGGGGTCGCGGGTTCGAGTCCCGTCCGCTGCGCCATTTTTCTCCTCGCTTCATCCCCTCTGTGACAATCTTCTTTTCTCCCAAAAATATCCCTATAAATTCAGCTAAACATCTGAACTTATACGCATTTTCTGTTTCCTATCACGGTAGCCAGTGATCGCGGCGGCCTGCTAAGCTCGCGCTCTCACACCATTGCCCTAGGGCGCACCGAACAAGGAACAAGCATGAAACAGCATCGTTTAGCAGCGGCGGTCGCCCTGGTTGGTCTGGTTCTCGCAGGCTGTGATTCGCAAACCAGCGAAATTACCCTGGAAACCCCAGCACAGAAAGCGTCCTACGGCATCGGCCTGAACATGGGCAAAAGCCTGGCTCAGGAAGGCATGGATGACCTGGACTCCAACGCTGTTGCACAAGGCATCGAAGACGCCATTGGCAAGAAAGAACAGCGCCTGAAAGACGAAGAGCTGATCGAAGCCTTTGCTTTCCTGCAAAAGCGTGCCGAAGAGCGCATGGTGGCGCTGAATGCCGAGTCGGCCAAAGCCGGCAAGAAATTCCTTGAAGACAACGCCAAGCGTGATGGCGTGGTGACCACTGAGTCCGGTCTGCAGTACGAAGTGGTGAAAAAGACTGACGGCGCCCAGCCGAAAGCCACCGACGTGGTGACCGTGCACTATGAAGGCAAGCTGACCGATGGCAGCGTGTTCGATAGCTCGGTTGAGCGTGGCAGCCCGATCGACCTGCCGGTTAACGGTGTGATCCCAGGCTGGGTTGAAGGTCTGCAGCTGATGCACGTTGGCGAGAAGTACAAACTCTATATTCCAAGCGAGCTGGCTTATGGCGAACAGAGCCCGACTCCGGCCATTCCGGCCAATTCGGTACTGGTGTTTGATCTGGAGCTGATCGCGATCAAAGACGCCGCCGCTCAAGAGTAATTCCAGGCTGTTTCAGACAACGCCCCGTCTCGACGGGGCGTTGTTGTTTCTGGGCTATAGATTCTGCACTTTTTGCTTGACTGGCTGGTCTTACAGGGTGTGCGGGGCAGCGCTGGTGTTACGGTTATGCACATTTAGCGGATGGTTTGTGGCGATGCCCGGTAACTCTTGTAAAGAAACCCTTTGCCATTTTTAAGTTGTTGATTTGTATGGGTATTTGTTGTGTGAGCAAAAAATGCCCGATCTGTTGCGAGGCCGCGTGGGCTGGGCGTTTGCCAGGCTTATCGAGAATCTGTTCACAAGGTTATCCACAGCTTTAGTGGATAACCATGGCAAGCCCAGTACGCATGCGGGATTGCCGGGAGAGGGCGATGAAAACAGTGCAAAATTTCGCGCGTTACCAGCGTTTGGCGAAGCGTTTCCTCAAGGCAGGACGGTTACCGGCGCTGTTATTTTCAGCTGCTCGTAAGCGTGAAAAGCTGGGTAAGGGCTTCGCTGACCTGGCTGCTCAGCTCAAGTTGTTGCAGGCGCTTTGCCTGGCTTGGTGGCGTGGGGAATACCGGAGCATTGATACCCAGGCGTTACTGGCGGTGATGGCGGCCTTGCTCTACTTCGTCACGCCGATTGATGGAATACCGGACTGGCTGTTCGGCCTTGGCCTGGTTGATGACCTGGCCGTATTGGCTTGGGTGATGCGTACCTGGCGCAACGAGCTGGCCGCTTTTGAGCAGTGGCGTGCCGCTCAAGCCCCCGAAGTGCTGGATGTGCTGGAACGTTTGCCGGACAGCGAGCAACTTCTGATCGAGGAGCAGGTGCGTGTTTCGCAATAAGCGCGGCGCATCCGCTCAGGTGGCATTGAGTAACTGTTCCAGGGTGCCTTGATCGCGCAGCTCCAGCAGGACTTTGTCCAACTGCTCGGCACTGACTGGCAGCTTGGGGCTGTAAGTGCAATGCATGCCGTAGCGCTCGATGACCCAGGGGTTGAGCTGTAACGGAGCACCACGCTGTTTGCGCAGGGCTAGGTTCAGCGGTCGGCGCATGTCGATGATGGCGTCCAGGCGTTGCTTGCTAAGCAGGTTGAGCCCTGCACTGTGATCGCGCAGGTCCTGGCGAATGATCTGCTGTTTGGCGAATGCCTCCATCAGCGCGTTGCTGTACACGTAGCCCAGCTGGGTGCCAATGGTCTTGCCATACAGCTGGTGCAAGTTGTTGATGGGGGGCTGTTGATTGTGCAGTAACAACACATCTTCTTCGCTGTAGAGCGCTTCAGACCAGTGATAGCGCTCCGGTCTGTCCATCCATTGCGGGTTGCTGTTGCAGATCACATGGATGCGGCCGCGCTGCATGAATTCATCAATGCGCTTGTTCGGGGTTTCCACAAATTCTGCGCTGTAACCCAGTTTCTGGCTGGCCAGTTGACCAAGCTGATAGATGACGCCGCCACGCAGTTGCTGATCTTTGACTTCGACATAAGGCAAGCCGTCAGCGCTGGCGAAGCCCCAGCGTAATTCCTCGGCATGGGTCGTCAGGCTGCAAGCAGCAACTAGTATTGTTATCAGTGCGCGCAAAGCCGGCCCCCAGATGCAGCTCGATAACCTGGGGGCAGTATAGATCACGCTCTTTGCCGTGCCGGCTGTTAAGATGGCCGCCTGTTCTGGAGTTGCGAGAGTGATGGAAGTGCTCTGCATGGAGATTTACAGATGAATGTGCAAGTGATCGAGCGTGATGGCGAGCCGGAGTATGCGGTGCTGCCCTGGGCGCAATATCAAGCCCTGTTACAGGCGGCCGGACATGTTCCCGACACAGCGGTTGCCAGTGCGCAGAGTGATACCCCTGCACTCAGTCAGCTGACGCGTCTGCGTGAGGCCAAGGGCCTGAGCGCGGAGCAGCTGGCACGCCAGGTCGGGATCAGCCCGCACTACATGGCCATGATCGAAAGTGGCGAACGCCAGCCGGATGCAGCGATTCAGCGTGCACTGGCCTGGCACCTCGGGGTGGCTGGCTGGGAGTCACAGCCTTGAGCGTGCGTATCAGCCGGCAGCACTGGCAGGCGCTATTGGATGAGCTTGAAGATGCACAACGACAGCGCCACCTGTTGACCTATCGTGCGCTGATTGAGCGTCTTTCCTTGCCCAGCCCGGCGATGCAGACCCTGGCCGCTGCTCTTGAGCACTTGGCCGCACTGGATGCCCGTGCCGAACGTCCCTTGCGCAGCGCGCTGGTGATCAGTCAAGGCGCCAGTCGCCTACCTCGCACGGGCTTCTTCGAGTGCGTCAATCGCCTGGGACGCTTCAGCGGTGCTTCTGATGGCATTGCTGCGGCTTCCTGGCATGCGGCTGAGGTGGCCCGGGTGTTCGAATTCAGCTACCCGGAAGAGGCCTGATGCTGATCAGCCTGCGGGCTTGCCTGGGCTATGTGCTGGCCCGTCGACTCTTCCACTGGTCATGGCTGGTCAAACAGCCCAGGGTCTGGCGATGGATGGAAGGGCAGTTTGCGCGTATGGCCAACCTGGGGCATCGCCCGGCACAAAGCTTCTATGGGCATATTCTGCTGTTTCGCGGACAGGGGCTGGCTGCGCGTGGCGAAGGTCGGCGTCTGCTGGCTCTGGCAGCCAAGGCCGGAGATGCCAAGGCAGCCTACCAACTTGGCGTATTGAGCCTGGCTGGCGATACCCAGCATGCAGCTGATGCACAGCAAACCATCGACTGGTGGACCCTGGCGGCCAACGCCGGACACCCCGCAGCGGCGTACCGCCTGGCTGAACTGTACCGTGCTGGCGCTCCGGGCATCCCGGTTGATCTGGCCCTGGCAGAGCACTTTGCGGCGCTGTCCGCTGCTGCTCACATCTAATTTGGCAGTGCGGCTTAGGCCGCCGTATCGCTGGCGGTGTCGATGATATGCAGGCTGTAACCGGGCACCGCCTTGGCATGCCGCTTGGCCTCTGAGGCCATGGCTGCAAGTTGGCTGGCATCCAGCTGTGCACACTGCTCGGGGTGCACATGTACCACACCCAGTGACAGCGAGAGCAGGGCGTATTCCTGGCGCTTGCCGCTGCGGTCATGGGCGACAAAACAGCCGGCATGCAGGTCTTCTTCCCGGTAGAAACGTCGGCATTGGTTCTGGAAATCCTCCAGCAGGCGGTTGAGTCGCGCACGCCAATCCGGCGAGCTGAGGGCCAGGAGAAAGTCATCGCCACCGATATGCCCGACAAAATCCCGCGTGGGATCAATTCGATCATTCAGGCATTGCGCCAGGCTCAAGAGCACTTCGTCGCCCTTGGCGTAGCCGTAGATATCGATTCTGCTGAGTACATGAACTGCTGTATGGGTATGCCAGCGGGCCTCAGTGGATACGCAAAGAGAATTTACAAGAACGATGCCGTTGAGTTCGATGCCCGGACTGCAAATTTTTATCTAAATGAAAATGCCAAACTTGTATGGCTACGCTTCAATGTCCTTGGATTTAAAATCCGGTCTTTTAATTTACTCAATTGGGCGTGACAAGAACTCATTTAGAGTTTCTGCAAACTTAATCATGTCATCATCACGGCGGTCACAAAGATAAGAGAAAATATTCTGCTCAGTCATTTTTCTTTCTTTGATTAGTGCTTCATATAGTTTTTTTGGATCGTCATAATTTTCAGTCAGTTTAGGGTGAAAGTCGTCTTCTTGATAATACTCAAATAGTGCCTTCTCAACGCTATCTTGAGGGATGCAAAAAGTCGATGGGCGTCGTGCAAGGCGTAAATGTCGTTGGTCGCCATCAAGTACGGCGATGACATTCTGTGCATCAGAAAAGAAACCTTCGTTGATATTTCTTCGCAGTAGACCTACGACATTGGGTGAGCCGCCAATGTAGATTATTTTATATTTGAAGAAAACATTTGTGCAGTACCTTGATATTATATATTCAATAAATTTTTGTAATACATCGTCCTCTGTGAGTATATATTTATCCCATCCGGAAAATCCGAATAGCAGGCTCTTTATGTAATTGTATGATGCAGGGTATATATGTGTTTCTGTTTCGGTGGTTTGCATGTAGAACATCTCACTTGACCTTAGTGTTCTCATCATGGCCAAGGAGTGAGTGGTGAAGAATATATTTACTCTGTATTTGTTGCAGAAGTCTCGAAGTTTTCTGATTAGGTGGGCTTGTGCTGCGGCATCGAGAGATATGTCTATTTCATCAATGACAATTAACTGACTTCGCTCGGTGATTTTCCTATATAGACTGATTAGGAAATACTCGCCAGAACTTAAGTAGTCCTCTCTTATGTATCTGCTATCTTCGAGTAGTATGCAGTAGTATCTGCGATTTTTGATTTTTATTTCTACAAGGTGATCGAACTTTGATTCGGAATAGATGTCGTGCAGGAACTCAATTAGTTCTACAGGCTTTTCGTGTTGTTCTAGAACAATGGCGCGCCTTATATCCGAGTCGGCATCGCTGACGGATTGAAAGAAATTAAATCTCTCGCCATGCGGCATTGGGAGTTCGACCGTCAAGGCCGTTTTTAAAAGTGTTGGTATGATGGTTTTACAGTTTAGACTTTTGATCGATGCGTCAAAGGTGAAAATAAAGTCATCACCGTCTAGGCGGTACAATACAGAGCTTTCTTTATTGAAGATACCTCCTGCCGATGTTTTGGCAAAGGTGTCTGCGAGTGATAAATTCTTTATTGATTTAATAAGTGTTGTTTTGCCTACGCCATTCTTTCCGATGATGCAGGTGAGTTTATGTTGAGAGAGGTCGAGATTAAATTTTAGTTTTTTAATGTGCTGTACGTTAGATATTTCGATTTCAATTTTCATGATTTCTTGGTGGGCAGGTGTAGAAACATATCAACGATTGTCCCGCCAAATTTTTTTCTTAATTTGTCTAGGTATGATTTATCAATTGTATTTATGTAGTTTAGGTATCCTGATACCTTTTCCATTCCGCCACGCATGTCACCATCAACTTTATCAAGAAATTTTTCTCTGTCTTTCATGTAGAAGTGTAGTAGTACTTCTACTTTGTTCTTGAATTTTATATCTACACTCACCTTTCCTGTCGGCAGTATTACCATTCCCAATATTTTTACTTTTCTGCCGATATGAGTGAATTTGCTTTTTGAGTAATTGAGCGATAATCGCCCGTCGAATATTTTCTTGAGAAGTTCGGCTATTTTCTCTTGGATGCCTTCAAGGTCTTCCCTGTTTTTTGATGACAGGATAAGGTCGTCTGCGTATCTAGTATATGTTAGGTTGTGGTTTGCACTGTATTCTTCAAGTGCTTTATCAAACTTGTATAGGCAGGCGTTACTTATAAGCGGTGATGTAGAAAAGCCCATTGGGAGGGTTCCATCTACAGTTACCAGATCTAGTACTCTCTCTAAATATTCATTGAGATCTTCAATTGGGGAGAGATCTGCGCTAGCGATTATTGTTTCTTTTATTAATTGAGAGTCTATGCTTGAAAAGAAATCAGAAATATCGGTCTGGTAGAAGTGCTTGTTGCTGGCATGTGCAGAAACTGCGTCGTACGCACTTACTCCTTTCCTGTATGAGAAGACTACTCTTTCGTTTGTGCGTAGGTATTCAAATAGGAAAAGATTTAAAAAAGAGTGATAGACCTTTAGTTTTTTATTGGGCTTTTGTATTTTTCGGTCTTTTACATAAAACACATCGAAAGAGTTGCTTGTATCACTTTGTATGAAGTCTTTGAAGTCATACTTTCCGTGATACATTGCCTCAAATAATAGGGCGCAGGGCTTCTTTTTCATGTGGCTCAAGTTGTTGGGTAAAAGTATTAGAACGCCAAAATTATGGTTCTCATATTGGCGGTTTAGTCATGACGGCACTAATACACGAAATCGACGTGTATAGGAAGGTGTAAGCGCTGGCTGATTAAGCGAGGGAGGGAAGAGGTAGAGCTAGGAGGGTAAAGATAGAAATTGGTTTTTTACTATCTGTGTGGCTCGCTAGCGGAATCCGTTAACGAGCCACACAACAGTAAACCAGATAAAGGCGGCTAGAGGTCAGGCTGATGACTGGAGATGCTCCTAGTCGCTGACATGAGCCCAGTATAGGAGTAAAGGCTGAATCAAGCAATTTAGCTTCGCTAGAGGAAGGAGGGCGAGGCTGGTTTACGCTGGGCTACTACATCTTGGGATCATTTCAAAATTTTCCTCAATGGCGGATAGGATCATTGATATCAGCTCATCAAGCTGCCTGCCATTTTCACAAATGCTCCCGTTCAACTCATTGAACGGCTTGAAATTGTCGATATCCACATAGCACACCACGGCTTCACGGCCCTGCTGCAAAAGCCGGGTCAGGCACTGCTGAATCGGTACGTTACCTGGTAACAAGGTCAGCGGGTTGGCATAGCGGGCCTGTTGGATTTTCAGTTCGGTGATCAGCTTGAGCACGTCGATCACCCGACCCAGGCCAATGTAGCGACCGCCCTCAATGATGATGAAATCTTCTTCGATGCGCTGACGGGCGCGGCTGGTGAGCAAGCGGCTGACCTGTTGCAGCGACTGGCTCACTTCCACCGCCAGGTAGTCATCACTCATCAGGCGGCTGATCGGCTTGCGGGCGAACAGTTCGTTGGCAAAGGGCTTGAGCAAGGCTTCGGCCAGGGAGTGGCGATGCACGATGCCGACCGGTTGCTGGGCTTCATCGAGAACGGCCAGTGAGTTCAGGTTGGCCTGGGTGCGAAACATCTCCAGCACTTCAGTGGTGGGCGTGTCGGTAGCCACTGCGCGTTGCGGGTTGAGCAGGCCGCGCAGGTCGCTGGTTTCTTCAGTCAGTGGACTGCTGGTTGTGGGGTTTGGCAGCAGGTTAAGGGCATCACGCGGTGGCACCTCTTGCGGCCGGCAGAGCAGGTAGCCTTGCAGCAGGTCGACGCCCATTTCGGCCAGTACGGCGAGTTCTTCGGGCAGTTCGATGCCTTCAGCGATGACCTGCGCACGCGAGGCCTTGGCCATTTTCAGGATGGAGCCGACGAATTCGCGTTTGACTGCATCTTGGTGGATGCCATCGATAAAGTGACGGTCGATCTTCACGTAGTCCGGGCGCAACTCTGACCACAGGCGCAGGCTGGAATAGCCGGCGCCAAGGTCGTCCAGCGCGATGGAAAAGCCCATGGCGCGGTAGTGGTGCAGAGCCGTATCAAGCAGGGCGAAGTCGTCGGTAGGCGATTGCTCAGTGAGCTCAATCACGACTTGGCTGGGCGGAATGCCCAGTGACTGCAAAAGTTGTAGCGTGCGCCCTGGCTGGTGTTTGGGTTGCATCAGCGAGTCTGGCGAGACGTTGAGAAACAGCTTGCCTTCCAGTTGCAGCTGGTTGAAGCGCTGACAGGCGTTCTTGCGGCACAGCAGCTCCAGTTCGCTCAGGCGGCCGGCGCTACGAGCCACGGCAAACAGGTTGATCGGCGAGTGCAGAGCGCTATTGGACGGGCCACGGCTAAGGGCTTCATAGCCGAGAATGCGCCGCTCGGAGAGCGAGAAGATCGGCTGAAACAGGCTATGCAGATCGCTCTTGGCGAGGATGTTGTCCAGCGCGCTGAACTGCTCGGTGGCAATCATGTGGGATCTCGATAGGCATAAAAAACGGGGACTGGTTGATGACCAGTCCCCGCATTTCACGACAGTTTGATGACTCTTTGATGACGCTCGCTGTTTACTGCTTGGCCAGGCGTGTATTCAGGCCCAGGTAGTCGAGCAGAATGCGTCCGCTTTCGGCGAGGTAGGCATCGTCTTCCGGTTTGGTTTTTTCGTCTTCCACCGGCAGCGCATCTTCGTCTTCTTCCTTGATCTTGTTCAGCAGGGCTTCGCCCTTGGCCTGACGGCGGCTGTTTTCGATGGCCAGCTGCTGGGCTTCGATATCGGCCTGCTGGGCGCGACGTTTGTTTTCATTGAGGCTGACGGTGTTTTCTTCCATCAGCTTCTGCGCCAGTTGCAGGCGTTCGCGGGCGAAGGTGAAGTCCGGATTCTGTGCGGTGCGGCTTTCAAAGCGGCTCTGCAGTTCTGCCAGGAACGGCTTGATCGGGTCCAGCTCTGGTTTGATCGCTGGCTTGATGCTGTCCCATGGCAAAGCCTCGGGCAGGGCGCTTTCGCCGATTTCCTTGGTGTCCATGACGTCTGGGTACTGAATATCCGGAATCACGCCCTGATGTTGGGTGCTCTGCCCGGAGACGCGGTAAAACTTGGCCAGAGTCAGCTTCAGCTCACCATGGTTGAGCGGTTGGATGGTTTGTACGGTGCCTTTGCCGAAGGTCTGACCGCCGAGGATCAGCGCGCGGTGGTAGTCCTGCATGGCGCCGGCAAAAATCTCCGAAGCCGAGGCTGACAGGCGATTGACCAGCACGGCGAGCGGGCCTTTGTAGTAGATACCAGTGTTCTCATCGGCCAGTACATCGACACGGCCATCGCTGTTGCGCACCAGGACAGTCGGGCCCTGGTCGATAAACAGGCCGGTCAGTTCGGTGGCTTCCTGCAGCGAGCCGCCACCGTTGTTACGCAGGTCGATGACCACACCATCGACTTTTTCCGTCTCCAGCTCGGTGAGCAGGCGTTTGACGTCGCGGGTGGTGCTTTTGTAGTTCGGATCGCCGGCACGGAAGGCTTTGAAATCCAGGTAGAAGGCCGGAATCTCGATAACGCCGAGCTTGTAGTCGCGGTTGTCGTGCTTGAGGTTGAGGATGGATTTCTTCGCCGCCTGTTCTTCCAGCTTGACCGCTTCGCGGGTGATGGATACCACCTTGCTGGTCTGATCGTTCGGCGCATTGCTCGCCGGAATCACTTCCAGGCGTACAGTCGAACCTTTCGGGCCACGGATCAGCTTGACCACTTCATCCAGACGCCAGCCGATCACGTCGACCATTTCCTTGCTGCCCTGTGCGACACCGATGATCTTGTCGGCAGGAGCGATCTGCTTGCTCTTTTCCGCCGGGCCTGCCGGCACCAGGCGCACGACCTTGACGTGTTCGTTGTCGCTTTGCAGCACGGCACCAATACCTTCGAGCGACAGGCTCATATTGATGTCGAAGTTTTCCGCGTTGTCCGGCGACAGGTAGGTGGTGTGTGGGTCGTAGGACATGGCAAAGGCGTTGATATAGGCCTGGAATACGTCTTCGCCGCGGGTCTGCTTGAGGCGCGCGAGCTGGTTGTTGTAGCGCTTGGTCAGCAGCTCCTGAATCGCCTTGGGCTCTTTGCCGGCGATTTTCAGGCGCAGTACCTCGTCTTTAACGCGCTTGCGCCACAGGTCATCGAGTTCGGCAAGGTCCTTGACCCAGGGGGCGTTCTCACGGTCGATCAGCAATGTCTCATCACTGTCGAGGTCAATCTTGTCGACGCCTTGTTCGAGCATGTTCAGGGTGAACTGCAAACGGCTCTGCAGGCGTTCGAGGTGGCGTTTGTAGATGGCAAAGCCCGGCTGCAGGTCGCCGTTCTTCAGCAAATCGTCAAAGCGCGTGCGCCATTGATCGAATTCGGCAATATCGGAAGCAATAAAGTAGCTGCGCGAAGGGTCGAGCATCTTCAGGTAGCCCTGGTAGATCTTTTCCGAACGTTCGTCATTCAGCGGTGGTTTGTTGTAGTGGTGGCGCTTCAACAACTCCACGACGTTGAGGCTGGCGATGACCTGCTCGCGGTCAGGCTGCAGGTATTCCCAGGACGCGTCACTGGTGGTTTTTGCCGCGAGCGGTAGGGCGCTCAGGGCAAACGAAAAGGCGAGGGTGACGCTGAGTAGGGATCGCTTCATGCTGATTCGACGTGTGGGCAGTTGATAACGCATATTAGGGTCTGTTCCCGTTTCGTTCGCGGCCGCGCCGGAGCCTGTTTTAGCGCGAGGCAAGGCACGAGACACGAAGTTTGGTTGTTCCAAATGAGTGTCGAGAAACGCAGTATCGCGCTAAAACAAGCCCGTCCCTACGGGTTGCGCGAAAAATTTCGCCATGCGGTGTTGGAGGACTTGGCAAGGGAACACCATTACCTGCTTCCTCCGCCTAGCCTGGCGAAATTTTTCGCAGCAACGCGGCTCGCGACGAAACGGGAACAGACCCTAGGCCATCTTTAAGGGCGCCAGGTTCCATCGGCGCAATGCAAAAGCCCAGCGGTCAGCGCCGGGCTCGGTTCAAATGCACTATGGAGGCAGCGTGAAGGCATTGCAAGGCGTTGAAGGCCGTGTGGAGTGGGCGCAATACCCCGCGCCGGCCTGTGATGTAGGGGAAATTCGCATCCGTGTGGCCGCCGCCGGACTGAATCGGGCCGATCTGTTGCAGCGAGCCGGGCTTTATCCGCCGCCGCCAGGCGCCAGTGAGGTGCTTGGGCTGGAGTGCGCCGGTATTGTCAGTGAGGTTGGGGCGGGCTGCGACTGGAAAGTGGGTGATCGTGTTTGCGCATTGCTGAGCGGTGGAGGCATGGCCGAGGAGGTGGTAGTCGATGCCCGGCACGCCTTGCCAGTGCCCGAAGGCATGACGCTGGTTGAAGCCGCCGCTTTGCCCGAGGTGTACGCCACGGCCTGGCTCAATCTGTTCCAACTGGCGGCGCTAAGGCCAGGGCAGAAAGTATTACTGCATGCCGGCGCCAGTGGCGTGGGTTCGGCGGCCATTCAATTGTGCAAAGCCTTTGGCAGCCCGTGCTGGGTCAGCGTCGGTTCAGCCGAGCGTTTGGCCTACTGCGAGAGCCTGGGTGCTCAGGGTGGCGTGTTGCGTGGTGAGGAACAGCTGCAGGCGCTGCGTGACTTTGCGCCGTTCGATGTGATTCTCGACCCTGTTGGGGGCAACTATGCGGCGCTCAATCTGGAGTTGCTGGCCCAGGATGGCCGTTGGGTGAACATCGGTTTGCTCGGCGGACGCAAGGCCGAGTTGGATCTGGCGTTGCTGTTGGGTAAGCGCGTGCAGCTGATCGGCTCGACCCTGCGCAACCGTGATGCGCTGTTCAAAGCGCAGCTGCTACAGGACTTACAGCAATATGTCTGGCCGCTGTTTGCCGAAGGGCGTCTAAAACCGCAACTTGAGCGCAGTTTTGCCGTCAAAGAGGCCGAGTTGGCTTTTGCCGAACTGGCGGGCAATGGCGTCAATGGCAAGCTGGTGTTGGTGATTGATCCGACCTTGGCATAAGGCTATGGGTCGATTGGCTTACTCAATCAGAATCATGGCGGCAATCAATAAGCTTTTTTCGAATAAGGGGCTAGAATGCGCCCTGTAAATTTCCTAACCCTCAGAAGGAACCAGAGATGTCCCTCATCAACACCCAAGTTCAACCTTTTTCGGCTAACGCGTTCCACAACGGTGAGTTCATCCAGGTCACCGAGCAGAGCCTGAAGGGCAAGTGGTCCGTGCTGATCTTCATGCCGGCTGCCTTTACCTTCAACTGCCCGACTGAAATCGAAGACGCTGCCAACAACTACGCCGAGTTCCAGAAGGCTGGTGCCGAGGTCTACATCGTGACCACTGACACCCACTTCTCGCACAAGGTCTGGCACGAAACTTCGCCGGCTGTTGGCAAGGCTCAGTTCCCGCTGATCGGCGACCCGACTCACCAGCTGACCAACGCCTTCGGCGTGCACATCGCTGAAGAAGGTTTGGCACTGCGTGGCACCTTCGTGATCAACCCGGAAGGCGTGATCAAGACCCTGGAAATCCACTCCAACGAAATCGCTCGCGACGTTTCCGAGACCCTGCGCAAGCTGAAAGCTGCTCAGTACACCGCTGCCAACCCAGGCCAAGTTTGCCCGGCCAAGTGGAAAGAAGGCGAGAAAACCCTGGCTCCTTCGCTGGACCTGGTCGGCAAGATCTAAATCGCTGTTCAGCACTGCCTCGCGTTGCCGGGCAGTGCTGAGCCGGTTGATCTCTGTTCTGCGCTTTAGGGCTGCTACCCAGCCTCTTGAGTGCCCGATGCCCGGGCGCGATCCGTCCGGGCATTTTATTGCCCAAAATTTTTGTCATTGAGGACTATTCGCCATGTTGGACGCCAACCTGCAAACCCAGTTGAAGGCCTATCTGGAAAAGGTCACCCTGCCGTTCGAGATCGTCGCGTCCCTCGATGACAGCGCGAAATCCCAGGAGCTGCTGAGCCTGCTCCAGGACATCGTCGGCCTGACCGACAAGATCACCCTCAAGACCGATGGCAACGACGCCCGTCGTCCGTCGTTCTCGCTCAACCGCCCAGGTGCGGACATCGGTGTGACCTTCGCCGGTATCCCCATGGGCCACGAGTTCACCTCGCTGGTACTGGCGCTGCTGCAAGTGGGCGGCCACCCGTCCAAGCTGGACGCGGAAACCATCGAGCAGATCAAGAGCATCGAAGGCACGTTCGAGTTCGAGACTTACTTCTCGCTGAGCTGCCAGAACTGTCCGGACGTGGTTCAGGCGCTGAACCTCATGGCCGTGCTCAACCCGAATATCCGCAACGTTTCCATCGACGGCGCGCTGTTCCAGGAAGAAGTTGAGCGCCGCCAGGTCATGGCTGTTCCGAGCATCTACCTGAACGGTGAAGTGTTTGCTTCGGGTCGCATGGAGGTGAAGGAAATCCTCGCCAAGATCGACACCCAGGCCGGTAGCCGCGATGCCGAGAAGATGAGCGCCAAGGAAGCCTTCGATGTGCTGGTCATCGGTGGTGGCCCAGCTGGCGCAGCAGCGGCCATTTACGCCGCGCGCAAAGGCATTCGCACGGCTATCGCCGCTGAGCGTTTCGGTGGCCAGGTGCTGGATACCATGTCCATCGAGAACTTTATTTCGGTGAAGGAAACCGAAGGGCCAAAACTGGTGCGCGCCCTCGAAGAACACGTCAAGGAATACGAAGTCGACGTGATGAACCTGCAGCGTGCCTCGGCTCTGATTCCGGCCAGCAGCGAAGGTGGTCTGCACGAGGTGCAGTTCGACAACGGCGCTTCGCTCAAGGCCAAGACTGTGATCCTCTCCACCGGCGCACGCTGGCGCGAGATGGGCGTGCCCGGCGAGCAGGAATACAAGGCCAAGGGTGTGTGCTTCTGCCCGCACTGCGACGGCCCGCTGTTCAAGGGTAAGCGCGTGGCGGTGATCGGCGGTGGTAACTCCGGTGTCGAAGCGGCCATCGACCTGGCCGGCCTGGTGGCTCACGTGACTCTGCTGGAGTTCGCTGACACCCTGCGTGCCGACGCCGTGCTGCAGAAGAAGCTCTACAGCCTGCCGAATGTGACTGTGATCAAGAGCGCGCAGACCACCGAGGTCAAGGGCGACGGTCAGAAGGTCAACGGCCTGGTGTACAAGGATCGCAC
>OGCL01002198.1_pt1 | contig 14202 bp, 14 predicted proteins | sample 1570041 | NCBI WGS metagenome assembly OGCL01 (sample SAMN06266162, study PRJEB24511) | hot springs metagenome | isolation source: Hot spring water | place: South Africa: Limpopo | collected 2015-06-22 | reverse complement strand
GGCTTGGCACTGGCCCGCGTGTATATCAAGAGACAAGAGGATTATGCGAAAACCCGGGCCGTGTGCGAAAAGCGCCTCGGCGAACTACCGACGGTTTATGCAATCGCGGATGTCTGCCGACCGGAGTTGCTGGTGGAAATCGAGGGGATCGCCTTCTCCCGCCGTCACGATTGGTGATCGCGCCCCTCCCCCCGCGCGTATGGGTGATCGGCCGCATCATCATTCAAAACTCTGCCCCCCGGCAATTTGCGTCAATGCCACTGGCTTGCGGCACCTCAAAGACCTACGCGTCAGCCTATCGTCCTTTCCGCGGGTACCCAACTTTTGGAGTTTTGCATCTTCGTTCTAGATTTCACGCAAACGCCGAGGCTAAAATCCGCAGCGGGTTCGATACAAAAGCCACCTTGTCGGGTGAGGATGCGAAAATGAAGTATGGGGGCGGACCTCAGCGGATTTTCGGCACCCTCGGAGACTCCGAGCATTCAGGCGGCCATAGCGGCGGGAAATCTCCCTTATCCGGTGGGGATTTATCCGACGCCAAAAGCCTGCGTGGCTTCCCCCGTCAGAAAAAAAGTTTAAGCTGGTGGTTCTCGGGCGAGGGGCGGCCGCTCTGCCCGCCTTGCCGGTTCTGGCTTCATCCTGTTCAAGGGGCTCGGCGCGGTGCTCCAGAGGGCCCTGATCAACTTCATGCTCGACCTTCACACGAAGGAGCACGGCTATCTGGAGACGAGCCCGCCCCTTCTGGTGCGCGACGAGGCCGTGTTCGGGACGGGGCAGTTGCCGAAATTCTCCGAGGACCTGTTCCGGACCACGGATGACCGCTGGCTCATCCCCACCGCCGAAGTCCCGCTCACCAATCTCGTCCGCGAATCGATCCTCTCCGAGGAGGAGCTGCCGCGCCGCTACACCGCGCTGACCCCCTGTTTCCGGGCCGAGGCCGGCTCGGCCGGGCGCGATACGCGCGGCATGCTGCGGCAGCACCAGTTCGAGAAGGTCGAGCTGGTCTCGATCACGACGCCCGAGACATCCGCCGAGGAGCATGAGCGCATGCTCGCCTGCGCCGAGGCCGTGCTGAAGAAGCTCGACCTGCATTATCGGGTGATGACCTTGTGCACCGGCGACATGGGCTTCGCCTCGCAGAAGACCTACGACATCGAGGTCTGGCTGCCCGGCCAGAAGACCTATCGCGAGATCTCGTCCTGCTCGGTCTGCGGCGATTTCCAGGCGCGGCGGATGGATGCGCGCTACCGGCCCAAGGAGGGCGGCGCGCCGCGCTTCGTCCACACGCTCAACGGCTCGGGCACGGCGGTCGGCCGGGCGCTGATCGCGGTGATGGAGAACTACCAGAACGCGGACGGCTCGATCACGGTCCCCGACGTGCTGGTGCCCTATATGCGCGGCGTGACGAAGATCGAGAAGGCGTGATGGTGCCGTGGCTTTGCCGAGTTCGGCGCGGGGAACCCTCTCCCGTAGGGAGAGGGCAGGGTGAGGGGTCGGCCCTTTGACGCCTTGGCTGCAACCCAACCGCTCCCGTCGTCAGATCGTCGCGCAACTGGTCCAGGGGCCAACACCTCACCCCTGCCCCTCGCCTTACAAGAGAGGGGTTCCCCGCGATCATCCTTCCCTGTTGCGGCCTTTTTGAAAGACACCTGACCCATGCGCATTCTCGTGACCAATGACGACGGCATCCATGCCGAGGGGCTGGCGGTTCTGGAGCGCATCGCGGCGCAACTCTCCGACGATGTCTGGGTCGTCGCGCCCGAGACCGACCAGTCGGGCGTGGCGCATTCGCTGTCGCTGTCGAACCCGCTGCGCCTGCGCCAGGTCGGCGAGAAGCGCTTCGCGGTCGCCGGCACGCCGACCGATTGCGTGATCATGGCGGTGCGCTCGATCATGATCGAAAACCGGCCGGACCTCGTGCTCTCGGGCGTCAATCGCGGCCAGAACGTCGCCGAGGACGTCACCTATTCCGGCACCATCGCCGCCGCGATGGAGGGCACGCTGCTCGGCATCCCCTCGATCGCGGTCAGCCAGGGCTATGGGCCGGGCGGGCGCGAGAACATCCGCTGGGACTGCGCCGAGCAGCACGCGCCGGGCATCATCCGCCGGCTGCTCGAGGAGGGCATCCCGAAGGAGATCCTGTTCAACCTGAACTTCCCGAATGTCGCGCCCGAAGAGGTCGCGGGCGTGGCGGTGACGGTGCAGGGCCGGCGCGACCAGGAGCTGATGCAGTTGCAGCCGCGGCAGGACGGGCGCGGCAACCCCTATTACTGGATCGCCTTCGCCCGCGGCCGCACCGAGCCGGCGAACGGCACCGACCTGCGCGCGCTCGCCGAGAAGAAGATCTCGGTGACGCCGTTGGAGCTCGACCTGACCCATGAGCCGACGCTGACGCGGTTCGCGCGGGTGTTTGCTTGAGCGCCATGTCTCTCACCCGCGCCGTCATCCTGGCCGGAGCGAAGCCGGTCGACCTCGGTCGCGCAGGATGACGGCGTGGTTGTAATGTCCACAGGCGCGGACTGAACCATGACGGACGGCGAGGGCGACGCCATGACCGAGGAGCGGCCGGCGAGCGAGGGCGAGCGCACGGTCGCCTTCCTGCTGTCGCTGCGGGCGCAAGGCGTGCGCGATCTGGCCGTGCTGCGCGCCATGGAAAAGGTCGCGCGGGAGCGATTTGCGCCGGCGCGCTTCGCCGATCTCGCCCGGCAGGACGTCTCGGTGCCGCTGCCCTGCGGCCAGACGATGACGGCCCCCCATACGGTCGCGGCGCTGCTGACGGCGCTCGATCTGCAGGGAGGGGCGCGCGTGCTCGAAATCGGCACGGGCTCGGGCTATGTTACGGCGCTGCTGGCGGCGATGGGCGCGCAGGTGGTTTCGCTCGAGCGCTACCGGACGCTGGCGCTGGCGGCGCAGGAGCGCATCGCCGGCAGCGGCTTCGCCCGCGAGATCGAATTGCGCCAGGCCGATGGGCTGCAGCCCGACCGGACGCTCGGGCGATTCGAGCGCATTCTGGTCAATGGCGTCACGCCGGTGATTCCCGAGATGCTGCTGGCGCGACTCGCGCCGGGCGGGCGCCTCGTCGGGGCGATGCGCGTCGAGGGCGCGGCGCGGCGCGTCGTGGTTACACGGTTGCCGGACGGTAGCTTCGACCATGCGCCGGGGCCGACGGTGCGCCTGCCGCCGCTGGTGGCCGGTCTCGCGCGGGCGCTCTGATCGCGGCGATCGAACCGTCAAAAAGCAAACGCCGAGTCGCGGCGCGAAACGCTTTCGTAACCTGAACGCGGTTTTAATGCTCGCCATCGAGTTGCGTCGTTTGCGAGTGCCAGTTCCATGCGTAGCCCTGCCGGATCGGTTTCGTTCCATCTCGCCCTGCGCGCTTCGACGGCGTGCCTGCTGGCGCTCGCTCTCAGCGCCTGCTCCTCTGAAGCGATGCGCTTCACCGACACCCCCTTCGACAGTCCGTTCAAGACGGCGCAGGCCCCGGCTCGCGACCCTGCGACGACCGGCTCGATCGGTCGCTCGGTCAACACGCCGGTCTATGCGACACCGGCTCCCGCCACGGCGGCCGTGCGCTCGCAGCCTCTGCCGCCGCCGCAATCGGCCGTCGCGCTGCGCGCCGCCGCGCCGCAGCCCATGGCGGGCAGTGCGAATGGCTGGTCGGCCCAGGGCGGTACGCCCGTGGTCCTCGCTCAGGGCGAAACGCTCGACACGCTCTCCTCGCGCTATGGCGTGCCGCGCGCCGCGCTGATCTCGGCCAATGGCCTGTCCAGCCCGAATGTCGCGCCCGGCACGCGCATCACCATCCCGGTCTACAACGCCGCCGGTTCGGCCGCTCCGGCTCCGGCCGCAGCGGCTCCGCGCCAGCAGATGGCGCAGGCTCCTGCCGAGACGCGCTCCGATGCATCCCGTTTCGTGACCGGTCCCGCGCCGGCGGCTGCTCCCGTGCGCCCTGCGACGCCGGTGCAGGATGCTCGCGCCAAGGCGCAGGCTGCGGCCGAGGCCAAGGCCCAGGCCGCCGCCGAAGCCAAGGCGAAAGCGGAGGCCGACGCGCTGGCGATGCGCGAATCGCGCGCCCGCTTCGCCGCCGAGGCCAAGGCCAAGGCTGCGGCCCGCGCCAACACGACGGCCGCTGCGGCTCCCGTCCCGACACCCGCTGCCAAGCCGGCGGCCCCGGCCAAGGTCGTCGCCGAGAAGCCGGCCGCCAAGCCGGAAGCCCAGCCGGCCAAGACGGCCGCCGCTCCGGCGCCGGAGAAGACCAAGCCGGTCGTCGTCGCGACGGCGCCCGCCGCTCCCGAGCCCAAGGCCGCTCCCAGGAGCGAGCCCGAGCCCACCACCACCGCCAGCCTGCCGAAGGCGGAGGAGGCCGGCGAGAAGGCCGATTTCCGCTGGCCGGCCCGCGGCCGCGTCATCGCCGGCTTCAGCGGTCGCGGTGGCAATGAGGGCATCAACATCGCCGTCCCGGAAGGCACGCCGGTCAAGGCGGCGGAGAGCGGCACGGTCGCCTATGCCGGCAGCGAGCTGAAAGGCTACGGCAATCTCGTCCTGATCCGCCACGCCAACGGCTATGTCTCGGCCTACGCCCATAACGGCGAGCTCAAGGTGAAGCGGGGCGACACGGTCAAGCGCGGCCAGGTGGTCGCCAGCTCCGGCCAGACGGGCAACGTCTCTTCGCCGCAGCTGCATTTCGAGCTGCGCAAGGGCTCGGCGCCGGTCGATCCGACGCCCTATCTCAACAACTGATCAAAAGTTCACCTTCGACCGGTCTCCGCGAGACCCCACCGGTCGGAACAGGGCGGGGCGGTCCCAGGAAAGGCCGCCCCGCCACTTTTTTGTCTGGCCAACGTCAGGGTCGGGCCTGACCCGACCAGCGGACGTCAGGCAGCCGCGTCATGCTCGCCCCTGTAGCGAGCATCCACGTCTTGAACACGGCCCTCGACGAATGAAGGCTTGGATGGTCGGGACCAGCCCGACCATGACGGCCCCGCCGGCTGGCGATTACTCGTCCAGCGGCTTGCCGAGGCGCCCCGCCAGATCCTGGATGAACTGCCAGGCGGTGCGGCCGGAGCGCGAGCCGCGGGTCGTCGCCCATTCCAGCGCCTCGTGGCGCAGCGTTTCGGGGTCGATCGCCAGGCCGAAATGGCCGACATAGCCGTCGATCATCGCCAGATACTCGTCCTGGCTGCATTTGTGGAAGCCGAGCCAGAGGCCGAAGCGGTCCGAGAGCGAGACCTTCTCCTCGATCGCCTCGCCCGGGTTGATCGCGGTCGAGCGCTCATTGTCCATCATGTCGCGCGGCATCAGATGGCGGCGGTTGGAGGTGGCGTAGAACACGACATTGCCGGGCCTGCCCTCGACGCCGCCATCCAGCGCCGCCTTGAGCGACTTGTAGGAGGTGTCGTCGCGGTCGAAGGAGAGATCGTCGCAAAAGACGATGGCGCGATGCGCGTCGGGACGCAGCAGACCCATCAGCACCGGCAGGCTCTCGATGTCCTCGCGGTGGATCTCGATCAGCTTCAGCGGCAGGGCCTGGCCGGCGAGGCGCCTGTTGGTGTCGGCATGGACCGACTTGACCAGCGAGGACTTGCCCATGCCGCGCGCGCCCCAGAGCAGGACGTTGTTGGCCGGCAGGCCGCGGGCGAAACGCTCCGTGTTCTCGGCCAGCGTGTCGCGAACGCGATCGACGCCGCGCAGTAGCCCGAGCGCGACGCGGTTGACGCGGGCGACCGGGGCGAGCTCCGACCCGGCGGGATGCCAGACGAAGGCGTCGGCGAGCGTCAGATCGGCGGGCTTGCGGGCGGGCGGGGCGATGCGCTCCAGCGCCGCGGCGATGCGCAGCAGGGCAGCCAGCGTCGGGTCGGTCTGGGTCTCGGTCGCAACGGTCATGGGCGGGCCTTCGGGCAACTCGGCGCGGAGCCGTAACGGAGGGTACGGTGCCTTGCAGCGTTAGCGGTTCGTCGGCTCGGAGCGCAAGGCCATTGCGCGAACTGCGGCGAGCCCATAGGTGAGGAGCGCCGCGAGCCGGCCGGGCGCGTCCGATTGATTTAACGGCGCCTCTGGCTATAGTCCGCGCGATTTTTTAAGGCCTGTGACGAAATCCGCCGCGCCCCGCGGCCGGGGGCGCCTGCGCCGCCGCGATGAAGGAGCCGTTTCGTGATCACCCCCGCTTTCGCCCAAGCCGCCGGTGCCGGTGGTTCCACCGACATGCTGATCTCGCTCGTCCCCTTCGTGCTGATCTTCGTGATCATGTGGTTCCTGATCATTCGGCCGCAGCAGAGGCGCGTGAAGGCGCATCAGGAGATGGTCAAGAACGTGCGCCGCGGCGACACGGTGATCACCTCGGGCGGCATCGTCGCCAAGGTGTCCAAGGTGATCGACGATGGCGAGATCGAAGCCGAGATCGCCGAGGGCGTCCGGGTTCGCCTGGTCAAGGGCATGATCACCGACGTTCGCGCCAAGGGCGAGCCGGTCAAGAGCTGAACCGCGCAGCGGCTCCGCGAGGGGCCGGCGCGCGACAACAAGGCGTTACCCGCAGATGCTCCGTTTCCAGACCCGCAAGGTCATCGTCGTCCTGCTCGTTCTGCTCTTCGGCTGCGGCTTCGCCCTGCCGAACCTTTTCTCGCCCGAGACGCGCAAGGCGATCGAGCAGGGCGCTCCGTCCTGGATTCCGCGCATCCTGCTGCCGATCCACGCCGTCGTGCTGGGTCTCGACCTGCAGGGCGGCTCGCATGTCCTGCTCGAGATCGACCGTGCCGATCTCGTCCGCAGCCAGGTGACGCAGCTGCGCGATGACGTGCGCCGCATTCTGCGCGAGGAGCGGGTGAGCTTCCAGGGCGGCATCGGCATGACGGCGCGCGGGGTCAGCCTGCGCGTGCCCGATGCGGCCGATCGGGCCAAACTCCTGCCGAAGCTCCGCGAACTGGCGCAGCCGATCGGGACGCTCGGCGCCTTCGGCCCCTCTGGCAACATGTCGATCGAAGTTGCGGAGCAGCCTGACGGACTGATCCAGCTCAATGTCACCGAGGCCGGCGCCAATGAGCGCGTGCGCCGCGCCGTCGAGCAGGCGATGGAGGTGCTGCGTCGCCGTGTCGACGCGCTCGGCACCACGGAGCCCAACATCCAGCGCCAGGGTCTCGACCGCATTCTCGTGCAGGTGCCCGGTCTGCAGGATCCGCAGCGCCTGAAGGACATTCTCGGCCAGACCGCCAAGCTACAGTTCCGCATGGTTGCCGACGGCCAGGGCGGCGACGTCGACATGCTGCCCTCGCAGGATGCCGGCGGCTCGCTGGTGCCGGTCGAGCGGCGCGTTATCGTCGAGGGCGAGGATCTGATCGACGCCCAGCCGGCCTTCGATTCGCGGACCTCGCAGCCGATCGTGAATTTCCGCTTCAACATCCGCGGCGCGCAGCGCTTCGGCCAGGCGACGACGGAGAATCTCGGCCGTCCGCTCGCGATCGTGCTCGACAACAAGGTGATCTCGTCGCCGGTCATCCAGTCGCCGATCACCGGCGGCTCGGGCCAGATCTCCGGAAATTTCACGGTCGAGGCGGTCAACAACCTCGCCATCCTGCTGCGCGCCGGTGCGCTGCCGGCGAAGATGACGATCGTCGAGGAGCGGACCGTCGGCCCGGGCCTGGGGCAGGATTCGATCCAGGCCGGCAAGATGGCGACGCTGATCGCCACCGTGCTGGTGATCCTCTACATGATCGGGACCTATGGCGTGTTCGGCCTGATCGCCTCGATCGCGCTGCTCGTCCATGTCTGCCTGATCTTCGGGCTGATGTCGGTGCTGGGCGCGACGATGACCCTTCCGGGCATCGCCGGCATCGTTCTGACCATCGGCACGGCGGTGGATTCCAACGTTCTGATCTATGAGCGCATGCGCGAGGAGGCCCATCAGGGCCGTTCGCTGGTCTCGGCGCTCGAGGCCGGCTTCCAGCGCGCCTTCGCGACCATCATCGACTCGAACGTCACCATGCTGATCGCGGCGCTGGCGCTGTTCGCGCTCGGCTCCGGCCCGGTGCGCGGCTTCGCGGTCGTGTTCATCCTCGGCATCCTGACCACGGTCATCACCGCGGTGACGCTGACGCGGATGCTGATCGCGCTCTGGTATCGCTGGGCCCGTCCCAAGACCCTTCCGTTCTGACGCAAGCCAACTGTTCAAGGAGATCAGCGCATGCGTCTGCTTCGCATCGTTCCCGACGGTACCCGTTTCAAGATCGTCCGCTTCCGGCGGTTCAGCTATCCGTTTTCGGCAGCTTATTCGCTGCTGGTGCTGTTCCTGTTCCTGACGGTCGGCCTCAATTTCGGCATCGACTTCCGCGGCGGCACGCTGATCGAGATGCAGGCCAAGTCCGGCAAGCCGGAGATCGCTTCGGTGCGTGCGACGGCGAACGGCCTCGGCTTTGGCGAGGCGGAGGTGCAGGAGTTCGGCTCCGGCGGCGAGATCTCGATGCGGTTCGCCCTGCAGCCGGGCGGCGAGGTGGCGCAGCAGCAGGTTGTCGTCAAGGCGCGCGAGGCTTTCTCGGCGACCTATGATTTCCGCCGTGTCGAAACAGTCGGCCCGCGCGTCTCCGGCGAACTGGTTCAGGCCGGCACGCTCGGCGTCGTGCTCGCGATCATCGGCGTGCTGATCTATCTCTGGTTCCGCTTCGAGATGCAGCTGGCGATCGGCGCGATCCTCGGCACGCTGCACGACATCGTGCTGACGATGGGCTTCTTCCTGATCACCCAGCTCGAGTTCAATCTGACCTCGATCGCGGCGATCCTGACCATCGTCGGCTATTCGCTCAACGAAACCGTCGTGGTGTTCGACCGCACGCGCGAATTGCTGCGGCGCTACAAGACCATGCCGATCCCCGACCTGCTCGATCTTTCGGTCAACTCGACGCTGTCGCGCACCGCCATCACCTCGACCACGACGGTGCTGGCGCTGATCGCGCTGGTGTTGTTCGGCGGCACGGCGATCGAGGGCTTCGCGCTGGTCATGCTCTTCGGCGTGGTGGTCTGCACCTATTCGGCGATGTTCATCTCGACGCCGGTCCTGCTCTATCTCGACGTCCGCGCCGGGGTTTCGCGGCCGGAGGGTGCCGAGGAGAAGGTCGCCGCCGGCGCCAAGAGCTGAGCCGCGCGGCCGGCATGAGCCGCTTCGACGGATTCGTTCCCGGGCGCCACCAGCTCGACGCCTTCGGCGCGGGCGGCTTCCGCTTCGCCGGGATGAGCCATCGGGGCTCGGTGCTGGCGCTGCCGTCCGGCATCCGGATCTGGCCGGTCTTGCGCTTTGCAGACGTCACGCCCGCGACCCTCCAGCCGGTGCTGGACGAGGCGGAGAGCATCGACTTCCTGCTGATCGGCACCGGCGCCGACATCGCCTTCATTCCGCATGGCTGGCGCGCCCTGCTGAAGGAGCGCGGGGTCACGGTCGAGGGCATGGCCACGGGCGCTGCGGCGCGGACCTACAACGTTCTCGTGGCCGAGGAGCGGCGCGTGGCCGCAGCCCTGATCGCGGTCGACTGAACCCAGGACCGACATGCCCGCCGGAATTCAGGGCGCCCATGTCGCGTGAGGCGTAGCCATCCGCCGCCGCCTCGGCCTACACTGTTGCACCGTGGCTTGGGGGCAGCACCGGATCGAGGCCAGATGATGCCGCAGGCAACCGAGACCGACCGCCGCAGCGACGCCGTGCCGTCCGCCCTGCCGGACGCCTACGCGCATTGCGCGGCGATGGTTCGCGAGCAGGATCACGACCGCTACATCACCTGCCTCTACGCGCCCGAATCGCAGCGCCCCGCGCTCTTCGCGCTCTATGCCTTCAGCCTCGAGATCGCCCGCATCCGCGCGCTGGTGAGCGAGCCGCTTCCCGGCGAGGTCCGGATGCAGTGGTGGCGCGACCTGCTGGAAGGCCAGGCGAGCGGCGAGACGCAGGGGCACCCCGTCGCCGCCGCGCTGCTCGACTCGATCGCCCGCTATCGCCTGCCGATCGCGCCGCTGACCGGGCTGATCGAGGCCCGCATCTTCGATCTCTATGACGATCCGATGCCCTCGCTGCGCGATCTCGAAGGCTATGCCGGCGAGACCGCGAGCGCGCTGGTGCGGCTGGCCTCGATCATCCTCGCCAATGGCCGCGATCCCGGCGGGGCGGCGGCTGCGGGCTATGCCGGCGTCGCCTATGCGCTGACGGGGCTGATGCGCGCCTTCCCCTGGCATGCGGCCGAGGGGCAGGTTTACCTGCCCGGCGACATCCTCGCCCGCAACGGCGTCACCCGCGACGACATCGTGCGCGGGCGCGGCGGGCCGGGCGTGCTCTATACGCTGAAGGAGCTGCGCGGCATCGCGCGCGGGCATCTGGCCAAGCTGCGCGAGTTGCGCAGCACGATTCCCTCCGCCGTGATGCCGGCCTTCCTGCCGGTCGCGCTGGTCGAGCCCTATCTCGCGCGCATGGAGCGCTCGGGCTACGACCCCTACCGCACGATCATCACGCTGCCCGCCTGGCGCCGGCAATGGGCGATCTGGCGGATGGCGCGCGCTGCGGGCTGAGCGCGCGCTACTCCGCCGCCTGAGCCTTTTCTCCGCCCGCCCAGGCCTCCATCGCGACCTTCGCCCGCGCCGTCAGCGCGTGCTTGCGGGCGACGCTCTTGGCCGGGCCTTTCAGCTTCTTGCCGTCGGGACCATGCGTCGCCTGGCCGGTGATCGGCGGGAAGAGGCCGAAATTGATGTTCATCGGCTGGAAGGAGCGGGGGCCCTCGTCGATGGTGACGATGTGGCCGCCGGTGATGTGGTTGACCAGCGCGCCGAGCGCCGTCGTCGCCGGCGGGATCTCGATCTCCCGGCCGAGGCGCTCGGCCGCGGCGAGCCGGCCGGCGAGCAGGCCGATCGCGGCGCTCTCGACATAGCCCTCGCAGCCGGTGATCTGGCCGGCGAAGCGCAGGCGCGGATCGGCCTTCAGCCGCAGCCGCGCATCGAGCAGCTTCGGCGAGTTCAGATAGGTGTTGCGGTGGATGCCGCCGAGCCGGGCGAACTCGGCGTTCTGGAGGCCGGGAATCATCCGGAAGATCGCGGCCTGCTCGCCATATTTCAGCTTGGTCTGGAAGCCCGTCATGTTGAACAGGGTGCCGAGCGCATTGTCCTGGCGCAGCTGCACCACCGCATAGGCCTTGACCGTCGGGTTGTGTTTGTTGGTGAGCCCCACGGGCTTCATCGGGCCCCAGCGCAGGGTCTCGCGGCCGCGCTGCGCCATGACCTCGATCGGCAGGCAGCCGTCGAAATAGGGCGTGCCCTCCCACTCCTTGAACTCGGTTTTCTCGGCGGCGAGCAGCGCGTCGATGAAGGCCTCGTACTGGTCGCGGTCGAGCGGGCAGTTGATGTAGTCCGCGCCGGTGCCGCCGGGACCGGCCTTGTCGTAGCGCGACTGGAACCAGGCCTGGTCCATGTCGATCGAGTCGAAATGCACGATCGGGGCGATGGCGTCGAAGAAGGCGAGCGCGTCCTCGCCGGTCAGCGACTGGATGCCGACGGCGAGCGCGGGTGAGGTCAGCGGGCCGGTGGCGATGATGACGCTGTCCCACTCCGCCGGAGGCAGGCCGGCGATCTCGGCGCGGTCGATGGTGACCAGCGGATGGGCCTCGAGCGCGGCGGTGACGGCTTGCGAGAAGCCGTCGCGGTCGACCGCGAGCGCGCCGCCCGCGGGCACCTGATGCGCGTCGCCCTTGTCCATGATCAGCGAGCCGAGCCGGCGCATCTCCCAGTGCAGCTGGCCGACGGCGTTGGAGAGCGCATCGTCCGAGCGGAAGGAGTTGGAGCAGACCAGCTCCGCCAGACCTTCCGTCTTGTGCGCCTCGGTGCCGCGGACGGGCCGCATCTCGTGCAGGATGACGGGGACGCCGGCCTGGGCGATCTGCCAGGCGGCCTCGGAGCCGGCGAGACCGCCGCCGATGATGTGAACGGGTTCCATGCTCGGCATGTGTCGCCCGCCGCCGCCGCCGTCAAGGGAAGCGGGGCCCGAAACGCAAAATGCCCGCCTTGCGGCGGGCATTCGCTCTGCGACCGGTCGCCGCGAGGGAGGATCGCGGCTCCGGGAGAGACTACTCGGCACCCCGCCTCAGCGGGGCGAAAGCCGCTTCAGACGGCCGCGTGGGTGCGGGCGACGAAGGGGATCTCGGTGCGCGACAGGCCGAGATCGTCGAGCTCGCGGTCGGTCAGGCGGGAGAGCTCGCGAACGGTCTCGCGATAGCGCAGATAGGCGCGGATCTTGGCGGCGATCATGGTGACGAACATGGTGGCAATCCTACTAGGTTTCCGGAGCGGGTCGGTGCCCACAGCGATGAATTCGTTGTGCGCTGCATATAAGTGAGCCAGCGCGCCCGCAACAGAGGCATGGAGTCAGCTCCGTCATGCGCCTGTCGCATGAACCATTCGCAATTGCTTCACTTTTGCCGTCTCGCCCGCGTCCAGCGGTTAACGACCTGGTAAGATTCGCGAGATTTCTGCCCGATCCTTGTGCATTCCAGCGGCGCCGGTCGGGTGGTCAGGCCAATTTGCCGCCCCGATGAGCAGCGCCGGCACCTTAATGATGTTGCGGCGCACATAAGGGCCGATTCACCCTGTTTCGCGGCGCTCGGTGCCCTTCGGGTCCGGAAACGGGGCCGGGCGGCGCGAATCGGCCGCCCGGCGGGGTCTCATTCGCAATTGGCGAGATGCCGCGATGCAGCGGTGACGCCGGCGAGCGAGAATTCGTAGCTCGTCGCATTGCCGCGGGCGGAGCGGGCCTCCAGCGCCATGACGCGGCCGGCGCGCATCGCCGCCAGCAGCTCCGGCTCGCGCTCGATCCGGCGCAGCCAGGCATGGCTGCCTTGCGTGATCATGCGGAAGGTCTCGTCGCCGATGGTGACGGTGACCTCGGAGCCGTCCTCGAAATCATAGCCGGCCTGCAGGCTCGATTCGGTCGCCTGCGGCGGCTCGGCCTCCTTGACGAAGAAATAGACCTCGCCATGGCGCAAGCTGGCGGGCTCTGCGCTGGCGGGCGTGGCGAGGATGTAGCAGCTGCGCGCCTCGCCCTCGCCGAAGGCGGCGGCGGTCCAGCTGCCGAACTGGCCGAGCGGGGTGGCGGTGGCGGCGACGGCCGGCAGAGGGCCGAGGCCGAGCGCGGCGGCGATGAGGGCGGCACGGGTGGCGAGGATCGTCATCCTGTCTCCTTTCGGGTGAAGCGGGCAGGGTGGGAAGGTAGCGGTTAACGAGGCGTGACCATGGCGACAGATGGTTCGGCGCTCCCTGTCATTGACGGAGGAGGGTCACCCGCCATCCTGCGCGATCTCGGCGGCGACGCGGGCATCGGCGCGGCGGCAGGCCTCGTCCAGGTCGAGCCCGGCCTGCCGGTTCTCGAGGGCGTAGCGGAAGCGGCGGCGTTCCGTGTCGGGGGCGGCCTGCATGAAGGCGATGAAGCACGCACCGTCGCTGCGCCGGCAGCTGCGCTTGCGCCGGCAGGTCCGGTTCGGGCAATAGCTCCAGACCCGGACGAGATCGCCGCAGCGATGCAGCAGCAGCGGCCGCACCCTCTGGCAGCTCTCGAAATCGGTGATGGGGGGCAAGTCGGCGAAGGCGCCGCGTCGTTGCGTCATGGCTCGTCTCCCTGCGGGGTGGGGGCGAGCGCCAGCCCCCGCCCGCTGTTGCTGCGTCGGTGATCGAACGGGGCTGGCGGAGCGCCGCGGGGCGCTTGGGTAGAGGTCCGCAACCGTTGAGCCAGGTCGCGGCGCGGCGGGATTGAGCCACCCGTCGCACGCCCCCCGGCGCTCCGCCTTCGGCGATTTTGGACTCCAGGCCGCGCTTATCGGGTCGAAAGCCAGCTATCGCCGCGAGCCCTCGGGCGCCAGTTCCCCTCATCGGGTTGTCGCGCCGTCCGGCATGGGACGAAGGCGTGATGCAATGCGACCGTTCCAGCGAGCTCCTCGCACAGGGGCCGTAGTACCCCCAGGGCGGTGCCCCGAAGCCTCCCGGGACTGGCGTGTGAGACCAGCCGCAGGCGCCGACCCGTCACCCAGCCACTGGCACACCTCCGGATGGCCGCCCCGTTTGGGTGATGGGCGAGGGGAGTATGGGGGAGGTGGAGAGGGCGGGGATAAGTTTGTGCGGAGCCGCGACGCCTCTTCCTTCTCCCGGATGGGAGAAGGTGGCGCGGAGCGCCGGATGAGGGCCTGCCGTTGCTGCAGAAGG
>OGCL01002197.1_pt1 | contig 14205 bp, 19 predicted proteins | sample 1570041 | NCBI WGS metagenome assembly OGCL01 (sample SAMN06266162, study PRJEB24511) | hot springs metagenome | isolation source: Hot spring water | place: South Africa: Limpopo | collected 2015-06-22 | reverse complement strand
GGAATCTGGGGTTGTTTCTTGCACTGAGATATCTGCGCCCGAAGCGGACTTTTCTCTCCGTGATTACGATCATTTCGATCCTGGGGGTCACCCTGGGGGTGATGGTGCTCATCCTGGTGATCTCGGTGATGACCGGCTTCGAGCAGGAGCTACAGCGCAAGGTGCTGGGGTTCGATGCGCATGTGGTGGTGGGCAACGGCGGGGTGCTCGAGGATTGGGAGGGGGTGGCGGAGGAATGTCTTCGTGTTCCGGGCGTGGTGGCTGCCGCGCCGTTTGTGCAGGGGCCGGTGCTGGTGCAATTTCAGAATCGCCGTCTGGCACCGAAGATTCGCGGGATCGAGCCGGGCCTTGAACGCGCTGTGATGGACATCGGGAAGTTCATGGTGGATGGGGAGTTCGATCTCGAGGGCGACAAGGTGATCCTTGGTTCGGAGCTGGCGCTGCTTTTGGGAGCCGGGGTGGGGGATCGCGTGACAATATACTCGCCGGGGAATCTGAATGAGGTGGTCGAAGCGATCGAGGAGGCGGAGGCCTCGGGAGCTCCCGCCCCCGCCGCCGAGCTCCGCCAGATGCTTCTGCCCCTGGAACTGGAAGTCACCGGCATCTTCGAAAGCGGTCGCTATCTCTATGACAGCGAGTTCCTTCTCGTTCCGCTGCACATCGGCCAGGAAATCTACAACCTTGGGCCCTCCGCGCATGGGCTGGCATTGAAGACCACCGATCCCTTCCAGGCGTTCGCTGTCAAAGAGCGGCTCAATGCCCGGCTCGAGCCGCCGCTTAATGCGCTCACGTGGGTGGACCTGAACAAGCAGCTCTTCGACGCGATCAAGATGGAGCGGCACGTGATGTTTTTCATCCTGCTTTTCATCATCCTGGTGGCGGCCTTTGGGATCATGAACACGCTCATCACCGTGACCGTGCAAAAGACCCGGGAGATTGGAATCTTGAAGGCGCTGGGCGCGCGCACGCGCCAGATCATTGCCATTTTTTTGCGCAGGGCGTGGTCGTGGGGGTGGCAGGCACCCTGACCGGGCTCGTCAGCGGCATCTTCCTTGTGCAATACCGCAACGAAGTCAGCGACTGGCTCGCCTCGACCCTGCGCATCGAAGTTTTTCCCCGCAGCGTGTATCAATTCAGCGAGATTCCCGCGCAGGTCGTGGCATCTGACGTCGCGATCATCTGCCTCAGTGCGTTTGTGATCTGCGCGGTGGCCGCTCTGCTGCCAGCGTGGTTTGCGGCACGGCTCGATCCGGTCAAGGCCCTGCGGTTCGACTGAATCGCGCTTCCCGGAGTTTCAGAGCAACCAATGGAAAGTTCGCCGTGAAGATCAGTTTTCTGCGAGCACGGAGATCGGAGTGGACTGGGTGATGACGATCTGGGGAGCATCGCGATAAACCGAGACTGTGCCTTCGGCTAAAATGCGCTTACCAACGAGGTCGTTGAGGCGCGCAAAGTCCGAGGCTTTACGCTCGGGCTTGGTGAACTGAACGAGTGAAAGTTCCCCCCGGGTGTTACCCATAAAGTTGACGTAAAGAACGTCGCCGGAACGGCTTTCGCCTATGCGCGAGACGATGCCTTCGATCTGAACCCGGCTGCCAGTGTGTTGCAGGATGGCGGTGGTGTCGGAGGCTTGCAGACGGATCGGTGCGGCGGGCTTACTGGAAGCGGATGCGGGCGCGGGCGAAGCGGCAGGCGGCATCGGAGGCTGGGGCTCAGAGAGTTCCGGGGTCGCCCGGGGCTGGAGAATCCACCATGCTGAGCCGCCCGGCGCTGAGGTCGGCGAGCAGGTTGCGCGCGCCGGCCGCCACGCTGGCCCCGCGTGGGGCCGGCTGCGGCAGCGCGCCGCCCGGCCCGCCCCGGCCGACGCCCTGCAGGTCGAGCGGGCCCTGCCCGCTGCCGTCATTGGCGAACTCTTCCTCGATGATCCCGCCGATGCCGCCATTGAGCGGGCGCGGCGCGCCGGCGGCGCCGACCTGCGTGCTCGGATCGAAGGCGTCGCTGCGCCGCTGCGGGCGCTGGGCGCCGGCAGCCGGAGCCGCGCCCCCGGGCGCAGCCGCGGCCGGCGCACGGCCGCCGCCCCGCTCGTTCAGGCGGAATTCGACATCTTCCTGGAACTTGCGCAGCTGCTCGCTGAGGCGGCGGTTCTCGAACTGAAGCTGCTCGATCTGGCCGGAGAGCTGGCGGATCTGGTTCTCCATCCGCGAGGTCCGCACGACGAGATCGGCGGCGTCCTGCGCCGAGGCGGGCAGGCTCAGGCAGGAGACCGCCGTGCCGATGGCCAGGGCGGCCAGGCCGGAGCGGATCTTCCAGGCGGGAGCATGGATTCGCAGCATGCGTCGGGAACCGGGTTGGAGTGGGGATGCGTCGCTATAACACGCTGCGACCACGGCCAAAATATGAAAGGGCCGACACCGTTCCGAAAAGGAAGGTGCCGGCCCCGAAGACGACGGATAGCAACCGGGGGTCAGACGCCGCCGCCGGCGCCGTCCAGGACCGTGACCGAGCGGCGATTCTGCGACCAGCAGGAGATGTCGTTGCAGACCGCAACCGGGCGCTCCTTGCCGTAGCTGACGATGCGCATGCGGTTGCCCTGGATGCCGCGCGAGGCGAGGTAGTCACGCACGGTCTGGGCGCGGCGCGCAGAGAGCGAGAAGTTGTATTCGCGGGTGCCGCGCTCGTCGGCATGGCCCTCGACGACGAAGGTGTAGCGCGGATAGCGCTGCAGCCAGGCCGACTGCTTGTCCAGCGTCGCCACGGCCGTGGGCGTCAGGTCGGTGGAGTCGGTCTCGAAGAAGACGCGGTCGCCGACATTGACGACGAAATCCTGGGCGCTGCCCGGGGTCGCGGCGCCGCCGGCGCCGAAGCCGCTGCCGTCGGCGTTCTGGTTGTTGGCGCAGGCGCCGAGCGCGAGGGAGGCCGCGATGGCGGCGGCGAAGCGGACGGCGCGGCCGCCGGCGAAGAGGGTGGCGAGCATGATGAACTCCGGGCGTTCGAACTTGGCGAGGCGCGTGTCTCGACGACGACGGACAAAGGATGAGATGCACTTGCAGGCATCAATGAAGCGTCAACCTAAACGAGACCTTGCCAGATCAAGGCGAAGTGGCGGCATTGCGGCATATGGTTAATCAATCCCTGCGATCGGGGATTCGCGGCTCGGTTGTGGCATCGGAGGCACAGTCCCGAGCCTCTGCGCTGCGGTCGCCAGGCGCTCCTGCGCCCCCGAGACGAAGCGGGCCCGGTACTCCAGCGGGCTGATGCCGACCCTCCGGCGGAAATGATGGCGCAACGTGTCCGGCGTTCCCATCCCCACCGCCAGCGCGATCTCCTGGGCCCCGAGCTTGCCTTCCAGCAGCAGACGCTTCGCCTCCTCCACGCGCTCGCCGATCAGCCATTCGCCCGGCGACGATCCGGTGGCGTCCTGGAACCGCCGCAGGAAGGTGCGCAGGCTCATTCGGCATAACGCCGCCATGTCGGCCGTGCTCCAGGGCTGGTCCAGCCCGGCCCGGATCCTGTCGAGCAGCGGCGCGATCTCGGCATGGCGGTGGCGGGCCACCGGCCGCTCGAGGAACTGCGCCTGCCCGCCGGTGCGATGGGCCGGCATCACCAGGCGGCGTGCGACGGAGTTGGCTGCCTCGGCCCCGAAATCCTGCCGCACGAGCTCGATCAACAGGTCGATGCCGGCGGCGCTGCCCGCCGAGGTCAAGATGCGTCCCTGTGCGCGGTAGAGCGAGGCATCGTCCACCGCCACGGTCGGGTGGCGCGCGCGCAGCGCCGTGGCATAGCGCCAATGCGTCGTCGCCACTCCGCCGTCGAGCAGGCCCGTCGCCGCGAGCACGAAGGCGCCCGAGCAGATCGACGCGAGCCGCGCGCCGCGCTCATGAGCCCGACGCAGACGCTCGCAGAGTGCCTCGGGAACCGGATGGTCGACCCCCTTCCACCCCGGCACGACGATGAGATCGGCCGCGTCCAGCAGCTCCGGGCCATGGTCCGGCGTCAGCACGAAGCCGCCATGCGCCCGCAACGGCCCGTCCTCGACGGCGCAGCTGGCAAAGCGATACCAGCCCGCGCCCATCTCCGGGCGTGGCAGGCCGAAGATCTCCGCCACGATGCCGAACTCGAAGGTGCAGAGTCCGTCATAGAGCAGGGCGACGACGAGGGGACCGGTCGTGTTTGGCATGATCTGCCCGTACTCTGTCATTTGCGCCAATTGCAAGAGGCCGGAGCGGTTTGCGAGATGAGCAGGTCAACAGGAGCCCGCCCCATGACCACCACCACGCCTCCTTCAGCCGTGACCGCCGTCCCCGCCGCCCGGAGCGATCTCGCCCGGGCGCATTTCGCCGCCGAGTTCACCTTCGAGACTGATTGCTGGGACGTTCACGACGCGCTGTCGAAGCAGCCGGACTTCGTGCTGCTGGACGTCCGCAGCCCGGCGCTCTTCGCCCGCGGCCATGTCGACGGGGCGATCAACCTGCCGGTGGGCAAGATCGTGCGCTCGAAGCTGGAAGACTGGCCGCAGGACACGCTCTTCGTGACCTATTGCGCCGGCCCGCACTGCAACGGCGCGGCCAAGGCGGCCCTGCGGCTCGCCGAACTCGGCCGGCCGGTGAAGATCATGGCCGGCGGCGTCACCGGCTGGATCGACGAGGGCTTCACGCTCGTCCCGGGCGAGGCGGCGGGTTGAAACCCGCCGCGCCTCAGCGCGCCGCCGTCAGAAGCGGCGACCAGGTCGGATCCGAGGCGAAGGCGGGCGTCGGCACCGGCACTTCGACGCGGCCGGTGATGTCCACCATGTACAGCTTCCCGCCGGATTGTCCCCCGGGATCGCGGAAGAACATGATGTACTGGCCGTTGGGCGCCCAGTTCGGCGCCTCATTGTGGAAGCCTTCGGTGAGCAACCGCTCGCCCGAGCCGTCGGGGCGCATCACGCCGATGGCGAAGCCGCCGCCGCCGCGCTTGGTGAAGGCGATCAGGTCGCCCCGCGGCGACCAGGCCGGCTGCGAATAGGAGCCCTGGCCGAAGGAGAGCCGCTTGCCCTCTCCGCCCCCGGCGCTCATCACATAGAGCTGCTGCGAGCCGCCGCGATCGCTCTCGAAAACGATCTGCGTGCCATCCGGCGAATAGGAGGGCGAGGTGTCGATCGCGCCCGTCGAGGTCAGCCGCATCGTCGTGCGCGAGCCGATGTCGATGGCGTAGAGATTGGCGTTGCCGCCCTGCTGCAGGCTGAGCGCGATGCGCCCGCCACTGGGAGCAAACCGCGGGCTCGAGGTCATGTCGGGGAAGTTGCCGACGATCTGGCGCTGGCCGGTCTCGATGTTGAGCACATGCACGCGCGGCTGCTCGCCCAGCCGCTGAGACATGTACGTCACCTCCTGCGACACCGGCGAGTAGCGCGGCGTCACCACCGAGACGGAGCCGTCGGTCAGGTAACGCACATTCGCCCCGTCCTGGTCCATGATGGCCAGCCGCTTGCGGCGGTTCTCCTTCGGACCGGACTCGTCGACGAAGACGACGCGGGTGTCGAAGAAGCCGCCGACGCCGGTGATCTTGGTGTAGATCGCGTCCGAGATGATGTGCCCCACACGCCGGGCGTTGTTCGGATCGGTGAAGTACTGCTGGCCGTCGGTCTGCGTGCCGGTCGTCACGTCCCAGAGCCGGAACTCGGCCTTGATCCGGCCGGAGCCGTCGCGCGAGACACGCCCCGTCACCAGCGCCTGCACGCCCGCCGCCTTCCAGGAATTGAAGTCCGGCACGGCGTCGAAGGGCGGGTTCTTGTCGGGATGGCGCGCCTTGTCGATCGGCGCGAAATAGCCGCAGCGCCTGAGATTGTTGCCGATCACGCCGGAGACCAGCACCCCGCCCTCGCCGCCGAAATCGGCGATGGCGATCGGCAGCGGCTGGAAGGTGCCGCCGCGCAGGTCGATGACGAGTTCGGCACGCGCCGCAGCCGGCACGAGCAGCGAGGCGCCGGCGAGCGCGAGCAGCCGGCGGCGCGAGGGTGCGGCCGACAGGAGCGGGAGAGGATTGCGGTCGATCAGGGTCACAGCACGTCCCTTGCGTCGAAATTGACGATGACGTCGCGCCAGTCGTCGTAATAGGCGGCGAATTGAGCCGGAATGCGCAAAGGCGCGCAGCGGCGGGTGGCGGTCAGGGCCGAATTGGCCGCAACCGCGAAGAGCGGATCGGAAGAGGAGTTCACCACGCCGGGCGGCGCCAGCAGCGAGCCGTCCGCGGCGAGCTTCATCCGCACCTGCGGCACAACGGCGCCGCGCGCATTGGCGAGCGCGATCGGCACGTTCCAGCACTTCATCAGCTGGTCCTGGATGATGCCGATGAGCTGGCCGCGCAGCGAGGGGCTGAGCTTCTGTGAGGAGCCGCGCTCGGTCCCCAGCGACGCCGTACGGTTGACCTGGGGCGCGGCCGAGCCGGTCGACTGGGCCTGCTCCTTCGATTGCAGCAGCTTGGAGATGTCGCTCGGATTGAAGTTCTTGGCGATCTCCATCTCGCGCTTGGCCTTGGCCTCGGCCTCCTGCTTGGCTTTCGCCGCAGCGGCGATCTTGGCCTTGGCCTCGGCTTCGGCCTTCGCCTTGGCGGCGGCCTCCGCCCTCTCCTTCGCCGCCTGCTCGGCTTCGGCCTTGGCCAGGGCCTCGGCCTTTGCCTTGGCGGCCGCCTCGGCACGGGCATTCGCCTCGGCTTCGGCCTTGGCCTTGGCGGCGGCCCGGGCCGCTTCCTCGGCCTGCTTCGCCTTGCTCGCGAGTTCGGCCTCGGCGGCGAGCTTGGCCAGCTCCTCGCGCTTCTGCTCGGCGATTTCGGCCGCGCTCGGCCCGCTCTTCTGCGGCGGCTGCTTCACCGGCTCCGGCGGCTTGACCTCGGGCTTGGGCAGATTGGCGGCCCGCGAGGGCGGCAGCGGCGCGGCGGCATTGTCGTCGGCGGTCTTGAGTTCGGCCGGGCGGCTCGGCGGGGCGGGCGCATCCTGCTTGGCCTCGCCCTCCTCCTTGCGCTCGACGATCTCCTGCTTGCGTTCGGCGCGCTGGAGCGGCTGCTCCTGCACCTTCTCGGCCTTGCGTTCGCCGCGCGTGACCTGGTTCAGCGCGCTCGCATCGACCATCTCGACGGCGATCGCCTCCTCATTGTCCGGCAGCGGCGCAGGCGACGAAAACGCCAGCAGCCCCGCGACGAGAAACGTCGCGTGGCCGAGCGCCGACACCACCATGCCCGGTTCGGAGGAGAGCTTCACCGTGTCCGAATCCCCGATTCCATCCTGCTCAGCGCGCAGCCGGCTCGGTGACGAGCGCGACCCGCTTGAACCCCGCCGAGGTGATCGTCGACATCACGGAAGCGACGCGGCCGTAATCGACCATGCGATCGCCCCGCACATAGATGCGCTCGTCGAAGCCCTGCTTCGCCAGCCCGTGCAATTTGGTCACCAGATCGGGCTCCAGCGTCGGCTGGTCCTGCAGGAAGATCTGGCCCTTGCCGTCGATGGCGATGGTGATCGGCTTCTGGTCGACATTGATCGGCTTGGCGCCGGTCTGCGGCAGGTCGAGCGGCACGCCCGTCGCGATCAGCGGCGCCGCGACCATGAAGATGATCAGGAGCACCAGCATGACGTCGATGAACGGCGTCATGTTGATCTCGGCGATGGCGGCGTGCCTGCGCCCGCGGCGGCCGCGGCGGCCGCCCGACTTCGCGCCGGATGCTGCGGACATGCCCATGGTGTCAGCCCCTCACGCCGCCAGCCGCTCGTCGATCTGCCGCGACAGGATCGCGGAGAACTCGTCGGCGAAGGCTTCCAGACGGCCCGAGGCCTTGGCGACCTCGGCCTGCAGCTTGTTGTAGGCCATCAGCGCCGGAATCGCGGCGAAGAGGCCGATCGCGGTCGCGAACAGCGCCTCGGCGATGCCGGGCGCCACGACGGCGAGCGAGGAGTTCTTGGAGACCGCGATGGCGGTGAAGGAGTGCATGATGCCCCAGACCGTGCCGAACAGGCCGATGAAGGGCGCGGCCGAGGCGATGGTCGAGAGCACGAGCAGCTTCGATTCCAACCGCTCGGTCTCGCGCTGGATGGTCACGTCGAGCACCTTGTCGATGCGCTGCGACAGGCTGGCGACGGAGCGCCCGCCATTCTCGAAAGACCGCTTCCATTCGCGCATGGCCGCGACGAAGACGGCGGCCATGTCGGTGGCCGGCCGGGCGGCCAGCTCGCGATAGAGTTCCTCGAGCGAGCGGCCGGACCAGAACACCTCCTCGAAGGCATCCATGTCGCGCCTCGTGCGACGGTAAAGCAGCGTCTTGTCGATGATGATCGACCAGCACCAGACCGAGGCGCCGATCAGCCCGAGCATCACCAGCTTCACGACAATATGGGCGTGCCAGAACAGGGACCAGAACGACATGTCGATCTGCGGCGCGGCCTGCGCGACGTCGGCGGGGTTCATCCTGTTTTCCTTCTGCCAGGCGGCTCGGACCGGTCGCCCAGCCAACGCCCCGCCACACGCGCCGTGGGTGACCCCGCGACGCCGCCCGATCCGCGATCCGGGGAAATGCCGTGGCCCTCAATCGCCTTTGAATCCGGCGAAAGATGGGCGCAAAGGGGGTTTCCTGCGAAACGCATGCGCGCGATCGAGTTAAGCCTCCAGCAAGGTTAATGCCGGGTATACGCCGGCGCTGGACCGGGTTTCGATGAGCAAGGATGCAGCGATCTCCCCCGCGTTTCATCGGAGAGCCTTGCCTTCTCCGCATCATGTAATTACCAAAGTTACATGAAAAGAGACAGCCGCCTGTCGGGCCTTCTCCACGTCCTGCTGCATATGGCGGGGCGCGACGAGCCCGTCACGTCCGAAAACCTCGCCCGCATCATGCAGACCAACCCGGTCGTCATCCGGCGGATCATGGCCGGCTTGCGCCAGCGCGGCTATGTCCGCTCGGGGAAGGGCCATGGCGGCGGCTGGGCTCTGGCCTGCGACCTCGCCGACATCACGCTGCGCGACATTCATGAAGCGCTCGGCGAACGCGAGCTGCTCGCGATCGGTCACCGAACCGAAGCGCCCTCCTGCCTCGTCGAACAGGCGGTCAACGCGGCGCTTGCGGACAGTTTCCGCGAGGCCGAGGCCATGCTGCTCGCGCGTCTCGGCACCATCACGCTCGCAACGCTGCACGCCGATTTCCGTGCGCGTCTTGCGCTTCGCGCACACCCCGAAGGTTCCTGCCCATGACGAACGCATGCATCCAGCCTATCCGCAACGCCACCGACAGCTTCAAAGATCCGGAAGCCATCGCCCACTACGCCGAAGGCCCGCCGCGTTTCGTTCCCGGCCTCGAGGCGCTGCACCGCATGACGGCCGTCCTGCTTGCCGAGAACGCACCCGCCTCGGCACGCGTGCTGGTGCTGGGCGCGGGCGGCGGGCTCGAGCTCGGTTCGCTGGCACGGGCACAGCCCGATTGGAGCTTCGTCGGCGTCGATCCGTCCCAGCCCATGCTCGACTTGGCCGGCAAGACGCTCGGGCCGCTGATGCCGCGCATCGAACTGGTGCATGGCTATATCGACGATGCGCCGGCCGGGCCCTTCGATGCGGCCACCTGCCTGCTGACCCTGCATTTCCTCGATGCGGCCGAGCGCCTGCGCACGACGCGAGCCATCCACGCCAGGCTCAAGCCCGGTGCGCCATTCGTCGCCGCCCATAGCAGCTTCCCGCAGGAGCCGGCGTCACGACCGAGATGGCTGTCGCGGTACGCCGCCTATGCGGTCACAGCGGGCGCCGATCCCGCCCAGGCGGCCTCGGCGCGCGCTGCGGTTGATGCGCATTTGAACCTCCTCGACCCGGTCGAGGACGAACACATTCTTCGCGATGCAGGGTTTTCCGACATTGCGATGTTCTACGCCGCCTTCACCTGGCGCGGTTGGGTCGCCCGCGCCTGACGGACGCTGAGAAAGGGAGCGCGCGCTTCCGCATGCGCAATAACGCCCGCCCCTTTGTCCCGGGACGGGCGCTTCGATGCGTGACGTCGGTGGGGAGCGTCAGCCGGCGCTGGCCTGCGGCTCGGGGTTCTCGCCGCGACGGGCGGCCATGAACTGGTCGAACTCGGCCTTGTCGCGGGCCATGCGCAGCCGGCCCAGAAAATCCTGGAACTCCTTCTGCTCCTCCTCGAGGCGGCGCAGGGTCTCGGCGCGGTACTCGTCGAAGGCGCGGTTGCCGCTGGACGGCCCGCCGCCCCAGCCGCCACCGAAGCCGCCGTGGCGGCCGCCCATGCGTTCCTTCAGGCGCTCCATCTTGCTCTGCAGACGGTTCATCCTGTGTTCGTAGCGGTCGGCACCGCTCATTCCGCAACCCATGCGTCCACTCCAGAACAGAAAGGCCAGGGTCGCCAGACCCAGAGGCCAGAACACGACGAAGCCGAGAACCGCGAAGGCGATCCAGGCTCCCTTCCCATATTCATCGAGCTTCTCGACGATCGGCATTGGTCCCTCACCCTGACAAAGCGTGAATGTAAATCACATTTACATAAATGGGGGACGGATGACGGCTTGTCAAGATCGGGAGTGGCGTCGCCGGCTCAGCTCTTGCCGCCGCCGAGGCCCAAACCCTGCAGATAGATCAGCATGCCGGCCTCCAGCAGCTCGGCCGCCGACATCGGCAGCGGGCGGCGCCCGCCATCGGCCCGGCCGAACAGCGCGGCGACGCCATGCGACATCGACCAGACATGCAGCGCCATCATCAGGGCCGGCGGGCGGTTGCCGGCGGGCAGCAGCGCGATCAGAGCCTCCGAGGCCGCGCGCAGCCCCTGGAAGGCGCGGTCGGCCGCCGCGCGCAGCTCGGGGCTGGCATCGAGAGGCACGCCCGCCTCGAACATCGCCGCATAATAGGCCGGCTCGTCATGGGCGAAGGCGAGATAGGCCAGCCCGAGCCGGTGAAAGGCGGCCTGCGGATCGGGCCGGCCCTGGTCCCAGGCCCGCGCCAGCGCCGCCTCGAACAGGACGAAGCCGCGCGTCGCGACATCCGCCAGAAGCTCGTCGCGGTCGCGGAAATGCCGGTAGGGCGCGGCCGGGCTCACGCCGGCGAGGCGGGCTGCTTCCGCGAAGGTAAAGCCGTTGGCCCCCTTCTCGCGGATCAGGCCCAGCGCGGCGCGCACCAGCTCTTCCTTGAGATTGCCGTGATGGTAGCCGCGCGGCGGCGCCTCGGGCTTGTCGCGTTTCCAGCTCATGTGACGAGCGCTAACATGGCGCGGCGGGCGCGTCGATCAGCCCTCAATCCGCGATCCCCAGGCGCCGGCGCAGGCCGTCGGGAATGCGCCGCGCCCGGCCGCCGCCGACGCAGGCGACCTTCACCTGAGCCGTGACGAGCACTTCCTCCCCGCGCAGCACGCGCTGTTCGACATCCATCGTCGCGCCCCGTGCCGCGACCGACACCGTCTCGACCGTCAGCAGATCGTCCATCACCGCGGGCCTGAGGAAGTCGATCGTCATGCGGCGAACCGCGAAACCCAGCGCCGTCTCGCCGTCGAAGAGTTCCCGCTGCTCCACACCGAGCGCCCGGATCAGCTCGGTGCGGCCGCGCTCCATGAAGCGCAGATAGGAGGCGTGGTAGACGACGCCGGAGAAATCCGTGTCCTCGTAATAGACCCGGACGGAGAGGCTGTGGGAGGCGGTCATGGCGTTCTGCGGCCGATTGCGGGACCGGGAGGATTAGCGGGGACGGCGCGGCCGGCATAGCCCCGGCGGACAAACCGTCGCGCCACGGAACAGCCTTGTTCGATCGAGGGTTGCTCAAGCGCGATGCAACCAGAAGAAAAGGACAGGCCGCATGTCGCTCTCGACCAAGCAACTCGAACGCGTTCTCGACAAAGGGGAATGGGACCTCGTCTCCCGCACCCGCAGCCGGACCATCGGCACGGTGCCGGACGCAGAGCTGGTCGATCTCGCGAAGAACCTCCGCGAGCGCCGTGACCGGGCCCGTGGCATCGCGCGTCAGCAGCGGCGCGAGATGCGCGGTAAATCGGATCCGAAAGCGACCGTCGCCTCTGGCGGAAACGTCGGCACCAAAGCCAAGGCCGATGCCCTGACCGTCGCCCTGAAGCGCGTGGGGGCGGAACAGACCCGCCGGGCCGAGAAGCTGCGCCAGCCGAGCCAGCGCTCGCTGGCCCGCAAGGCCATGGCGATGAAGATGCGCAAGGAGGCGCTGCAGCGCCCCCTCAGCCGTACCGGCGACGAAGGCATGACACCGATCGTCAACCGCAGAGCGGCACCGTCGGGCGCGCTCGACCACGCCGGCCACCGGTCGGCCATGCAGCGGTCCAAATTCGCGCGCTGATCCCGCTGATCCGAGCAGGAAGCCCTGTCTGCCCTCAGCGCTGGCAGGGCTTGTTCATGAAGGAGCCGCATTCATAGGGCTGCGACAGCAGATCGCGAACCGCATAGTCCTGCCCCTCGACGCGGTTGACGATGTCGTCGATCTTCCAGGCCCCGCCCTCCTCGACCATGCGGAAGCGGACGGTGACCGGCTGCCGGAAGCTGCGGAAAGAGGCGGTGACCTGCGCCTTTCCTCCCGCAGGCGGCTCCGTGACCGTGATCTTGAGGCTCTTAACCTCACCATCCTGCCCGCTGAGAAAAGGGTCGGCACCGAGATTGCCCATCTCGCCGGCCTCTTCCTGATAGAGTTCGTCGCGCGCGAACAAGGCAGCGAGTTCGCGGCTCATCAGCCGGTCGCGATGTGGCTTCTGCCAGGGCGCTGCGACGGGCTTGCCACCGGAGCCGGCGATCTGGCGCGTGGTGATGGCATAGGCCTCACGCACCGGCGTCTCGGGACCGGCGGGGGCGGCAAGGGCACCGCCTGAGAGCGTCGCCGCGATGATCAGCCCGGCCGTCGCGGCCAGGAACGGCGGCACAGACCGTCTCGTGAGGTTCATGTCGTTCAGCTCTCCATCAGCGCGGCATAGTCCTGCCCGCCATACAGCACCCTGACGATCCTGACGCGGCTCCCAAGGACGCGGTACGCAATCACGGCCCGCCGGTAGGGCAGAATGCGCAGTCCGGCCGAAAGGTCGGCCCGCTCGACACCCATCTCGGGAAAGGAGCGCAATTGCAGGCATTGGCGCTCGATCGCGGCCACCCATCGGCGCGCCGCTGGCAGATTGTCCCGGGCAATATAGCGAAGAATGGCCTCGAGATCGGACCGTGCCCGTCCCGAATAGACCAGATCAAGCGGCATTCGGGCCTTGTCTCTGCAGGGATGCGGCGACGCGGTCGAGATGGTCCCGAATCTCGTCCGGCGTCACATCCGTCGGGTCCGAATCCCCTTCGGCGATCTTGGCGCGCAGTTCGTCGAGGGTGGCAGCACGCGCTTGCTCGCGCGCAATCCAGGGCGCCATTGCCGCTCGCAGCACCTCCTCGGGGCTGGCGAAGTCGCCACTCTCGACCCGGGCGGTTACCAGCTCCGCGATATCAGGGGGAAGCTTCACTGCCATCGCCGGGCCCTCCTGCCTGCGAAGATAAGGCCGTGGCGGCGATCCGCCAACTCACGCCTCCTCGTCGCCGAACAGCCCGAACTGCGCCCCCTCCCGCGTCGGCTCGGGCAGGCCGAGATGCCGGAAGGCGTGCGGCGTCAGGATGCGGCCGCGCGGTGTGCGCTGGATGAAGCCCTGCTGCAGCAGGAAGGGTTCGATGATTTCCTCGATCGCGTCGCGCGGCTCCGAGAGCGAGGCGGCGATGGTCTCGATCCCGACCGGCCCGCCGCCGAAATTAATCGCCACGGTGGTCAGGTAGCGCCGATCCATCTGGTCGAGGCCGATCGCGTCGACATCGAGCAGCTTCAGCGCCTTGTCGGCCACCTTGCGCGTCACGATCGCGTCGCCATCGACGATGGCGAAGTCCCGCACCCGCCTGAGCAAGCGGCCCGCGATGCGCGGCGTGCCGCGCGAGCGCCGAGCGATCTCGTTCGCGCCGTCATCGGACATCGGCACGCCGAGCACGCGGGCCCCGCGCGCGACGATGCCCTGCAGCTCCTCGACCGTGTAGAACTGCAAACGGATCGGGATACCGAAACGGTCGCGCAGCGGCGTCGTCAGCAGCCCGGCACGGGTCGTGGCGCCGACTAGCGTGAACTTGGGCAGGTCGATCTTGACCGAGCGGGCGGCGGGCCCCTCGCCGATGATCAGGTCGAGCTGGTAGTCCTCCATCGCCGGATAGAGGATTTCCTCCACCGCCGGGTTGAG